>ERZ1090867.1005-NODE-1008-length-10481-cov-7.286687_pt1 | contig 10481 bp, 20 predicted proteins | sample MGYA00478476_ERZ1090867 | MGnify/ENA primary metagenome ERZ1090867 (study PRJEB33644, sample SAMEA5815742) | chicken gut metagenome | biome: Chicken; feature: Gastrointestinal Tract; material: Caecum | place: Ireland | collected 2019-01-01 | study: A study of... | reverse complement strand
AAATATTCACAAAATGAGAAAATTTTTATTCAAACAGTGTTGACATATTTGCATAATGCGGATATAATTTAAGCAACAAATTCGCAAATCGCGAATACACAGGAGGTGAAAATATGAAATATCCAAATATTGAAGCCGAAAGAGCCCGTCATAATCTCACTCGATTGGAGTTGTCAAAAAGTCTGTCGGTTTCCCGTGCCACCTATTCTAATTGGCAAAACGGAAAAAGCGAAATCCCCGGAGCTGTAATTATCGCCATGAGCAAGCTGTTTAATGTTACATCGGACTATCTGCTGGGCATTTCACAAGCAGACCCTCACAAGGACACAACCACGAAAGGAGCATAACCATGAGCGAAATTCAGATTTTCAAAAGTGATGCTTTTGGAAGAATCAGAACCATTCTGCAAGATGGCAATATCTTGTTCTGCGGCAAAGATGTTGCGGAAGCTTTTGGGTACACCAACACGAAAGACGCGCTTTCCAAGCATTGCAAGGGGGTCGCGTTTCGCTACCCCCTTCAAACCCCAGGTGGAACACAAGAAGCCCGCTTCATCACCGAAGGCGACGTATATCGTCTAATCACACACAGCCGCTTACCGGCTGCCGAACAATTTGAAAGCTGGGTGTTTGACGAAGTGTTGCCCAGCATTCGCAAAACAGGAAGCTATAACGTGCCGGATTTAATCATGGAAAAGATTTCTCTTTTGAAAGAGCTTCAGGAGGAATTGAACATTTCCAAAGCTTTTGTTGCCCAAGCCGACGAGGAATGCGCAAACGCCCTCAGACGTTATAGGGAGTGCAAGAAAAAGCGCGATCAGCTCCGAGCAGAAACCGCTGACATAGAGCATCAAATCGACAACATTATTTGTTGGCTGAAAATCCCGCAGGGACATGGCGAAAGGAGCTTGAAATGAAGCTGATTATCGAAGGAGAGCAAAAAGAAATTGCCGCCCTTGTATCGTCACTACAAGAACGGCAATCGGGAAGCGTTCCGCTTCAAATAAACCCGGTAACTGTTGCGAAGATTACTGCTGGAGCCATTCGTGATATAGTTTCAGAATCTCCAGAGTCACCATGAGGTTGACGGCCATTGATTTTTCCATAAAGTCGCTGCTGCCATCAGCGTCTTTCGGAAAAGTTACTTCTACCTGTTGTTGATTGCACTTGTTAGAAATTTCAATAAATTTTTCTTCAGTTAGGAGTTTCGCAAAATCCTTGAAATCTTTCATCACATTCACCCCCTTTCTCGACTTTATTCTACTATAAAGCGAAAAAGGGAACAAGAAAGGAGCTTAAAATGGAATATAAAGAAATCTTTTCAAAAGCGTTTACTGCTACACCCGCAGTAAACGGAAAAACCTTTGAGCGTGTGAAGTGGTTCACCGTCACACCGCACCATGTTATCGTGTGCTGCGATGCTGAAAACGGCAAAGAAACAATAAAAGAGCTGAACATCATGGACGCTCAGCTCTCGTTCCTCGTTCCGACACTGCCTTTAGAGGAAACCAAGTCTTTCACCTGCCCTGTGTGCGGCAAATCCAAACACTTTGAAGATGCGCGTTTTTGCACAAGGTGTGGGACAAGGCTCACGGAGCAGGAAGATGAAGAACCCTCTGCTAATTAACACGTAAATCAGCATCCATCTTCCGGGTCTTCAATACACTGATGAATGGAAAAGGATGTTTCGCAACTACATTCGGGGCAATAGCGTACGTCGGCAGAAAGGTCTAGCCCACATGCTTCACACTCTTCCTGTACACAACAGTTATGAAGAAGTTTTCCACACCGTGAACAATAAAGCTGTTGGTCATAGCATTTTTTACCGCAGTGTGGACAAACAAAAATTTCATCCCCGTAATAAGCATACCCCATTGCATCAATTACCATAAACTTCACCCCCTTTCCACTTGTGATTATACCATGGTGGAAAGTGTACCGAAAGGGGCTTGCTTCGTTCGTGCGATGCACAACTGTACAAACGCAGCTCCTATTCCCCGTCCTGCCTCGTGCACAGGGGCAGAACCTTACCTATTCGCAATTAGTCTTTTTGTAGGGTGTAAGTGGTCGTATTGAGGGTGCCCACCCAATACGACCAGTAAATCAATTTATATCCATCGTCAAGAAGTTTTTTCACTTCACCAACGGATTTGACCGAAACTTTTTTCAAGATAACACCCCCTTTCTGAGAAAGATGAAAGAAGGTGCATCCCTGTGCACGAGGCAGGACGGGAATAAAAATATCACGCGTTGTCCCAATTTTACTGTATGGGACGCAAAATCACAAGGAGGTATCTATATGAACGATTTACAAATCTTTATTTACAGCGGCGCACAGCTGCGCACCATCCAACAGCCGGACGGCCTTTGGTGGGTGCTGCGGGATGTGTGTCAAGTTTTGGGTATTGCAAATCACAAAAATGTATCTGCACGCCTTGATGAAGATGAAAAGGGGGTCTATCGAATGGACACCCCTGGTGGAATCCAAGAAGTCACCATCATCAACGAGCCGGGGCTGTACAGCGTGATTCTGCGCTCGGACAAGCCCGAAGCGAAAGCCTTTAAGCGCTGGGTGGTTCACGAGGTTTTGCCCTCTATCCGCAAAAATGGCAGCTATGGCATGAACACCGAAGCTTTGCAGGAACTGGCGGAAATCAACCGGCAATTAGAGCAATACCGACAGCGATATGAGAGCGTAGACGAAGAGGTAGCGCAAGCACGAAAGCAGCTGACCCTTGCACGGGCAAATTATGACAGGATGTGCAAAGTGCGCAGTATGTGGCTGCAAACCATCCGTTACCAAGAAGTGCGCCGCGATGCCATTCTGAAATCACTGACTGACGGCGTATTTCCGGTGTGAGGTCAAGAAATGAGCAGATCTAAAAAAGGTACTGCATCGGGGAAATCTTCCCGACAGGCTTATGAAGACGAGGAAGCCTTTTCTCAAAGGCTTCGGTTCATTGTGTGGGAGATTATTGGGATTGTTGTTTCTGCTTTTATTTTAAACATTCTCAAATAAATTCAGAGATAAGCATTACCAACACACCACTTTTCATTCCCCTTTCTCAATTTTGCATAACACCCGGCAGGGCAGCAGTCCTTATTTAGTCAACCTTTTTGAGGTTGTAGGAAACGGTATCAGGATAGCCGACCCAATACGTCATTGAGCGCAATTCGAAGCCCTGTTTTTGCAGTTCCAGAGCTTCGGCCCAAGTTTTAACACTTACCAGCACATGATCACCCCCTTTCAAAGAGGTGAAAGTTGATTCACATGCTGCCCTGCCCGGTGTTATGCAGATTGTATCACGAAAGGATTAGCAACTTCAAATTCAAAAACAAAGGAGGCGTTCACATGGCAAAGCTCCATCATATTTCTTTTCAAGACGGCAAGCTGCATGTCACTTACGAGGTGGACTTCAACAAAGATTTAAACGCGGAAGATATTGCTATTTATCAAAAAGCAATGAACCACATGGAAGTGTATGTGGAAACCCCTGCCAATGACTTTATTTCTAACCGCTTTATGCGCAAAAACTGAGGTGAGCATGATGTATAAGACACCGGACATCGTAAAGGAACAGCGAGAAAAGCTGTATGATTTATGCCAAAACCACCACAAGGACGGGCTGTTGACGCCGCGTCAGGTGGCAGAGTTTTTGGGCAAGGACTACACTTGGCTTTTAAACGCCATTTATTCCGGCGCTGTCCCCTTTGCCTTCGGGACAAATAAAAGCGTCGGGCGCGGCAACTGCTGCATCCCGGTTTTGCCCTTTTGGGAATACATGACGCAGCACGCGACTGAGAATTGAGGAGGATTTTATGAAACTGATTATTGTTGAACCGGGCGCGGCACCGCAGGTGTGCACAGTGACAGAGCCTTTGCGGGAGGTTCTGGGCGGCATTCCCTCCGTGATGCAATTCCCTTTTGACCGCGCAGCCGTGATTTATGACGACGCGGCAGAAATCCGCGGAAAGCTGCCGAACCGCCGCTATCGAAACCAATGGCTGCATGGCACAGTGTTGATCGTGGGCATGAAAGACGGTTTCCCCTGCGACCTTTCGCCGGAGCAGGAAGTGCTGTATGCGCAGCGCTGGAATAAAACAGAAGTTCCTTATGAAAAACTGAGGTGGCCGACATGATCTACATCTGCAAGTGCGGCAAAAGCTTTTCAAAATCCGGCAACGCCGCAACAACAGGATTTCGGGACACAGAAAACTGCCGCGGATGCCCGCATCTTCTCCCTTATGGAGAAAACTATTTCGATGATGTTCAGCGGGCCTTTGTGTTAGACATCAAGGGCTATGAGTGCCGCGCCAGCCAGTTTCTGCGGTATCAGACAGAACTGAGTGGGGCTCTTGATGACAAAACTACTATTCGCATTGAAAGCCTGGACTTCGATTTTTTAGAGCGCGTCAGTAATTGGGTGAAAGAGCACTATCCCGACGGGGAGCTTTCCGGAAGCTTTTCGAGAGAGAACATTCGCAGTGCAGGGTATACGAGCGACGGCAGATACTGCTATACCCTTCCCTGCTCTCAAAACAAAAAAGGAATTGCCGCTAAGCGCGCGCTTTGGGCTGAGTTTTTCGATGAAGCCTACCACCGCACAGATATGAGTGTCGAAGAAGAAAAAGAGAAAGTTTTGAAAGATATTCAGCTGGGAATTGAACGCGCAAAGGAGGCTGTTGTGATGCACTACAAAGACGAAAATACCGGGTGGGTGTACCGCGTAAGCCCCCAGCCCGCAGAACGCGACCTTTATTTTATCGAATATCTTGACCCCGCAAGCAGTGTGATTTTCAAGCGGCTGCCGGATTATCCCGGATGCCGTTACCGTGAAAGAGTCGAGGAAGAGCTGACGGCACGAGCACAAAGAAACGGATGGACGGAAACCGAGCCGCCGGAGATTGAACCTGAGGGCAATGATCTGTCGGACGTTGAGGAAGAAAAAGCAACCGAACGACACGGCATTATAACTCCCGAAGGTGAATTTTTTGCAGACGGCGCACCGTGCCGCAAGTCAGTTCTTTTTCGTGCACAGATTGACGCCGGGCGAGTTCAAGCAGTTCATGTGTGCAATAAGCAGCCAAGTGATATAAAAATCTGGCTCAATGAATCTGAAAGACCCGAAACTTGGGTAATGAACAAAGAAGGGACGGTTTGCGGTGAATTCATTGATGCATGCCCTTACTGCCACGCAAATTTAAAAGAGGGGCACGGTGATGTTTTGTTTGTTCCCCGCAGACCTTTAGAAGAGGAGGATAACACATGTCTGAGGCAATCTGCCCCGACTGGGGATGCTGCTGTGACCACAGCAGAGAGTGCTGTGAAATTGCTTGCCGGGGCGGAGGAAACCTCGACCACCTCGGAGAGCGCGGAGGATGCAAGCACATTGACGGAGGTAACTGCTGCCGCCAACTGCGTGCCAATGGAGAATGTCGACTGCGTCACAGCTGTTTCATTGCCAGATTGTAAGGACATTGATGTCCCTACCGGGTTTGATTATTCCGGGATGGACGAGCAGAAGGCTCTCAAACTGCAAAATCTGGCTCGGCGTGCAGTTCTGGTAAAACGTCGGTATGCACTTGATATGATGGAAATCGTGGCGGAGGCGCATCAGGAGCTTGTCGCACAGTCCGACAACGAAGTTGTCCACCTAGTGGACAACTCAAAACATGGAAACCGCGGCGAGGAATCTTTCCGCCGCTGGTGTGCAAGCATTGGAATTGGAAAAACTACCGCGTATAAACTGCTTCAAGTAAAGGTTCTCATGGATAACAGCACCGAGGAGGAACAGGAAGTTTTGTCCGAGTCTCCTGCCAATCTACTTTATATTACTGCTAATCCCAACGCCCCCGACGAACTGGTACAAGCTGTGAAAGATCGCGAAATTACCACTTTAAAGCAATTCAAAGAAATGGAAGCCCAGCTGAAGGAAACGCAGGAACGTGCAGAGCGAGCCGAGCAGGAGGCAAAGGAAGCGAAAGAAAAAGCCCACCGCTTGGAAACGCGCGAGCTGTACGATGCCAACCAGCGTATCAAAGAGCTGGAAAACCGCCCCATCGAAGTGGCAACGCAAGCCCCGACCGAGGAGCAAATCAACGAGGCGGCCAAACCTGTCATTCAAGAGATGACTGCCATGTACAAGGTTCAACAGGAACAGCAGCGCGAACAAATCAGAGAGTTAAAAGCGATTGTTGCCGCTTCCCGCAATGCCATTCCAAACGCTTGCCGCGCGATTGCCGAAAGCTGTGCTGAAGCATTTGCGAGAGGCTTTGAAGAATTTCAAGCGATGGCACAGGATTTAAGCGACGATGAATACATGAACGCCGTCGAACCAATTTTCGAAGCTTGCCGAGAAATTCTTGACAGTTTGGAGGGTGCAGACTATGTCGAAGGATGAAAACGACCTGCAAAAGCGCTACTTGATGCGCAAAATCAAACGCTTGCGCCCTTTCTTTGACGAGCATCTTTGCTATAACACGCACTGTCAATGGAAAATCAGCGGCCGCAATGCGTGTTGCCTGCCGCGATGCTTGCGGGAATTGAAGTATAAAGGGAGGAGTGAAAAAGATGTGCAACTTCTGCAATGTTCCGATTTACCACAAAACAAAGCAATTTACTAGACCCCTGCTGGCTCCTGCCACGCGGGAGCAAGAACTGCGCGATGCACTACTTGATTTGACAGGAGAGGTTTACTTGAAACTCCCACACCGTTTTTGTCCGATGTGTGGAGAGAAACTGAAGGAGGATGACTTGAGTGACGGAACTGGAAAGACGCGCACTGTTAGGAGACAAGACGGCGCAAGAAGAAGGTACCGATAAAGGAATTGTATTGCCATGTCCGTTTTGTGGAAGTAAAGCTGAGAGAGGTGTGAACAAAAGAGACAGCCGAAAACGGTTCGGCGTGTATCACACGATTGCGACAATCCAGTGCAAAATCTGCACGGCCAAAGTAACTATGGCAGGAACATCCATTGAGTCTGCGTACAAAAACGCGGAAAGGCATTGGAATGACCGTGCGGCGCCACCTTATTATGCAAACGTGAAAGACAAGCCTTTTACTGGAACGTGTGTATATTACGACGGAGAGTGGTTTTGGTATAGTTCTACCACAAAAGATGTGCTTGCAGAGTACGGAAGATGTGATATGGAGGTGTATGCCGTGCTGAACTTTGAGAACTGCGACAAGTGTATTTTTGACGGCGTACCGCCTTACGATATACCGAGATTGCAGCCGTATAACGGCGAGATTCACAAGCTAAAGTGGATTCCGTTTAACTATGCGAAAACGTGCAAGAATCCGTCTGAATGCGGCGTGCATTTTTATCTGGATGATTACCAGTTTGCAAGGCTGTGGAACCGTCCGGACGATTACCTGCCGTTGCTGTCGCAGTTTGCGGCGGTATGCACGCCTGATTTTTCGCAGTACATGGATATGCCGGTTGCGATGCGGTTGTATAACCACTATCGTAAGCACTGGTTAGGCGTATACTGGCAGATGCACGGGCTGAACGTGATTCCAACAATCTGCTGGAGCGACCTGGACGGTTTTGCATGGTGCTTTGATGGAGAGCCTACAAACGGAATCATCAGCATTTCAAGCGTTGGAACACAGAACAGCAAGCATGCACAGGAAGCGTTTTCTGCCGGGTGCCGTGAAGCAATCAAGCGGCTGCAACCGACACAAATTTTGTGGTACGGAAAGTGCCCGGAAGAATTTGACTGGAATGTGGTGAAGATCGAACCGCATTACAATGATATTGTTAGGAGGCGTAAAAATGGGCGGTAGAGGCAGCTCTGGAGGCGTTGGAGGGGTCGGTCTTGGTTCGAAAAGTGCAGAATATAAGCAACACTATGAGACGGAGATATCAAACAAAATGGACTTTGCTGCTTCGTTTGCCGTTGGCTCTGGAGTAACAAAGTCAGAAATTGGGTATCAGATGTACGTTCACAAAGACGTTACTGGAAGAAGCCTTATTTCTGACACTAACAATGAGATTAGCTTCTTGAAGTCAGAACTTAGAAACGCTAATTCAATGGGTAAATCTTATGGAATGAGCAAAGACGCAATAGACGGAATGAAAGCAGGAATAAAAGAAAAAATATCTGTAATGGAGAGTGCCGTATCTGCTATGCAGGGGGCCAGAGGCGAATACGAAAGATATGTTAGAGAAGCTGGCGCTGGAAACTATAGGTCTAGAAGCAGAGGCGGGAACTGGATGTGATTTTATAAAAGTTAAGGGGGTGAGCGGGTGGCGCATAGTGTGGAGGAAGCGGTGGGGATTGTGTTTGGAGGTGAACAGGATGAGCGAACAGCGGTTGATTGATGCGAAAAATCAAGCGCTTGCGGCCTTTCTTTGACGGCCTTCTTTGTTACCACACGCACTGTCAATGGAAAATCGGCGGCCGCAATGCGTGCTGTCTGCCGCGATGCTTGCGGGGTTTAAAGTATAAAGGGAGGAGTGAAGAAGATGTGTGATTTTTGCAAAGTTGAAATGAAATGTAAGAACTGTTATTGGTGGTACAAAGGACATTGTTCTACAGGGGTATGTGCTGCAGAAGAAACCGATGCAGATTTTTACTGCAGGAATTTCAAAGAAAAGGAGAACAAAGATAATGCGTTGTTGTGACTGTGAATTTAGAAGTTTGTGTGATGAAACAGAAACCGTTTTGACTGCTTTTGTTTCATGCGACAAGCGCAACATGCTACTTGCCGCAAACACTGTTGTGAGTGATGACGGGCGAACATTTGCCTGCGGCGACCTCTCCATCCTCTCCCTCGCCATTCAGCACTTCGGCCGCGAAGCGCAGGAGCGCATGATGTTTGAGGAAATGTCAGAGCTTCAGAAAGCCATGTGCAAATTGTCCCGCGGGAAAGGCTGTATCGATGATATTGCCCAGGAGATTGCCGACGTTGAAATCATGCTGGAGCAGATGAAAATTCTCTATCAATGCGAAGAAAGCTCGGCTCTTTGGAAGCATGAAAAACTTGAACGGCTGAGAAGCTTGTTGAATGAAAGGAGTGACTAAGTCAATGGAAGCCGGATATTATGGCCGTGGCCCAATGCGGGGCGTATTTGTTCCAAAGGACGAAGCGCTGGCCTATGCCTTGGAGCGATGCGGTGTGAGCCTGACAAACCCCGACGCACCCGAACACGAGGAATTTAAAGCGATGCTCGAAGAATGGCTTTTATCCGACGATTGGAAGGAGTGGACCGAAGAAGATGAGTATGAAAGAGAAAGTTGTCTGCGTCAAGGATATATCGCATGACGAGTGGCTCGCGTTCCGGCGCACGGGCATTGGCGGAAGTGACGCCGCAACCGTCGTCGGCCTGAACCCTTACAGCAGTCCTTACTACTTATTTTGTGATAAGCGCGGCGAGCTTGCCGAGAAAGAGGACACCGAAGCTATGCGCCAGGGGCGGGATTTAGAGCAGTATGTGGCCGACCGCTGGATGGAGCGCACAGGCAAAAAGTGCAAGCGCAACAACTACATGTGGCGCAGTACCAAGTGGCCGTTTATGCTGGCGGACATTGACCGCGAAGTTGTGGGAGAAAATGCAGGGCTGGAGTGCAAAACAACCAGCGTCTACAACAAGAACGACTTTGAAAACGGAAACATTCAAGACAGCTACTATGTGCAGTGTCAGCACTACATGGCTGTGATGGGATATGACCGTATGTATCTGGCGGTACTTGTGCTGAACAAAGGCTTTTATACCTATGTGATTGAGCGTGACGAGGAGGACATTTCCCAGCTTGCACAGGCGGAAGGAGCGTTTTGGGACGCACTGCAAAGCGGACAAGCCCCGGATTTTGTAGGCGCAGACGCAGACTTCACGGCGCTTTCGCAAAAATATCCGGAAGGGACGGAAAGCCTTTGCGTGACGCTGGACGCGGCCCGCGACACCGAAGCGGCACAGTTTGCACGGCTTTCGGCAATGATTGCGGATTTGCAGGAACAATGCAGCGCCATCAAGGCAGACCTGATGGATTATATGGGTGACGCCGCGTTTGCCCAGGGCACAACTTGCGCCTTTACTTGGAAAACACAGACCCGCAACCGCTTAGACACAAAACGCTTGAAGGCGGAACACCCCGACCTTTACAAAGCTTATTGCCAATCATCCAAAATCCGCGTATTCAAAATGAAAGAAATCAAGGAGGAAACCGCATGACACAGACAACCTTAACCCCCGAAGCCGGAACAGCTCCGGCCAACACCAAAGGCTTAATTGGCCGCACGATGAACCGCGCACAGGCGGCGAAGCAGGAATCCAAAAAGAAAATGGATACTCTTTCGGCTCTCATTACTGCGAGAAAGGCTGAAATTGCAAAAGCACTTCCGGCTACAATGACCCCGGAACGCTTTACACGCATTGTTTTAACAGCTGTTTCCAAAACGCCCGCTTTGGCTGAGTGTACACCTCGCCATTCAGCACTTCGGCCGCGAAGCGCAGGAGCGCATGATGTTTGAGGAA
>ERZ1090867.997-NODE-1000-length-10494-cov-8.018393_pt1 | contig 10494 bp, 14 predicted proteins | sample MGYA00478476_ERZ1090867 | MGnify/ENA primary metagenome ERZ1090867 (study PRJEB33644, sample SAMEA5815742) | chicken gut metagenome | biome: Chicken; feature: Gastrointestinal Tract; material: Caecum | place: Ireland | collected 2019-01-01 | study: A study of the... | reverse complement strand
CGTCAGATGTGTATAAGAGACAGACCTAGTTCTATATTAATCACATGTACTTCCCTTATTTTCATAAATCATCACCCATTATCATCTTATGGTAACTTCCAAAAATAAATTCTTCTTTAACTTGACGAATGAATTTTGTATCAGTAATTAGCCTATAAATTGTAACGGCCATACCTCCAATGTCAAACTTTTGCATATTATTGGTAATTGCAACTGCCGCCACATTACTGGAAGTTGCGATTAAATTTGAATAGCTGAGAATTTTCCGTGTGCGTACTTCATATAGTTTGCGATCCGTTTCATTTGTCCCAGTATAAAATAGTTTATGCATAGTTGCGATTAGCTGATTGATAAATGTTGCGATTGTCATTCCCCGTGTAATACTCCACATATCAATATGCCACTCAGAAATCATCTTCTTTGCAAAGTCATTATCCACTACTGCCACGAGAGGAACAGGAAGTCCTTGTTTTGTAAAATAGTCACTGCCAAAGTGAATAGCTTGTCTGGCAATAGATACCGCCAATAGTTTAGGATTATCTATTGAATATGAAATTGCTCGCTCTAACATTCCCGTTACACCCAATGGATATCGCCGAACTATTTTCATATTTTTTACCTGATAGGTTTCAAAATCTGTTTTGGTTAATGAGTTTGTCATTATATTTGCAGTGCCAAACACCCACCCGAAAATCGGATCATGTCCAAGTGTTCGATACCGATGTGTTAATCCGGATAATCCTGTGCATAAAACATGACAGCTGGTTTCAATTGCGTCATATGGCACACTTTGAGTAAGAACATTTTTCCAATCTGGAGGTGCCAAAGAGAGAGCTGAATCAACAAGTTCATCTCCTTGTTTGGCACTTAAACGGTACTTTTCATTGGAGAACAAGTATTGCCTTGCAATCTGCAACCCCGTTGCTAAGAATAAAAAAGTAATATCTGTTTCAGACAGTCCGGTTTCTCTACAAAAGCGAGTATCGAGATCATCAAGAATTTGACCAGTATTCTCTACAACATTTCGAACTCTAACAGCTTCGTGATAACCTTTTTTAAGTTCACTTGTAGTATTATCCAGTTCATTCAAAATTTTCTTTTTTCTATTTCTGAAATCTTCACTTTTCATAGCTTCTATCTAATAAAATCTGTAACTCGGCTATTTTCGTTTGTTCATCAACAATTGAATCCAAAACTCCATTAATCAAGTCAAGTAAATTTTGGATATCTTCACTGCCCTTTTTTTTCAGTTCAACTAAATTATTTTTCATTTCTGCAATTTTAATTTCGTATGTCTTTTTTGCTTCAAGATATCCACTCCGTATTGCTTCTATATACTCTCGTTCTTTATGTTTACAAAACGCTGTAAAAATGTCTCCTGTAGGGTTGGCTACGACCGAAGAACCCGATGAAAGAGAATGCTGTATTTTAGAAATAGGAATGGAATATTTTATGGATATAAGCTCGATTTTGAGTTCAACTTGTTTCTCCAGTTCTTCCTTTTGGCGTTCTAACTTTTCCAACCTTTCAATTAAGTCATTAGCCTGTGAATTATACATATTCTTCTGGCATTCAAGCAATTCATTAGCGGCATTGTATTCATCTTCGATTGTACGAAACGCTTTTTCGTATTCTGCAGCAGCTATAGAATATCCTAGTTTTTTGCCATCAGTCTCTACATCAGTAAAAATCAATTTCGCTGCATGGGGTAGATTTGGCTCACCCAAAAGAAGATTACTCAGAATACTCAATCCAACTTCCCCAAATAATCCCATATCATTTATTCCTCCTTTAATTTTAACTATTTATCCTTCTTACGTTTTATTAAACATTCTTTATGAAAAGCCTATCAATGTATTTTTGTATTGGTCGATAGCATTTTTCGCTTCTTCAATGTTATCAAATACGCCTATATAATGCTTTCTATAAGTTGCCTGCCATTTACCATTTTTTCTCCAAGTAACCCCTGGGATTCCAGATTTTGGTAAATTACTTGCCCGCCTCTGTTCAGGAGCAATTTTTCGTTTTCCTCTTTTTAGGTCGACTTTATTACGTGTGATTCTTAACAATTCTTTTTGGCATTCTGGTGAGCAGGTTACAGTTGACGAATGCTTTTTGAATACTTTTCCGCATATTTTACACACATATCTTTTCCCATGATGCTCCATTTTGAGTTCGTTGTATTTTTTCTGGTTCTGTTTCATATACTCCCTTTTTCGCGCTCTTTCTTTTTCCGCTTTCATTTGTTCAGAGCAATCGGGACAATACTTTTGCATACCAGATTTAACAATATACTCATTACCACAATTTAAACAGTGGTCAATGCTTCCAAGTGGTCTTCGTGTTGGAGTATTCCTATATTCTTTGTCTTTTGCTTTTCTTATTTCTTGGCTACAATTAGGACAATATTTTGAATTAGGAAAACCCCAAAATGTAGTGCCACATATAGTACACACTCTTTCCTTATATACGCTTTCCTTTTTGGCTTTATTAGAGCATTCGGGACAAAGATGTTTGTCACTACTTTTTCTTTCAATATTAAATTCTTTTCCACATTTTGAGCATATTTTAGTTTTCATTCTTCCTATGACAATATTTCAAAAAGTCTAATTTCTCCATCATCATTCCCATACTCTATTGTGTTTCCTGCAATAATGTGAAGCCAATTACCATAATAGCATTCTGCAATATCTAATGCCCTTTGAATACTATTTCCATCTTCTGGCTCAAATCTGACTGCACAGGTTCCGTTTAATTCTCCAGCATCGTAAAATCCAGCATATTGTCCATCTTCTATATATGGATATATTAATTCCCCATTTTCATCTACTTTTGGGTCTTGGTAAAGTTGGTGTGAATTATTGCAGATATCCCCGACTTGATATTTTATGTTGTCGGCTCTAATTCCAAAATATTCGTAATCCGAATTTTCACAGGCTATTTGTATATCGTATATGAACATATTGGTTTTCTTCCAAACTATTCAATCTTTTTTCTCTATTATAACATACATTTCAAAAAAAGATTGATATTTTAAAAATTCTTATATACTTTCTTGTTCTCATGTACACTTCTAGCTTCGCATAAGCTTTATACAGCGCTTCAATCTGTAAACTTATAGTTTTTACCACTATTTATTCTTTATGCGCCTCTTTGGGGCAAATACGAAGGATGAAAGCCATTCTATACATTTTGACCCCAGAAACTGGATTTGCAATCTATTGTAGCAGGAAGGAAATAAACATATCTTTCAACACAAAAGACAGATTTTATGCGTAAAGATATGCTTATTTTATATTTGAAATACTAGATATTGCTTCGCATTATATTGATTTTTTTGACCCCAATTTTGACCCCAATTTGACGGTTTAAAACGGTCTGAAACGAACTAAAACGACGTTTTCTCGTTTAGAAATTAAAAAAGAATGCCGAAAACATCGCATTTTCAAGCACTCTTTTTCTATGGACCAGACGGGAGTCGAAAATAATGTCCAGTCTTGAAATGCTTGATTTTACTGCGTTTCTTCATATTATATTAGTGTTTGACCCCAAATTGACCCCGCGTTTTTGGGTTGAGGACTGTTTTAAGCTCTTATAAGTTGACCAATTTCATGGCTTTTGCCTCTTCTTCCTGAACAGTATGAATATACTTCAAGTATGTGATTTTCACATTTGCATGTCCCAAAAGTTTACTGACAACCTCGATTCCAATACCTCTTCTCAAAAGGGTTGAACCGAAAGTATGCCTAAGTGTATGGAGAGTTATTTTTTTATCAATATCTGTATATTGTAATATCCGATCCATACTTCTTTGAAGGTTTCTTACGTTCACCCTTGTTCCATTTCGAGTACAGCAAATATAAGGTGACTGGATATGGTTTCTCATGTCATACTGTTTTAATTCATTGAGGCACCACAGGGCGGTTTCATTAAGGGGTAATACTCTCATCCCTGCATTAGTTTTAGTTGAAGCCTTTACTCTGGAGTATTGGACACGCTTTTCCCCGTCGTAGGTAACTATATTGCTTTGGACAGTTTTGTTTATTTTCACTATATTATTGCCCAGATCAATGTCATCCCATTCCAAAGCATCCAACTCCCCCACCCGAAGCCCAGTATTCAGAAGAAATACAAGCACAATTCCATCTCTTGCTCTATACTCTCCAGATTTCTTCTTTAGTAAAGCAGCCTGCTTAAATTTTTCGATTTCAGTGTCAGAAAGCGAAAATTGTTCTTTACTTTTGGCTATTACACAACTTGCTACAGGCAATATTACGTTGTTACATGGATTTTGATATATTACCCCTTCATCTACGGCTCTCTTTAAGCATGGGCGCAACAAGTGCACTATTCTTTTTAATCCTGTCAGGGTGAAAGCCTTTATATCGTCAGAGGGCGGAATCGCATGATTATCTATGATTTTTTGAATATCTTTCGTTTCTATATCGCCAATCATCTTCATACCTATTGTGTCATGAATTTGATTTAGCCATACACTATAAAGCCTAGAATAAGATGTTGGCTCTATCTTATTCTCTTTATAAGTTTTCAGCCAATATTCAATATAATCATTAAGCGTAATCTTTTTAGGTTCGCAGTAACCATTTTCAACTTTTTGCAGATAATTTTTTGCATTGGTCTTTACTTCAGCCTTTGTACTTCCATAGAAGCTTTTCCGCTTTCCATTGACCATCAAGCGCCCTTCTAATCGTCCATCTGACCTCGTTTTAATAGACATGTCCTTGATCATTATTCGGATCGCACTGTCCAACAAATTACCACCTCCATATAATTGAACAATGCGAAGCATATCTAATATAATTTCACTATACTATACACTCCGCATCGTATCAAGCTAATAATAAATTTCTTCCCCTATATGTTCCTTAACCCATTGTTCTAACAGAGAATATGTTGTTAGATAATCTTTACCTATTTTTACAAGAGGGAGGCTTCCAGACGCAATTAGTTGATTAATTTTAGTTTTTCCAAAGGGAAGAATTTTATATAGATCGGTTTGTTTTAAAAACTTATTTTGTGGTACTCCCGAATCCGCCATTTCTTTCCTCTCCTCTTTCGAAACTGTCCCCATCAGCTAGTAAGAAGGGAACAAAAATGAACTGGCACATAGCTTCTCCCTGGCGAATTACTAAAGGCTTATCACCTTCGTTTCTCAGCTTGACAAAAATATGCCCCTCGTTATCGCTGTAATAATAATCACTGTCGATGATTCCCACTGTATTTGCCAAGCGACAATAATATTTGAAACCAAGCCCACTTCTAGGAAAAGCCATCAAAACTTCTCCCTGTTTCATATATGCCCTGATACCCGTAGGCACTTTTATATCCTTCCCAGGCTCTAGGGCAATATCTACAGGGGCAAAACAGTCATAGCCTGCGCTTCCTTTAGTTGCTCTGCGAGGAAGCTTGATAACTACCTCTTCATTTATATCAAAATCTTTTCTATATTGTTCCTTTCCAATAACTTCAAAACCTCTTGCTTTATCCATGTCTTTACCCTCTATTTCTATTATTCCTGCCTTTTGCAGCCTTTTAGCTTTTGCCATTATGTTCCTGTTTACCTGTTTTGCAACAAGATCACTGTAACGTGGATTGTTATAATAGGGATGATACAGACAATGAAGATTTTTATCTGTCACTTCTATGTCAGCAAAATTTGTAGAAGTATCCAGCATAATAGTGCAATAAATCATTGCTTTATAAACATCAAATTTCAGTTCATACTGTTTATCCCCAATTTGACGAAAGCCATTTTTCAACATTTTCTTATGATCTTCTGTGATTAATTTTAACTGAATCATTATCCCCAAAACTCCTCTGCATATTGATTTTCAGAAGCCAACTCTACCCCTAAGACTGTATCATAATGTTTTGTTTGCCCCTCAATGAATCTCCCGAATTTGATAATTACATGAAAAGAAGCTATTTTATCAACCATATCTTCTATCTCATCTTTGTAATATCCTGTATACACCACAATGTCATCATCAGTAACATTTCTGAATGTCTTTATAAATTTATATAGTTGGGTAAATGTATCAAAAGGTTCTAGCCCACCTATAACTATTGCTTCTGTAATAGGATTATTTATGTAACGCTCTATGATTTCATCAAGGGGGACATTTATGTCTGGAGAAGTAGCAAGTGCACTGTTTTGGCACACTTGCTTTCCATTCTCTATATCACATTTGAAGCTGCAACGGGGAAATCCAAGAAACATAGATGGTTTTCTGTAATTTACAAAGTCTTCATCCTTTATTTCTTTTAGAATCATTTATCCAATCTCCCTCATCCTGTCCAGATCAAGCCAGTCCCTCATAAGAAATTCTTTTTTTCTTTCCTCAGAATAAGTTGTCGTAGGAGTAAGGAACCCAACAATTCTTTGATATGTGGTGTGTTTTGGCTTACCACAAATGGGACATACTTCCCCGTAAAATCCATGATTACTTTCACAGGCACTAATCTTGGTGCAGAATGCAAAATATGTCACGCCTGCATCGGCTACATAATTTAGCATTTTCCAGGCAATATCAAAGTTAGGGAACGGAGAATCAATGTTGATGTGAGCAATAGACCCTCCAGAACACGCCTTATCAAGACGGGCACTTAATCTGATTTTCTCTTGAAGAGTTGTTTTTACCCCCAGAGGAATCCACTGGTTTCCATAAAGAGGAAGCTCATACCTTTCGTTTGGAAAGAAAAACTTATCTTTCTCCTGAAGAATAGCAGCAGCTCTTTCGGCAGGCACTTCTTCAATATTTACTGAATAATCTTTATCCTCTGTAAATTCGTCCTTTACTTCTGTAATTGTTCTGAGAATTTCTTCAGCAAACCGTACGCCTTCTTCGCTGTAGAATGTGTTTCCAAATTCATCCTGATACGTAAACCCATATTTCTGAAGAGCTTCGTAAACACCAATAATGCCAATCGTGTTATACTGAGAAGTCAAACTCATGACTCCTAACGAGTAGTTTGGAAGCAATCCCTTCTCTACGTTTCTCTGAATGATATGCCTAATTACATCAAGAGTCTGAAGACAAAGTACAACTCTTTTCTTTAGTAATTCAATATATTCCTGAGTAGTTTTTGTTTCATAAGCAATTCTGGCCAGATTAATTGTATTAACTTTAACACTTCCCACTTCAAGAGCAGTTCCACCAATAGAATTGAAATATGCCTTTTGCTTATTAACTTTAGTCAGATCAGATACAAGCCTACAGCAGTTAGAGAGACTTGTAATATCATCACTCACAAAGAAGTTGCTGTCTGCCCATTTTCTATTATGTTCGCAGCACCATTTAGCAAAATCCTCGTCTACAAATTTCCCGTTCTGCCTAAGAAGCGCATATGTCAGGACAGGGAAAGTCATCATGTTTTCACTTCTGATTTCGCTTACTACTTCCATAAATTTCTTCTGATATTCAATAATTTCATCAATGTAATTGATAATGAACGTACCATCTGGGAATTCTTTTGCTCCAAATAGGGATTCAAGATATGGTCTATCGAAAATAGAGAAATTTGTAAATGCTGATTGAATACTACTACGGAGAAATGGCTGATTCAGCTTATAGATAATTCTCTGAAACTCCTGTTTCATCAGAGTGTCCGGATCGCTTGTATAACCTGATTCACAATCCTTCTTCCAGAAATAGAATGAGTAGATTAGGAATGACGGGAGGCCCACAGCTCCAGAACTACGATTACAAGTCCAGCTTACAAATTCCCCCACAAAATCGGTATATGTATTTAGATGCTTTGGTGGTTGATAATTGAAGTTATCAATGAAATACAGGCCCTCTTTTACTAATTTCTCAATATCATATGCAAAACAGTAGGGCTTAAAAGAAGCGTTATATGCGTCATGAAGATAGTAAGCCCCATTCCACTCGCTTCTCAGCCAATCATTCGCCACCTTAAATCCATACTTTTTATTTAGTTCATAGAAAATCTTGTTAAATACGAGAAGTTTCGAGTGCGGCTTGCTCATTTCATTTTCCAGTGTAACAATATCTTTATGCCCTACATTTGAATTGCCATCGATGCTTGCGTCAGCCACAGTTTGCTTATCAACGAAGTTATCGATAAAATCCGTGTAACTAAGCTGCGCATCTGAAAATCCGTTTAAGCGAGCCATTTCTTCGCCATATTCTGCCAACATCCTATTAAATGCAGTAGTAAAGTTTTTGTTTAGTCTGATATTAATTTCCATTAGCTGTCCTTTCTTTACTTTATTGGTTCATAATCCACTTAGCCGCCTGTCCAACATTCATCATATTCCCATCCACTTCAAGAACAGGCGCAGACATGATTCCCTTTTTCATCATTTCTTCAACATCTGTAATTTCTGTAAAAGGAATATTTTTCTGGGTAAGCATCTTTTCAATCCCCTTACAATTACTACAATGAGTTGTATATAATACGACATTCATAATGATTCTCCTATCTTCATCCACCATAAAAATCCTTGATATATTCCATTGCCTTATCTAAAGCCCCTGGGCCTGTCTCTATCCTGTCGATCTGATAATATTTCCAAGGATGAATCATATTCATAATAGCTGCAACATCTAATTCAGTAATCCTTCCTTCGATGAAGCCAATGACTGGCTTGCCTAACATATAGGCATAGAAAATTTCATCACTTGTTCCTACAGAATCCCGAATATAATCCAAATTTACGAGTACGATATCCGCTTGTTTAACCAGCCGCAAATCAAATCGCATAACTTCAAACTCGTTTTTATGATTACTGCTATCATACAGATAATAATCCATAGGGTTGACACACTCAAAATCGAGCAGATAGTCAGAAAAAAAGTCTTTAACTTTCTTTCTCCATTCGTTTGCTTCATCATAATTGCCCTTTCTTCCATAGACTTCTATAGCTCCTGCCAAATAAATCTTCTTCATTTTCTCACCTTCCTTCCCTATCATCTGTTAGTTTGTCTTTACAATTCCAGTTTTTATCTGGATTAAATTTTCTACGTGTAAAAACCATTTCCCATGGAGCATTAACATTATGTCTTAAACATTCGACATGTGGACATTTTCGCAAGCTGCAATAAACAATATCTTTTTTCATGTTTTGTTACTCTTTGCCAATTCAACATATTTACTGAGATACCAAATGCTCTTCTCAATATCTTGGATACCATTTTTCTTTTTGTGACGGAACAGATATTTAAAGGCATTGCATAAACAAAAATCCATTACAGCTTCAACGCCCTGAGTCTCCAGCATAACCTCAATACATTCATACTTTCCTGTGCAGTAATGAGCTGGATGATTTACAGGATCATTCCCTGTCTGCTCAATTATTTTTTCACTGAGATCCATTTCTGTCATTTCAGTATTTACTCCTCCTAATAGAAGATTATTCAGATAATAATTCTTCGCCTGTAATTAATTCACAATATGGCAACGTCTTGATCCAGTCACAGAAACCAAAATATTGGGGAATTTCTTTTTCTGCTTTTTTATTATGTTCTGCCCATTCATCCAGTTTATGATTTCTGCGAGACTTATAAATATTCGCCAGAACTTCGTAATTCATCATCAGAGTACGCTTCTGGTTATAGCTGCTTGGAAGAAGCTGGATCATGTTCCACCAGATTTCTTTATCTTTAGCTTCAAACCATGCCGTAGCTTCGCCAACTCTTAAGGTCCCACCGTGAAGATAAATATTACGAATTCTGTTTAAATGATCTATTGTTAATTTAAAAAGATCATAAGTTTCTTGATACATATGTTCACATGAGAAATCCTCCACGGTAAACTCTTTCGTATGAATCTTGTGCATAGTACTACATGAATTTGCCACAGTTCCTACTTTATATGTGTCAGCCTCTTTCCACCAATATAGTGGGGCAGTAATATCAACATAAACAGTGATCATCCGCATGAACTTCCGATGATCTGTCCCAGCATTTTGCAGACGTTTCATTAGGTCGAGATCGTTATCTCCAACAATAGGGGCAATTCCTCCACAAAGATCTGCCAATTTCATATCATCTGAGTCATCACAAAAAATATCTCTTATAAATAAACTATCGCCCTTCTCCCAGGAATTCATCGGATTCCGCATCCCACGGATTGCAGCCTTCCACCCTATTACTTCTGTGTTTTCAAATTTAATCATTATATTCCTCTATCTTTTTAGTTTTTCTATTGTTTTAAAGCCTTTACGCCTGATACGTTACACTAATTGATTTCATACTCCTTTATCATTTCGTAAAATTTTTCTTCTTCATCGGGATTTATAGAATTGATTTGAACGGTTAAAATTTTATTGATTGGAATATTCATCATGGCTACGGCAGATTTGCCATCAAAATCGATATGCCCATATGAGACTGTAATATCTCCACTCATTTGATTTGCTATGTCAATAAATTTGAGCATAGAGCCTGTAGACGTGAATTTAATCTTTATTTCTCTCACTCCTTCTTTTTTTAATAAAATCCATAATAT
>ERZ1090867.992-NODE-995-length-10521-cov-4.510797_pt1 | contig 10521 bp, 8 predicted proteins | sample MGYA00478476_ERZ1090867 | MGnify/ENA primary metagenome ERZ1090867 (study PRJEB33644, sample SAMEA5815742) | chicken gut metagenome | biome: Chicken; feature: Gastrointestinal Tract; material: Caecum | place: Ireland | collected 2019-01-01 | study: A study of the... | reverse complement strand
TCATCCAGACTGTCCTGCCGCACGACCTCAGCGGTCAGACGGTAAACGTCGTCCTCCCGGTCGAGCGCAAGCGCGGAGACAGGAGAGACTTCGCGCGCACAGCCGCACAGCAGCAGTGAGAGAAGCAGTACGATTCCAGGCAGTTTCAAGGTTTGTCCCCCTTTGATGGATTCCGTTTGACCGCAAAACGGTCATGCCGCATGAAAAACCATGGTGCACGCAGCCATGCGTCCTCTTGCTCTGCCTGTACGCGCGGGATGAGGTTGAGCAGATAGGGCACCGAGCAGGAGTGCATTCTGCAAAGCCATGTCAGCGTGAGCGCAAGCGCAAAGCCGACACCGTACAACCCGTAGGCGGCAGCCCCAGCCAGCAGCGCAAAGCGCAGCCACAGGGTTGCGGTTTGCAGCTTGGGCACCATCAGGCCGGTCACGCCTGCAATGGCGACCACAATAACGGTCGGTGCGGCGGCAAAGCGCGCCGAGACCGCAGCCTGTCCGAGCACGAGACCGCCGACAATGCTCATCGTCTGTCCCATCGCACCCGGTGTGCGCGCACCGGCTTCTTTGAGTGCTTCGAGTACGAGCAGCATGAGGAAAGTCTCCCATCCGATAGGCAGCGGCACGCCGCGCTGCGCCGCTGAAACAGCAAATAGCAGCCGGGCGGGTACCAGTTCGCGGTGGTACAGCATCAGCGCGACATAGACGGCGGGAAAGGTGATCGTGAACAGAAAGCCCGCCACGCGCAGCAGGCGAGACAGATTGGCCTGCAGAAAGTTAATATAGTAATCGTCGTTGGACTGGAAGCACTCTTGAAACAAAAACGGCGCTGTCAGCACGACCGGGCTACCATCCACGACGATCGCGCAGCGTCCTTCCACCAGCCGCGCCGCGACCACATCCGGGCGCTCGGTCGTGCCGAGAGTGGGGAAGGGAGCAAAGCGGTGGTCGCGGATGCGCTCGGCCAGATAGTTGGCGTCCAGCACACTGTCGATGTCGAGCGATTCCAGCTTGCGCCGCAGATGGGTAATCAGCTTTTGCTCGCACACGCCCGCCAGATAGCACAAACAGACCACCGTGTTGGTGCGGCTGCCGATGCGCAGAAAGGTGAATTTGAGCCGTCTGTCATTCAGCCGCCGGCGAATGAGAGCGAGATTGGGCATAAAGCATTCGGTGAAGCCCTCGCGCGGGCCGGAGAGCACACGCTCGTTTTCTGGTTCGGACGCGCTGCGCACGGAAAAGCCCTTGGTGTTGACCACCACCGGCCGCGCATCGCCTTCGGTGAATACCACCGTGTCGCCATATAGAAAGGAGGCGAACAGCTTGGAAGCGTCGGTTTCTACGCGGCTGTCGTTGATTTGCAGCACGGTTTGGCAGAGCGTTTCCGCCGAGGCGCGGGACAGATCGGAACAGACGATCGGCCGGATGACGCTTTGGTTGATGGCGATGTTGTTGACCATGCCGTCAAAGAAGAATACGGCGCAGGAAAGACCCGCATGACCGATCGCGCGGCGCGTGACAAAGGTGTTATCTCCTTGAAAGATCGCCTGCATCAGACGGATATTGCTCTCCAGATCGGTGGAAAATGTGATGGAATCCATGGTTTCACCCCTTATCAGGGGTATTTTGCGCCAAATAGGGCAGGGTTATACACCGTTTAAGTCGTCTGCCAGCGTTTGCCCGAACAAGCGGATCGCGGCGAGCGCTTCCGGCATGGTGTTGCCCGAGGAGCCGACCTCGATCAGCATAGACCCGGCGCGAACATGCTGGTTAAAGCGCTGGGTGCGCAGGTTGACCGGACGCATCAAGCCGGGGTAGGCGCGGTTGAGTTTATATTGCAGACCGGTGACATAATTTAGATTGTCCTGCCAGTTCGGATGGGTCAGTCCGCCGTCATCCGTGCCGACCACGAACATCAGCTGCGCCATTTCCTCGCCGTTAATCGTGCAGGAGGTCTTGTAGGCCTGCCCGTCGTCGGTCAGGATGGAGTCGCGGTGCAGGTCGATGACGATTTGAATGGAAGGGTATTGGTCGATCGCCTGTTCAATCGCGGCGAGCGAACGGTCATACGACCCGGAATAGGCAGGGGAGTCGAAAATATCACGGATATGAACGGTTTCGATTCCATTATCCTGCAAGATACTTTGCAGTTCGTCACCGACACGCACGACATTGTATCGGGTGTCGGTCGTGCGTTCATTTTCGGTCGGTGTATAGGGGAAAGCGGCGTCTGGCGTATAGCTTTCACTGCCATGCGTATGTACGATGAGCACCTGCGGGCCGTCGCCGCTGACGTGGATAGCGGCATTCGACGCCAGACAGGCCGCCACATCGACTGCATAGGAGGTTTCATTGTTGATGGTGATGGTGGCGGCCTTATCTGCGGCATCCAGCACCGGATTGTCGTTATCTTCCGTCTGGGGAATATAGGTGCTTTCGGCAAGCGGGCTGTCGGCGTCCTCGCTGAGGGCGGATGCTGCGGTACGCGGGACGAATACCGCCGCCTGATCGGGTGACAGGCCAAGCTCGAGCGAAACCGCGCGCAGAATGAAGTCGCCGTTGCCGGCCAGGCGTGTCAGTGCCTGCTGCGCTGTGGATTCGCCGCCCATGCGCGAAAACAACAGCAGCGAGGCAGCAATGCACAGCGTAACGGCGGCAGGCAGACCGATGCCGCGCCGCCGCCGAATGGGTTTCCTGTGTCTTCTCATCGTTGCCACCTCCCTGCGTTTTGTTCTATCATACGCCCGTCCGTGCGCGAGTATGACCGAAAGATGGCGGGAAGTTCAAGACAAATACAGGTCGATATCGCTGACGGTCAGATGCGGGTGCAGCGCCATGTTGACGGCATAGCCGATCACACGGGCAATATCGGCAACCTCGCGGTCGATGTCGCGCGTGGTGACCATAACCGGCAGGGAAAGATCGTCGAGAGCCTCGCAGGAGGGGCTGCCCAGCTGCGCGGCGATTTCGTGTGCAAGTGTCGCGCCGTCAACCACGGTCGGTACGCCAATAGCGATAACCGGCACGCCAAGCGTGTCGCTGTTGAGCGCGGCGCGCGCATTGCCTACACCTGCGCCGGGTGTGATGCCGGTATCGGCCAGCTGGATGGTGCGCAGCAGGCGGGACAGCCGACCAGCCGCCAGCGCGTCTACCGCCAGCACTGCGGCGGGCTTGACGCGGTCCAGCACACCGCAGATGACTTCACCCGTTTCCACACCGGTCTGGCCCAGCACACCGGGCGCAAGGGCGGACACCGGCCGCCAAGAGGCGAATACGTCCGGCACCTGTTCGACCAGATGCCGTGTGGCAATCACATGGTCGATTGCCTGCGGGCCGATGGCGTCCGGGGTAATCATGCGGTTGCCCAGACCGGTGACCAACACCGGACCGGAGGCCGCGTTGTCCGGCAACAGCTCGCCCAGAAGGGTGCTCAGTGCGCGGCAGGCGCGTGGGAAGGCATCCTCCTCCCGTCGAACGAGCGCGTCCAGTTCCAACGTCACATACCGCCCGCAGGGCTTGCCGATCTCCTGCGCTGCTTGCTCGGTTAAGATTTCGACTTCGCTGACCGAAAAACCTTCAATGGTGCGGTCGTCTTGCCGAACCTGCCGCAGATCGGCTGCATGGGACAGATTTTGTACCGCTTCAACTGCCAGATCTGTGCGAAAAGCCATGTGCATTCACTCCTTTTTGGAGTATTTTACGGCGCTGCGGATTTTTTATACAGAAACATGGAAAAAAGACTTGCATTTTGGAAAAAGTGATGGTAGAATAGAAACACTGACGAATAGAAAACGAAGGAGGTGTTTTCGGAATGCCCAACATCAAGTCTGCAAAGAAGCGTGTTAAGGTCAACGCTGTCAAGGCGATGAACAACCAGATGGCTAAGAGCGCGCTCAAGACCACGCTGAAGAAGTTCGATACGGCTGTTGCTGCCGGCGATAAGGCGGAAGCGACTGTTGCTTATACGACCGCTGTCAAGGCGGTTGATCAGGCGGCTGCCAAGCACCTCCTGCATAAGAACAACGCGGCCAACAAGAAGAGCAAGATGACTACCAAGCTCAACGGCATGGCGTAAGAGTTCGTAATAGAACAATGAGAAATCCCGAGACGAGAGTCTCGGGATTTTTTTGTTCAGTGTTGAATACGTCCGTGGTCGATGAAATTCTGGAATGGGGCACAGCATTGAATAGTGGCAACAGAGAGTGTCTGACGACAGTGAAGTGGCACAGTTTTCCCCCACATGCAGTGATGACTAAAAGTGATAGAAAAATAGGGAAAAACGTGGGAAATCGCGGATAATGAAAACCGAAACAACAATTTTATTCAACTTTTAACTTGCCAAGTGGGGACAGATATGCTATACTTTTGCAGTAAGTTTACATGAGTGGAGCAAATCTCCCCATGTTGTCCACCTTACGGCAAGGAGAAGATTATGACAAGAACGCGTAAGCTGGTGGCAGCAATGCTGCTGGTTGCCGTCGTTACGATAAGCGTACTGACTGCTGCGCTTGCGACGGACAACACGGAAACCTATGCGTATTTGCCCGATCACTCTGTTTATTTCTATGACGTTACAGAGCAGTACGCATGGGCGCACCGCGAAGTTGATACGCTTGCGGTAGCAGGCGTCATCAAGGGCAGCGGTAATCATTTGTTTTACCCTGAAAGGGCCATTACCAGGGCGGATTTTATTGTGATGCTGGATCGTGCATTCGGCATGAGTGAGGCGCTGGACAGCGGCCTGATTGATGCCAGCGGTACATTTGTAGACGTACCGGGCAACACCTATTACAGCAAGTCAGTCACTGCGGCAAAGGCCTTCGGCGTTGCTACGGGGACGGATGATAACCGGTTTCTCCCGTTACAGAACATGACTCGACAAGATGCCATGGTGTTTCTCAAGCGTACACTCGACCGCACACAGCTGATACTGCCGGTAGGAACGTTGTCTGGGTATTCGGATATCAATCAGATTTCCAGTTATGCCCGTGATGCAGTCAGCGCATTGGTCAATGCAAGAGTGATCAGTGGTGCAAACGGCAAGCTGAATCCGACAGCAAATGTCACCCGTGCGGAAATGGCGGTCATGCTGTATCGCGCGACCCACCTGCTGGATGCGGGTACAAATGCAGTTTATGAGCAGCGCAGCAATGTGGTCAATGTCTGCATCGGCGCGCAGAGCTATTGTGATGTGGTCATTGAGAGTTATGACCCCAGTGTGCAGTATGAGGGACTCATGCAATATACCAACCTGCGGCAGGAGGATGGCGTAACATATATCACGCTGACCAAGCAGCAGGACATCAACCGCACGGTTTCTTATGCAAACGGGCAGTTTGTGTTCAACGATCCGCAGGGAGACGGCACGATCACTATTCCCGCGGCAGAAAATTGTGTGGCGGTGGATGTAACACAGCCGTATCACCAAATTGATGCGCCGGTTAGCACAGGAAAAGGGTATCGGCACTGTTATCCATCCATTGTTAACGGCCAGGTTTCGGTAATCTATTATACAACTGCATAAATGGAAAAATCCACCGGATTCGTCCGGTGGATTTTTTGCTTGTCAGTCCTTTGCCAAATGCAGGCCATCGTAGCGGGTAACATGGAAGGTATATGGCAATGCGGTGGTTTCAAAGCCGATCTCACGCAGTACGGCACGGACGTTCTCTACCAGATGATAGTTAAAGTCACGCTGGGAGATGGAAACTTTGAGCGTATCCTTATATGAGCTGACCAGAATGCCGAACGGTTGGAAAGCACAAGGTAAAATGGCGGAATAATCGGCCACAAGCGGCTCCATGCTGGGCGGTAACTTGAATTCTCCGATATTGGTCAGAATAAAGCTGTCGCGGCGAATATAATCACGTGCCTGCTGGCGCATCATCTGCTCTTTTTCGTCGATGGGCATGTCCAATTTATGCGACTTGGCAACGCGGTTTGCGTTTTTCAGCGCCCAGAATACTGCGTGCGGCAGGTTCTTCTGCGTGTCAAAGTAGGCTTTGCACGCCTGACAGGCTTCCAAAAACGGCATGCTGAAGTATTCATAGAAGAAGGGGAGATCGAGCAGGGAGACGAAAAAGCGGGTGGTCGTGGTCTTAACGTAGGCGCGCAAGTCCATCGGCACTTCTGCGATGATCGGCTCGGTGCGGTCGGTGCCCTCATAGTAGGTGCGGTACATGCCCATGGAGATCGCCGTCATCAGGAAGGTCATGGGCGTTACGCCGTTGCCTTTGGTATATTCGAGTAGCTGCGGAAGCGACATGGTCAGTTCGGTGGTAAGCTCATTGTCGTCGTTCCGGCTGTCGTATTCCGGCATATGGAAAGAGGGGATATCCGGATGATGGTCGGCGTCCGATTGCGGCATGCCGCGCAGACGCAGATAACCGTCCTCGCAGTCCTGCGGGGTAAACTGCGTTTCATTGGTGCGGATGGAACGCCCGGGGTCTACATCGTGCCCCATCCCTTTGAGGTAATAGTACAAAATCGTGCGGATGAACTGATCAAAGCCGCGGCCGTCCGAAATGCAGTGTTGATATTCCAGATAGATGGTATTGTCCTTATAGCCGCACAGGAACAGATAGCCGTTAGTGTCCTCTGATCCGATATAGTACGGAGAAAGGTCATTCATCGGCAGCACCTTGGGCGGCTGATGTAGGATGCGGTAGCTGTACTGCGTATCGCCGCGGACAAGGCCCAACCCAAACTGGGGATAACGGTCAAGTGTGGTGCGCACAGCCGCCAACAGTACGCGCGGATCGACCGGTTCGGTCATGCGGATGATGTGGCGCGGTGCGGTGGTCAGGTCTTTGTGCGTTGCATACATAAAAATTGCGCCGTAACTGTCTACTTTTAACAGCGCATCTTGATAGGCTTCATTCATAACAGACACCTCCCATTACAATATAATATTATAAATCAAAGTGTGTCAAAAAAACAGAGAATCCACGCAGAATTTGGAAAAACATAACAAAGTTTTTTGCGCGGTCAATGCACTGAAATTTGGTCTGGTCCCATTTGGTGCAAAAAAGCATATGCTGGATGGGAGGGATTTCTGTGGTGACCATCAGTTTATGCATGATTGTAAAGGATGAAGAGGCCGTTTTGGGGCGATGCCTGGACAGCGCGGCAGATATCGTAGATGAGGTTGTGGTTGTAGATACCGGTTCATCCGACCGGACAAAGGAAATTGCCGGACAGTATGGACGGGTTCTGGATTTTACGTGGTGTGAGGATTTTGCCGCTGCGCGGAATGCTTCGTTTGCGCAGGCAACAAAGGATTTTATCCTGTGGTTGGATGCGGATGATGTGATTGAGCCGGAGGCACAATCACGATTTTTACAGTTCAAGCAAGAACTGGACGAGACAACCGACGTGGTTATGCTGCCTTATCATACGGATTTTAACGAGGACGGCCGCCCGACCTACACATATTATCGAGAACGTTTGCTGCGGCGTGCGGCAGGCTTTCGCTGGGTAGGCGCGGTGCATGAGTGTATCGCACCGCGCGGAAATATTCGATATGGCGATGCGGCGGTTTCACATCACAAGGAAAAAGCGCCGGACAGTGATCGAAACTTGCGGATTTATGAAAAATTACTGGCGCGTGGTGAGAATCTGGATGCGCGCGGACAGTTTTATTATGCGCGCGAGCTGATGATGCATCAGCAGTTTATGCAAGCGGTTTCGGCTTTTGAAAACTTTTTGCAGCGACCGGATGGTTGGGTCGAAAATCGAATTGAAGCGTGCAGGAATCTGGCGGACTGTCTATTGGCACAAGGCGACAGGGAGCGGGCGCGGCAGGCATTGGTGCGTTCGTTTGCGCTGGATAGTCCGCGTGGGGAAACCTGCTGTGCGCTTGCTGCGCTGGAAATGGAGGATGGCAGGCTGGAACAGGCTCGATTTTGGTACGAAACCGCTTTGCGTGTTCCGTATGCAGAGCAAAACGGTGCTTTTGTCAAACCATTGTGCTATGGATACATTCCGTGCCTAGGGTTATGCGTGTGCTGCGATCGGCTGGGGCGGCATGCAGAAGCGGCGGAATGGAATGAACGGGCGGCGGTCTATTGGCCGGACTCTCCGGCGGTTGCCTATAATCGACGGTATTTTGCAGGAGCGCAGCGGTGAGCAGGTGACAATGAGATCGAAAGAGGCATAGACTGAACTGCCGGATTCTATTTCGGCAAATTTCCAGAAAGGAAGAATGATATGTATCATCGCCCTCAATTTGGCGGATGTGGCGGCAGAGATCGGGCATCTGACGAATGGATTGAATCGTTTTGCGGCGATTGCAATGCAGACGACAGGCGTGGACCGACAGGGCCAACGGGTGCAACCGGACCGGCAGGGCCGCGCGGCTGTCGCGGTGAGCGTGGGCCGATGGGACCTATGGGACCACAGGGCCCAACGGGAGCAACCGGCGCAACAGGAGCAACGGGTGCAACTGGTGAGAATGGCAGCACTGGGTCAACTGGCCCGACCGGCCCAACGGGAGCAACAGGATCCGCAGGTGGGCCGACTGGCCCGACGGGTCCAACAGGAGCGACCGGCGCAACAGGTCCGACCGGCCCGACAGGACCTACAGGTCCGACAGGCGTAACCGGCCCAACCGGCCCGACTGGACTAACCGGTGAAACTGGCGCAACAGGCCCGACTGGTGCAACTGGTCCGACCGGCCCGACCGGTGTAACTGGCCCAACAGGACCTACAGGTCCGACGGGCGTAACGGGCCCAACAGGCCCAACAGGCCAAACTGGTCCGACCGGTGTAACAGGCGCAACAGGTCCTACAGGCCCGACTGGTGTAACAGGCCCCACAGGCCCGACTGGTGCAACGGGTCCTACAGGTCCGGCCGGTAGCGGTACGGATGTGCAGCTGTTGTCTGCATACTCCACACCGCCGCAGCCTGGCACCGGTCAAACGCCGCTGTTGTTTGATCGGAATGCGCTGTCTTATGGCACATCGATTAGCCACACAGCAAACAGCTCGAATTTTACCATCAACCAACCAGGTGTGTATACCCTTGCGTTCAATGGTGGTTTTGCACCTGCAAAAAGTGTCAGCTTCCCGCTTAACCTCAGTACGGTTGCACAACTCAATGGCACGGGACTGCCGGGGGCGGCGGCGCAGCATAATTTCACCAATACAAACGATGTGGTAAATCAATCATTTACTGTGCCGTTTACGGTGTCTTCTGCACCGGCAACGCTGCAAGTAGTGAGCACAGCAAACGGCTTTTTGTACAGCAATATCTCCGCGACCGTAACCCGAAACGGTGATATACCAAGCTGAAAGCATGTCGATGGATGTATGATCTGCCGACGAAACAGGCCCGACCGTTGAAACGGTCGGGCCTTACGCGGTTTAATGGACAAAAATGCAGAAAAAAGACGGATTTATCCGAAAATAGGAATAAATAGGTTCGACTTTGTGTAAGAGGTGTGCTATACTATACCTATTCAATAAGCATCGGCCGGATGAAAATCACGGTATGCAAAAAGAAGGGAAACGGTATGACAATTTTAACATGCGAATGTGGAAATGAAATTTATATTATGGATGAAACGCAAGCCACGGCATGGCAATGTGATGCATGTGGACAGTGGTATGATTTTTTTGGTGTGAAAGTGGCGCCGCCCGGGCAAAATGAACCCAAGCCCTCGCCGCATTTGATTAACTGGAGTGCGGGGGAAGATCTGTAAAAGGTGAAGAATAATGATCAATCAACAAAAAATTGCGTTGCTGACCGATTCCTGCGCGGATATTCCGCAAGCGCTGGTGCGCCGGTATGATATTTACGTTGTCCCGCTCAAGCTGATTTTTTCGGATGGTGAATATGCGGATGGCGTGGATATCACTCCGACTGAGGTCTATCGCAGGCTGCCGCAGGAGATTCCGAAAACGACGCTGCCGGGCGGCGATATGGTGGGGCAGGCGTTTACGCGTATCCAGCAGGCGGGCTACACCAAGGTGCTGGCGATCAATCTGTCCGGTGGTTTGAGCGGTACGGGCAATTTGGTGCGTCTGATGGGGGAGCAGATCGTTGGGCTGGAGGTCGCCGCGTTTGATACGCTGAGCGGTTCACTGCGCATTGGCATGACGGTGATACAGGCGGCACGCTGGATCGAGGAAGGATGGTCGTGGAGCGAGTTGCTGCGTGCCATGCCTATGCTGGTTCGGGACACACATGTGTTTTTCTGCGTGGATACATTGGAATATCTGCGAAAGGGAGGACGCATCGGCAAAATTGCAGCTGTGGCCGGAACGCTTTTGCAAATCAAGCCGATTATCTCTTTCGCGCCGGATGGAGAACTAACCAGTGTTGCCAAGATTCGCGGACGCAAGGCCGCGATGCAGAAAATGGTGCAGCTGGCGACGGCACGGGTGCCGCGCGGAGTGCCGTTCAATCTGGCAGTGGCGCACGGTGATTCGCCGGTGGAGCTGAAGGAAATACGAGAGATGGCGCAGAAAAGCCTGCCGGATTATCTGCATTTGATGGAGGGGGAAATCGACTGCACACTGGGGG
>ERZ1090867.987-NODE-990-length-10553-cov-30.532863_pt1 | contig 10553 bp, 9 predicted proteins | sample MGYA00478476_ERZ1090867 | MGnify/ENA primary metagenome ERZ1090867 (study PRJEB33644, sample SAMEA5815742) | chicken gut metagenome | biome: Chicken; feature: Gastrointestinal Tract; material: Caecum | place: Ireland | collected 2019-01-01 | study: A study of the... | reverse complement strand
ACGGTCATGCCGCTGCCGCCTATATATAAATTTCGCTCTATTCCTGCACTCATTGAACTTTACACAAAATTTGGGACTGACCCGGAAAAGATGCCATATGGATCTTCCTGGCTCTACAAATCTTATACAGAGGAAAGCCTCACGCACATCACGATTACAGCCGCTCCATGCAAAGTTCCTGCTCTGCCATGATGGATTCATCCGTTGGGTCGTAGACTTGTTGGCTGTGGATCGCATTTTTTATCGGCATGGTTCTACTTTCCTTATTTATAAGGAATCTTTCTCATTTTTCAGTAGATTCTTCCAGATTCTTTCGGTACTGTGCCGGACTGACACCATACTCTTTCTTGAATACCCGGCTAAAATAGAGTGGGTTATCATACCCTACGATCTCTGCAATTTCTCCAATATTGTATTCGGTGTTCTCCAATAAGCTTTGTGCATTTACCATCCGAAGGGATAGGATGTATTGTGCAGGGCTTATTTTCATGTACTGCTTAAAATTACGGATAAACCAGTTCGTACTGATATGCAGCGATTCTGCGTAATCGTTCACACTGACCTTTGTATTATAATTCTCGTTAAAGTAGGCAACGGCGGCTTCGATTTCTTCGGGGATGCTTGTAGTTGTTTTCTCGCTTTCCTGCTGTTGCCTGCTTACTAAAAGCAGAATGATGTTGAAGAGAGAAGCAATATAGTCTTCATAGCCATATTCACATTGTTGCAGTTCCCGGATGATCTTTCGGAACAGCATTTTGTAATCCGGCAGTGTGCCGCTGAAAAAAACGTGCTTGTCCAAGGGGATTCCGTGATAGTTCAGGATGTTTTTGACATCATATCCTGTAAAGTGAATCCAGAACACCTCTGGATGATCTTCTACATAGTAGACATACTTCTGGATTTCTTTCGGCTGATAAAGCACCATGTGTCCAGAAGTCACCACTTCCTCAACACCATTGAACCAGAAGTGTGCTTTACCAGATGCCACATAGAGGATTTGATAGTCTCTGCGGCCCTTTGCCCAAAAAGTAGGCAGCTTAGGGCGTTTTTTCAAGCGATAAGTGCCGCAGCTGCCTACGACCAGCGGCTTTGAGTAGTCTTTGAAATCCAAACGGGAGTTGTTCAAATATCCTGAGTTGAAATACATCCCTGCGTCCTCCTCATCTTCAGAGATTTTACAGTGATTTGGGAAATGTTCTATCAAAGAATCACAAACGCTTTGATTTTGTGCATATTTTGTTCCATCTTGTCTATATCTTTTCGTTCCATTAGATTCTATAATATTTTCAGATGAAGCGCAAGAGATTTGGGCAACTTGCGTAATGAGAATTCCAGTCTGAAGTGCGCAGCAGACTGGTCGCGCCCACACAAAACAAGCAAGATGGGAGAAAGCACAATGACTGAGAAACGTTATCTAAAGTGGTATAATAAAGTCGGCTATGGTTCAGGCGATATTGCAGGCAACGTGGTGTATGCATTCCTGTCCTCCTTCGTCATGATCTATCTGACCAACACCGTTGGCCTGAACCCCGGTATTGTCGGCACTCTGATTGCAGTTTCCAAACTGCTGGACGGTGTGACGGACATTTTCTTTGGTTCTTTGATTGACAAAACGCATTCTAAGATGGGCAAAGCCCGTCCTTGGATGCTGTACGGCTACATTGGCTGTGCCATTACGCTGGTGGCAATTTTCGCCATCCCGACCAATCTGGGACAGTTTGCACAGTACGCATGGTTCCTGATCGCATATACTCTGCTGAACGCTGTATTCTACACGGCCAACAACATTGCTTACTCTGCACTGACTGCTCTCGTCACGAAGAACAGTGCCGAACAGGTCGAGATGGGTTCTTGGCGTTTCATGTTCGCCTTTGCCACCAGCCTGCTCATCCAGTCCATCACGCTGGGTGCTGTTACGGCATTGGGCGGTGGTGCTGCCGGTTGGCGCACTGTTGCAATCATCTACGCCATCATCGGTCTGCTTGTCAACACCCTCTCCGTTTTCTCCGTGAAGGAACTGCCGGAAGGCGAATTGGTGGATACCACCGACAAAAAGGAAATCGAGCAGGACGAAAAGTACAATCTGGTTCAGGCTGCAAAGCTGCTTGCTGGTAACAAATATTATATGATGATTTGCGTCACCTACATTTTGCAGCAGATCTACGGTGCCATGATCAGCATGGGCACCTACTATGCAACCTACATCCTTGGCAACCAGAATCTGTTCGGTGTATTCTCTTGGGCAATCAACATTCCTCTGATCATCGCACTGGTGTTCACCCCGACCTTGGTTGCAAAGTGGAATGGAATGTATAAGCTGAATGTAATGAGCTATACTCTGGCAACGATTTCTCGTGCACTGGTTGCTGTAGCTGGTTACATGGGCAGCGGCAATGTGACCTTGATGCTGCTCTTTACTGCAATCGCAGCTCTTGGTCAGGGTCCTTGGCAGGGCGATATGAACGCTGTGATTGCCACTTGCTCTGAATATACTTGGCTGACGAAGCACAAGCGCGTGGATGGCATGATGTACTCCTGCACTTCTCTCGGTGTGAAGCTGGGCGGCGGTCTGGGTACTGCCATCACCGGCTGGCTGCTGGATGCAAGCCATTTCGATAGTGCGCTGACCGTTCAGCCGGATTCCTGCATCAATATGCTGAAGATCATGTATCTGGTGATCCCGTTTGCTCTGGATGCCATCATCACCTTCATTCTCTCTCGTATGAAGGTCGAAGAAGCAAATGAAAAGCTGCGTGAAGCAGTCTGATAACAAGCCATTATCATTTCTCCTTCATCTGCTGTTCCCCGGAGGAATCCAGCGATTTCTCCGGGGAGGCTGGAGAAATATTATAAAATTATAAAAGGTAAATGAGGAAATACTATGGCTGCATTTGATTTTGCAAAAGTAAAAGACCCCACCTTTTTCAAGGAAAACGTGCTGAATGCTCATGCAAGTTTCCGTACTTACGCTTCCCGCGAAGAATATCGGACAGGCTCCTCTTCTTTGGAGCTGAAGCTGGACGGTATCTGGAAATTCGCCTACGCAAAGAACTACACCAGTGCCATCCCCGGCTTTGAAAAGACGGATTACGATTGCAGCGGCTGGGATGACATTCATGTTCCGGCACACATCCAGATGGAGGGCTACGACATTCCCCAGTATGCGAATGTTCAGTATCCGTGGGATGGCCGTGAAGAAGTACAGCCGGGCGAGATCCCGCAGCGGTTCAATCCGGTGGCAAGCTATGTAAAATACTTCGAGCTGCCGGAATCCATGCAGGGCAAGCCCGTCCACATCGAGTTCGAGGGTGTGGAAAGCGGCATGGCTCTTTGGCTGAACGGGTCTTATGTGGGTTACACCGAGGACAGCTTCTCCGCACACGCATTCGATCTGACTCCCTATCTCCAGCCGGGCGTGAACAAACTTGCTGTGCAGGTGTTCAAGTGGACTTCCTCCAGCTGGTGCGAAGATCAGGACTTCTTCCGCTTCTCCGGCATCTTCCGCAGCGTGTGGCTGTACGCCATCCCCACCGTGCATCTGGAAGATCTATCCGTCAAGACGCTGTTTGCCGGGGATGATTTTACTCATTCCACGCTGGAAGTTGCATTGCAGGTGGAGGGTAAGGGCGCAGCCCGTCTGACCCTGCGCCGCAGTGAGCTGGAAGTGTTCTCCGAAAAAATCGCACTGAACGGCGGCTCTGCGTTGTTCAGCCATGCGGTGGAGAACCCCCACCTGTGGAGTGCAGAGGACCCGGCTCTGTATGAACTGGAAATCGAGCTGCTGGACGATGCAGGCCATCTGGTAGAGGTGACTGGGCAGAAAGTCGGTTTCCGCAAGTTCGAGTTGAAGAACAATCGGATGCTGCTCAACGGCAAGCGCATCGTGTTCAAGGGTGCCAACCGTCATGAGTTTAGCTCCATTACGGGTCGTGCTGTGGGCGTACACACCCATGAGGAACTGCTTCGGGATATCATCACCATGAAGCAGAACAACATCAATGCCATCCGCACCAGCCATTACCAGAATCAGGATGCACTGTACGACCTGTGCGACGAGTATGGTCTGTATCTGATCGCAGAGAACAATCTGGAATCCCATGGCACATGGGATATTCATCAGGCGGGCATTCGCGGCATCGAGGGCGTTTTGCCCAATGATAAGCCGGAGTGGAAAGCTGTCTTGTTTGACCGCATGAATTCCACTTGCCAGCGTGACAAAAATCATCCTGCTGTTCTGATCTGGTCTCTGGGCAACGAATCGTTTGGCGGTGAGACCCTGCTCCAGATGGCAGAGATGGTCCGCCGCTTTGATGACACCCGTCTGGTGCATTACGAAGGTGTGGTCAATGATCCCCGCTTCCTCGAAACCACCGATATTGAGAGCCATATGTACAGCACTGTGAAGGACATTAAAGAGTATCTGGCACAGGGCGATAAGCGGCCTTATATCGAGTGCGAATATTCTCATGCTATGGGCAACTCCAACGGTGCTTTGCACAAGTACACGGAACTTGCCGACCAGAAGGACTGCGGCTATCAGGGCGGCTTCATCTGGGATTACATCGACCAGTCCATCTGGAAAAAAGACCGCTACGGCAAGTGGTTCCAAGCCTACGGCGGCGACTTCGGTGAGCGTCCTACCGACTATAATTTCAGCGGAAACGGCATTGCCTACGGTGGTGACCGTGCTCCTTCTCCCAAGATGCAGGAGGTCAAGTTCTGCTATCAGAACATCGCCATTTCCATCGACAACTCTGGCTTCGAAGTCTGGAATAAGAACCTGTTCACCTCTACGGATGCTTTCGACTGCGTTGCACTGCTGCATCGTGATGGAAAGCTGTATCAGCAGCAGAAACTGACCAATATTGATGTTGCTCCCGAAGAGCGTTCCAGCTTCTCGCTGCCGTTTATGGTTCCTGCGCTCCCCGGTGAATATGCAGTGACCATCAGCTTCCGTTTGAAGGAGGACACCAGCTGGGCAAAGAAGGGCCATGAAGTCGCCTTTGGACAGGGTGTGATCGCTGTGGTTCGTTCCATTCCCAGCAAGAAGGTCACGCCGTTTACCGTTACGCACGGTACACACAACATCGGTGTCCGGGGTGAGAATTTCGATGTTTTGTTCTCCGATCTGAACGGCGGTCTGACTTCCTACCGCTATGCCGGCAAGGAGATGATTCAGGAGATCCCCCGTCCCAACTTCTGGCGCGCTCCCACCGACAACGACTGCGGAAACAACATGGGCGGCGTTCGCGGTCAGTGGAAGCTGGCAAGTCTGTACGCTACCGCCAAGGGCATCGGCAAGGAGATCCCGTCTGTTCATGGCGGCACTATCCTCCAGAACCCCACCTGCGAGGTGGAAGCCGACAGCGTGGTCGTGACCTATCTCTATAACCTCCAGACCAGCCCCGCAGCAGAGTGCAGCCTGCAGTACCGTGTGTTCGGTGATGGCCGCATCCAGACCACCCTGCACTATGACCCGGTGGAAGGACTTGCAGCAATGCCGGAGTTCGGCGTACTGTTCAAGATCGACGCTGACTACGACACGGTGGAGTGGTACGGAAACGGCCCTGCGGAGACCTACTGGGATCGTCAGCATGGTGCAAAGCTGGGCATTTACCAGAACAAGGTCGCAGACAACATGGCACAGTACCTTGTGCCGCAGGAGTGCGGTGCAAAGACCGCTGTGCGCTGGGCAAAGGTAGTGGACCGCAAGGGTCGCGGGCTGCTGTTTACCGCAGATGCCGCAAAGCCCATGTTCTTCTCTGCGCTGCCCTACACTCCCCATGAAATGGAGAGTGCCAAGCATCCCTACGAGCTGCCCCCGGTCCATTACACGGTGATTCGTGCCATCGGCGAGCAGATGGGCGTCGGCGGGGATGACAGCTGGGGTGCCAATGTCCACCCGGAGTATATTCCTGATGTGACTAAGCCTGTGGAGTTCACCTTTACGTTCCGTGGCATCTGATGATGGGCCGCAAATGAGGTGTTCTCTGTGAAAAAAGCGAAAGATCAGCCTGGATCTGAACCAGCCGAACTAGCATCCCTTGTTGGAGAACGGATCAGAAAGATACGCAAAGAAGAGGGGTTAAGCCTAGGGTGTATCTGAGAAGTCGGCTCATATGTGCAAAATGGAGAAAATGACAGCAGAAGCAGCAAGGAAAAGAAAGGCCTGAAAAGAATCGGCTCTCTTATCATAGCGTGTAGAGATACGCCTGAAATCTTTCAAGCGACAAAAACAGCGCTCTATTAGAGATTATCCCATAATTTGTGTAAACCTGCTGAGAGGTGTAGAATAGAAGCAGCAGACAGGAGGTATTACACATGGCCAGAAAGAACCGCAGCCCGGAAGAAAATGCCCGTCGAGAGAAAATCCGAGAACTTTTGCAGATGGCAAACATCGGCAGCATGGATGACATCCAGAACCTGTTCAAGGAGACCATTGCCGAATTCATGGAGAACGGTCTGGAGGCAGAGCTGGATGAGGATCTGGGCTACAGCAGATATGACTATAAGAACAAGGCTACAGACAACAGCCGGAATGGTCATAGCAGCAAAACGCTCCGGACCAGCTTTGGAGACGTGGAAGTCTCGGTTCCCCGGGACCGGAAAGGGGAATTTGAACCCCAGGTGCTGAAAAAGGGTCAGACCAGCATCAGCCAGGACGTTGAGGAAAAGATTCTGTCCATGTACGCCAAGGGCATGACCACCAGCGATATTGAGGCCCATATCCAGGACATCTATGGGATTTCCGTATCGGACAGCACCATAAGCCGGATCACAGACAAGATCCTTCCCATCGCCAAGGAGTGGCAGCAGAGGCCTCTGGAGTCCATCTATGCGGTGGTGTTCCTGGATGCTATTCACTACCACGTCCGCAGCGAGGGCCAGATCGTGAAGAAGGCCGTTTACATTGCCATTGGCATAAATCTGGATGGGAGGAAAGATGTTCTGGGGATGTGGGTCGGCGAAAATGAGAGCGCCAAGTTCTGGGCAACCGTATTGAATGGTTTGAAAAACCGCGGTGTAGAGGACATTTTCATTGCCTGTACTGACAATCTTACGGGATTCGACGCAGCTATCCATGCAGTATTTCCCAAGACCGAGATCCAGAACTGTATCATTCACCAGCTTCGCAATTCCAGCAAGTATGTGTCCTACAAAGACCTTAAAGCCCTCATGGCCGACCTGAAGGCAGTCTATGCCGCCGTGGATGAACAGGCTGCCCTGGATGCCCTGGACGTCTTTGGAGAACACTGGGACAAAAAATACCCGAAAATTTCCCAGTCCTGGAGGGACAACTGGGCCAACCTGAGCACCTACTTCAAGTATCCCCAGGAGGTCCGGCGGCTGATCTATACCACCAATACCATTGAGGGCTTCAACCGCCAGCTGCGCAAGGTGACCAAGTCCAAATCCGTATTCCCCACCGATGACAGCCTGCTGAAAATGCTGTATCTGGCCATGATGGATATTACCAAAAAGTGGACCGGCCGGCGGCAGGACTGGAGCATGATCCATGCACAGATGGCGATCTACTTCGCCGAGCGTATGCCCGAGTAACACCGCTGTGTCTGGATGTCAAGGGACAAATGAACGGCTTCGCCGCCCTTGACATCCATCCCCACCGGCGTTATGTTGTAGACATAGGCGGCAGACGGTCAAGCCGCTGCCGCCTACATATAAATTTTGCTCTATTCCTGCACTCATTGGACTTTACACAAAATTTGGGAGTGACCCGCCAGATCACCTATCTTGACGCAGACGGCAACCCCGCCCCTACCAATGCAGGCTATACCATCCTCAAACGTACCTATCATAGAGACGGCACAGCAGATACGGATATGTATTTTGATGCGAATGGCAACCCAAAGGCTTTGTCTAAAGGGCAGTACGGCATCAAGCGCAGTGGTGATGTGAACCTTCTGCTTGACAAAAACGGCAACATTATGCTGTGTGTGGACAACCTTCTGAATGGTTTCCCATGCATGGTAGTTGTTTTTGGCTGCGTTGTCTGTTTGCTGATGATCGTTCTTCCGAAGAGTTTAAGCGTAGTACTGACGATGGTTTATGTGGCTTTCATCCTTTATGAAACATTGATGTTTCGTGAGTCGGGGGGTGCAAGAACGAACTTTGTTCTATTTTCCTACGCTGGGAAGTTTTTGAAAGAGCAATCTGTGAGAGTTGGGGTCATCAATAACATCTGGCTGTTCATTCCACTTGGAACGGGACTGTATAGGTGGTTTCAAAAGAAGTGGGTGTTGCTGATTCCCTTCGTGATGTCTGTGGCAATTGAAACGACCCAGTATATTACGGGACTTGGCATCGCAGAGTTCGATGATGTGTTCGGTAATACGATGGGCGGATGGATCGGTGTGCTGGTGGCCTGGACGTGGCTGAGCTGGAAAATGAGCGTGAAAAATAGAACATAAGGAAGTATACATGTCTAATTTTCTTCGTTATCCTTGAAAACAAAATCTATATAGTATATATTTGAGCTGTGAGAGTTATCCTCTTTGGATGCTCACAGCTTTGCCGCTCGAAACTTTGCACACCTCTACGTGGTGGGCGGCAGGCAACACAGTAAGATACTGTGGCAAAGATGCAAAGGAGTCTTGTAATTAAAAGGAAATAGCGATGATTTGTGCCTACTGTGGAAAAGAAGCAAGAGGAACAAGAGAACATATAATCTCTAGCGGTATTCTGGATTTGTTTCCTGAATGCTTCGAGACATTTGATCCTGAACGAGGTAACGCATATGCACATGATCCAATGGTTAGGGATGTTTGTGCTGACTGTAACAACAATAGAATCTCATATATTGATTCGTATGCAAAGAATTTTATTCAAACCTATTTTGTAAAGAAGTATTCAAAAGATGAATCTTTGACTATTGACTATGACTATACACTTCTTCAAAAAATGTGTCTAAAGTATGCTTTTAATGAAATGCGGTCTCGAAGGAAGGATGTTTCATTTTTTGACGATGTGGTAAAAACCTATCTCCTAAACGAAGCTGAAAAGACGCCGTTAAGAAATGTTACGTTATTGGCCGGACTAGCAGTGAATACTTCTCCTGCACCTGATTACATATTTGGAAATAGGAAGCTGAGATGGGGCGATTCGCCATTATTTCTTTCAAACAGTCTTTTGAGGTACATTGACTATGAAACTGGAAAGCTATATTTGAGAGATAAGGCTGAGAAGCAAGAATTTAAGAAATGCGTACTATCTTATGTTTTCAGATTCAATAGTATTCAGATATTGATGCTGTGCTGGGAAAAAGATATATCAGATGATGATTTGTTAAGTAATAAAACTGTGTTAGGATTTCAGTATCCTTACCAGATATTGAATGAGTCAGGGCAATCTACCCTTTCACGATGTACAAGCGAAGTAACTTATCACCACGAAAAGATTATTGATGTAACATGGGGACAGTCAATGTGGGATGAAGTGAGTGAACTTCGAGGCACTTTTTCTGAGGACACACAGAAAATGCTGTCGGAAATTGAATCTAAGTGGAATCAGGAAGAGCAAAAATTAGCTTCAAACCATCAAAGAAGATAACTATGGCTAGAATATCAACACACCTCATAGAGACAAAGTCAAAGGACTGTGTTCGAAGCCGAATAAATAGCTTTGAAGATAGTGGAGACTATATCTTTAGGGAATTGACAGAGCGGGATTATGGTATTGATGCTCTCATCGAGTGCTTCAATGGTGGAATCCCTACCGGAAAAATTGCTTTTTTACAAATTAAAGGGACGGATTCAGTAATCATACCACTAAAAAGAACTCCTGTGGTTTCCTGCGGAAGTATATCGGTGTCCAATCTTCATTATGCTAAACAGAATCGTATTCCTGTAATTATTATATATGTTTCATTGAAGAACGAACGCCCTATGTATTATGCCGACTTGAGGGAGGTATCAAGTGGCGTTGCGTACAAGGAAGATGCTGACCGTGTGACAATACATATACCACAGGATAATTGCACCTTCGACGATATTTCTCCCATTTTGAAAATAATAGACCGCTACTACTTGTGAATGCTGAAAATATTGCCATCCAAATCCCACAGTGCTATACTAACCCTAAATCTTACATAATCTTGTTGGAGGTATCAATCCTATGCCCAGAACCAAAGGCAGCAAGAACTGCGTTACCGCATCTACCGACTTCGATGTTCAGATTGCAAAGTTGCAGAAAGACAAGGCGATGCTCGAAGAAGGCCTTTCCAAGACTGTTGCCCAGATCGAAGAGCTGAAAACCGACATCAAGTCCCTGCGTGAAGGTCTAAAGCCGCAGAAGGCAGAAATCAAGCAGACCGAGAAAGAAATCGCAAAGCTGAAGGCCAAGAAGGCTGCCGCTGATGCGAAGGCCGCTGAAGAAGCTAAGAAGGTTGAGGCTGAAGCTGTGCTGAAGAAGCTGCTAGCATCCGGTATGACGGCAGATGAGATTCTCGAAAAGCTGAAATAAAGTAATATGCCGTGTGGACTGTAAGCGCTCCATAATCCCCCGTGAGGGATAAAGAAAAGAGCTCCCATAAGGAG
>ERZ1090867.986-NODE-989-length-10556-cov-15.551090_pt1 | contig 10556 bp, 12 predicted proteins | sample MGYA00478476_ERZ1090867 | MGnify/ENA primary metagenome ERZ1090867 (study PRJEB33644, sample SAMEA5815742) | chicken gut metagenome | biome: Chicken; feature: Gastrointestinal Tract; material: Caecum | place: Ireland | collected 2019-01-01 | study: A study of the... | reverse complement strand
ACCCAAGACCTCTGCGATGTGAACGCAGCGCTCTAACCAGCTGAGCTAATCTTCCATAATGGGGTCAACGCTAGATATTATACGGCATCTCTGCCGTTTTGTCAACCCCATTTTGGGAGATTTTTTACAGAAATTACTTGCTCAGAGCTTCGGCCATTTCGTCCAGCTGGGCACGGCTGGCGGCATTCAGCGCACTCTTGATGCTGACGGTCTGATCCAGAATCGTCAGGTTCTTGCTGTTTTCCAGCATCTTGCGCATCACACGACCGGCAGTAGGCGCCCACGTACCGTTTTCGATGATCGCTACCGTACGGTTCTGATAGTTGCGCTCCGTCAGGTGCTCAATGAAGCAACGGGTGAACGGGAAGACTTCTCCATTGTAAGTCGGAGAGGCCAGCACCAGCTTGCTGTAACGGAAAGCCTGGGCCACAGCCTCGGCCATATCACAGCGGGCCAGATCCATCACGGTGACGTCCACGCCGTTGGCACGCAGCTTTTCGCCCAGTTCCTCGGCAGCCTGCTTGGTATGGCCGTAGATGGAGCTGTAAGCCACCAGCACACCTTCCGTTTCGGGACGGTAAGCGCTCCATGCATCATAGGCAGCCAGCACATCTGCCAGCTGCTCTTTGTGCAGCACGGGGCCATGCAAAGAGCAGACAGTTTCGATGTCCAGGCCGGCAGCCTTCTTCAGCACGCCCTGCACCTGCTGGCCGTATTTGCCCACAATCCCGATGTAATAGCGGCGAGCCTCCGGCAGCCATTCTTCCTCCACGTCCAAAGCACCGAACTTGCCGAAAGCGTCAGCGCTGAACAGAACTTTATCGGTGGAATCATAGGTCATGATGACTTCCGGCCAGTGAACCATCGGCGCGGTGACGAAGTGCAGCGTGTGGCTGCCCAGTTCCAGCGTGTCGCCCTCCTTGACGATCAGGCAGCGGCTGGTAAAGTCGGCATCAAAAAACTGCTGCATGATGGCAACAGCCTTGGCAGACGCCACGATCTTGGTATCGGGATAAGCCTGCGTGAAAGAGAAAACAGAACCGGAATGGTCGGGTTCCATGTGCTGCACGATCAGGTAATCCGGCGCACGCTCCCCCAGCACAGAGGCAATATTGGTCAGCCAGGCATCGGTAAAGTGGGCATCGACAGAGTCCATGACGGCCACTTTCTCATCCCGGATGAGGTAAGAATTGTATGCCATGCCGTTGGGCACTTTATACTGCCCCTCGAACAGGTCAACGTCATGGTCGTTGACGCCTACGTACAAAATATCTTTGGTGATCTCCATTGTGGTAAACCTCCCAGCAGTTTATTACAAATTTACCTACGGAGAACAGTATACCATACTTAGACTGTTCTGTCCCCTGTTTTTTCAAAAAAATCGGCTGAAATACAAAAATTCCCCGCCTTGCGGCGGGGAATGCGGTGCAAAGAATCAGTGCACTTCCGGAGCGGGCACCGGTGCGTCCATAGGACGCGGTGCGCCTTCGACCCACTGGATCGCTTTCTTGGGGCACTTGGTCACACAGGTGCCGCAGCCGTTGCACTTGGTGTAGTCGATAACAGCCACGTTATCCTTGAGGAAAATCGCCTGCTGCGGGCAGTTGCGCACACACAAACCACAGGCAATGCAACCGACCTTGCAGGTCTTGTTGACCACAACGCCCTTATCTTTGTTGGAACACTTGACGGCAGGCTGCGGCGCGAGAGGCTTCATCTGGATCACCTTGCGCGGGCAGACAGCCGTACAGGCAGTGCATCCGGTGCACTTGCTGCGGTCTACAACCGCCACACCGTTGACCACATGGATGGCATCAAATTTGCAGGCGCGGGTGCAGTCGCCCAGGCCCAGGCAGCCATAGGAGCAGGCGCTGGGACCACCGGCCACGGCAGCCGCAGCAGCGCAAGTCTGGATGCCCTTGTAATCAAAGCGCTTGCCGCAGTTTTCACCGCCGGCGCAGATGACGGTAGCACGCATACTGGGACGGTCAGATTCCTCTGCCCCCATAATGCGGTTGATGGCATCAGCGGTCTTGTCGCCGCCGGGAGCGCACTTAAAGGTAGGTGCGCCGTCCTCAACGATGGCCTTGGCGTAATCGGCGCAGCCGGCATAGCCGCAGCCGCCGCAGTTGGCACCGGCCAGGCAGTCGGTGATTTCCGCGATGCGGGGGTCCTCATACACGGCCATGAACTTGGAGGCCAGCACCAGGATAAAGCCGCCGATCAGGCCCAGCACCACCAGCACGACGATAGCAAATACGATCGGGTTCATTCTCTTTATTCCCCTTTCTTACAGAATCGCGTTGATGATGTTTTCGACCAGACCGCCGAATCCCATGAAGCTCAGCGACGTAATGGCCGCAGCAACCAAGGTGATGGGCAGGCCTTTGAAACTTTCAGGCGGGTTGGCGTTTTCCACGCGCTGACGCACGCCGCAGAACAGCAGCATAGCTACCAGGAAGCCCACACCGGCGCCGGCAGCGCAGATCAGCGCTTCGGCGTAGGCCAGGCCGAAACCGGAGGTTTCCACCACAGCAGAGTAATCCTGCACGGCCAGGATGGTAACACCCAGCACGCAGCAGTTGGTGGTGATCAGCGGCAGATAGACGCCCAGCGACTGATACAGGGCCGGGACGTAGCGCTTCAGCGTGATCTCGATGAGCTGAACGAGGACGGCAATGACCAGAATGAAGATGATGGTCTGCATATAGCCCAGGTCAAAGGCATCCAGCAGGAAGATCTGCAGCGGGAAAGTAACTGCCGTGGCGATGACCATGACCACAATAACGGCCAGGCCCATACCCACAGAGGAATCCAGTTTTTTGGAAACGCCCAGGAACGGGCAGATGCCCAGAAACTGTACCAGAACGTAGTTGTTGACCAGGATCATGCTGAAGAAGATCGTGGCAAACGTTGCAATCTGAGAACTCATTCTTCAGCGCCCCCTTTCTGTTCGGCCTTGGCAGCGTCGATCTGGTCCAGCATCACGTCGCCACAGGTTTTGCGTTCGATGGGCTTGTTGAGCTTGCGCTCCAGCCAGACGCAGCCGGCCATCAGGCATCCGAACACGAAGAAGCCGCCGGGGGCCGAGTTCATGATGGTCATACGGTCGATGCTTTCGGGAATGACGGTAATGCCAAGCCAGGTGCCGCTGCCGATGATCTCACGGATGGAAGACATCAGGGCCATGGTCAGGATATAACCGATGCCCATGCCCAGGCCATCCAGGGTGGAATCAACCACCGTATTCTTGCAGGCGAACATTTCGGCACGGCCCAGAATGATGCAGTTGACGACGATCAGCGCCAGGAAAACGCCCAGCGATTTGTACAGTTCCGGCACAAAAGCCTGCAGCACCATCTGAACCACCGTAACGAAGGTGGCGATGATGACGATATAGCACGGCAGGTGCACCTTGCCGGGAATCACCTTACGCAGTGCCGAGATAACGATGTTGGAGCACACCAGCACGAAGGTCATGGACAATCCCATGCCGACAGCGCCGGAAACGGTGGTGGTAACGGCCAGTGCGGAGCAGCAGCCCAGCACCAGACGCAGGACGGGGTTTTCACGAATGATGCCCGCGGTAAAAACTTTCCATTTGCTCGTTTTTTCAGCCATCGTTACATACCCCCTTTGATCTCGTTGGTATAGCAGTCGATGGCCGCATTCACGGCAGAAAAGACCGCATTGCTGGAATACGTAGCGCTGGCAACGCCGTCTACCGGCGCGCCGCTGGATACCTCACCGCCGTTCCAGCCGATGAAGCCGGAGGTGAAGCTCTCCTCTGCCACCTTGGAACCGATGCCGGTGGTCTGGGTGGAAGCATCCACGCTGATGTTGGAGATCGCGCCGGTGGCATCAAAGGCCACATACACCGTGACGTCCTTGCCGGAGTAACCGGAGGAGGCTGCCTTGACGGCTGCCGCGCCGGAGGAAGTGGTCACTGCCCCCTGGACGTCGGGGGTGGTCAGGCCTTCGAGTTCGGTCATATCGGCGTCGGTCGTGCCTTCAGGCAGCACCGACAGATACGCCGCCAGGGTTTCGGCCTTGGTGTTTTCTTCAATGATCGGAGCGGTCACATCGTTAAGGACCGCCAGCAGGGCACTGCATACGAGGCAGATGACCACCAGCACGATGACCGGCAGTACCAGCTCCTTAAAGGCACTCTGCTTTTCCGGGGTCTGGTTATTTGCCATCAGTCAGCGCCCCCTTCCTTTTTGGCCTTTTTCGCTTTTTTGAAGCCCAGCGGCACCTGATGGCCCCAGGCATTGAACCACGGCGTCATAAGGTTGCCCAGCAAAATGGCAAAACTCATGCCCTCGTTCATGCTGGCAAAGTGACGGATCAGGAAGGTCACCAGGCCGATGAAAATGCCGTAGAACAGCTTACCCTTGGTGGTGAAGGGGCTGGTGACGTAGTCGGTGGCCATAAAGACCGCGCCGAACAGCAGGCCGCCGGCCATGCACTCCATCAGCGCCACATAGGGATCGCCGGTGTAAAGCAGCGTCAGGACGTAGCAGGTGGCCACAATGCTGACGGGGATGGTCGCCTGGATGGTGCCCGTAGCCAGCAGAATGGCAAAGCCGGCCAAGATGGCCAGGACGCAGGTTTCGCCCAGCATACCGCCGTGCAGGCCCAGGAACATATCCATGAAGCTGACAGCGTTCAGATCCACACTGGAAGCCAGCGGCGTGGCAGAGGCCAGTGCATCCACCGCCATATCCGGATAGACGTAGGCGGTCATGCGGGAGGTGAAGCCGAGGAACAGCACGATACGGCCTACCAGGGCGGGGTTGGCAAAGTTATAGCCGATGCCGCCGAACAGCTGTTTGATGATGACGATGGCGACAAAGGCCCCCACCACCGCGATCCACAGCGGCATGCCGACCGGCATATTGAGGGCGAGGATGATACCGGTCACAACTGCGGACAGGTCCCCCACCGTGTTCTGCTTATGCAGCAGCAATTCGTACAGATATTCAAACGCCACGCAGGCAAAGGTGGTCACCACGACCAGGACCAGCGCCTGCACGCCGAAAATCAGGGCCGAAGCCAGGACGCAGGGCAGCAGGGCGATGACTACATTGCCCATGAGGCCGCGGGTCGTGGAACAATCCCGAATATGCGGCGAGGCGGTTACAAGCAAACGTTCTTCCATTTGTTATTTGCCTCCTTTCCGCAGTTCTGCCATGTACCACGCCTTGGCCAGCGTCATGGTCTGGCTGACAGGGCGCTTGGCCGGGCAGGCATAGCTGCAGCTGCCGCAGGCCACACACAGATCCACGCAGCGGGCTTTCAGGGCATCGAAGTCCTTATTGTTGAAAGCCTCTGCCACCACAACCGGCTCCAGACCCATGGGGCAGGCGTCGATGCAGCGGCCGCAGCGGATGCAGGCGGATGCTTCCGGCAGAGCGGCAGCCTTTTTGCTGAACAGCAGCAGGCCGTTATTCTGCTTCAGAACCGGGAAATCTGCGCTGGGCGCAGCGCCGCCCATCATGGGGCCGCCGAAAATGATCTTGCCCAGTTCCACATCGGATTTGATACCGCCGCAAGCCTCGATGACATCACGGTACAGCGTGCCGATAGGCACTTCCACATTCTGCGGTTTGGCGATGGCGTCGCCTTCCACGGTAACGCGCTTGGTGGTCAGCGGCATACCGGTCTTGAGGAACTTGCCCAGCGTCGAAACGCTGGTTACGTTCATGATGACGCAGCCCACATCGGCGGGCAGCCCCGGCTTGCCGGAAGGACCTGCCTGGGGCACTTCCCGCCCGGTGCAGGTTTCGACCAGCGTTTTTTCGGCGCCCTGCGGGTACCGGGTGGGCAGCGGCTTGACGCTGACGCCGGGCATACCGCGCACCAGAGAATTCATCTGGTCGATGCACTCGGGTTTGTTGCGCTCGATACCGATGATACAGGTGGGAATGTTGCAGTACTTCATTACAGCAGTAATGCCCGAGATGATCGTATCGCTGCATTCCAGCATTTCGCGGCAGTCGGTGGTCAGATAGGGCTCACACTCGGCCGCATTGATCAGCAACGTGTCAATGGTGTCAGCCGCCAGCTTGACGTGGGTCGGGAAGCCTGCACCGCCGACACCCACCAGACCACAGGCCTGGATGGCTGCCAGCAGACTGGCTTTGTCGGTGACCGTGGGCGGCACGCAGGCCGGATCCACCGTCTGCTGCCCGTCGGTCTTGATGGCAATGGCCGTGGTCATGGCCCCGTTGACCATACGCATCGGCGCAACATCCTGCACAGTGCCCGATACGCTGGAGTGGATGTTGGCACTGACAAAGCCGGCCGCTTTGCCGATCAAGGTGCCAACCATAACGGTGTCGCCCTTCTTGACGACGGGTTCTGCCGGTGCGCCGATGTGCATCGACATGGGAATGATGACGTGCTCGGGAACCGGCATTTTTACAGTCGGCTGCCCTGCCGTCGCCTTCACATGCGGCACGCTTGCGCCTTTGGCAGAACGCTTTAGGGACTTGAACAATCTATTTCCCCCATTTCCTTTTTTACTGGGCAGCGCAGCCACTCCGCAATGTGCGGCGTCTCTCCCTGCTATGCCCCAAAGTATACCTATTCATTTTACCATTTTGCGGCGGCAAGTCAAGATTTCCGACTGGACAGGGATTGGCATTTTGTCCAAGAGCGCAATTTCTGCAACAATTTGCGCAAATGTTGCAAAGCATGTACGAAGCTTGCATCCTGATGCCGTTTATGGTAGTATGTTGGTAATAAACGTTCTACAGCTATTTTTTAAGGAGGCAGATATGAAAACGTTGGGTAAGATCCTGGTAATTCTGACCGCAGCCGGCAGCCTGCTGGCGCTCACCGCATTGCTCTGCCGCCGCAAGCGCCGCCAGCGGCGCGCCTGCTATATCACACTGTTCCGTTACGATTCCTGAAACTGCACAACCGCCCCGATGCGCACAAGGCACCGGGGCGGTTGTTCTTTTGTTTGGGGATGCTGTGTTACAGTTCGATCTCCTGCAGGCGCAGCAGTGCCAGAATATAGATCTTCAGCGCTTCAATCAGTTTTTCAAACGGGGCGCCTTCGTTGGCACCGTGCATCGGTCCCGCAAAATCGGGGATAGCCAAATCCGTGTGTTCCGGGCCGAAGCTGACCGCATACGGGAAGTGGCGCGCATAGGTACCGCCGCCCATGGTGAAGGGGGTCTTGTTCTCCCCAGTCACGTCATTGTAGGTGGTGATCAGCGTCTGGATGGCAGGGCTGTCGGCCGCAATGTAAAACGGAACCCGGCTGGTCAGATTCTCCAGGTGGGCCGCCGTACCGCAAACCTTTTCCATAGCAGCCTGCATCTTCTCGGGGGCGGTGTTGGTGGGATACCGGCAGTCAAAGCTCTGGCGGATCACGCCGTCTTTCATCTCAATGGTGCCGCCGATGATGGTCAGAGGATCGAACAGGCCGTCGTTGGCGGCAATCCCCAGCGTGCTGCCATCGTTGGCCGCATGCAGCGTTTGCAGTACCTTTAAATAGGCTTGCTCCTGCTCGGTGCAGATGCCACTCTCCAGCAGGCAGTTTACCAGCAGGCCAATGGCATTGACCGTACCTTCCGGCATGGCCGCATGGCCGCTTTTGCCCCAGCCACGCAGCACGGTGGTGCCGTTTTCACCGGCTTCCGCCGTCACACCATCCACGAGCTTGATGGCCTCCGGGGCCACCCGGACCGTGCAGGAAGCCCGGTCCGGTACGGCATTGCGTGCCACACCGCCGGCAAATGCCGTGATCACGCCGCCTTCCAGCTTGGGGCTGACGATTTCACCGTTAAAGCCGCCCTTTTCCCCGTTGCATACCGGGAACTCGGCATCCGGTGTGAAACAGAACGCCGGCATAGGATAATGCTCGGCATAGTAATCCACATCGTGCATATTGGTTTCTTCATTGGTGCCCAGCAGTGCACGCACGGGGTATTTCAAGGCTACGCCGCTGTCCTTGAGGTATTTCAGCGCATAAAGGCACAGGATACTGGGGCCTTTGTCATCGGCCACACCACGGCCCAGAATCCAGCCATCCCGTACCCGCACCGTGTAGGGGTCTGCGTCCCAGCCGTTGCCTTCCGGCACAACGTCGGTATGGGTGATGGTAGCCAGATATTTCTGCCCCTCGGCAATGGGGCCGGTTTCGGCCCAGCCGATGTAGCCCTCGGCGTCATGGGTGGCAAGCCCCAGTTCCGAGGCGATCTCCAGCGCTTTGTCCAGTGCGGCTTTGGGGCCTGCGCCAAAAGGCGCACCGGGTTCCGGCGTGCCCTCAACACTGGGTACGGCAACAAGACGGGTGATGTCCCGCAGAATATTTTCACGGTTTTGTTCAGCAAAGGCGTCAATGGACGCCCAACGCGGATCGTTCATGGAAGTACCTCCCAGGATAAAATATCACTGTGTACTAGTATAGCACAGCAAGGTGAAATGTAAAGGGGGCGGCCCTTGACAGGGCTTTCCATTTATGATATAAAATACTTAGCAAACCTAAATATAAAAAGGAGGTGCTCCATGGCCGCTGACAGTGAGCAGCGCTTTGTACAGCAATTGAAAAAAGGCGTGCTGGAAATGCTGGTGCTGCAGCTTTTGACCCACCAACCATGCCACGGTTACGAACTGATCGTACGACTGCGGGATGCTGGCAGCGGGCTGCTGGACCTGAAAGAAGGTACCTTGTACCCGATTTTGTACCGGTTGGAGGAGGAAGGCGCCATCTCCTCGGCCTGGAGCAGCCCGGAACCCGGCATACGCCCCGGCAAAGTGCCCCGTCGCATTTACACTGTAACCCCACGGGGGACGGCGCTGCTGGAACAAGAAACCGAACTTTGGCACACATTTACCGCCTGCGTGGACCAGGCACTGGAGAGGAATCAACCATGAAATGGAAAATTGGCAACAAAACGGTGGACATATTGCCGCCGGTAAAACGGTACATGAACGCCATTGAGCGTCGCCTGCGGGCGGATCGCCGCACCCGGGTGCGCATTATGACGGAACTGGCCGGAGATTTTGAGAGCCGCCGGGAGGCAGGCCAGAGCGACGAGCAGATCATGGCTGAGCTGGGCACTCCTGATGAGGTGGCTGCGCAGTTCAACATCGCCATGGGTGCGTCCGGCAGGCCCAGCCGGTGGCGCTGGGCCTTTGTTGCACTGGCTGTGGTGGTGCTGGCTGTCGTATCGCTGCCGATGCTGGCCAGCCAATTTACCGCCGGGCAGGCAGCTTCTGTCGGCGTGATCGGTGGTGCAGATGGCCCCACAGCTATTTATGTTACTGCCAGTCCGGAACAAAGCCTGATCGGAGCCTTGCCTTGGTTGCTGGGCTGTGCTGCCGGCTTTTTGCTGCCCACCTGGCGTGATCGCCATGCCTGCAAGGGATATGGGCCCTCCCTGCTGCTGAGCGGACTCGGCCTGCTCCCCCTCTGCCTGGTCATGATGGAACTTGTGGTAGTGGCCTATACCACCGAACTGCCTGCCGCGCAGTTGGGCGCTGCCTGCTGGGCCTTGCTCTCAGGATTTTTCAGCAATGGTGAATGGTTGTGCGCCGCTGTATTTGGCTGGGGATGTCTGGCCAGAAACCGGGGCAAAAAGGCAGCAGAACAGGATTGCAAAAAAAATTGAAGAAAAAACGAAAACCGGGCTTGACAAGCCCGGTTTTCCATGCTAAAATAATACTCGCATTTGGCGGCAGCCACTGTGGAGAGGTGTCCGAGTGGTTTATGGAACTGGTCTTGAAAACCAGCGATTCGCGTGAGCGGACCATGGGTTCGAATCCCATCCTCTCCGCCATTTTGTATAACAAGTGAATATTCCAATCACTTTGACTTGTGGAGTAATACTCAAGAGGTCGAAGAGGCGCCCCTGCTAAGGGCGTAGGGTCCGAAAGGGCCGCGAGAGTTCAAATCTCTCTTACTCCGCCAACAAAACCCGCGATTCATCCTTGGATGGTCGCGGGTTTTGCATTTTTTCTGCCAACAGCAAAGGCCCTGTCTGCCGACAGGGCCTTTTTCTTATTTCCCCAGGGGCTACCCTATTATTCGCAGCATCTTTTACAGGGCGTGTAGCCGCTTGCCTCCGCTTCGGACCGAGAAATCCCCATGGGATCTTTCATATTGCTGCAATTGGAAACAAGATGGTACTTTTTTCCGTTTCCGCTGCCGGACACATACACGGTATCGTTTTGCACGATAATGTTCTGTTCCTCATCGTCTGCCGCCGCCACAGGTTCCGATGCAGGGACCTGTGTTGCAGATGGCTGCGGTGCAGCGGATATTTCCGGCACTGCGACGGAGGCAGAAGAATTTGCGGATATCTGCTCCGGACTGGGGGCAATCGTTGCCACGGGGAGCGTTTTTTCTGGGGTCGCACCATGTTCTACCGCCGCAGGAGAAGCTGCTAACAGGAGCAGAAACGCGGCGGTCAGGATTGCTTCTTTCGCAAAGCGCGGGGAATCCGACGAAAGGATCAACTTCCACAAAAATCGGCTCGGTGCAATCGGCAGCGCCAAAACGGCAATCCCCAATCCCGTCACCCCCGACACGGAGAAAA
>ERZ1090867.974-NODE-977-length-10616-cov-5.510652_pt1 | contig 10616 bp, 13 predicted proteins | sample MGYA00478476_ERZ1090867 | MGnify/ENA primary metagenome ERZ1090867 (study PRJEB33644, sample SAMEA5815742) | chicken gut metagenome | biome: Chicken; feature: Gastrointestinal Tract; material: Caecum | place: Ireland | collected 2019-01-01 | study: A study of the... | reverse complement strand
GCAACAACGAATAATCCTCATAATATTTAGATAGAATCTATGAAATATAATTTATATTATGTTAAGTAATGTAGGGGATTGCCCGGAATAAACTAAAATACCAACCCCCTTCCGATAACATTTTGCCTGCTAACGGTACCGAAGCGGATCGAGGCACAACATATCGCGACGTCCCAGATTTACGCCAAAATCACCAACGACAAGATAAAGCGGGACATGAAGAATTCGCAGGCAAGGAATCGGCAGCGACTTCCGGATGGTGGCGTAAACAGGAAACCGATGCTTCTTGCAAGATTCTACAGTAACGAATGACAACGGATGCCAAATACAGACGGGTTCATGAAGAACCGAATTACGGCAAGTTTTATTGGAAAATTCCGCTGGGTATCGGAAGATAAATTCGTCAATCCGGAGGATTTGTACAAAACGCTTACGATATTGCCCGGAGAAGAAAACACAATAGTATTTGATGGTATACTTTCGCAGACCCTTTCGAATGGTTGAATGCAAGCAAATATTTGCTGGTCAAGAACGAAAAGGAAAAGTTTTTGATAATGGAGGAGATGATAGTTTGCTAGATATGGAAACCTATACGCTCACGTCGGCGAGCGATACCGGCCGCCATTACGAATATATCTTTACCGAAGACTTTTTCAACAACGGCAAGCCGATAGAATAACAGCACACACCCTATCAAACGCATACATACGAAATGATGCGGCTCGGTCTGAAAAAGCAGCGGCAGATTCCGTATTTTACATGAACTTTTGCTATATTTGTTTCAACCGAATCGCACCTGCGACCGCGCACCGGACTGCCGGCCGAAGACCGCATTCGGTTGTTAGCGAATATATTGTGTATATTTGAGTCAGCCGAATCATGGTGCGACCACAGGTTCCGTTGTCCGAGGCACGAATTCGGTCGTTATCGAATAAAGTTTTCTTCATTGGAATTGTATCGGGAAATAAACGTGACACTGAAAAAACACATATCGATTACAGGATTGATAACGGCAATAATCTTGTTGTCAAGCTGTAACAGTCAAAAAAACGCATCGGAGACGGTGTTCACCGCTTCCATATCGCCCATAAAGTATCTGGTAGAGTACATCACCTGCGGAGACTTTCGGGTAGAAGTACTCGTTCCGGACGGTGCGAGCCCCGAATCCTACTCCCCTTCTGCGTCGCAAATAGTTCACGTGGAAGACTCCAGACTCATATTCACCAGCGGGCTGCTCGACTTCGAGCAGGAGCTCATTGCCCGCCTTCCGATAAACAAAGAGGCAATCGTCGATTTAAGCCGACATATCGACATCAAGAAAGGGTCATGCAGCCACTCACACGACGCGACAGGCCACGGTGTCGACCCCCATATATGGACTTCGCCCGAACAACTGAAAATCATGGCGGCCGATACGTACGAAGCCGTCCACCGTCTGTTTCCCGACTCGACACGATACAGCCAGGCTTATGAGACTTTAAAAGAGAAACTGGATGCGGCCTCACGGGAAATCCGGGAAAAGGTGGCCGCCTCCCCTACCCGTTCATTCATCATCTACCATCCCGCACTGACCTATTACGCCGACGATTACGGCTTAACTCAAATACCGCTTGAAAACGAGGGGAAGGAGCCTTCGGCCGTACAGATGGAGAGCATTATCCGCAAAGCCCATGAACAGGGCATCAAAGTCGTTCTTTATCAGAAACAGTTCCCGCTGACCGTAGTCTCCACAGCGGCGACCGACATAGGTGCCGTCCCGATTGAGATTGACCCGCTGAAGGAGGACATTGTCAGCGAGATACTGCGCATAACCGATATTATCACCGCTCATGAAACTGGTGTCGCTCCATAATGTATCGGTGTCGTACGAAGGCATTCCGGCGCTTCGTGACGTGACGCTCGACCTTTTCTCCGATGACTTCACCGGTATCATCGGGCCCAACGGCGGCGGAAAAACGACTCTGGTAAAGGCTATACTGGGCATGGTACCCTATTCGGGACGCATCGAATTCGCGGACGGAATAAGCGTACACGACGGCACTATCGGCTACCTACCCCAACAAAATAATTTCGACAGACAATTTCCCATATCAGTCGCGGAGGTGGTATACAGCGGTTTGCAGTCGCGCAAACGGCTTGTTTTCCGTATCTCCTCCGACGAACGGAAAAAAGCCGACGAACTGATGGCCATGGCAGGCATTGCACCGCTCTCCGGAAAACCCATCGGAGCGATATCCGGCGGCGAAATGCAAAGAGCCCTACTCTGTCGGGCACTGATTTCCGACCCGAAACTGCTCATTCTGGACGAACCGACCAATTTTGTCGATAACAAATTTGAAAAGGAACTGTACGAAATACTGGCCTCTCTCAATGACCGCATGGCTATCGTCATGGTGTCGCATGACCTGGGGACAATAACAAGTTACGTCAAGAGCATCGTTTGCGTCAACCGCACGGTACACCGACACAACACGAATAATATTACCCCCGAACAGTTGGCCAATTACAACTGTCCTATCCAACTGATAACGCACGGCGATGTTCCCCATACCGTACTGAAAAGACACTAAAACACCGAAAAGACTGTTTGCCTCCAGTACGACAAAGTCCTCTATAATATTCCCAGAAAGCAGATTACAAGAACCCACATACCCTGCTTATTAGGTTATTCTGCGGCAAAGATTTTGTACCTGAAAAAGGATTCTGACAGGTTCATTACCTATCTGTTTATTCCTGCGTATCAGAAACTCCTACGGTCTGCTTGCGGCTGTTCTGCCTACCCTATCACTGTCCCCCCCTTCAGCGCCTCATAAGTACACGGCCCCCTTCCAATTCAATCTGCTTTGATTTGTGTTCCGGAAACAGACATAGCTCCTAAAAAGACAAAAAGTAAAACACCAACTCAGAAAAGCCCTATACGATTTCTTCTCGGAATTGGTGCTGAAAACAAATTCTCCACCGATACACTTTCTGAGAAATACCCGTCAAGCCCCCTCGACTGTATTTCCCATGGTCGGCAAGAAAGAACCTTTTCCGGAAAATTTCCGGAAAAGGCTTCCTTGTTATTTCTCATTGACCACTTTGCTCAGTTTATCGAACAAGCCGTCGATACGTTCCATCAGTTCGTTGCGAAGGAAAGCATAATGTTTTTTCACCAGGGATTTGTTGTGTTTCTCGGCCGGATGGTTCGCCATCTCGTAAAATTCGTTACGGGTATCCACCGCCTCTTCCATCACCGCCACGATAGCATCACGGCGTTCCGAATGGAAATACAGGGCCAGATAACAGTCGTACACCACCTCGCTTACAAGGTAATCTATATCTTTTTTTACTCTTCTCAAACTTGCCATTGCGGATAAATCAATTTAACGGTTATACAATAAGCTATTATTGAAAATATAGGAACATATTCAATGAAAACCGAAAGCGACTGTCGGACGACAAGCCCGTCCCACGGCCTAACGTGATTCATTTGAGACAAATATAGGAATTTATTCCGTCTCTTTCAATGCCTCGGCCAGAAAATCTATCAGGTCGGCACTGTTCATACCCTCCATGCCGTAATACTCCGCAGCCTTATCTCCGGCCACCCCGTGCAGGAATACACCCAATACCGCCGCCACATCCGGCTCATACCCGCGGGCAAGTAATCCGGTGAGAAATCCGGTCAGCACATCACCGCTTCCACCCTTGGCCATCCCGCCGTTTCCGGTAGAGTTGAATACTACGCACTTTCCTCGGTTGAAAACGGCTGAATTGGGTCCTTTCACGACGACAACGCTGTCGAGCCGGGCGGCCAGCCCATTCGCCCTCTCCAGCATCTCCTCCTCGTCCCGCCATGTTCCCACCAATCTGCGCAGTTCCCCCAAATGGGGCGTCAATATCGTTCCTGCAGGAACCAACCGCTGCAATCCGGTATGCCCGGAGAGCATATTCAACGCATCGGCATCTATCACCATCCGAACTTTACGGGTACGACACCACTCCAACAGACACTCCAGCGCTTCCACCGTCCGGGAATCCTGTCCCAATCCGCATCCGATACCCACTGCCGTATAACGTGTCATGTCGGCAGGCAGTTCCGTAAAACAGTCGGCCGTATCCAGACTGACCATGGCCGACGGAAAATTCGCTTCGACCGGAAAACGTTCGCTTTCCGGCAGATGCACCGTCACCAATCCGCAACCAGAACGCAGAGCGGCTCCTGCGGAAAGCACGGCCGCCCCCGGCATTCCCCTCGAACCGCAGACCAACAAGGCATGCCCATACATGCCTTTATGGGCATCTTCCGCCCGCGGCTTCACCAACGCCCTGACTTCATCCCATGTAACATACCCGAATCCCCACCCGGAGCGCTCGGCAAACGCTTCACTGACTCCCGGCGGAAGGAACATGATTTCACCCTTTACCATAATTCTATAATATATTGCACAACGGCCAGCGCTCCCTTTTGGCATTTGGATAAAAGCGGCGGGGCCTGGAAGCCCCGCCGCTTTTATCCAAAATACACAGACTGCTAACCAAAGTTATCATACATGATATTCTCCTTCGGTACTCCGAGGTTGTCGAGCATCTTCTCTACGGCAGCGGTCATCGGACCGGGACCACAGATATAATACTCGATATCCTCCGGCGCATCGTGATACTTCAGGTAGTTATCATAAATGACCTGATGAATGAATCCCGTATAACCGGTCCAGTTATCCTCCGGTTTGGGTTCCGAAAGCGCCACCTCGTAACGGAAATTCTCGTGTTCACGCGCTATCTCCTCGAACTGTTCTTCGTAGAATATCTCCCGTTTGCTACGGGCACCGTACCAGAACGTCACAGGAACGGTCGTCTTCTTGGTAAGGAACAGGTCGAAAATATGCGAACGCATGGGAGCCATACCGGCACCGCCGCCGATAAACATCTTTTCGTTCGGCGTATCCTTCACGAAGAACTCACCGTACGGACCGGATATCGTAATCTTGTCACCGGGTTTAAGCGAATAGATGTAAGAAGAACATATACCGGGATTTACATTCATGAAAGCACCCGCAGCCCTATCCCACGGCGGCGTTGCGATACGGATGTTCAGCATGATGATATTGCCCTCGGCCGGATGGTTGGCCATCGAATAGGCCCGGAACGTCGGTTCCGGATTCTTGGCTACCAGCCCCCACATCTTGTTCTTATTCCAATCCTCATGATACTCTTCGTCGATGTCGAAATCCGAGAACTTGATGGCGTCGTATTTCGGAACATCTATCTGAATATAGCCACCGCTGCGGAAGTTCAGGTTCTCACCGGCCGGAAGCTTCACCACGAACTCCTTGATGAACGTGGCCACATTGTGGTTCGAAACCACCTCGCATTCCCACTTCTTCACGCCGAGCACGGCTTCGCTGACATGTATCTTAAGGTTGTCCTTCACCTTCACCTGACAGCCGAGCCTCCAATGTTCCTTTTGCTGGCGACGGGATATCACGCCGGTTTCGGTAGGCATTTTTCCACCCCCGCCCACCAATCGCTGGCACTTCCACTTTCCGCATTTACCCTGCCCGCCTCCGGGGGACGGCAGATAAATATTCTGGGCAGCAAGCGTCGCAAGAAGCGATTCGCCGGTCGAAGCCGTGAGCACCCTCTCGCCGTCGTTGATATCTATGGTGACCTCGCCCGAGGTCGTCAGTTTGGCCTTGGCGAACAACAGCAGTACGACGAGCAACAGTACGATTATCAATGCCGCCACTACCGCGATTATAATAGAGTTCATCATAATCCACTAACCTGTTTAATTGATTTGAATACCGAGGAACGACATGAATGCGATACCCATGAGCCCCGTAATGATGAAAGCGATACCCGGCCCTCTGAGCGGTGCGGGTATATTGGAATAGCTTATCTTTTCACGGATAGCAGCCATCATCAGTATGGCGAGCCACCAGCCGATACCGGAACCGAGTCCGTACGAAGCGGCTTCGCCCACGTTCAGGAACTCCCGCTGCTGCATGAAGAGCGAACCACCCATGATGGCACAGTTCACAGCTATCAACGGCAGGAAGATACCGAGCGAGTTATAGAGCGAAGGGCTGAACCTCTCCACAACCATCTCGACGAGCTGCACGAATGAAGCGATAACAGCGATGAAGACAATGAACGAAAGGAAACTCAAATCCACATCGGCCAGTTTCGGACTAATCCATGCCAAAGCGCCCGGCTGCAGCAGGAACTCGTCTATCAGGTAGTTCAGGGGTACGGTGATGAACATGACGAACGTCACGGCGGCACCCAGTCCCAAAGCCGTTTTCACATTCTTGCTTACGGCGATGTAGGAACACATGCCGAAGAAGTAGGCGAAAACCATGTTGTCGATAAATATCGACCTTATAAATATATTAAATATACTCTCCATACCCCTACTTTTCTATCAAATCCCTGTTTTTACTGCGGTGTATCCAGATAATGACGCCCACGAGGATAAGGGCCATGGGCGGCAGCAGCATGAGGCTGTTGTTCATGTAGCCATGCAGATAGGCGCTCTCGGGAATTATCCTGTATCCCCAAAGCGTGCCTGCTCCGAACAGTTCCCTGACGAACGCGATGACAATCAGAATGAGTCCGTACCCTAAACCGTTGCCGATACCGTCGAGGAACGACGGCCAGGGCTTGTTGCTCAGCGCGAACGCCTCCACGCGCCCCATGATGATACAGTTGGTGATTATCAGTCCGACGAATACGGAGAGCTGTTTGCTGACGTCATAGACGTAGGCTTTGAGCACCTGGTCTACGAGAATTACCAGCGTGGCAATCACAACGAGCTGCACGATGATTCGAATACGGTTGGGCAGCCCCTTGCGCAGAAGCGACATGACAAGGTTGGAAAAGGCGGTCACGACCGTAACGGACACCGCCATTACGAATGCGGGTTTCAGTTTCGCCGTCACGGCCAGCGAAGAGCAGATACCGAGTATCTGTACGATGACCGGGTTGTTCAGGTTCAACGGCCCCCACAGTAATTTGAAGTTCTTCGAAGAGAACATGGACGCTTTATCTTTACTCATGGTTTTCAACTGTTATATCGGTTAAGCTGACCTGTTTCAACTCCGGCTGCGCCGCGGCGGCCTGCTGCTTGCGTATCAGCGGGAGGTAGGCCTCCAGGCAGTTCCGGAGCATACTTTCGACACCGCGGCTGGTGATGGTTCCGCCCGATATCGCATCCACGGCATGGTCGTTCCCGGCCGAAGCACCGGCCCCTTTGAGCACCGCTATTCCGGTAAACTCCTCGCCGTCGAATATGGTCTTGCCGATGAACTGTCCTGAAAATGCGGGAGTGGTGATTTCCGCACCGAGTCCGGGAGTCTCGCCCTGATGGTCGAAAACCGCACCGCGGATGGTATCCCAATCGCTTCCGAGGGCGATATATCCCCATATCGGTCCCCAAAGCCCCGCGCCGTACACGGCGAGTACATTCAGTACGGTACCGTCGTCCAGCCTGGCAACAAAGACGGGCAGTTGCCTTTCTGCCTGCGGTTTGGCATATTCGTCCTTCAGCTTGTCAAGCAGGCCGAACGCCGCCGCACCTTCCACACGGTCGCCTTCGCCGTTCACCACATAGCTGTCCGTAATGTATTTCTCGTACTCCTGCTCGATGTATTTGGTCTTGTCTTTCACTTTGTCGGCATCACCGCCCAAACCGATGGTAGAGAGGATAGCCCCCTGTTTCTCAACGGCAATGTTGGCCTGCTGCCGGCTTTTCAGTGCCATGGAGGCCACCGAAAGAAGCACCGCCACGATGATTATCATCACCGAAGCATATATGATAATATAAACGTTGCTGTTCTTATTCATGGCCGCACTACTGTTTAACTGTTTTCAAACGTTTTTTCCTGTTACGGACATTGGCCTGTACCACATAGTAATCCACGAGCGGCGCCAGGGCGTTCACGAAGAGTATCGAAAGCATCATGCCCTCCGGATAACCGGGGTTCACCACCCTGATGAGCACGGTCAGCATACCGATGATAAGTCCCGTGATTATCTTGCCCGCATTGGTCTGGCTGGAGGTCACCGGGTCGGTAGCCATAAAGACCGCACCGAAAGCGAAACCGCCCAGCAGCAGATGGTAGTAGGCGGGCATCTCCATGTAGGCATTGCCGCCCACGAGATTGAATATCCACCCCATAATGAGGCCGCCTGCAAAAACGCTCAGCATCGTTCTCCAGCTCGCCACTCCCGTGTAAAGGAGTATAGCAGCGCCTATGAGGATACAGAAAGTGGAAACCTCGCCGATACTGCCGGGAATGAAGCCCCAGAACCAGTCGCACGGCGTCGTACCTCCGAAGTCTAGCGTAGAGGCACCGGCCGAAACGCTGTCATTGATGTACCCGAGCGGCGTAGCGCCAGAGAACCCGTCGGCATACGCCCCCCCCTTGGAGAAACCGCGAATCCACACCTGTTCGCCGGAAATCTTCGGCGTATAGGCAAAGAAGACGAATGCACGCGCCAGCAGGGCCGGGTTGAAGACGTTCATGCCCGTTCCGCCGAACACTTCTTTGCCGAACACCACCGAGAATGCGACGGCAAGCGCCAGTATCCACAGCGGGATGTCGATAGGCATTATCATCGGGATGAGCAGACCGGTGACGAGAAATCCTTCGTTCACCTCCTCGCCCTTATGCTGTGCGACTGCGAACTCGATGCCGAGCCCGACGATATACGAAACGAGTATCATCGGCAGCATGCGCACGAATCCGTACCACCAGCATTTGAACCACATCGCCTGCGATACGGGGTCGGCTATGGCAGCGAAGTGCTGGTAACCGACATTATACATGCCGAACAACAGGGCGGGCAACAGGGCGATAATGACGATTATCATCGTACGCTTCAAGTCGTTCGCATCACGTATATGACTTCCCCTGCGGGTCACCGTATTCGGAACGAACAGGAACGTTTCGAACGCATCGAACGTAGAGTGCAGGAAACCGAACTTTCCGCCCTTGGAGAACGCCGGTTTGTATTTGTCTACGATTTTTCTCAGTTGTTTCTCCATATCCTTAGCTCAGCTCTTTAATCATCAAATTGATACCGTCCGCAATGACCGCCTGCATCTCCGTCTTGGAGGGGTCTACGAATTCGCAGAGCGCGAAATCTTCCGGAAGCACCTCGTAGATACCGAGATTCTCCATCTTGTCGATATCTCCGGCCATGCAGGCCTTAAGCAGATAAATCGGATAGATGTTCATCGGCAGATAGCGGTCGTAGAGCCCGGTCACCACCAATGCACGCCTGCCTCCGTTCAGGTTGGTATCGAGGTCATACCTTTTCTTGGGCATGAGCCACGAGAAGTAGCTGCGGGAAACCGAAAACTTGTCTAAGCGCGGAGCTATCCACCCCAGCAATTCGTACTTATCGCCTTCGGGTATCATGGTTATCTGGTTATGGTAGACATCCAGATAGCCGTCGCCGTCGGTCTTCGTTCCGGTCAGTACGTTGCCGCAAATGATACGGAAACTCTCCCCGGCCCGCTGGTGCTTCACCCCTGCCGCCATGACCGGCTGCACGACCGAAGTACCCGCTATGACCGAAACATACTTGGGTTCGGTCACCTCGGAACCCGTCACGGCAATAACCTTCCGCATATCGACCGTTCCCGTATTGAACAGACGACCGATGACGGCCACGTTCTGTATATCCACCGTCCACACCGTTTCGCCCTTGTTGATGGGCGATACATGGTGTATCTGCACGCCCACATTGCCAACCGGATGCGGCCCTTCAAAAAGGTGCTGGGCGGCATTCGTCAAGCGGTTGAGCACACCGTTCTCGCCGTTGCGCAGGCCGAGGTGCACCTCGCCGTCGGTCAGTTTCTTCAGCGCCTCGATGCCCGCAACCAGGTTGTCGTACTCGTCTTTCAGCACGAAGTTCATATCGGGTGCGAGAGGAGCGGAATCGAATCCGGAGATGAAAACGGCTTTCGGCCGGTCACCCGGGTTTGCTATCGTCCCGTAGGGACGCTGAATAATAAGAGGCCAAAGCCCGCTTTGCAGCAAGACCTCGGTGATTTTCTCCGGAGTGGATTTAGCCGGAACGGGGGCCTGGAATTTCTCGTATTCGACAACCGGGTCGGCATCGATTACCACAGACATTATCCTGCGTTTTTCGCCGCGGCGGACAGCCGACACGGTACCGCTCACCGGCGAGGTGAAGAGTATCTGCGGACGCGCCTTGTCGAAAAACAGAGGGGTACCCGCTTTCACTCTGGCACCCTCCGAAACGAGCAGTTTCGGCGTGATGCGCGGAAAGCTATCCGGAACGACGGCATAGGTGGAGCCGACGGGCATCTGGACCACTGTCTTCTCCGCTTCGCCTACCAACCGGATGTCGAGACCACGTTTCAGTTTTATGACTTTCGACATACTATGATTTATTGATATGAGTGTTTCGGAACAATTGCTTACAAGTCTGTATGTTTGTGCCGGGAAACCAATACCCCGAAAAAAATCCACGGCAAATTTACGTTTATTTTCCCGGATTGATAACTTTAATGTGAATTTTTTCACACAATAATTCGGCACCTTTCCGAAATACCCTCACTCCGCCATTTCGACACACACAATAAACCTATATAAATC
>ERZ1090867.968-NODE-971-length-10682-cov-5.655500_pt1 | contig 10682 bp, 6 predicted proteins | sample MGYA00478476_ERZ1090867 | MGnify/ENA primary metagenome ERZ1090867 (study PRJEB33644, sample SAMEA5815742) | chicken gut metagenome | biome: Chicken; feature: Gastrointestinal Tract; material: Caecum | place: Ireland | collected 2019-01-01 | study: A study of the... | reverse complement strand
AAAGGCGCTATATTGCGTTGACCCCGTCCGCAAGCGAAATGGCGGAAATGTTCGAGCGATATGAAACCGGCGACAGGGATTGGGGAATCGTATGCTTTCAATGGATGGAGCGGGAGTTTTGGCAGTTATTTGAGGGGATCGAGCTGATCCCTGTAGTAGTGGATCAGAAATAATCATAAAAAAGGGCGCGTCGCAAAATGAAATTGCAATAGCAATTCACACAAAAAGCGAACACAACAAGACGAACCGACCCTCAAAAGGAGCTGTTCAGGCTTCTCTTGAGGGTCGGCTTTTAGAGACAGACTATTTTGCAACAGCCTTTTTTTATTATCCCTCATATGCCAGACAGGGCAAATCTTCCTCGTCCAGCATGGGCCACGTTACATCGGATACCACACAGTAGGTTCCGGGGGCGATCTCGTCGGACAAATAAGTTGCCATCGTAAGCTGGCAGCGCAGCGCGTCATCCGTCACGCTTAACGAATCCGTAATCGCGTCAATGCAGTGCTTATAATCGTAGTTGTCATTGTCTTTCATAAAACGGACACATTGACCGGATGGATAGATATGATAGAACGACATCCGATAGTGCTCGAAAACCGGCACAGGACGGCCGCAGCGCTTCGATTCTTCCAGGACAGCGGACCCAATGGTATTGCGCATGTCGTATTCCTTTTTCACCCGGTTCGGCTTGGACGACTTGCCGGGCAGATGCGGAAAGTGATAGATGACCTGTCCGTATTCCGTCAAAATTACACGGACATCATCAGCCGGCTTTCCCTCCGTCATATCGCAACGGGAAAAAGGATAGACCTGGCTGATATCGAGCTGATCCAGCAGTGACAGGATAAGGGACAGTTTCTTCATGGCCGTTTTGCGGAACCAGGACAGGGTAGACATGTCCTCCTCCAGACAGTACGATGATTTCATACACTCTTCGGCGCAGTTTGCTGAGTCTGCCAGTTGCAAAGCGTGGACATCGAGCTTGTGCAATAAATTCAGAATTTCCTGATCGTCTTTCTGTGTTAACATTGATATCGCTTCCTTAGCATAGAGTAGTAGTTATTTGAGCCCCTCTCCAAGGGCTTGCATAGCGCGGTTGGATATTGTCGATGGATGCACCTCCTTCCAAAAAAAGAACCATCTGCAATTCTCAACTGCAAATGGTTCGTTTTTCTTTTATTGTACCCCCTGCGATTGGAGTGCGTCAAATCTCGGTTTTCTAAGAAAATATGAAAAAAACTGGCCGCTGTCATGGTGGCTGGTGAACGCAGTTAGCTTTTGTGCCGTACGCGGGGCCAATCTGCCTGTCTCCTTGTCGAACGCGGTACGCAAGCTTTGTGGCGTCATGGCTCCGGCTTTGCCTGCTGCACTTTCATGCAGGTTTCCGCGCGGGTACGGATATCGGCTCTGTCGCGCATCCGGATCGAAGCTCAACGGAGCGGTCAATGCGGGATCGATGTCTCTTCTATTACCCCCATTCCAATTGGCGCTATACGCCGCCTCAGCCGCGCGAACTTGTTTGGCAAGTGTTGTGTCGAGGGGCGTGCTCGAAGCTCACACATCAGCGTTTTGAGCTCAATTTCCGTGGGGTTATCCCGTACATTGGCGAGCAGCCCTGTGCCAAGGTCAAAGAGCGGGCAGTGAGCAAACCGATCTCCCCCTGCGCAGGACGGCAATGTTATTCAGATGCCGGTTCTCGTTTCCGAATAGCATATCTATTTCAAAACAGCAATGTCAGGTGAATGCGAAAGTGTTCGAGAGCGGTGAGCCGTACTGCCCTGCTCCACCATCCATTGCACTTTGCCTTGAGAATTGGGCAAGGCGGGATACTGTCTTCTGACAGTCCGGCTCTCTAGTTTTTAGTTTTTGGCATAAAAACCTGCTAAACAAAATCAAGGACTTTTCAGCAGGTTTTAAAATTATTTCGTCAATCTATATGTGTATGGGCATCCGCACGAAAACTCGATGCCATCGGCTGCGATGTATTGCGCACTGACTTGAATGGTGATATCACCATTTCGACGGACGGGAAGAATGGATACTACTTCTCGTTTGAGGATGCAGCCGCATAGTGACTGGGAACGGCAGAAATGGTATAATATTGGTAATACCCATTCCCGTGCAGCGAACATAATCTTAGACGAAAGGAGAGAAGCGTGTCCCTTGGGGGATGCGCGAAAGATGTGAAAAAAATTATCAGTTTGATCCTATCCTTTGCCATGTGTGCAGCAATGCTCTCAGCAGCGTTTGCAGCAAATGAGGACTTAATTTTCCACGATGCGCGTAGCGACTTCCCGGCGGAATTTGCCGACAGCAAGATCGTAGACGCGCAGGCCCTCGGCGAAGACAAGATCGCTGCTTTAACAGATGACGGCGACTTATGGCTGCACAGTGACGAGTTCGGCACTTTCAAGAAAGTAGCCGAAGACGTTGTAACCTTCGACGGCAGCTACTACGCGCTGGCTTACATTAAGGAAGACGGCTCGCTCTGGATCGACGATGAGGATGTAAAACCCGCAGATGGCGTTGTCTCCGAGACCGAAAACGGATACAAAAAGGTCATGGAGAATGTTGTCTCTTTGAGCTATGATCGCGATATCGGCTTCGCTGTTGATACTGATAGCAGAGCATGGTTCTGGGGTACTGAGGTAGCCGAAATGTGGGTCCCGTTTGATTACGACGATGTTCCTTCTGTCTATACGGAAACCGGTGTTTGGGGGACGTCAGTTGTCAAGCCGTATAACTTCATGGATAATGTAAAACAAATTGAGTTCTCTGGTTCTACTACATTTTTCCTGTGTACGAATGGGATGTTATATTCCACTGGCAGCAACATCAACTGCGCGTTAGGGATCGGCGATGAGGATCAATCATTCCGAGCCGCAGATCTTAGCTTTGTAACGGATAACGTGGACAGAATTATCAGCAATGAAATGCACAACTATGTGATCAAAACAGACGGCAGCCTGTGGGGATGGGGTACTGAACGCACAGATGCCGATGGCTTCCAGTCTTCTGCGCCGATTAAGTTGGCGGACAATATCGCGGATGCTGCTTCTTTTTCCCTGAATCCTGTGTATGTTTATACGGATGGTGGGTTCTCTTTTGAAGATCATTACTATGCCATAGATTTCCATGATGTAAAGAGTGTTCAGTCGTATAGTAATACAATGCTTGTCATCCTAGAAAACGGCACACTGCTCGAAATTGGAGGTGAAGTAGGCGCTCTGGAAGGCGAATTTGCGTACGCGGATGTCATTCTGCTTGCCGGCCCTGACTGGTCGATGGATGACATGAATATCCCCTCAGAAGAGGAAACGCCCCCGGCAGTAACTGCAACTGCCAAGCCGACCGCCTCTAAAGTTCTGGTAAACGGCAAGGAGGTTGCCTTCGATGCTTACAACATCAATGACAACAACTACTTTAAACTGAGAGATATCGCACTACAGCTTTCCGGTACGGAGAAACAGTTTGAGGTCGAATGGGACGAGACAAACGACGCAATCCTGTTGACAAGCGGAATGCCGTATACGGCTGTTGGCGGTGAAATGGCTGCTGCCGGCACGGAGTCCCGCAAGGCAGAACTGACACAATCCGCAGTCATTCTGGATGGTGCAGAGGCCTCGTTTACTGCCTATAATATCCTCGACAACAACTATTTCAAACTGAGGGATTTGGGACAGGCTTTCGACTTTGATGTTTCGTGGGACGAGGCAAGCCAGACGATCACTATTGACACCTCGTCCTCCTATACACCGGATTAAGGAAGCTTTTAACAAGAAGTTTTGCTGGGATCACTTGTGCTCGATTTGAGCACAAGTGTTGTCCAGCCCCAGCGAATAGCGGCAGAATATCAACCTTACATTACAGGCTTATACGCTGAAAGGAGAAAAATGCAGGAAATCAAATGCCCCAATTGCGGCGAAGTTTTCCAAGTCGATGAGTCTGGTTATGCTCAGATTGCCCAGCAGGTCAGGGACAAAGAATTTGAAAAGGAACTGTCCCGCCGCCAGCAGGATATGGATGCAAAGCGCACGAGCGACTTAACCATCGCACGGATGGAACAGGAGAAGATCTATCAGGAAAAGTTAACTTCAAAAGACCAGCAGATCGCCGAGAAGGACCGTCAGATCGAACAGCTTCAGGCGCAGTTGACAAACAGCGAAACAGAAAAACGTCTTGCTGTTACTGAGGCTGTGCAGTCCAAGGAAAAAGAGGGAGACGCGGCTGTCAGCAAAAAAGAGCAGCAGCTTGCCGAGAAAGATCAGGAGATCGCGCGTCTCAGAGCACAGCTCGATAAGGCGGATACTGAAAAGAAACTCGCTGTTTCAGAAGCAGTGCAGGCCAAGGACAAGGAGATCGCAGACCGTGATACCCAAATCGTCGGACTTAAAGGTGAGCTTGTCAGTAGGGCAACAGAAAGCGAACTGCGGGAGAAGGCCCTCAAAGAGCAGTACGAGGGCACGATAAAGATGAAGGACGAGCAGATCGAGTATTACAAGGACTTCAAGGCCCGGCAGTCCACAAAGATGGTTGGTGAAAGCCTCGAACAGCACTGTCTCGCACAGTTCAATTCGATCCGCATGACGGCATTTCCGAACGCATACTTCGAGAAGGACAACGATGCACGAACAGGCAGCAAGGGTGATTTTATCTTCCGCGAGTCCGATGAGGGCGGCACAGAGTTCATCTCAATCATGTTCGAGATGAAGAACGAGATGGATCAGACCGCAACTAAACACAAAAATGAGGATTTCTTCAAAGAGCTGGACAAAGACCGCCGGGAAAAGGGCTGCGAATACGCCGTGCTGGTTTCCATGCTGGAGGCCGACAGCGAGCTGTACAACAACGGCATTGTCGATGTTTCTTACCGCTACGAAAAGATGTATGTCATCCGTCCACAGTTTTTCATCCCAATTATCACGCTGCTTCGCAATGCAGCGCTCAACTCTCTCAAGTACCAGCGCGAATTGCAGGTTGTGAAAAACCAGCAGATCGATATCCTCCATTTCGAGGAAAACATGAATACCTTCAAGGAAGGCTTTGCGCGGAACTTCGAACTCGCTTCCCGCCGTTTTCATGAGGCGATTGAGGATATCGACAAGACGATCAAGGCGCTTGAGAAAACCAAGGCAGACCTGTTGTCTTCGGACCGCAACCTGCGTCTGGCAAACGACAAGGCGCAGGATCTGAGCATTAAGAAGCTTACCAGGGGTGCGCCCTCTGTTAAAGAGATGTTCGACGAGTTGTCGAAAAAGCCGCAATCGTAGGGACGATGCAGCACGAACAGGCAAAGTCAATCCTGGGCGTACATATGGTCAATTACCCCGTCCTGTAAAGGGACGACGTTGTATCCAATAATGCAGCACAGATGCTCGTCTCTCATGCAGCATTCCTTGCGCAGGTGAATATTGAGGCTGCGGAAGGACTTGCGGACGAATTTGAAAGAACTGCTGGCTCTTTGGAGACTATGACACTACATTGTCCGTGGCTTTTCGGGGATTATATTCCAGTCCATAAGTATCGGTACATTTTGTTTGAGAAGCATTATGCAATTCTTTATCAGGCTGTTGACGACATTGTGTACGCGGATTATGTGATCGATTTTCGGCAGGAATATGGTTGGCTGTTCCGGTAGGTTCTTTATGACAGCTAAAGCTGAGGATTCGAGTTTTTTGCTCTGGCCTTTGCACCTCGTATACAACTTGGGATGATGTAGCTGAGTTAACTTGCACCTAAATCGAGCAGAAAAAACGGAGTTGAATTTGTTTTTTATGAAAAATGCTGTATATCTTACTGGGGATACACATGGAAGGTTCGAGCGCATTGCCCTGTTTTGTCGCCGTCAGAAGCTGGCAGCTGGAGATGCGTTAATCATCTTGGGTGATGCTGGCCTCAATTATTTTGGTGATTGGCGGGACGAGGATAAAAAGAAATACCTTAGTTTGCTGCTATGTACGATTTTCTGCATACATGGCAATCACGAGCAGCGGCCAAGCCCGGAAATGGGATATCAGATTAACACATATCATGGCGGCAAGGTCTGGATACAACCTCAGTACCCAAACATTCTGTTTGCCATCGATGGGGAAGTATATAATTTCTGCGGACGAAGTTGTCTTGTGATCGGCGGCGCTTATAGTGTGGACAAACGGTATCGCCTTGCACGGGGAGCAAAATGGTGGCCAGACGAGCAACCATCAGATGAAATCAAAAGCAAGGTTGAGTCTGTACTCGAACAACGGGGTTGGCAGATTGATATCGTGTTGTCACACACATGTCCGCTCAAGTACGAACCGCGCGAGGTGTTTCTCGCTGGTATCAACCAAAGCACTGTAGACAAGTCCACCGAGGTATGGCTGGGGACTATCGAAGCCAAGCTGCAATACGAGCACTGGTACTGCGGACATTATCATACCGTCAAAAAAATAGATAAGCTACAATTCATGTTCGAAGATTTTACGTTACTGGAGTAACAAGTCATGGGAGGCTGCAGGTGTGCGGCCTCTTTTTTGTATGGCGGAAAGAGGTAGGATTAGATCATGGTTCGACTTTGAAGTCTACACTCAAGACGACGTTTTACACGAGAGCGTTTTCTCATCCCACTCGTGCTGGACTGCCTGCCAGAGCTGGAGATCAGCGAATGCCCATTCGCCCATATCGGCTTTCAGGAACTGCGCATTTTGTTCAGAACTCAAAATTATTCTGTACAGAATTATTCTTTGTGGTATAATATACTATATAGGAGGTGTCACATCATGTCTCGCTTTATTGACCGCAACGACGAATTTGCTGTCCTCGAAAAAGAATACGCTGCTTCCCGCTCGTCATTGGTTATCCTGTATGGTCGGCGGCGTGTGGGAAAGACAGCTTTGATTTCCGAATTCATCAAAAACAAGCATGCGCTTTACTATTTGGCGACAGTAGAATCGGAGGCGCAGAACAGGAGCAGCTTTCGTGAAGTTGCCGCCGATTATACAGGCAACCCGCTTCTCGGGCAAGCAACGAATGCTACATGGAAAGATATTTTTCAGGCAATCTTGGCACAGCCTTCGCAGCAGAAAAAGGTTATTGTGATTGATGAGTTCCAATATTTTGGAAAATCCAATCAGGCGTTCCCATCCATTTTTCAAAAGATATGGGACACCATGCTGAAGGACGCCAATATTATGGTTATCCTATGCGGCTCTCTCATCACCATGATGGAATCTCAGACACTGAGCTACTCCAGCCCGCTATATGGCAGGCGTACAGCGCAGATCAAATTAAGGCAGATCCCTTTCCGCTACTACTCAGACTTCTTTCCCGGCCATTCCCGCAGGGAACTTGTTGAGAGGTATAGTGTTACTGGCGGCGTTCCTAAATATATCGAGCTGTTCGAAGATCAGGAAGATATTCTGAAGGCTATTGAAGAAAATGTGCTGAACCCATCTGGATTTCTGTATGAAGAACCGGCTTTTCTGCTGCAGCATGAGGTCTCCGATATCGGAAATTATTTTTCCATTATCAAGACAATTGCTGCCGGCAATCATAGAGCAAGCAAGATAGCATCCGCTCTGGAGATTCCCCAAACCAGCCTGCCGAAATATCTCAAGACGCTGATCGATCTGGATATTCTGGAACGGGAAGTCCCTGTCACAGAATCGAACCCGGAAAAGAGTAAGAAAAGCTTTTACAAGATTCGGGATAACTTCCTACAATTCTGGTTCCGCTTTATTTATCCCAACCGGAGCTATATTGAGTCTGGCAATCAGTCCATTGTCATGAGCAAGTTGAAAAAGAATTTTATCGACAACCATGTCAGCTTCGTTTATGAGGAGATGTGCCGTCAGGAGATATGGAATCTTGCAGATGTCTGGCCGTACACATTTGATAAGGTGGGGCGCTGGTGGGACAGCCGAAACAATGAGATCGACGTAATGGCGACCGATGCTGAAGGCGGCAATCTGCTTGTCGGCGAGTGCAAATTCTGGGAAGGCCCTGTCGGGATCAACGTCCTAAAATCCTTGGAGGAAAAAGCCGAGATGGTCGAATGGAATAAAAACAATCGGCATATATGGTATGTGCTGTTTTCGATAAACGGTTTTACTTCGGAGCTGGAGGAGCTTGCAAATCAGCGTGATGATATAGTGCTGCGCTGTTAGTAGCCTGAGATATCGCTTTGCGCAAGTGCGTATGCCCATCCCGTGTCGCCCGATAGAAGGGGAGAGTGTGCACTCCTCAAAGCGACATCATTATTAGCACAGCTGTGCCAATATGGCCATGTAGCCATGTATTATAGTAAAGGCATCCCTCGCGGGGTGTCTTTTCTGATTTGAAGAATCAATCGAACGTGATTACAGGATCCGATCTCGGATTTCGCATGGGTAGACGAATCGGACGACGATCAGAGTCGATGTTCCGGCCCTCGATCTTGGCATCGAGCAAAGCATATTAGTTTTTGGACATAAAAAAGCACCCCTTTGCGAGGTGTGCAGCACATCTGATGTAATTACTTAATCGCCCGTCGCCCGTCGTGATCAGGTTGTGATCCAACTCGATGTAGCCGGCATAGCCAGTCACATAGTTGTTGATCGCGTACTTGTAAATCGTGGATACGGTATCGTCGTAGTCGGAGCTCGAAGAACCCTCGATCTCACCAGACGAAGCCGCCGTATCGTGGATGTCACGGTACACGCCATCCGAATCTGTCCAACCGAGGAAGATCAGCTTGTAGGTGATTTTCTCAGTAGAGGTGTCAGATGTCGTGATCGGCAGATCATTAAAGGTATAGCTCTGCGTATCGTTACCGTCATTCTGGACAGTTGCCTCAGCTACCAGCTCATCATTGATGGAGCTGACAAGCCCAAGCCGTACAGACTGCGGACGGCATCCGTCGTTGTTCTGGAAGTCATCCCAGCGGACGGTGGCTACAAAATCGGTTGTCTTCTGTTCCCAGACCGCATAGATATCAAGTACCCAGTAGCCTGCATCGGAAGAAACGTCCGATCCATTGCCGCCCTTGTGATAGGTCAGTACAGAACTATCAAGCACGCCGATCGTACTCGCTTCTTGACCATCCGCAGTCTCCCAACGGACGAAATGCCAACCATCGGTATCCTCCAGCGGGCCGAGCAGGTTGAGATTGTCGCCATAGTTATAATCCTGCGTTGTGATCAGGCTTGTGCCTTGGCGTGTGTCGTAGTAATTGACCTTAACAGGCTCGCTTGTCCATTTCGCATAGAACGTCTGGTCGCCATATACCTTGGAGCCGGAAGCTAACGGGGTGGTGCAGTTTGCATCCAGATACCAGCCGCCGAAGGTATAGCCCTCGCGGGTTGGCTCGGTTGCAGGAGGCTGGATTTCCTCGTTGTACTTCTGCGTGGTCGTGGTGGTCGTCTGGCCTCCATTGGCGTCCCACGTCAGGGTGTATTCAAGTTCCCTCCACACGCCAAACACGGTATTATCTTCGCGTGTCGGCAGCCAACTCTCGTTGACGTTAGGCGTGGTGGCGTCAGGCGTTGTAGCCCATCCAAGGAATTCGTAGCCCGCTCTATACGGGTCTTCGGGGAACTGGAACGGTAACTGAGCGGTGTAAGTCTTGGACTCGCCATCTACGGTTACTGTCCACTCGAATGTACCCGCGGCGCAGTAAACTGCTGTTACGCCAGTGCCGGGTAGATTGTAGTCGAAATAACCTACGAACAGGTCGCCCTCGCCCATCTGCTCAGGCGGGATATCCGGGACAACAAGCTCCCAATGGGCGTAATAAACGGTGTATGTCCCAGCTTCAACCTCGACTTGCGGATCGGTTATCTGTTGCCCTCCTTCAGGCTCAGTAAACCATCCTTTGAATTCGAAGGTCACGCCTTGGACTTCCTCTGTACTTATCCCGGGGACGTCTACCATTGTTCCGCCCTTTTCGAGATAAGTTACATCAGCGGCCTCGCCCGGCAGGTTGAAATCGAAGATGACTGTGCCGATGTCGTCAAGCTTGGGAGGCGGCAGCTCATTTTCGGATCGGAACTGGAACATGGTATTATTGCCGATGTTGAGCATTCCATCTGAATTCGAGCCAGTACCCATATAGCCGTTTTGCAGCACATATGCATCAACGATATCCTTCGGGATCTGGACCTGAGCATAGTAATAGGTGTCGTCTTCACCGAATTGATCAACTTGGTTGGTTCGAATCGGTGATGGCAGGACATCGCCCTCAGATTCGGGGTCGAGGTACTCGCCATATTTGCCGTATGGATCAGTGCCTTTCGTATCGACGTGCTGTGTCCAGCTGTCAGCCCCTAAAGTGACATAAAAGCTGTCGCCACCGGAGACGTTGCCGGCCCAAAATTGGGTATCGTCACCTTCTTGAATGATAGTTGGATCAAGCGGGCGACTCATATTGCGAACGTACGAAAAATTTGTTCCTTCCCAGTTAGGGATCGAGCTGCTCGGCAGTACGGTTCGGTCAAAGTTTGTATACAACCGCACATATCCGATACCGTCCTGTGCAGCAGGTCTTGGACCGCCCTTTGAGTTGTCAAGACCGCTCGGCATGTTATTGCCATCAGCGACATAGACCTGACCATCGCCCGTGGGGCTTTCAATCAATTTGCAGTCGATCCATGGATTTTGAGAGGCATCTACCAGATCCATATCGCGAACTTGCACGCGATGCCCGCCATTGCCTTGCGTAATAC
>ERZ1090867.966-NODE-969-length-10700-cov-5.355660_pt1 | contig 10700 bp, 13 predicted proteins | sample MGYA00478476_ERZ1090867 | MGnify/ENA primary metagenome ERZ1090867 (study PRJEB33644, sample SAMEA5815742) | chicken gut metagenome | biome: Chicken; feature: Gastrointestinal Tract; material: Caecum | place: Ireland | collected 2019-01-01 | study: A study of the... | reverse complement strand
TATAGGAGGAACACCCATGAAAACTTATATGGCTAACCCTGACAAGATTGAAAGAAAATGGTATGTGGTTGATGCTGAAGGATGTACACTCGGACGTCTTGCATCTGAGGTTGCTAAAGTCCTCAGAGGAAAAAACAAACCGGAGTACACACCGCATATCGATACAGGCGATTATGTGATCGTTGTAAACGCTGAGAAAGTAAAAGTAACAGGTAAGAAACTTCAGCAGAAGATCTACTACAACCACTCCGAATATGTAGGTGGAATGAAAGAGACAACACTTGCAGAGATGATGGCTAAGAAACCGGAGAAAGTGATCGAGCTTGCTGTTAAAGGAATGCTCCCGAAAGGACCTATGGGAAGAGACATGATCAAGAAACTTCACGTTTACGCTGGACCGGATCATGCACATCAGGCACAGAAACCGGAAGTTCTGACATTTTAGGTAGAGGTTGAAAGGAGGATATAACAGTGGCTAACGCAAAATACTACGGAACAGGAAGAAGAAAAAAATCAGTAGCAAGAGTATATCTTGTACCTGGAACAGGTAAGATTACAATCAATAAAAGAGACATTGACGAGTATCTCGGACTTGAGACTCTGAAAGTTGTTGTTCGCCAGCCGCTCGTGGCTACAGGCACAACAGACAAATTCGATGTGATCGTAAACGTAAAAGGCGGCGGTTACACAGGACAGGCTGGAGCAATCCGTCACGGTATCGCAAGAGCACTCCTTGAGGCAGACGCTGATTACAGACCGGTACTCAAGAGCGCAGGATTCCTGACTCGTGACCCGAGAATGAAAGAGCGTAAGAAATACGGTCTCAAAGCAGCTCGTAGAGCTCCGCAGTTCTCAAAACGTTAAGCAAGCGTTAATCGGGATTACGCAAGAGATAACCGAACAGTTATTGAAATTGCAGGCAAACCCTGGAAACATCACGTTTCCGGGGTTTTTCTTTTCGCCCTGGAAACGCGGTGGAACGGGGGAAAACCGGGTGAAAATCACCGGATTAGCAGCGCGTTTGTAACACGTTTGCAACAAAAATATCATTACTCAAGAGTCCTGTTTATGGCGTCAATCAGGATCCGTACATCCAGATGGGTGTAGACCTTTTCGGTCAGTGTCATGGCTCCGGAATGCCCCACAATTTTCTTGATGACCGTTTCCTGCACACCGGCTTCGGACAACATGGAGATACAGGTGTGGCGGGTGCAGTGCGGTGTCCGCTGGATACCGATCTGCTCCATCAGGGGTGTCCAGTAACTGTCAAAGTAGTTGCGGTACTTGAACGGTTTTCCGTCTTCTGTATGGAGAAGATATTCACATTCCGGGCAGGAGTTGTACCAGTTCCGGTAGAACGGGAGCAGCTTGTCGGCAATGGGCACTTTCCGGATACCGTTTTCTGTTTTGCTGTCGATCACATCAAAATACTGCTCATCCAGGTGTACATTTACTTTTTTCAGGGACAGGAATTCGGAAATCCGGGTGCCGTTATAGAGCAGCATGAGGACAATCTGGTAATACTTATCATCCTGCATGGTCCAGATCCTGTCGATCTCTTCCCTGGGAAATTTGTTCCTGCTGTGTTTGTTCGGGTTCCGGTCTTTGTACTGCGCGATATCCACGTAGGTGGAATAATCTTTGTTGCAGATATCATTCTTCAGGGCAAATCCGTACAGCTGGTTAAACAGGATCTTTACTTTCTTCAGTGTCGGATAATTTTTGCCGCAGGTATCGATCACCTGCTGAAGATCCGCCAGTTTCAGGTCTTTGAAAACCCGGTGGTAAAGGAGGGTACAGGCCTTGTAGGAGGCTGTGTATCCTTTTACATTGCTTTCAGATACGGTCGGATATTTCTTCTTTGACCATTCTTCGTACACCTCGGAAAAAGTCATTTTTGCGGCTTTCGTATCATAAGGATTATGATTATAATCAGCCAGCATCTCCAGCCCTTCGGATTTTGTCCGGGCATAGCCGATGATAATATATTCTGCAATCTTCTTTTCTTTTACGGGATCGATCCGGTATCCTGTTGTCTTGCGGACCATATATGGTTTTCTCCGTTTTCCGGATAATTTCACTACACTTCCGTAGCCGTTTGGTAATTTCATTCAGTCATTGCTCCTTTCCTTTGAAGGACTTATGATCTGAACTGCTCCTTTAAAAAGGCGTTCCGGCGGCTGATGCGCTCTTCCTCTGTCAGTTCTTCCGTTTCCGTTTCGGATAACGGGACAGCTGCATAGTAGGCCAGTGTCTTGTCTTTCCAGTCCTGATAGGAACTGGCAGAATGGCCATATGCAGCATATTCCTCTCTGTTTTCCCTGAATTCTTCCAGGAATAAACACATATCTGCATTTTCAGAGGACGACAGGTCTTTGCCGTTGAAGGTAATGGAGCACTCCCAGCGGTCGTGTTCCGGCGGACGCTTCACATCAATCCGGAAGCCGAGCTCCCGGATCTGATCCAGCTGGAAGAGAAACTGCATGACGTCTGCCATATTGGTCAGCGGCTTCTCCTGCGTGTCATAGCCGGTCAGATAAGTAGAAGTGGTGTCCAGTACCCCGGCAAGTTCGTTGATCATGGCGAGCGACACTTCAATCTCTCCGCTTTCGTATTTCTGGATTGTGCGGAGAGATTTGCCAAGTGCGGCTGCCAGCTGCGTCTGATTCATGCCTTTTTGTTTTCGGGCAGTCCGGATTCTCAGTCCGATCTGTTTCGTATCATGTTTCATGATTGAATTCACCTCTCTTTCGTTCATCTTACCACATTAAAATACGAATTACAAGTGCGGATTTTTAGAAAAACATCTTGACGCACGCTATTTTAATGCGTATAATAAAATACGAACTAATAGTGCGGTTCATGTGTAGAGAAAGGAAATAGCAAGAGGAAAAGTGCACTAAAAATACGGATATCGAATCCGGAAGGAGGTGAAGATAATGGAAAAGAAAATGTATGTGGAGCTGCCGCCGTTTACAGGCAGAAATGTTCCGATCAAAGAGATCGCCCGGGCAATGGGAAAAGATCCTCATTATGTGAGGCTTGCCATCCAGCAGGGTGTCGTCAAGTTCGGTGTGGCGATGAAAGTGGGGGACGCCAGCGAATTCAGTTATTACTGCCCGGACCGTAAAGTCTGGGAAGAAACCGGATACTTCCGGGATGTGACAAAAGAAAAAGCCCATGCATAATCGCACGGGCAAATTCTCCAGAGGTATTGCTACACTCTGACCTAGCAACTCAAGTATAGCAAATACCTCTGCGAGATACAATGAAAAATTTCAGCAGAGGAGGTTATAAGTGAATATATTTCAGGAAGTAAAATCATACGTTACCGCAAGGCAGGCGGCGGAGCAGTACGGGATCCGGGTCGGCAGGAACCAGATGGCATGCTGTCCGTTTCATGACGATCATCATCCCAGCATGAAAATTGATACTAATTATTATTGTTTTGCCTGCGGAGCAAAAGGAGATGTGATCGGGCTGACTGCCGGTCTGTTCGGTCTGTCGCCTTACGAAGCGGCCAGAAAACTGATTGCGGATTTTCAGCTGCCGTTGACAGCAGAGAAACGTTGGGAAAGACGAAAAAAATACAGAAACAGGAATCCGGTTTCTGTCAAAGAGAAGATGACAGACTGGCACCGGCATGCGGTAAAAATTCTGATTGATTATCTGTCATGGATCCGGTTTTGGAAACGGTTCTATGGATCGGAACCGGACGCCTTTGAGCAGGAACAATTTCTGGAGGCGTTGGAAAACGAGAGGAAGATCAATGATTATCTGGATATTCTTCTGACTGGAAGCGGAGAAGAAATTGCAGAATTCTTTATCTGTAAACGGAAGGAGGTGGCGGAGATTGAGCAGCATGTGGAACGATATCAGCGAGGAGTCCATGCGGAAATTAGAGCGTATTGCAGAGGATGAAATGCTGACCCAGGGGGAGATACGGGAGAACCTGGACGTGACAGAGAAAGGAAAGATCCGTCAGTCCATCCAAAACTGTAAATATGCGCTGGAACATGATCCGTATCTGCAGGGAGCAATTTGCAGAAATGAAATGACCTGCCAGATCGACATTATGAAAAAGGTTCCATGGAAACGCCGGGGCGTCCAGATGACGGATACGGATATGAACAATCTGTCCCTTTATCTGGAAAAGAATTACGGACTGACCAGTGACAGGGTGATCGCCAAGGCGGTGGATATTGTGGCAAACGATAACAGCTTCCATCCCATTATTAATCTGCTGGAAAGTCTGACCTGGGACGGAACGCCGAGGATCCGCAACATGCTTACCCATTTCTTCGGGGCGTCTGATCCGGAATATTCCGGTGAGATCATGAAAATGCATATGCTTGCGGCCATCAGCCGTCTGTATGACCCGGGGAAGAAATATGATATCATGCTCTGTCTGGTGGGCGGACAGGGAACCGGGAAATCTACATTTTTCAAATATCTGGCGATCCGGGATGAGTGGTTTACCGATGATGTGAAACGGCTGGATGATAAGAGGGTTTATGAATATCTGCAGGGACACTGGATTGTAGAAATGTCAGAAATGAATGCGGTGGCCAATGCCAGGAGTATTGAGGAAACAAAATCATTCCTGAGCAGACAGAAGGATACCTACCGGATCCCCTATGAGAGGCGGGCAGAAGACCGGTACCGGCAGTGTGTATTCTGCGGAACTTCCAATGATCTTGCATTCCTGCCCTTTGACAGGACAGGAAACCGCCGGTTCGGACCGGTCAGAGTATGCCCGGAAAAAGCAGAAACGACCATTTACAGTAATGAGAAAGAGTCCAGGGAATACATCCTGCAGGCATGGGCGGAAGCCATGGAGATATACCGAAGCGGAGATTTTTCTCTCACATTCTCGCCGGATATGGAAGATTATGTGAAAGCACTCCAGAAAGAGTTTATGCCGGAAGATACCCAGACGGGCATGATCCAGGCGTTCCTGGACCGTTATGAGGAAGACTATGTATGTTCTACCATCATTTATCAGGAAGTGTTCCACCATGAAGGGATGGTGCCGAAATGGCAGTCCAAAGAGATTGGCGACCTGATGGATAATGAGATCATCGGATGGGAAAAACACGGGACACACCGGTTCCCGGGAAGCCTTGGAACTCAGCGTTCCTGGAAACGGATCCATCCGAAAAAAGACGGGGACGGCTTTATAAATATAGATGAAAATACAGAGCTGCCCTTTGAATAAAAGATAACTTTTAAAATGTTTTGAGCCTTGTTTACAAAAGTTTGTTTACACAAAAAATGAGAAATCTGTAAACAAGAACCTGTAAACAGGATGAAAAAAACTTTGAAAGTTAAAAACCAGAGAAAAGGAAACAGCCCGGATACGGGCATAAAATAACAGGCGGATACGCCGGAAACCAAGCCCTCGGCGCTTGAGAGCGAAATACACCCATCGCGCAGATCTGACAATCTGCACTCTGTATATTTCGCGACTGCGTCGGGCCGGGACGCCCCGCAGGGCGGCTCAGAACCGAAAGACTGGTTCATTTCTGACGTACCACCGCCGGAAAGGAGATGTATGGCAAATGGAAAGAATTGTTTTATCCAGACGGTCAAACTGCCTCACGTCCGGGGCAGGGTACGTTATATCTCGGATCCAAAGCGGCAGGAAAATCTGTATGCTGCCTATACCAGTGCGGATCCGAAATTCTGGCAGTATCTGTCAAAGGAGAATCAGGCGGATTTTGCCAGAAGCGGAACGGAAGGAAAATGTATTGAGGCCAGGGAACTGATCATCATGCTGCCGCCTGGCCTGATCCATTATGATCATGACACGCTGCTGAAATATTTTACTGCGAAATTTGTGGAACGGTACGGCGTGGCTGTGGCAAGCGCCCTTCACCACAATAAACGGAAAACCAATCTTCATATCCATCTTATTTTTTCAGAGAGAAAAGCTTATGATGAGCCGGTGGAGAAGATCGCTTCATGAAATATGTTTTACGATGAAACAGGGAAACATGTCCGGACAAAGAAAGAAATCCTGGATGAAAATGGAGAAATCCGTTCCGGCTGCAGGATCATCAAAAAAGGAGAGGTTTACGAAAAGCATTTCTTCCAGCCGAAGAATCCGGAATTCAAGTCAAAAAAATTTACAGAGGATATGAAATATTTCTATACGGATCTGATCAATGAACTGGTGCAGGATCCGGCGGAGAAACTGAAGGTGTTTGATAAGAACAGTCCGTATCTTCCCACCAGAAAGATCGGGAAAAATAATCCGAAAGCAGAGGAGATACGGATCGATAATTATCTCCGGCAGGAGTGGAACAACATGGTAGACCGGGCGGTAGTGGAAGGCGTGACCGAAGAGGAACTGCGCTTTGCAAAGAAAAAAGAGATCACAGATCCGGCGGCAGAATCCATCCGAAGGTCAGGGTGGAAACCGGAGATTTTCCGGACGATCCTGCAAAAGGCGATTGGAAAGCTGCGGGGTTTTATCCAGTATATCAAAGAACTCCGGAATGCAGAATATGACGAGAATGGACAGCCAATATTTCACCGTGACCTGAAATTTGATGTGACGCCGGTGCCGCTGCCGGAGATTGCAAAAGGGAAAAGACCATCTTCAGCAGAGCAGGAAGCAGAAGTAATGAGGCTGGATAACATTCTGCAGAAGATGAAGAAAGCAGAGCAGAGGATCTATGCTGTCGAGAAAGTTCTGATCCGGCTGGAGAAAGAACGGCAGGATATTGACGGGAAATGGTTTCACGGAAAAGAAAAGAAGGAGCTGGATCAGAAGATTGCCGGAAAACAGCAGGAACTGAAAAAAGCGAAGGCTACACTCGCCGGAATACCTGGACTGCATGGATATGAAAATGCGCTGACAGTGAAAAAAGCATATACATCTGCAACGAAGGAACTGGATAAAATCCGTAACAGGCAGAAAGAATGGGATCAGAAAAGTGTTCCGGAAAAACAGTACCTGGTGATCCGAAGTAATAAGCCGGAACAGAGGGCAGAGCGGCAAAGCGTGCTGGAGCAGCTGGATAAAAGGAAAAGGGAGATGGAAAAGAGGCAGCGAACAAAGAAACGGGGATATGACAGAGATTGTCTGTAAAAAATGTTCACAGGAAAAGCAACCGTTTCATGCCGGAAGAGCTACGGTTGCTTTTTCTAAACTGATATGAATTTGTACTGATCGACTGTGAACGGGAATGAACCTATCGACAGATCAATAAATGGCAGGTGGACTGCCAGATGGTCTACATCAGTCCGATAAAAAATTCAGATATATCAGCGCTGAAAATCTTGCTGAGAGCAATAAGCTCACTGACTTTAATGTTCATCCGGTTGGTTTCAATTTTGGCATAGGTGCTTTTGGATATTTCAATTCCCATGAGCTGAAGGCGGGCGATTACCTGATCCTGCGTCATACTTGAAGCTTTTCTTAATCGTTGGATATTATGGCCGATATCCATATCCGGTCTGAGTTTCTGCATATCTGTATAACTCCTGAAAATTCGTAATAAAGAAATATATCTTGATTGTATGCAGTATTGAGATTATAATGTTTCGTAATAAAGAAATGTTTCGCGATAGAGAAAGGATGGGCAGGACATGAACGTAGATAAAATATTTGAGAGAGCAACCATCAGGGGAGTTGCGGATTATCTTCTGTTTGGCCTGGGACCGGATGAAGATGACAGGAGTTATGAGGAGCGGCTGGATGAGATTTATATGAGATTTGAAAAGGCTGTGGGAAAGTATGATAAAAATCCGACATCCGAACTGCTGGATCTGTGTAATGAACTCAGCAGCGAGACAGCCAGCGTGTATACGGAAATAGGGCTGCAGGCGGGCATACTGCTGATGATGGATATGATCAGGAATATGACTGAAAAGAAAAAAGAAACAGCAACAGATAATGTATGAATTAAGCGGAGGACTGATATTACGGTCCTCTTTTTATGTGGACAAAAATATTTATGAAATAAGAACATACATTCGAAAAAAGTACTTGATTTTAAGAATGCCGGATAGTATAATTAGGGAAAAATCAGGTACAGAATATTTCCCAGGAGTGATGAGAATGAAACAGGTACATTTAAGAATTGATGATGAGTTATACAATGAGCTGAACACATATTCCACAATGACTGATCAGACAATGCAGGACTGTGTTCGCGAGGCAGTTGCCTACTATGTTACAGATATGAGAAGAAAGCAGCAGAGTGTCAAAGACAGACGATTTACATTTATAGACCTGTTTGCGGGCATTGGCGGAATGAGAATTGCTTTTGAACGGGCCGGCGGGCACTGTGTATATTCCAATGAGTGGAATAAATACAGCCAGCAGACGTATTTTGCAAATTTCGGCGAGCAGCCGGAAGGAGATATTACCCAGGTCCCGGCGTCATCCATACCAGATCATGATATTCTGGTTGCAGGATTTCCCTGCCAGCCATTTTCGATTGCCGGAGTTTCAAAGAAAAAAAGTCTGGGACGTGCAACGGGATTCGAAGATAAAACACAGGGGACTCTCTTTTTTGATGTGTGCCGGATCTTAAAGGAAAAGAGACCGAAAGCCTTTATGCTGGAGAATGTGAAAAATCTTTGCAGTCACGATAAAGGCAGAACTTTCAAAGTTATACTGGAGTCTCTGGATGAATTGAATTACAGTGTATTTTATGCTGTACTGGATGGACAGAACTATGTTCCTCAGCACAGGGAACGTATTGTGATTGTTGGATTTGACAGAGAACGGTACGGAAGTGAAGTTGATTTTGAATTCAATCTGACTCCGCAAGATCCGAAACCGGTAATGAGAGATATCCTGGAGAAGAAGGTGGATGACAAGTATACTCTTTCCGATAAATTGTGGACTTATCTTCAGAATTACGCTGCAAAACATAAAGCAGCCGGAAATGGTTTCGGATATGGAATTGCACCACTGAACGGAGTATCAAGAACAATCAGTGCAAGGTATTACAAAGACGGATCAGAAATACTGATTGCCCAGCGAGGGAAAAATCCGAGAAGACTGACTCCGAGAGAATGTGCGAGACTACAGGGATTCCCGGATGATTTTAAGATACCGGTATCTGATACGCAGGCTTATAAGCAGTTTGGAAATTCAGTAGTAGTGCCGTTGATGGAAAATGTGGCGAAACTTATTGTAAAGGAGATCGCTGAGCTTGAAACTTCAGAACAGAAAGAACTGAAAAGGATGGTGATTTAAATGACGACGGGATACGCAGGGCAGGCGGTTAATTCCGTGCTCAACAGTAAGATGGGATTTTGCAAGTTCCTTTCTGCAAATGATACGGGGGCAACCGGTGGTCATCAGTCGGGAATTCTGATTTCAAAATCAGCTGTCAGAATGCTGTTTACCAGTCAGGAACTGGAACAGGAAGGTATTCCGAAAAGAACAGTAAAAATCAAATGGCAGGATGATTTTGAAACGGAAAGCAGTTTCACATATTACGAGAGTAAAAACGAACTTCGTATCACCAGATTTGGCAGAGGATTCCCTTTCCTGAAACCGGAACAGACAGGAGCTCTGTTTGTTTTTACAAAGCAGACTGATACAGATTACAGTGGATATTTTCTGGAAACAGATGAAGAAATACAGGAATTTCTTGATACTTTTGGTATCAGTCCTACAGAAACAAACAGTCTGATCGATACAGGAAAAGTTTCAGCAGAAACACAGGAGAAACTGGCAATTCAGGAGTTTATCAGTGGTCTGGATGTGGATTTCCCATCTTCGGAGATTATGTCGGCAGCTGCAAGAATGATAGAAGAAAAGGCATATGATCATGCAGAGTATATAGTTACAAATCCAGATGAAAAAATTATCAGCTGGACTAATATGGAATACACACTTTTCCGTGCTCTGGAATATGCCAGGTATGGGGAGATTATTACAAAAGGTTTTCAATCTGTGGATGAATTTGTCAGAGTGGCGAATGCGGTGCTGAACAGAAGAAAGAGCCGTGCCGGGAAAAGTCTGGAGCATCATCTGTCTGCTATTTTCGATGGAAATGAAATTGAGTATTCCTCGCAGGCTGTAACAGAAGGAAACAAAAAACCAGATTATCTGTTACCATCGAAGGATGCATATCATGATTTTAATTTTTCGCCGGAACGTCTTATTTCTCTGGCGGCAAAAACGACTTGTAAGGATCGCTGGAGACAGGTGTTAAATGAAGCGGATCGACTCAGGGACAGACCGAAGTATCTCTGTACTTTGCAACAGGGAATATCAGGTGCACAGATGGATGAAATGCAGACGGAAAATGTTATTCTGGTTGTGCCGAGGCCTTATATAAATACATATCCCAAGGATCGCAGAGACAGAATATGGACGGTATCCAGATTTGTCGAATATGTAAAAATGATTGAGGGTAAGTAAAATGGATATAAAAAGTCCGGAAGAACGCAGCAGGAATATGGCGGCTATTCATTCAAAAAATACCAAACCGGAAGTGTGGTTCAGAAAGCAGCTGTTTGCTCAGGGATACAGATACAGTCTTAATGCAAATAAAGTGCCAGGACACCCGGATATTTATCTGCGAAAATACAATACCACGATATTTGTTCACGGGTGTTTCTGGCATCGTCATTCAGGATGTAAATATGCCTATATGCCAAAGTCAAGAATAGAATTCTGGAAGAAAAAGTTTGAGGCCAATGTTAAGAGGGATCGTGAGGTCCGGGAG
>ERZ1090867.964-NODE-967-length-10724-cov-15.071422_pt1 | contig 10724 bp, 7 predicted proteins | sample MGYA00478476_ERZ1090867 | MGnify/ENA primary metagenome ERZ1090867 (study PRJEB33644, sample SAMEA5815742) | chicken gut metagenome | biome: Chicken; feature: Gastrointestinal Tract; material: Caecum | place: Ireland | collected 2019-01-01 | study: A study of the... | reverse complement strand
TTCTTACGTTCCTTCATACGAGGATCGCGGGTCAGGAAGCCAGCCTTCTTGAGGGCGGGACGCAGCTCGGGGTTGAACTGCAGCAGGGCGCGGGACAGGCCATGACGGATAGCGCCAGCCTGGCCGGAGCAGCCGCCGCCAACCACGTTGACGACAACGTCAAACTTGCCTTCGGTCTCGGTGAGGACCAGCGGGCTGTTGACCAGGAGCTTCAGGGTCTCCAGGCCGAAGTAATCGTTGATGTCGCGGCCGTTGATGGTCATTTTGCCGGTGCCATTGTAGACACGCACGCGGGCAACGGAATGCTTACGACGGCCGGTGCCGTAGAAATAAGGTTTCGTTTCGTACATCTTCTATTGCCTCCTCAACTCAAATCTCAACGGCTTCGGGCTTCTGAGCGGCATGAGCGTGCTCGGCAGCCTTGTAGCAGTGCAGGCGGGTCATAGCCTTGGTGCCCAGGGTGTTGCTGGGAACCATGCCCTTGACGGCATAGGTCATGGCCTTGTCGCTGGCTTCAGCCATCAGGGTCTTGTACTGGGTTTCTTTCAGGCCGCCGATCCAGCCGGAATGAGTGCGATGGAACTTCTTTTCCAGCTTCTTGCCGGTCAGGACAGCTTCGTCGCAGTTGATGATGATGACATGGTCGCCACAGTCAACGTTGGGGGTGAAAGTGGGCTTGTTCTTGCCGCGCAGGATGACGGCAGCCTTGGCAGCAACGCGGCCGAGGGGTTTGCCGGCGGCGTCGATCACATACCACTTGCGGTCAGCCATTTCAGCGGGCTTAGCGAGAGTCGTGCTCATAGTAGGGACCTCCATTGAAATAGTAACACGTCCGTTCCAAAAAACGGTATCTTACAGCGCCGGGCAGACAGACCGGCCGCGGCGCTTTTTCGCGCAAGTGTGATTATAGCAGAAAGGGGGCCTTAAGTCAACGATTTTTGCAAAGAATTTTAATATATCCCCGCACAGCTCTTGAATCCTCTTGTTTTCTCTTGAATTCTCTCATATTCTGATTTTGTATTTTTCGTTTTTTGTTCGCTGCTTCGCCCATAGCTCCACAAAAAACCCGGCCCGCCGGGCAGACAATGCTGCACAGCGGGCCGGGCCCTGTTTTGTTTGGTTGCCGAATTACTGTTTGATCGCGCTGATGATGCGGCTCATATCGCCCTCATCCTCGCAGACGATCTTCACGGGATGGCTGTAGTCCAGGCTCATCATGCCCAGGATGCTCTTGGCATCGGCAATGCTGCCCTTCATATCGTGCACGCCGACCGCGTTATAGCATTTGGCGGCAGCAGACACGATTCCCTTGACCTCCGTGAAGTTGGAAACCTTGACTTGTTTCACCATAATAATGACCTCCAGACAATTTCCCTCAGCGGATCTCATCGTGGGGCGCCATCCTTTCCGGTGCGCCCTGCACGGTTCCGCTACCAGGGGCGGTCCGGACCACCATGTCCTGTTTTTCCGTCCCTGTATTGGGCATTATAGCACAATTATTCCCGCCTCGTTTGTGCGTGATGCACAAAACCCATTTTTTCCATTTCCTGCACAAAAGGGCCAAATCTTCATTTTCCGGATTTGTGGAGTTTGCTCAGTTTTTTGAATGATAACAGGCGTTCTTTCATACTATTTATGCTTTTGCGCATGATTTTTTATGTTTTTAGATTGATTTTCAGTGTTTTTTGGCTTTCTCAGATTTTTTTCGAGCCGAAAACCAGCCTTTTTTCAAGGCCATTTGCAACAAAAGCACATATTTTAGAGGTCTTATACGGACAAATGGTTCCTTTACAGCCCTTTCATCGTAAGGGCAATGCGTTTTTTGGCAACATCCACAGAAAGCACTTTCACTTTTACGATGTCGCCCACCTTGAGGACCTCCCGGGGATGCTTGATAAACCGGTCGCTGATCTGGGAAATATGCACGAGTCCGTCCTGATGCACCCCAAGGTCCACAAAGGCACCGAAGTCGATGACGTTGCGCACGGTGCCGGTCAGTTCCATACCGGGTTTGAGGTCCTCCAGGCTCATCACATCGCTGCGCAGCAGCGGTTTGGGCAGGCTGTCGCGCACGTCACGGCCCGGCTTGCAGAGTTCCGAAACGATGTCATGCAGCGTGGGGCCGCCGATTCCCAGGGTATCGCAGAGAGTCTTTTCCCCTTTGGCCTTGACGGCAGCAGGCAGGTTTGCCAGTTTTTCGGTGCCGATCTCCGCCGTGGTGTAGCCGCAGGCTTCCAGCAGGGCTTTGGCGGCGGCGTAACTTTCGGGGTGGACGGCGGTGGCGTCCAGGCGGTTTTTCGCCTCCGGCAGACGCAGGAAGCCCGCGCACTGCTCAAAGGCTTTGGGGCCCAGGCCCTTCACCTTTTTCAGCTGAGCCCGGGAGGTAAAGGCGCCTTCCTCCTCCCGCCAGGCCACAATATTCTTGGCTGTGGCGGCGCTGACCCCCGCCACACGGCGCAGCAGCGGCGCGCTGGCGGTGTTCAGGTCCACGCCCACGCTGTTGACGCAGTCCTCCACCACGCCGTCCAGCGTTTCGTTCAGCCGCTTCTGGGGCATATCGTGCTGGTACTGGCCCACGCCCACGGCCTTGGGGTCGATCTTGACCAGTTCCGCCAACGGGTCCTGCAGGCGGCGGGCAATGGATACCGCGCTGCGCAGGTTGACGTCAAACCGGGGGAATTCCTCGGCCGCCAGTTTGCTGGCGGAATACACCGAGGCCCCCGCCTCGCTGACTACCATATATTGCAGATGCAGGCCGGATTCCTCGGCCAGTTCCCGGATGACGGCGGCGGCAAATTCCTCGGTTTCGTGGCCGGCCGTGCCGTTGCCGATGGCCATGACTTCTACACCGTTTTTGCGCACCATTTCCTTGATAATGCGCTTGGCCTGATCCACCCGCTTGAATTCCGGCACCGGGTAAACCACATTGGTATCCAGCACTTTGCCGGTGGGGTCCACCACCGCCACCTTGCAGCCCATGCGGTAGCCGGGGTCCAGCCCCATGACCGTTTTGCCGCGGATGGGCGGCTGGAGCAGCAGCTGGCGCAGGTTATCGCCAAAGACCTTGATGGCGCCCTCGGCGGCCGCATCGGACAGTTCCCCCCGCAATTCGTTGGAAAGGCTGGGGTGGATCAGGCGGCTGTAGGCATCCAGTGCAGCGGCTTCCACCAGCAGGGCGCTGGCACCGCCGGTCTTTTTGCGGGCAAACATCCAGGCCGCAATGGCACCGGCGCGCTCGCTGTCCACCTCGATGCTGACTTTCAGGTAGCCTTCCCGCTCGCCGCGGTCCAGGGCCAGCACACGGTGGCCGGGGATTTTGGCAAGAGGCTCGGAATAGTCGTAATACTGGGCGTAGACGCTGTCCTCGTCCTTGGCTTTGGTGCTGGCGATGCGCCCGAAAGCCCGGTAATACCGGCGCAGTTCGGCGCGGCAGGCCGCATCGTCGGAAACCGCTTCGGCAATGATGTCCTGTGCACCGGCCAGAGCCGCTTCGGCATCGGGCACCTCGTCATTGAGATAGTCCGCCGCAGCCGCCTGGGGATCAAAGGCAGCATCCTGGCGGAGGATGGCATCGGCCAGCGGCTGCAGGCCCCGGGCTTTGGCAATACTGGCCCGGGTCTTGCGCTTGGGCTTATAGGGCCGGTAGAGGTCCTCCACTTCGGCCAGGGTCTTGGCTTTTTCCAGGGCGGCGGTCAGTTCCGGCGTCATGGCCCCCTGCTCGGTGATGGAAGCGGTGACTTCCTCCTTGCGCTTGTCCAGCCCCCGCAGGTATTCCAGCCGGTCCCCCAGATTGCGCAGCACCTGGTCGTCCATGGAACCGGTGGCTTCTTTGCGGTAACGGGCAATGAACGGAATGGTGTTGCCCTGGTCGATCAGTTCAATGGCCCCCTGCACGTTCTTGACGCTCAGGTTCAGTTCGGCGGCCAGTTGTTCAGCATGATTCGGCATTCAGTTTCCTCTTTCTCGTACGATACAAAAACAGCAGATACACCCCGTAAACGGCTACCCCGGCCAGGCTGATCCTGGCCGAAAGCGCCAATCCCGGTGTGTGGTAGGTAAATTCGATGTCGGCGTCCCCCGCCGGGACCAGCACCGCCATCAGGCCGTTATCCACTTTTTCAATAACGGCGGGCACCCCGTTGACGGTGGCCGTGAAGCCGTCGTCATAGGGCACACTGAAAAAGACCAGTTCCTGGTCGGCATAGTTGGTGTGAGCGGTAAAGCCGCTGCGGTTGGCGGCAAACTCCACCACGCCGCCGGCGCGGCGGTCGGCGCAGTCCTCCGCGTATCGGTTGGCGGTGCGGTCCTCCAGTTCTTCCTCCGGCAGCGGGTCCAGCAGTCCGGCGTAGGTTTCGATCTGGTCCTCGTCCAGCAGTAAGGCCCGCATCAGGATCTGGGCCCGCTCTTTTTCCGGCACAGTGTCCAGCTGGGCCTTGGTCACATAGAAATCATAGGTAAAGCCCATGGGCACCCAGTTGTCATTCTGGTAGACATCATAGGCCGAAGTCTGGCCGCAGAGCGTCCAGCCGGAAAGATTTTCGCCGTCCCAATCGTCGGCACTGTCCTTGGCCACCAGCGTATACCGCACACTGAGCAGCCCCCGCAGCGCATAGTTCTGGGCATCCGGCTTGGAGTTCACATCCCGCGTGACCCCTACTTCGGGGTAAAATTCCATGATACTGGGCGCCACCGTGGAATTGAAGAACTGCAGGCAGCTCTTGTCAAACCAGAGGCCCAGATTGCTGTGGGCCCCGTAGGCGTCCAGCCGGTAGAAAGCATCTTCCGGCAGCAGTTCATCCAGTTCGGCAACAGAATCGTAGGTTTCGGCGATCAGATCCGAATCGGTCCCCCACTGGGGGTATTTGGTCAGTGAAAGATGCACGGTACCATAGAAAAAGCTGAACGCCAGCACCCCGGCCAGCATGGCTTTGGCCCAGCCGCGGCGGTTGCGGGCCAGTTTCCACAGCACCCAGAAGAGCAATACGCCCAGCACACTGACGGCAAAAATGCCCCAGAAGCGGGGCTGCAAGTCCACCACACCCAGCTGGAAGTTGCCCTCCTCATCGGTATTGGGCACCAGGGCAAAGGCGGCAGCGCTGAGGGTGACCAGTGCCACCACCCGCCAGGCCCGGGGCACCTGCTGTTCGGACAGATGGGGGCGGGCCAGCACATAGGCGGTAGCGCCGCAGAGTACCAGCACCGGCATATAGTACCAGCGGGCGTAGTAGCTGGAATTGAGGGCATAGAAGGCACTGTTGAGCACCGGCACAAAAGCACACAGGATGCACGCCTTCATAATATAGGTAAAGGGATGGCTGCGCCGTCCGCGGCAGAAGGCAATGCCGCCCGCGATGCCCACCAGGGGCAGGTAGGCCGTCATGCTGGTATGTTTGAGGATGCCTTCCTGGAACATATCCCGGAAATACGGCGCATCGGGCATCAGGAAGGCGCTGTACAGAATGGCCCCATACTGCTGGGAATTGCCGTAGAGCAGATACCCGTACCCGTTATAAGGGTCGATGGTGCGGGGGTTCTGGATCAGCGAAAGCCCCGCCGGGATCAGCAGCACGCAGCCCATGGCACAGCCCAGCAGGGTTTCCCCTGCCAGCACGGCAAAGCGCCGGGGGCCGATTTTATAAGCCCGCCCGGCCAGCATACACAGGAAGTAGAGAATCAGGAACACGGCCTGCCCGGCGAAGAAGAAATAATTGTTCACCAGGTTCAGCGCCACCCAGAAGGGGAACCGCCCCCGCTTGCCATCCAGCACCGCATCGTCCAGCGAGGCCAGCATATAGGGAAACAGCGCCACTACGTCCAGAAAGTGGTTGAAGAAGATGTTGTACACCGTAAAGCCGGAAAAGGCATACAGGCACCCGGCCACCATGCTCCAGTCCTCGCTGCGGACCCAGCGGCGGGCCCACAGATAGCCACCGCCACCGGCCAGGGCCATTTTGAGGCAGAGCAGCGGCACCATCATCCAGGGCATCAGGCGGGAGGGTACCCACAGCGTCAGCCAGAAAAAGGGACTGCCCAGCAGATAGAAGGAATAGGCGTTGACAAATCCGCTGCCCAGGTCGGTGGCCCAGCTGAAGGTGCCGCCCTGTTTGACGAAGTTGTTGGCATACTGGTAGAAGTTGATCTGCTGGTCGTTGAAGTCACCGGCATAGTGGAAGTATCCGCCGCCCCACACCGCGTCGGCGATGCAGTGAGGCAAAAACAACGCCGCCGCCACCAGAAAGCAGAGCAGAAAGACCCGCCCGTAACGGGATTTTTCTTTTGGAAGTGTAAGCTGCATAACGCAAAACCTGGGAAACAATCCCATTCAATGTACTGTGTTTGTGGTAAAATCGTGGTATACTGATTCTACCATACAGGAAAGGTCGCGTAAAGATGAAAACCTACCCGCTGAGCGCTCTGCTGGGGCGCATGAAGTACATCACCCGCTGGAGCCTGATGCGCAACGGCCGCCCCGAGACCCTGAGCGAGCACACCGCCGACACGGCACTGCTGGCCCACATGCTCTGCCTGATCGGCCGAAACTGCACCGGCACCGGCGGAGGACTCCGTCCCGAAGTGGTGGCCACGGCAGCGCTCTACCACGACGCACCGGAAATTCTCACCGGGGATATGCCCACGCCGGTGAAATACAAGAATGACGCCCTGCGCTCCGCCTACAAGGCCGTGGAGCGGGAGAGCGCCCGGGTGATGGCCAGCCTGCTGCCCGCCGAACTGCGGGCCGAGAGCGAAGCCTACCTGACGGGAGCCGTGCTCAACGATGCCGAGCGCAAGGTGCTGAAAGCGGCAGACCGGCTTTCGGCCCTCATCAAGTGCATTGAGGAGAGCCAGGGCGGCAACCATGAATTTGAGGCCGCCCGGCAGCAGCAGCTGGACGCCCTGCACGCCATGGACTGCCCCGAGGCGGAGTATTTCATCCAGCACATGCTGCCCTGCTACGCCCAGAACCTGGACGAACTGACCCGGGGCCGGTTTTAATCCTGCAGGCGGCAGACGGCGTCGATCAGTTTGTCTGCATCGGCAGCGTCAGAAGGCAAGGCTCAATCTTGCTCAGTCCTGCAAACGGTAGACAGCATCGATCAGTTTGTCCACATCGGTAAAATGTTCCAGCATGGAGCAGTACCGCCGCAGGGAAGCCGCCCCCCGCAGGCCTTTCATATAATGCATGGCCTGGCTGCGGGCCTGGGGCATGGCCAGCCACTCCCCTTTTTCCTCGCACATCTCGTAGATCTGACGGCGCAGCGCCATCATCCGCTGATTGAGAGAGGGTTCGGCGGGCGGTTCCTCACCCAGCAACGCCGCCCGTACCCGGTCAAACAGCCAGGGGTCGCCCAGCGCCCCCCGGCCGATCATGACACCATCGCAGCCGGTTTTGGCCAGCAGGTCCAGGGCCCCTTCGGCGGTGGTCACATCGCCGTTGGCCAGCACCGGGATACGCACCGCCTGCTTGATGGCGGCAATGGCTTCGGTGTCGATGGGGGGAATATACATCTGCTCCCGGGTGCGGCCGTGCACCGCCAAAAGATCGGCGCCGTTGGCCTCACACTGTTTGGCCACCTCCACACCGGTGAGATGGTCAGCGTCCCAGCCGATGCGCATTTTCACCGTGAGCGGCGTATCGTCCCCCAGGGCCTTGCGGGCGGCGGCCACCATGGCCCCGCACAGGGGCGGGTCCAGCAGCAGATGGCTGCCCGCCCCGCTGGAAGTGATCTTGGGGGCCGGACAGCCCATATTGATATCCAGAATGTCAAAACGGATGCCTTTTTCCCGCACCAGCAGGATGGCCTTGACCAACGTTTCCGGCTCGGCGCCGAACAGCTGAATGGCATAGATGCCATGGGGATCGGGGTCCTTTAACAGCGCAAAGGATTTGCGGTCCCCGAAGTTCAGCGCCTTGGCGCTGGCCATCTCGCTGACGGTCCAGGCCGCCCCGTGGTCCGCCATCATGCGGCGGCAGGCGGCATCGGTCAACCCGGCCATGGGCGCGAACACCGCCCCCACCGGGATTTGCAAATTTTTCAGTTGCATGGGATACCTCGTTTTTGGATTTCGCATTCCATTCTACCACATTTGCGCCGTTTGTGGTATACTTATTCTATATGCAAATTGCGCCAAAGGAGCTTTTCTATGAAATTGATGGTACTGGACGGCAACAGTCTGGTCAACCGGGCCTTTTTCGGCATCAAGCTGCTGACGACGAAGGACGGCCGCTACACCAATGCGATTTTCGGGTTCCAGAACATCCTGCTGAACCTGCTCACCGCCCACCAGCCCGACGCGGTGGCCATTGCCTGGGACGAGCGGGCTCCCACCTTCCGCCACCAGGCCTACGACGGCTACAAGGCCACCCGTCATGGTATGCCGGAGGAACTGGCCCAGCAGATGCCGGTGCTGAAAGAACTGCTGACCCACCTGGGTTTTGTACAGGTGAGCAAGGAGGGCTGGGAAGCCGACGACATTCTGGGCACCCTGGCTGCCGCCTGTGAAGCAAAGGGCGGCACCACCCTGCTGGCCACCGGCGACCGGGACAGCCTGCAGCTGGTGGACGACGCCACCACCGTTTTGCTGGCCACCAACAAGGACACCATCCCCATGGACCCCGCCGCCATCCGGGAGAAGTACGGCGTGGACCCTGCACAGCTCATCGACGTGAAGAGCCTGATGGGGGATTCGTCGGACAACATTCCCGGCGTGCCGGGCATCGGTGAGAAAACCGCCCTGGCTCTGGTGCAGAAGTTCGGCAGCCTGCAGGCCATCTACGACCATATCGACGACCCCGCCATCAAACCCGGCCAGCGCACCAAGCTGGGTGCCAACCGGGACAAGGCGGAACTTTCCTATATGCTGGGCACCATCCGCAAGGATGCCCCCATCGAAACCGACCCCGCCGCCTACACCCGCCAGCCCGGCGACACGGCAGCCGCCGCCCATCTGCTGGCCAGCCTGGAGATGCACAAACTCATCGACCGCTGGCAGCTGGAAAGCGGCAGCGCCCCCGCCGCAGCCGAAGCGGCCCCGCTGGAAACGGTGGAGCCTTCTCCCCTGCCGCTGGTGGTGGAAGGGCGGCTGTACCTGGCCCAGAACGGCGACGGCAGCTGGTACGCCGTGCAGGACGGGCAGGTGTATCTACCCGATACCGACCGGCTGGCCGCCTTGCTGGACGGCGACGCGGAACTGTGGGTCTTTGACGCGAAGCCCCTGTACCACCTGGCACTGGACCACGGCGGCATCGGCAAGGCCATCCGTTTTGACGGCAAGCTGGCAGCCTATCTTCTGAACCCGTCGGCCAGCGGCTACGCGGTAAAGAACCTGGCCGGGGAATACGATGTGCCCGCCGCCTTTGCCTGTGAAGCCGCCCCCGACGCCGGAGTGCTCACGACCCTGCTGGACAAACTGGCTGCTGCCCTGGACGAAAGCGAGCAGCGCAAACTCCACGACGAGATGGAACTGCCCCTGGCCCGGGTGCTGGCGGATATGGAACGCATCGGGTTCGGGGTGGATGCCGAGGGCATCCGCGCTTTCGGCGACAGCCTGCGCAGCGAACTGGACGGCATTTTGCAGAGCATCTATGAGGAAGTGGGCTACGAGTTCAATGTGAACAGCCCCAAACAGCTGGGTGAAGCGCTGTTTGACAAACTGGGCCTGCCGCCCCGGAAGAAAACCTCCCGGGGGTATTCCACCGACGCCGAAACGCTGGAGAGCCTGCGGCCCTACAGCCCGGTCATTGACCAGATCTTGAAATACCGTACCTACGCCAAGCTGCTTTCCACCTACGTGGACGGCTTGCTGGCGGCCCAGGCCGCCGACGGCCGGGTGCACTCCACCTTCATCCAGACCGAAGCCCGCACCGGGCGCATCTCCTCCACCGAGCCCAACTTGCAGAACATCCCCATCCGTACCGAACTGGGCAGTCGTCTGCGGGGGTTCTTTGTGGCCGGGGAAGGCAAGGAACTGGTGGACGCCGACTATTCCCAGATCGAACTGCGGATTCTGGCCCACATCACCGGCGACGAAGCCATGCAGCAGGCATTTTTGCATGGCGCGGACATTCACCGCTCCACCGCCGCCAAAATCTACCATATCCCCGAAAGCGAAGTCACGCCCCAGCTGCGTTCCGCCAGCAAGGCCATCAACTTCGGCATCATGTACGGCAAGGGCGCTTACTCCCTGAGCAAGGACCTGGACGTGCCGGTGAAGGAAGCGGACAACTTCCTGAAAACCTATCTGGCCACATTCCCCAAGGTTGACGGCTATATGCAGGACTGCATCGCCCACGCCAAGGAAAAAGGCTATGTGGAAACGCTGTTCGGCCGCCGCCGGGCGCTGCCGGAACTGGCCAGTTCCAACTTCCAGGTACGGGCCAGCGGCGAACGGATGGCCCGGAACACCCCCATTCAGGGCACCGCGGCCGACATCATCAAGCTGGCCATGGTCCATGTGTGGCAGCGGCTGCGGGACGAGAAACTGGAAGCCCGGCTGCTGTTGCAGGTGCACGACGAACTGATCGTGGAAGCCCCCGAAGCCGAGGTAGAGGAAGTGAAGCGGGTGCTCCGCGAGGAAATGGAACAGGTTGTGCAGTACAGCGTGCCGCTGACCACCGACGTGGGCACCGGCAAAACCTGGCTGGAAGCACATTGAGAGGACTGGTTTTTACCCATGTATGTTTTAGGAATTGAATCCACCTGCGACGAAACTGCCGCTGCCATTGT
>ERZ1090867.962-NODE-965-length-10748-cov-6.102497_pt1 | contig 10748 bp, 9 predicted proteins | sample MGYA00478476_ERZ1090867 | MGnify/ENA primary metagenome ERZ1090867 (study PRJEB33644, sample SAMEA5815742) | chicken gut metagenome | biome: Chicken; feature: Gastrointestinal Tract; material: Caecum | place: Ireland | collected 2019-01-01 | study: A study of the... | reverse complement strand
CCTCGCCCCTACGGTTTGATAAAATTTTCGGTCGGGTGAAAAAGGCAGGTCATTTGCAAGCTGTCTGCCCGAAAGTAAAATTTCGCCCGCCTTTTCAAAGGCGGTGGAATCCAAAGGTGAAACCTTTGGTCGCTCCGCGCACGGAGCGAAATTCTTTTCCTTGCAAAAGCGCAGGAGGGGAGACGAAACAGTCCGGGGGACTGTTTTGGCGTGGGGAACCCTCGCCGGGGGTTCCCCGGTGCGCGCTGGCGCACAACAAATCGCGGCTTTTACTTAGGCGTTGAAAACAGCCTTGTCCTCCCGAAATCTGCCAAGATTAAACTTTGCGGGCGGGCACGGAGTCCCGCCCCTACGGTTTGATAAAATTTTCGGTCGGGCAAAATATTTCTGGATTTAGCTTTCTTTCTGCACGTATTCGCCGTGCACCGAATCGCGTAGGTAGTGTGTAATTGTCGTTATTTTCTTAGGCCGGTATCAACTTTGTGCAAACTTTCTTTAGGTGCGATGTTTCACCGCCGCCCGCGAAGGTTTTTATATAGCCGATACCGAGCTTTGAAAGTTAAGTTAATTTCGCGCTTTCTGCGCGATTCGCCGTGCGTCGGTACGCACCGGCGTGCACTAATTTTCCTGCACGTTTTTGATGATATTTTCGACCAAAGTTTTAAACTCTTTGTCACGGTCGATGCGGTTTGCCACCGCGTCAATCGAATGTTTAACGGTGGAATGGGTTTTGCCGTTGAAATATTTGCCGATTTCTTCTAAAGACATGCCGGTCATTTCGCGAATGATATACATTGCCATCTGTCGCGCGTCTTTGATGTTTTTATCGCGCTTGTCCGAGGTGATATTTTCGAGCGAAACGCCGGTCGTGTAAGAAACGCTTTCGAGAATTTTCTCGCGCACAACCGACACCGGCTGTGTGGTGTTCGTCAGTTCCTTAATCGCGTCTTTGGTAATTTCAATGGTCGGCGCGGTGTTCAAAAGCGAGCAAATCGCCTGCAGCTTTTTAATCGCACCCTCCAGCTGACGGACGTTGTGGTTGACCTGCTCGGCGATATATTCCACAACGTTATTGGGCATTTCAAAATGGATGCTTTCCGCCTTGCTTTTGATAATCGCCATGCGCATTTCAAAATCCGGCGGCTGAATGTCGGCGATAAGACCCCATTCAAAGCGGTTTTTCAGCCGTTCTGTCAGCTTCGGGATTTCGTCGGGCGGGTTATCGGACGAAAGCACAATCTGTTTGCCGTCTTCGGTTAAGGAATTGAACGTGTGGAAAAATTCCTCTTCTATCGAGTTTTTGCCGGCGATAAACTGAATGTCGTCGACCAAAAGCGCGTCGGCGCGTCGGTATTTTTCGCGCAGCTCATAGGTGTTGGAATTGCGAATGTGCTCGATAATATCATTGGTGAAATTTTCACTCGTGACATAAATAATCGACGCTTCCGGGTTTTTGCTGCGCATATAATTTTCAATGGCTTTTAAAAGATGCGTTTTGCCGAGGCCGCTTTTGCCGTAAATGAACAGCGGGTTATAAGCCCGGCCGGGGTTTTCCGCGACCTTTTTCGCGGCGGCGTAAGCGTAGTTGTTCGATTTACCGACAACGAAGTTTTCAAAGCTGTTGTTGCGGTCGTTGATTAAAAGCGAGCCTCTCTCGTTGCCGTTTTGTTCCGCCGCTTGGGCTTCCTCCGGCTCCGGCTCTTTTTCGAGCAAAATAATTTCAACCTGCACTTCAAAACCCAAAACGTTAAAAAACGCCTGTTCCAAAACAGAGTTAAACCGCTTTTCAACCACGCCGAATTTAAAATCGTTGTCAATGCCGAGCGTGACCTTTTCCCCGTCGAAGTTCACCACGCGCAGCGGCGCAATCCAAAGGTTGAAAACCGGGCTTGTAATTCCGCCCTCGGTTTTGATATATTGGCAGGCGGCTTCCCACATTTCCGAAAGAGAATCCATTTTGCACCCCCAAAAAGGAAAAACTTGAAATCTTGGTTTAAAATGCCTAAAAAGCTGTTTTTGCGCCGTTCGCGTATTTGCAAGAAATCGGGGTAAAACGGTAAAAACGGCACTTTAAGGCGATATTTTCAGAAATACACTTATTATATTAGCATACTCCGAAAGATTTTTCAACTATTATTCGCTATATTATAAATAGTATATATATAAGAAGCCTCCCTTTGCCGATTTTAAGACAAAAAGGATTTTTTGTTTTGAAAAATGGCGAAAAAACTACATATAGACAAAAAATTTTTTTACCGCACAATTTGTAGCATGAAGAACTTTCAAAAAGGAAAAAATCCCTTGAAATCCTAGAAAAACATTGACAAATCAAAAGAAATTAGTATATAATTGTTTTCCGCAGATTCAAATTGGACAGGAACGGAGGATGCAACATGAAAAGAACTTATCAGCCGAAAAAGCGGCATCGCAAAATGGAACATGGTTTCCGTAAAAGAATGGCGACCAGAAACGGCAGAAAGGTTCTCGCCCGCCGCAGAAGCAAGGGCAGAAAACAGCTTTCTTACTAAGAAGGGAAGCCATTTGAAAACGACGGTCACACTAAACCGAAACGGCGATTTTCTGAGGCTTTATAACCGCGGAAAATCCTTTACAAATCCTGCACTGGTTGTTTATTTGCAAAAGAACCGTGCGGGAATTTGTCGTATCGGCATAACCGTCAGCAAAAAAATCGGCAACGCGGTAGAGCGCAATCGCTGCAAACGCGTGATTCGCGCGGCTTACCGTTCGCTTTTGCCGGAAATCAACGGCAATTACGATTTCGTTTTTGTCGCACGCAGCAAAACCAAATTCAAAAAAAGCACCGAAATTATGGGCATCATGTCCGCAATGCTTCAAAAAGCGGGAGCCATTGAAAAGAAATGAAGAACTTTGCTATAAAATGCATTCGCTTTTATCAGCGCAGAATTTCCCCGCTTTTTCCGCCTCGGTGCAGATTTTACCCGACCTGTTCGCAATATATGCTGACGGCAATTGAGCGCTTCGGGCTTTTCAGGGGCGGTTTACTCGGAACATGGCGACTTTTGCGGTGCAATCCGCTTTTCCCGGGCGGCTATGACCCGGTTCCCGAAAAGAAAGTAAAAAACGAAAAAAATAAGACAGAATAAGAGAACAGCTCTTATTTGGAGGCACATACATGCAGATTTTGTATGAAATTTTAGGCGCCCCGTTCGGGTGGATCATCTCGTTGTTTTACGGGATTACGAACAACTACCTGCTTTCGATTTTCTGCCTGACGATTCTTGTGCGACTTTGCCTTTTGCCCGCGTCGATAAGCCAGCAAAAAGGTATGGCGAAACAAGCGCGCTTACAGCCGAAGCTTCGCCGCATTCAGAAAAAATACGAAGGCGACCAGCGCAAAATCCAAGAGGAAACCCAGGCGCTTTATGCGCGCGAAGGCACTTCCGCGATGACGGCGGGCTGTTTGCCGACGTTCATTCAGCTGATTATTATGCTCGGCCTTTTCCAGGTCAACTACCACCCGCTTTCGATGGTTTTGCGGATTCCCGACTCGGTCGTGGACGCGCTCAAAGCGGTTGCAAAACCCCTCGCCGAGGCGGCAAACCCCAGCTTAAACGCATCGCGGCTGGACTATCAAATGGAAATTCACACGCTGAACGTTTTTAACCAGATTGACAAAGGCGCAATTTCCGGCCTTACAAGTGACATGGTTGCGCGCATCACGCAGTTCAGCGACAAATTCAATTTCCTTGGCATGAACCTTTCTTCTGTGCCGGATTACAAGAGTTTCAGCGAGCTTTGGGCGATTCCGATTCTTTCGGGCCTGATTGCCCTTTTGATGAGCATTTATTCGCTTATGCGTCAGCGCAAGTTAAACCCCGAAATGGCGAAAAACCCCGCAATGGGCTGCACGATGCTGATTACCCCGATTATGCAGGTTTGGTTCGGCTTCTTGTTCCCGGTGAGCGTCGGGCTGTATTCGATTATGTCCGTTTCGCTTTCTTTCCTGCAAATGGTGATTTTAAATCATGTGTATGCGCCGAAAAAGGTCTTGGCGCGCCTAATGGTGGAAGAAACCATTTATCGCCGCTCCAAAGAAGAAAACACCAAAAAAATGCAGAAGACTGAAAATGAGGAAGACTGACCTCAGAAATTAGGAGCTTGACTGTTATGACTAGAGAATCGATTAAAACCGGCGCGACCGTAGAAGCGGCGCGTACCGCGGCTATGCTCGAACTCGGGCTTACCGACGAAGACGATTTCCACATGGAAGTTTTGAAACTGCCGACCAAAAAAGTGCTCGGCCTTTTCGGCGGCTCTCCGGCGGAAGTAAAAATCACCGTGGAAACGCCCGACGAAACCCCGAAGAAAGCCCGCAAAGAGAAAAAAGAAAATAAACCCGAAAAGAATGAAAAAGCGGAAAAACCGCAAAAGGCGAAGGAGAAACAACAGCCGAAAAAGGCTGCGCCGAAAGCGGAAAAACCCGCAAAAGAAGCGGAACCCGCGCAGTCTTTCGCCGAACGCCGCGCGAGTTTAACCCCTTCCGACGGGCATCAGAAAACCGCAGAGTACATTGTTTCCATTGTGAAAGCCCTCGGCATTGAAGAATGCGAAGTCAAAGCCTATGACGGCGAAAACGAAGTTTTGTTTGAGCTTTCCTGCGGGGAAGATTACGGCATCGTCATCGGCCGCCGCGGCGAAACGCTCGACGCGATTCAGTACCTTGCGCGCATGGTGGAAAACAAAGGGACACAAGGCTATAAACGCGTTTCTATCAATGTCGGCAACTACCGCGAAAAACGCGAAGCCGCGCTTCAGGCGCTCGCCAAAAAAGACGCGGCAAGAGTGCTTCGCACCGGCAGAAGCTTAACGCTTGAGCCGATGAACCCCTATGAACGCCGCATCATTCACACCGCGATTCAGGAAATTGAGGGCGTCACCTCTTATTCCACCGGCGTCGATTTGGACCGCCGCGTGATTATCGCTTCCGAAAATGCGCCGAAAAATACACACGGCGACCGTCGCGACAACCGCCGCGGCAGAGGCGGCCGGGGTGACCGTCCGAGACGCGAACCCTATGTGCCCGACATCGCCGCAGACCGCGAAAAGAAAAACGATGTTGCCGGCGTTTCGCTTTACGGCAAAATCGAAGTGAAAAAGGACGCGGCTGAAGAAGCGTCCGATACAACCGAAGCATAAGAGGGCTCGCCCTCAAAGCGGCAGGCAGGGCGGAATCCTTGCCTGCTTTTTGTTTCTGATATTTTGGGAAAGGAGACGGCTTGATGTCTACCATAGCGGCCATTTCCACCGGTCAGGCGGCCGGCGGCATCGGAATTGTCCGAATTTCCGGCGAAAACGCCCTGAATATAGCCGATAGAATTTTTAAAAGCGTGTCCGGGTTAAAATTGAATGAACTGAGCGGCTACAGAGCCGCGCTCGGAACGGTATTTTTAGAGGAAAAACCGGTCGATGAAGCGATTGCTACGGTTTTCCGCGCGCCGAAAAGCTACACCGGCGAAGACGTCGTGGAGCTTTCCTGCCACGGCGGGCTTTATGTCACCCGCCAGGTTTTGCGCGCCGCGCTCTCGGCGGGCGCCGTCGCGGCGGAACCCGGCGAATTCACCAAGCGCGCGTTTTTAAACGGCAAAATGGATTTGACCAAAGCGGAAGCGGTCATGTCGATTATTTCCGCGCAGGGCGAACAGGCGAAAGCCGCCGCGCTCGGCACATTGGACGGGCTGTTATACTGCAAGATTTCCGGCATTTCCGGCGAGCTCAAAGGCCTTGCCGCGTCCCTTGCGGCGTGGGTCGATTACCCCGACGAAGAAATCGAGGATTTGCCCGACGATAAAATCCTTTCCGTTTTGGAAAATGCCGCGTCGTCGCTTTCCGATTTGATTGCGCGTTTCGACAGCGGCCGCGCGGTTTTGGAAGGTGTCGATACCGCGATTGTCGGCAAACCCAATGTGGGCAAATCCACGCTGATGAACCTGTTGACCGGCACGGAAAAATCGATTGTCACCGAAATTGCCGGTACCACACGCGATATAGTGGAAGAAACCGCTGTGGTCGGGGGCGTGGTTTTGCGCCTTTGCGACACAGCGGGGCTTCGCGAAACCGACGACAAAGTCGAAAGCATCGGCGTTGCGCGCGCGAAACAGAAACTCGAAACCGCGACGCTCATCTTAGCAGTGTTTGACGCGTCCGCGCCGCTCGAAAAACAGGACAAGGCGCTTTTCCCGCTTTGCAAAGAAAAGCACGCCATTGCGATTGTCAACAAAACCGATTTGCCGACCAAATTAGACACCAAGATATTAGACACTGTGTTTAATAAAGTGGTTTATATTTCCGCAAAAGAAAATAACGGACTCCAATCGCTCGAACAGGCGATTGCCGAAGTTTTGGGCACGGCAGCGTTTGATTCGAGTGCGGCAACGCTGATGAACGAGCGCCAGCTCGCCTGCTGTTCGGCGGCGCTCGACGCCGTAAACGAAGCGCACGACGCGCTTTCTTCGGGCGTGACGCGGGACGCGGTGCAGGTTTGTGTGGATTCCGCGATTGAGTCGCTCGACACCTTGACCGGCGAACGCGCGACGGAATCGGTTGTCAACGAAATTTTTTCCCGTTTTTGCGTCGGCAAATAAGCCGCGCGGGGTGAAGAAGGTAAATTATGCAGTATTTTGCAAAACAATATGAGGTCGCCGTTATCGGCGCGGGGCACGCCGGGATTGAAGCGGGTCTTGCTTCGGCGCGGCTTGGGTGCAGCACAATCGTTTTCACAATCAATCTCGATTGGATCGGCAACATGCCCTGTAACCCATCTATAGGCGGCACCTCCAAAGGGCATTTGGTGCGTGAAATTGATGCGCTCGGCGGCGAAATGGGCAAGGCGGCGGACAAAACCGAAATCCAGTCGCGCATGCTCAACCGCGGCAAAGGTCCGGCGGTGCATTCCCTGCGCGCCCAAATTGACCGCCGCGAATACTCGAAATATATGAAGCACGCGCTTGAAAAGCAGGAAAATCTCGACGTCAAACAGGCGGAAATCGTGGATTTGACCCGCGATGACCAAGGTCTTTGGCATCTCACCACGCGCTTGGAAGCCGAATACACCGCAAAATGCGTGGTACTTGTAACCGGCACGTTCCTCGGCGGGCGTGTCTATATCGGCGACGTTTCCTATGAAAGCGGACCGGACGGCATGTTCCCCGCAACCGCGCTTTCCGCGGCGCTTTATAAACTTCAAATTCCGCTGCGCCGCTTTAAAACCGGCACGCCCGCGCGCGTCAACCGCCGCAGCATCGATTTTTCGGTTTTGGAAGTGCAAAAAGGTGACGAAGCGACCGTGCCGTTTTCTTTCGACACCGAAACCCCGCCCGAAAACAAGGCGGATTGTTATATCGCTTACACCAACGAAGAAACCAAACGTGTGATTTTGGAAAATATCCACACGTCGCCCCTTTACAGCGGCAAAATTCACGGCGTCGGGCCGCGCTACTGCCCGAGCTTTGAAGATAAAATCATGCGTTTTCCCGACAAACAGCGCCATCAGCTTTTTGTCGAGCCTTGCGGGCTCGATACCGAAGAACTGTATTTGCAGGGTATGTCCTCTTCGCTGCCCGAAGCCGTGCAGTTAAAATTTTTGCGCACCATTAAAGGCTTGGAGCACGTCGAGGTTATGCGCACGGCGTATGCGATTGAATATGACTGCGTCGACCCCTTGGCGCTCAAGCCGTCGCTGGAATTTTTGGATTTGCCCGGGCTTTTCGGCGCGGGGCAGTTCAACGGCTCCTCCGGCTATGAAGAAGCCGCCGCGCAAGGGTTAATCGCCGGCATCAACGCCGCGCGCCGCGCGCAGGGGAAAGATCCCCTGATTTTAGACCGCGCTTCTTCTTATATCGGCACGCTGATTGACGACCTGGTCACAAAAGGCTGTTCCGACCCTTACCGCATGATGACTTCGCGTTCGGAATATCGCCTTTTGCTCCGTCAGGACAACGCCGATTTGCGCCTGACCGACATCGGCCGTGAAATCGGACTTGTCAGCGACGAGAAATACGCGCGCTTTGTGAAAAAACGCGAACAGATTGAAGCCGAGCGCCGCCGTGTGCAGACTACCTCCGTCCCGCTTTCTGACGAGCTGCAAGACTTACTTGTTTCACGTGAAACATCGCCGCTGAAATCCGGCGTGAAACTGGAAGAACTGCTCAAACGCCCGCAGCTCGACTACGAATGCCTTGCGCCGTTCGACCCGACGCGCCCGGATTATCCGCCGGAAGTGTTTGAACAGGTCGAAATCGAGCTGAAATATGAGGGTTATATCAAGCGCCAGCAGGCGCAGATTCGGGAAATGCGCCGCCTTGAAAGCAAACAGATTCCCGAAGATATTTGTTATGACACGATTGACGGGCTGCGTTTGGAAGCACGGGAAAAGCTCGGCAAAATCCGCCCGCAAAACGTCGGGCAGGCGTCGCGCATCAGCGGTGTTTCGCCCGCAGATATTTCCGTTTTGCTGATTTATCTTGCAAAGGAGGGCGTCTGATGCTTGAAAAATCTCTATTGCTCGACATCCTCGCACCGCTCGGGGTTACGCTTTCGGACGAAGCTTTTGCGCGCTTGGACGCCTTCGCGGAACAGCTGGTCGAAACCAACCGGCAGTTTAACCTGACCGCGATTACCGAACCTGCGGACATGACGGTCAAGCATTTTGCCGACAGCCTTTCGCTGTTTTCGTTTGCGAATTTCCCGCAAAATGCGAAAATCATCGACGTCGGCACGGGCGCGGGCTTTCCGGGGCTTGTTTTAAAACTTGTCCGCCCGGATTTGGAAGTCACCTTTTTAGACAGCACCCGCAAAAAGCTTGGCTTTATTGAAAGCGTATTGGAAAACGCCGGACTTTCGGGCGAAATTCTCCACCGCCGCGCCGAAGAGGCGGGGCAGGACAAGGCGTTCCGTGAGCAATTCGACTTTGCCACCGCGCGCGCGGTTTCCGATTTGCGCAATCTGGCGGAATACTGCCTGCCGTTTGTGAAGGCGGGCGGGTATTTTCTTTCGATGAAATCCGCCGGCGCCGATGAAGAAATCGCCGCCGCGAAAAATGCATTGCACCTGCTCGGCGGCAAAATCGAGCGTGATGAAGTCTTTTCCCTTACGCCCGAAATGCCCCGACGCCTGCTTTTTATAAAGAAAATATCGCAAACCCCGCCAAAATATCCGCGTCCCTCTGCAAAAATCGCTAAAAATCCCTTAAAATAAAAGGAAATTCCGCCGAAAACCCGCCTTTTTGGGCGAACGGTTTTTCTTTACAAACAGAACCTTCGCGTGCTATCCTTTAGGCAGTGAAAGCCACTGGACAAGCATTGCGGAGGTTGTTTTTTATGAAAAGTCCAAAAGTAAAACCCGCCGGACAGGTTGTGTTGGTTCCCCAGGAGTCGATTCTCCCGAACCCGAACCAACCCCGTCAGCGGTTCGATTACGACGAACTGGAGGGATTGGCGCAAAGCATTCGCCAAAACGGCATTTTACAGCCGATTACCGTACGCCCCGCGGCGGACGGGAAATTCGAGCTGATTGCCGGGGAACGCCGCCTGCGTGCGGCGAGGCTGGTGGGCGTCACCAAAATTCCGGCAATCGTCGTGGACATCGACCAAAAGAAATCGGCGGTGTTCTCGCTGCTCGAAAATTTGCAACGGCAGGATTTGGACTTTTTTGAGGAGGCCGAAGCCATTGACCGCCTGCTGACCGATTACGGCATGAGCCAGGAAGAGGTCGGCAAAAAGCTTGGCAAGGCGCAGTCCACGCTTTCCAATAAACTCCGGCTTTTGCGGCTGCCGGAGGAAATGCGTTACCAGATTTCGCGCGCGGGGCTTTCCGAGCGCCACGCGCGGGCTCTCTTAACGTTAGACAATGACACCCTGCGGCAGCGCGCCCTCGGGATTATTATTGACCGCCGCCTGACGGTTTCCGAAAGCGAGCGGCTGATTGAACAAATGCGCAGCAAAAATGACCGTTCGCGCTGCAATTACCGCGGGATTCGTGATGTGCGTGTGTTTATTAACACGCTGAACCACGCCGTGGACGCCATTCGCCGCGCAGGCGTGGACGCGGACGCTGCCAAAAGCGAAACGCCGGAATACATTGAATATGTTGTGCGTATCCCGAAACTCGAACAACTCAAAATGCCCGGTGTCGGTGCCGACCGCAGCGACCACGAGCAGGCAGTTTGATTTCTGTTGAACTTTCTCGACCCGGTATTACCTTTGCTGAAATCTTGCGGGCGGGCACGGAGACCCGCCCCTACAAAAAACAGTTGAGGCCGATGTCGGGAGGACCAAGTTGTTTTTATTACGAAGTAAAAGCCACGATTTGTTGTGCGCCAGTGCGCACCGCGATTCGGAGTGCCCGGCGGCCCGTGTCCGTGCCTCAAATTGAAGCAAGCAGATTCCGGCCTTTGAAAGGAAAGCATATCTCACGCTACCTGCGCGAATTCGGTGTGCCCGGCGGCACCGGGGGTTCCCCACGGCGCGTGCCAACGCGCAGTGAATCGCGCAGATAGCTTGATTGTTGTTAGACTCTCTCGACCCGGAAGCGGCTGTGAAAATTTCTTACGGCTGTCCTAAAATTAAGAAAACCTTTCGGTCGGGCAACAATTTTGATTTCCCCCATGGGCAAACGACGCATATTCACCATACCGGCGCACACGCGGTCGGGCAACAAACTTGTTTTTCCCGCGGGCTAACTACCCGCATTCGCCGTGCGCCGAATCGCGC
>ERZ1090867.960-NODE-963-length-10763-cov-19.804725_pt1 | contig 10763 bp, 15 predicted proteins | sample MGYA00478476_ERZ1090867 | MGnify/ENA primary metagenome ERZ1090867 (study PRJEB33644, sample SAMEA5815742) | chicken gut metagenome | biome: Chicken; feature: Gastrointestinal Tract; material: Caecum | place: Ireland | collected 2019-01-01 | study: A study of the... | reverse complement strand
TCTTATTCCGCTTTTTCACACTCTTTTGTGTCCGTTTTTGGGGGAAGGGCTCAGACGACTACGGCGCCCCGATGATGGACAGCAACTGGGCTCAAATAGGAGATACTGTGACCATATGGTATATCGATGAATTTGAATACTACGACAATGCCACCAACCAGCCGATTCCCATCGACCAGGTGGACGAGGCCTATGCCGAAGGCCGCAGCATCACCCGCTACGCCAAAACCTACCGGGAGGCAAACTACACGGTAGCTGCCCTGGTCACGGTGCCCAGAGCGCTGAGCTACCGCTATTATGGAGACGATGCGTTTATTCTGAACGACCAGACCTTCATCCAGGACAGCGGCACAAACAGCATCATGTACTACGCCTTCGACACCACAGCCGAGGCCAGCGCCGCGATGGAAACTTTCCTGGCCGACTACACCGAACATGCGGCCCCTGCGCTGGACTACGAGAGCAAGGGCACCTATGCCAGGGAATTTGAAAGTATGCGGTCCATGTTCCTGCTGCTGGGCGGGACGCTGAGCTTTATTGTGGGCCTGGTGGGGGTGCTGAACTTTGCCAACGCCATCCTGACCGGCATCGCCGCCCGCCGCCGGGAGCTGGCCGTTCTGCAATCCATCGGGATGACCTCCCGTCAGATGCGATCCATGCTGATGCTCGAGGGGCTGCTTTACACCCTCGGCGCAGTGGTGTTGGCACTCGCCCTCACGCTGCTCACCGCGCCGGCCCTGTCCGCAGGGCTTGAGAGCCTGTTCTGGTTCTTCACCTACCGGCTGACCCTCTGGCCCATCGCGGCAGTCCTGCCCTTCTTTGTGCTGCTGGGCACGGTCGTCCCCGCTGCCAGCTGTCACGCTGCCCAGCGCATTCCGGTGGTGGAACGACTGAGGGTGGAATAAAAGTAAATTTTCCCAGCAAATGCAAAAGCCCGGCAGTCTCTTGAAAGGAGGCCGCCGGGCTTTGTGTACTATTTCTGGCTCAACATTCCGAAGAAAACAAAAAATCCGAACCCTTCTCCAATCGGAAACAGGTTCGGATTTTTATGATTTGGTGGACCTGGAGGGATTCGAACCCTTGACCTCTCGGATGCGAACCGAACGCTCTAGCATGAGCATCGTAAATACTCCACACAAAAAGGAAGAGTTTTGAGAGAAATAAACGTTTTATCGAGGAATCAATAGAGCCCCTGCAGTTGGGGCAGAGAAACCGCTCTTCTCAGACAACTGAAATCGAGTTTCAGAAAAAAAGCGTAGTTCGGATACAACTCGAATGTGTGTCCATGTGTCACGTAAAAGTGAGATTGACGCTCGAATGCGCAGCATTTGAATCGTCTCTCAAAAGGCAAAATAAAACGAATCAAAGATGTTTTTCGAAAATGAACTTGAAGCTCAGTAAGAATGAGGTTGTCATGTTACGCACCCAAAATGGAAGGAGTTAGAAAGCAATGGAGATGTACTGAATCAAATGGGGTCAAAGGAACTTTAATTAAGTATAAAAATCTCCATTCTGACGACCCCAGACGTTGCCTCAGCACAAAATACATAGTGGCCCTGATTTGCCAGGATATGGCAGATCAGGGCCGCTTTTTGTTTTCCCGAGACAATGAAAGGAGTCAGTACGATGGAAGATCGGAACTACATCATGATCGACGGTGTCCGTTACCACGCAGACCGCCCGGCCGACTGCCGGTTCTGCCAGTTCTGGAAAAACAGGAGGCGGGGCTGCATCCTGGGCAGAGAGAACTGCTACTACCTGGCCCAGGTAGTCATTACCGAAGAAGAACGGAAGTGTGAGGGCTGCCGGTACGCGGTGGGCACCCCCTGCGTCAGTGCCTGCTGCTATAAGGACCTGGAACGGGACCTGTGGAAGCAGCGTGAAGCAAAAGCAGCGAGGAGGAAGAACGGTCATGGGTAAGAAAACGGGAGACATCCGCCGAGCGGAGAAACTGGTTCAGAAAAAAGAGCGGCAGACCAAAAAGGCCAAGAGGCCGGCCTGCTGCGGCAGCTGTGAATACAACCAGCCCAACTTCAAGTACAGAACCTGTCTGTTTGTCCGGTGTCCGATGGACAAGACCCGGAGGACGCTGCGGGACAAACCGCTGCGCAAAGATAAGTTCTCGGCATAACGGAAGAATGGACGGCCCCTTCGGGAAGGAGCGAAGGGGGCCTCTTTGATGAACCAGCAACAGAGTAAAGGAGACTCAGTTATGGAAAACATGATGGCCAGCTTCAGCAGCAAAGAGTTCGGACAGATTCGCGTGATTCAGGAAAACGGCAAGTGCCTGTTCTGTGGGTTGGACGTAGCCAAGGCGCTGGGCTACAAGAACAACCGTAAGGCTTTAACTGACCACTGCCGGTGCGTAACGAAATGTTACGCACCGCATCCCCAGTCGCCGAACAAGACCATTGAGATGGCGTTTATCCCGGAAGGCGACGTTTACCGCCTGATCGTTCACAGTAAGCTGCCCACTGCGGTGCGGTTTGAACGCTGGGTGTTCGACGAGGTCCTCCCCACCATCCGCAAGCACGGCGGCTACCTGGGTGAATCGCTGATGGAGCAGATCGAGAGAGACCCGGAAATCCTTTTCCGCTTTGCCGACGCACTGGTCAAGGAGCGGAGGGAAAACAAAGCGCTGCGGAAGGAGCTGCTGAACCTGAAGCCCAAGGCAGAGTTCTACGACGCCTTTGTGAATCCGGGTGACTGCACCAACATCCGGGCCACGGCCAAGGAACTGAATGTGCCCGAGCGGCTGTTCTGCAAGTATCTCCAGCATAAGAAGTATCTCTACCGTGCCCCTGCCGGAAACCTGATGCCCTACGCGGGACCCTTCCGTCGGGGCCTTTTCATTGTCAGGGACTTCTACAACCGGGATACCGGTTTCTTCGGCTGCTACACCCTGTTCACCCCGGCTGGAAAAGATGAGCTGCGCCGGCAGCTGGCCGAGATTGAGGCATGGCAGAGGTAAGATTGCCTCCCTGCCCACAGATGACAGACACAGATGATCTAAGAAAGGAGAACCATCATGGCGAACTACTTCACTGGCGGACAGGCTGACCTGTTTTCTTTCTATCGGCTGCCCAAAATCCTCTTTGCCGACCCGCGGTTCCGCGGGATTTCGGCAGAGGCCAAGATTCTGTACGGCCTGCTGTTGGACAGGATGAGCCTGTCGGTGAAGAACGGCTGGCTGGACAGCACCGGCCGGGTGTACATTATCTTCACGGTGGAGGAAATTATGGAGAGCCTGGCCTGCGGCAACAAGAAGGCGGTGGGCCTGCTGCGGGAGCTGGAAGAAAAGGCCGGTCTGATCGAGCGCAGGAGGCAGGGCCTGGGGAGGCCCAATCTGATTTATGTGAAAAACTTTACAGAAGTGTCGGAAAGCCACTTCCAGAAGTGTCAAAACGACACGTTCAGTGGTGTCATTTCCACACGGCAAGAGGTGTCAAAAGGACACGGTAATAAGACGAATCAGAATAAGACTGAGATGAGCGAGACTGATCCCTTCTTTTCCGGCTCAGACGCCGGAATGGAATCCGAAGGGAAAGATGACCGCGCCCTGTATCAGGATTATTTTTCTCAGGAACTGGGCCTCGATGCTCTGATGGAGGCCAATCCCGAAGATGAGGATATGCTGCGGGAGATACAGGAGCTGCTGGTGGATACCGTATGCAGCCGTCGGAAGATGATCCGCATTGCCGGGGATGACAAGCCCTTTGAGGTGGTGAAAGGCCAGCTGATGAAGCTGAACAGCGACCATATCCGTTTTGTCCTGATGTGTCTGAAAGAAAACACCACCCAGGTGCGGAATATGCGGCAGTATCTGCTGGCTTCACTCTACAATGCGCCCATGACCATGCACAATAGTTATGCGGCCCGGGTGCAGCACGACTTGAACGCAAAGTAACCGGCACCTGCCGGTGTGAAGGGGGGTGATAATTTGGCCCAAAAAGCAACCGTAATCGCCATAACCAACCAAAAAGGCGGCACTGGCAAGACCACGACCTGCGAAAATCTGGGGATCGGCCTTGCCATGGAGGGCAAAAAGGTGCTGGTGGTGGACGTAGACCCAAAATGCCGAATTCGGCATTTTGGGTCATATGCCGAAAAAAGAGTTATGCCGAGAAATTGAAAAGATCTAGACCAAGCAAACCTCCGAGAATAATTTTTCAGCATAACAAATAGCAAAGTTACATGAGACACCTTCTTTCTTGACTCGTGTAGGCTATAAAAAGACAAACGCCCTGGAGAATCTCCGAAGGCGCTTGCCTTGGCTTGAACGGTTTCGCTATAGGCCGGCGAGTTTGCGCAGTATTTCATCGTCAGAGGTATCCCAGATGGGGTTTTCATCGAATGCAATTGCTTTTGGTATAGCCTTTTCAATGGCTTTTCGTTTCATCTCTGTATCGGCATACGCATAGACTCGGGTGGTTTCTTCTGAGGCGTGACCGAGAAACTCACTTAAAATAGACAGAGTCATACCTCCGCAGTACAGATGCATGGCTCGTGTATGGCGAAGCTGGTGGGGATGCACTCGTTCGGGAATGTCAGGACAAATTTCACGTGCCGCTCTTCCATAATTTTTCATAAAAACCTGCACAGTATCCCGCGACATAGGATGGCGCTCCCCGTGGAAAGTTGTATAGAACAGATAATCATCCATTCGGCTTCCATAATCTGGATGAAAAAGCTTCAGATACCGCTGCAGATGGTTAACTGTTACTTTCATCAATGGGACCGCGCGTGTCTTGTTTCCTTTTCCAGTAAGGTATACAAACGGAGCATTTCCGTTCAGAAAAAGGTCCTTGAGCCGAATGTCCAGCAGCTCCTGGCATCTTGCAGCGGTGTCGTACATCAGACACATAAAACACTGATTTCTAATTCCTGTTCGGTTACTGGTATCAGGCTGCATAAGCAGGGTTTTCAGAGCTTCCTCACTTAGAAAATCCACTACTCTAGCCGCTGTTTTCTTTGTGGGGGTTTTGCAAATGTTGGCATAAACAGACGTTAGTGCAAAGTCTCTAATTCCCAGATATTTTGCAAAAGAACGGAATGCCATCAGCCGTTGGTTGCATGTGGCAGGACTGTTTTGTCGTACCGCCATCAACCAATCCATAAATCCAGCCAGATTATCCTTATTAAAATCATCCAGTGACATTTGACTCAGGGAGGAATTGTTTTGCTCAAGCATATAGTCCAGAAACAATTTGAATGCGGCTTTGTAGGAGTCAACCGTATTCTTGCTAAAGCATTTCTGTTTCGGCAGATAAATATAGAAAAAGCCATTTAACGCTTTTACAAGGATTTCGGTCTCAGTATTCATTGGGCACCTCCGGAAGCAAGCTTCCATAGGCATCAAGATCCATGCCAGACAATGCAGAAAAGAAATCGGGAATCAAATGAATATAGTAGGCAGTGTCTGAAAAATGCGCATGTCCCATATATACGCTCAGATAGGGAAGCAACGCTCCCAACTCTCGTTTTTCTTTCATCCATCGGTAGAGCCTATAGGTAGCAAATGTATGCCGGAAATCATAAGGCCTCGGTGCGTTGCCGGCCACCTCCCCTAGTCCAGCCGTGTTCCAGCACAAATGAAATGCTTCTGTCAACCATCCACTGGAGTATGCTGCACCTTTGAACTGCTGGCAAGGAAACAGGTACGGACTGTTTGGGAACTCGCGCACGGCGTAAGGATAATATTTTGAGCAAATCTTGGTCATTTCTGGCGACATAGCAACAATCCGGTCTTTATGCCCCTTTGATTCGGGAATAAAAATGGTGCTCTCCAACAGGTTCAAATGTTCTTTTTGAATCAGACGTGCCTCGTGGGGACGCAGGCCGCAGGTGTACATAAGCCTGAAAATTACTGGTATTTGGAGATGCCGTATGCGACATTTCGGGAGGATTGGCTGAGAATCGGCGGCCTGGAAAAATCGCTTCAATTCTTCCGGCGAAAAAATATGTGGAATATGTTTTTGTGCTTCTACCGGGGCCAATTCGCCCGGGATAACGTAGGCTTCTGTTCCTGTATGGATCATATATCGGGCCAATTCTCTTACCGGGGCCAACCTGTTCAGAAAACTGCTTGTTTTTTCCGTTGGTTTAATAACAGCCCACGCGTTTCCGATTTCAGGTGTAATTGTGTTAGCACCAGGGAATTCAGCCGCGCAAAACCGGTCGAACATGTACAGAACTCGTTCACTGGTCTTATACGGATACCCGACTGCATGTTTTTGTGCAATCATCTGCTCTATATAAGGTCCAAGCCCGCTGACATAGTTTACGATCATCGCAATTCCTCCCTTCTCATGGGAATCCATTGTAAATCAAGCGCACATTCAGCAAGTCCCGGTTGGTGAACTGCAATATATGGTCTGGTGGAGTCCACATTCTTCTGTCCAAGAATCTCTGTAATCATTCCAAGAGGTACTTCTGCTTCCAGCATCCAGCTTGCAATCGTACGTCTAAGGCTGTGAAAACCTTTCCGTTCATCAGCTGACCAATGAACTCCGGCACGAATCGCATTCCTGCGCACAATCGAGTGGGCAGACCATGTTTTCATCGGAAGGTAAGGCTTCCTGATACGAAGAAATATAACAGATTTTTCCTGAGATTCCGGACGGGCATACAGAATATATTCTGCGAGTGCATTCAGAACGCTCGTGGGCAATGGAAGGATTAATTCCCGTGCGGTTTTGCTCTGGGTCAAATGAATTTCTTGTTTCTGCCAATGAATATTTGCGAAAGTCAGTTTCAGAACATCTATGCCACGAAGCCCCGTATGCATCGCCAACATTAAAATGGCGTAATCACGCTTCCCGCAAATGTTGGATCGATCAATGCTAGAGATGATTGACGTAGCTTCTTCCTGTGTGAATCCAACATGGAGCTTCTTTCGGGATGCCGATTTGACTGAAAATGCGTTGCCAAGATGGATTTCAGTAAGACCTTTCTCGTATAGATAAGTCCCAAACCCTCTCAAAATATACAGGGCGTTTCCTATTTGGTGGTAGCTTTCGGCAAGTTTAGGAATATAACCATCTACATCAGCCAGGGTAATGCTGCGGATATCTTCATATCCAAGGAAGGACGTGTACGTCAAGAAGTGCTTAATAATAGGCTTAAAACCGCGGATAGTAGTTTCTTTATAACCATCTATCCGCTTCTGCTTTGCATAATCCTCAAGCAGAGCGCGATATGAATCAGAAAGGCTGGTAATGTACCATGGAGTCAGCGGCTGCCACCGATATGGTTTTTCTGCTGCAATATCTTCCATGATTGCCGCGATTCTTCGGACCGTCTGAAATTTGGTCGAGTATACAGTGCCTTGTTTAAACTGTTCTTGGTACCATGTTAGACAATCATTGATGCTCTTAGGTGAATACAACTCAATGCCCTTCTGCTTAAAATACCTTCTGATGGGAACTACGCCGCAATACCAATATTGCTGGCAGGTCTTTTTGGTGTAGTTTTGCTGGAGTATGCAGTCATACGCCTTTTGCGTCATATCCGTTATGGATATAACCTTGTTTTTTGACATAGTATTTGCCTCCCTTCATGGTGTCTTTCAACAATTCCATTATAGAGGCTTTGCTTTATTATGCCGAGAGATTTTTATTTAATTTTGAAAGGTGGTGATTTGTTGTACTGTTTTCTATTTCATTCTGTTTTGTTCGGCATAACTCTTTTTTCGGCATATGACCCACAAAGTTCGCTTACCATCAGCATGGGATGGCCCAAACCGGATGAACTGGACACAACTCTTGCTACCCTCATGGGCAAAGTGTTGCAGGATAAGCCCATCCAGCCTGGAGAAGGAATCCTCCATCACGCAGAGGGTGTGGACCTGATCCCGTCCAGCATCGAGCTGGCAGGGATGGAAGTGAGCCTTGTGAATGCCATGAGCCGGGAGAAGGTCTTGAAACAGGTTCTGGAATGCTCCAAACGCAACTATGACTTCATCTTGCTGGACTGTACCCCCAGCCTTGGTATGCTCACCATAGTCGCTGCGCTCCTGTGGCCAGATGTTCGCGCTTTGCGCGGATTGGCATCCATGTCCTGCGGACATTAGGCCATTAACGCTTTGGCCGCAGCAGATAGTGCGCTGATCCCGGTACAGGCACAATATCTGCCCGCCAAGGGTCTGGAGCAGCTGTTACAGACCATCAGCAAGGTGCGAAGGCAGATCAACCCGCGCTTGCGCATCGAGGGTATCCTCATGACCATGACCGACAGCCGAACCAGCTTTGGAAAGGAGATCGACGCACTGGTCCGGCAGGCATACGGCGGCAAAATCAAGGTATTTGAGCAGGGGATACCACGTTCGGTGCGGGCAGCGGAAACCAGTGCCGAGGGCAAAAGCATCTTTGCCCATGACCCCAAAGGAAAAGTGGCAGAAGCCTACCGAGCCTTGACAAAGGAGGTGCTGCACAGTGCCGAAAAGCGGCGCAAACATCAGCTTGACCAGTTACGATGACATTTTCTCCACCGAAGAAAGTCGCCAGACTGAGCAGATCCAGCAAATCCCCATCGCCGAGCTGCACCCCTTCAAAAACCATCCCTTCAAGGTCCTGGACGATGAGGCCATGCAGCGGACGGTGGAGAGCGTGGCTCAGTTCGGCGTGCTGGCTCCGCTCATTGCCCGGCCCCGACCGGAAGGAGGTTACGAGATCATATCCGGGCACCGCCGCCAGCACGCGGCAGAGCTGGCAGGGCTGAAAACCCTGCCGGTGATTGTGCGGAACATGAGCGATGACGAGGCGGTGATACGGATGGTGGACAGCAATTTGCAGCGGGAGAGCATCCTGCCCAGTGAGCGGGCTTTCGCCTACAAAATGAAGCTGGAAGCTATCAAAAATCAAGGTGCTAGGTCGGATTTGACTTCGCCGCAAGTTGCGGCGAAGTTCCGAAGCGATGATGAAGTTGCTAAAGGGCAAGGGATTAGTGGTGATACGGTGCGTCGTTATATCCGCCTGACCAACCTTATCCCGGAACTTCTGGACCTGGTGGACCAAAAGAAAATCTCCTTCAATCCCGCTGTGGAGCTATCCTACCTGACAGCCTCTGAACAGCGGGATTTTTTGGAGGCCATGCAGGATACCCAGAACGCCCCGTCTCTTTCCCAGGCCCAGCGCATCAAGAAGCTGAGCCAGGAGGGCAAATGCAGCTACGACGCCATCTTCGACATCATGGGGGAAGAAAAGAAGGCCGAGATGGATCGCGTAACCATCAAAAATGATGTGCTGCACAAGTATTTTCCGAGGTCTTACACGCCCAAGCAGATGCAGGACACCATCATCAAGTTGCTGGAACAGTGGCAGAAAAAGCGCCAGCGCAGTCAGGAACGCTGACCCGCTGACATCGATCACAAAATACAAAGAACAAATTTGGAGGAATCGCCTATGACAAACAAGAAACCCACTATCGCACAGCAGACTTATGAGAAGGTCTGCGCCATCGAAACCATCCTGAACAGCCTGCTGGCAGACAGCACCACACCCGTATCTAGCCCGCCCGTGTCGGAGCGTCCCCTCTATCTGGCAACGGCTGGCCCTGAGATGCCCCTTTCGGTCATCCGGTTGGAGGACGCGCCCGACTATCTGCCCTGCTTTGACGAGGCCGACCTGCTGTATGGCATCCCTGGCCTGCCCATCCTGATGAGTTACTGCCCGGAACAGGTCATGGACATCGGAGAGGAATCCTATCTCGTCGGCCCCATGGTCTTTTTCCGCATCGACCACATTGGCAACACCGTGTCCCTTCAGGTGGCTGACCTGTATCAGCTGGCGGAATTTTTGGAAGAGCACAGCGTTATCCTGATGCAGGGCGGCGAGAGTTTTGTGGCCATCCGGCTGGACTGACCATGTGGACGAGCGCGGTATTTTTTGCGGCGGGCGACTGGTTCGGCTTTTTCGTCGCGACCCTGATGCAGGCAGAAAAGGACGGTGAAACCCATGCAGGAAGATGTCGAGAACAGAACGATCAACTTCGCCATCAGCACCACCAAGCTGACGGGCCGGACGATCCTGGCGGCAGCCCGTAAGTTCTTGCAATGGCGGGCGGGCAAGGTGCACGGCAAACCGGTGGGCAAGCAAAGCGTCAAGCAGCTGCTGCGGCAGGACCAGGGGGCCACCAACATTGAGATCGAGAAAACCGGCATCCGGGATTTCAAGCGGATCTTGGACAAGTATGGTGTGGACTACGCCATCACCAAAAACCACGATGACCCGCCGCGGTATCTGGTTTTCTTCAAGGCCAGAGATGCCGATACCCTGACGGCTGCCTTCAAGGACTACTCCACCAAGCTGGTCAACAAAGAGAAACGCCCCAGTGTTCTGGAGCGTTTGCAGCAGTTCAAGGCCCTGGCTGCTGAGCTGGTGCCCGGCAAGATGCGGGAAAAGAAACAGGAGCGTGCCGGCCGATGAACCAAAACATCAAACGCCTTGTACTCCTGAACCTGCCCTATGTCCTGATGGGCCTTTACGCCACCAATCTGGGTTATGCCTGGCGGCTGGCTGTCGGGGTTGACTTTTCCGAAAAGATGATGTCCCTGATGGGAGTTCTGCCGGGGGCGCTGGGGCGCATCGTGCCCAGCTTCCACCCGCTGGACTTGGCTGTTGGCCTGTGCTGCGGCGTGGGACTGCGGCTGGCGGTCTACCTGAAAGGCAAGAACGCTAAGAAGTACCGCCACGGCAGCGAGTATGGCTCGGCCCGCTGGAGTGCATAATTTTAAGTGTAAAGGACACCTACATGGACGCACAGGA
>ERZ1090867.956-NODE-959-length-10769-cov-16.619843_pt1 | contig 10769 bp, 7 predicted proteins | sample MGYA00478476_ERZ1090867 | MGnify/ENA primary metagenome ERZ1090867 (study PRJEB33644, sample SAMEA5815742) | chicken gut metagenome | biome: Chicken; feature: Gastrointestinal Tract; material: Caecum | place: Ireland | collected 2019-01-01 | study: A study of the... | reverse complement strand
GGGTGGTGCGGATGTTGGTCCAGATCAGGGGAATGGTGATCTGGAAGAACTGGGTCACGCGGCCGGCGCCGTCCAGGTTGGCGCTCTCATAGAGGCTTCCGGGCACGGCGGACATGGACGCCATGTACATGACCATGTAGTAGCCGATGGCCTGCCAGACCATGGCGATGATCAGGGAGGGGATGACCAGGGTCTCGCCCTTCCACAGGATGGGGTCGGTCATGGTGGTGAACAGGCCGATGATGCTGTTGAGCATACCGTTCTCGGGCTTGTAAATGGCCGAGAAGATACCGGCGATAACGACCACGGACAGGATGTTGGGGATGTAGAACACCACCCGGAAGAAGTTCTGGCCCTTGATTTTTTCCCGGGTCAGGATGCCGGCAAAGACCAAAGCGAACCCGAAGGTGATGATGGTAACGATGACCACCAGCAGAATCATGTTCTGCATGGAGCGGATGAACTGGGTATCCTTGAACAGCTGCTGGAAGTTGGCCAGTCCCACGAAGGTTTCGGTGGGGGTGTAGGCGCCGCGCTCAAACAGCGACATACGGAAAACGTTGAGCGTGGGCACGATCATGAAGATAAAGAACAGGATGGTGGCCGGTGCCAGGCAAAGCACCAGAAACCGGCTGCGGCCCTTGTTTTTGTTCATAGGAACAACGGCTCCTTTCGCGATAGAAAAAGCGGGGGCACCCGAGCGCCCCCGCTTTTTGCTGAAATTACTCGATGATGTTGGCGCGCATCTGATCGCTGGCGGACTTCACACCCTCGATCCACTGTTCCTCGGTCATGGAGCCGGAAACCAGGGAGTTGACGGGGTCAAAGAAAGCGGTGCGGACTTCTACGCCGGGGATGGCGTTGAAGGCAGCAAAGTTGCCCATAGCGGCTTTGGCGCCGTTGTCGTAGATGGAGTAGAAGAGCTTGTTGTCGCCTTCCAGGGTATCGGCAATGCCGAGGACGGGCTGGATGGCGCCGGACTTGGCGAAGATCTGGCAGGCAGTATCGCTGTAGAGGAAGGCGATGAACTGCTTGGCTTCATCCTGATGCTCGGCACCGGAGGGGATCCAGCACTGCTCGAACCAGGTGTAGCTGTAACGGTCGCCGTCAGCGGTCACGGCGGGCAGGGCGGTCATGCCCCACTCAAAGCCTTCGGCGCGGGGCGCTTCCGCCATTTCGCCCACGATCCAGGTGCCGTTGGGCATGAAGATGGCCTTGTTGTCCAGCACCAGCTGCTGGTTCTGGGTGAAGTCCTGATCGTTGGCCTGGGCCGGGGTGATGGGGTTGGTGTACTTGGCCAGCTTGGCAACGATGTCAAAGCAAGCCTGCGCCTCGGGGGTATCCCAGATGCCTTCCTCGTAGTGGGTGGCCTTCTCGAAGAACTCGGGGCCGCCGGCGGAGTACATCAGGGCGTAGAAGAAGGCGTCAAAGTAACCGGTGGTGGGGTAGGTGAAGAGGTAGATGCCTTCTTCCAGGGCCTTGTCGCCCAGTTCCCACATCTCATCCCAGGTGGTGGGCACTTCCCAGCCCTTTTCCTTCAGCAGGCCGGCGTTGTAGAACAGGCCGCAGGGGCTGTAGAACATGGGCGCCAGGTAGGTCTTGCCGTCGTTGTAGGGGTTGGTCAGGGAAGTTTCGGTAAAGCCGCCGGCGATCTTGTCGCTGACCTTCACGTCCTCACCGGGCACGGTCATGCTCAGCACGTCGGTGATGTCGGAGATCAGGTTGCCCTTGATGAACTGCTCGGTGAGGGCAGCCTCACGGCCGGTAGCCAGGTGAACCACGTCGGGGTAATCGCCGCCCTGCATGGAGGGGCCGATGACGTCTTCCAGGTTCTTGTCGGTGGTCAGTTCCACGTTGATGCCGGTCTGCGCCGTGAACGCATCGGCCACTTCCTGCCACATTTCGGAGCCGTAGGCGGTTTCGATGGCAGCGACCTTGATGGTGGTGGATTCCGCGGCGGCGCCTTCGCCGGTTGCCGCGGTGCTGTCGGTGGCAGCGGAGCTGCTGGCACCCGCGCCGCCGCAGGCGGCCAGGGACAGAGCCATGCTGGCGGCCAGCGCCACAGAGATGACTTTCTTCATAGTGTGTTTCCTCCTTCTCAAAGAAACGGGTGGAGCGATCCCGCTCCCCGGCGGGACCTCCTGTTGACACTCTTATCATACCGTTTCGCCCCGGCGGCGACAAGGGATTTGTTGAGTACAAGTTTATAAATCTTGCTTTGCGGCGGTTACAAAATTCCTACAAACGCAAGAATTTAAAAATAGTGAACAAATTTGGGGGCGTTTTCTTATCTATTTTGCTGATAGAAAAAGAAAGAAACAAATTTTGACGGTTTTTCGCAAAAAGTTCAGTGCCGAAAAAAGTGGCGGCGGGTGCTTGTCAAAACGGGAACGGGCCGCTATAATAAAGAAAACCGTGTAAATTTTATAGCGGAACGTTAAAAATTTATATGGCTTGTTGCAGGATTTATAAATTTTGCCGCGAGGAGGACGTGCAATGAATACCCGGTATGACCTGAATATGGAAGTCCCCCCGCGGGAAGCTGTGCGGCTGCTGTATATCAGCAAAAGCCGTTTTGGGGGCGACTGGCATTCGGTACCCCACACCCACGGCTGCAGCGAGATGTTCTACTGCATCAGCGGGCGGGGGCAGTTCAATATTGAAGGAACGCTCCACGGCGTGGAACCGGATGATCTGATCATCGTCAATCCCCGGGTGCAGCATACCGAGCTGAGTTACCAGGCCAACCCGCTGGAATATGTGGTGCTGGGCATTGAAGGGGTCGAGTTTCTGTTTGACCAGAAAAACTTCGGCTACACCATGCTCAAATGCCACGATATGCGGGAGGACCTGCTCTACATGATCCGGGAACTGCTGCGTGAGATGGATAATAAAGAGGATGGCTGCGAGATGATCTGCCAGGACATCCTGGAAGTGCTGCTGGTCAAGCTGGTGCGGCGGGCGTCGGTATCCCTGCGCATCACCAAGGAACCGTCCAAGAATAAGGAGTGCGCCGCCGCCAAACGGTACCTGGACGAAAACTTCCGGGAAAGCATCTCCCTGGACCAGCTGGCTGCCGTCACCCATATCAACAAGTACTATCTGGCCCACGCGTTCCAGAAAGAGTACAACATTTCCCCCATCAACTACCTGCTGCGCCGGCGCATCACCGAAAGCAAGATCCTGCTGGCCAGCACCGACCACAGCCTGACCCAGATCAGCGAACTGGTGGGCTTCAGTTCCCCCAGCTATTTCTCCCAGAGTTTCCGTCGTCTGGAGGGCATGAGCCCCATCGAATACCGCCGCGCCGCCCAGAAAAAGCAGGCCGAGCACGGCGAAGGCTGAAACCTGCCGCAAAAAACACCCCCGGTGGAATTTCCACCGGGGGTGTTCTGGTATCATCAGGATTGTACGGCCTGGCGCAGGGTTTCCAGCAGGTCGGGCAGGGCAGCGGCTGCCTGGGGACCGCCGAAGTTCACAATACCGCGCAGCGGCATGGCGTCCAGCATCTGGGCCATGGCATCGGGGGGCATCAGGCCGTCCCCGCCGCCGTTGGCCATGGCTTCACTGTTCCGGGCCATCATCTGACGCACCGGTTCGGCGGTGCGGGGGTCGGCCAGCAGCAGCCCCAGGGGCGTGTTTTCATCCACCGTCAGGGGCAGCGCGCGGTCGGTCTGGTACTGCAGCGGTACGGTGGTGCGGATGTCCCGGCTGGAATGACCCAGCCGCAGCTCATACCGGCCCGGCGCGGCGTACCAGTCGTGGAGTTCGGCGCTGTACCGGCTCAGGTCCCGGGCTGTCAGCGTAAAGCTGACTTCGCACTCCTGCCCCGGCTCCAGGAATACTTTCTGGAATCCGCGCAGCGACTGCGGCACCCGGCCGCCCGCCACCGGCGTACCGGTGGCATCGCTCACATAGAGCTGCACCACCTCGGCACCGGCCACGGCACCGCTGTTGCGCACCTTCACCCGCAGCGTCACGCTGCCGCCGTCGGTCAGCGTGTCCTGGTCCAGGGCGGCTTCCCGGTAGACAAAACCGGTGTAGCTCAGCCCGTGGCCGAAGGACCAGCGCACCGGCATCCGGCGGGCATCGTACCAGCGGTAGCCTACATAGACGCCCTCCCGGTAGTCGGCGGTCAGGCCGTCGCCGGGATAATCCAGATAGCAGGGGGTATCTTCCAGCCGCAGGGGCCAGGTTTCGGGCAGGCGGCCCGAGGGATTGGCTTCACCCCACAGCAGGGCGTCGGTGGCTTCCCCGATGCCCTCGCCGGCCAGGTACATACACAGCACGGCGGATACATCCCCCGCCCAGGGGCACTCCACCGGGGCGCCGGTGTGCAGCACCACCACGGTGTTCTTCTGCACGGCGGCCACCCGGGCAATCAGATTGTTCTGGCAGTCCGGCAGCCGCATGTGGCGGCGGTCAGCGCCTTCGCTCTCAAAAATTTCCGGCAGACCCGCAAAGATGACGGCTACATCGGCTTCCTCGGCGGCGTTGACTGCCCGCAGGAATTCATCCTCGTCCCGCTGGTCGCGGTCGGCGGGGAAGCCCTCCACATAGGAAACCATCCGCCCCTTGGCCCGGGCGGCGATCAGGGCGCCCATAGCGGCCTGGGTGTTCACGTGGCTGGAACCGCCGCCCTGGTAGCGCGGTACTTCGGCAAAGGCGCCGATATAGGCTACCCGCTGGCCTTCGTGCAGCGGCAGGGCACCCAGGTTCTGGACCAGCACGCCGCTCTCTTTGGCCAGTTCCACCGCCAGCGCGTGGTCGGCGGCTTTGTCGAACACGGCCGGGGTCTTGGCCAGGTCGGCAGCCCGCAGCACGATGTTCAGGATCCGGGCCACGGCCTTGTCCAGCACCGCTTCGTCCAGCGCGCCGCTGCGCACGGCTTCCACAAGTTTGGCATCGTTCACGCCGCCGGAACCCGGCATCTCCAGGTCCAGCCCGGCGGCCACGCCCCGCACCCGGTCATTCACGGCGCCCCAGTCCGACATGGTAAAACCGGCGAAGCCCCACTGCTCGCGCAGAATGTCGTTCAGCAGCAGCCGGTTCTCGCTGGCATAGGTGCCGTTCACCCGGTTGTAGCTGCACATCAGCGTCCAGGGCTGGCCGTCCCGCACCGCCGCTTCAAAGGCGGGCAGATACATTTCATGCAGCGTGCGCTCGTCCATCCGGCTGTCGGCCGTCATGCGGCGGGTCTCCTGGCTGTTGGCGGCAAAATGCTTGGGGCAGGCCCCCACGCCTTCGCTCTGCACGCCCTGGATGAACCCGGCGGCCAGTTCCCCGGCCAGGAAGGGGTCCTCGCTGTAATACTCGAAGTTGCGGCCGCACAGCGGGCTGCGCTTGATGTTGATGGCCGGTCCCAGGACTACCCCGACGCCCACGGCCCGGGCTTCCCGGCCCAGCGCCGCGCCCATGCGGCGGGTGAGGGTGGGGTCAAAGCTGGCGGCTGCCGCACATCCGGCGGGGTAGCACACCGCTTCGATGCTGTCGTTGGGGCTGTTGCTGCCGGGCTTCTGGGTGCGCAGGCCGTGGGGCCCGTCGGATACCATCATCGCCGGGATGCCCAGCCGCTCCACCGCTTTGGTGTGCCAGAAATCTTCGCCCGAACACAGACCGGCCTTTTCCTCCAGCGTCAGGGAACGGACCAGTTCTTCTACCGTAGAGGTCATGATCGTTGGCTCCTTTTTGACATTTTTAGTGCTTTTGGTACATTATATCACGGAGCTTGTGCTAAAATAAAGAAAATTGTGTAAATTTACCAGCGATTTTGTTACAAGTCGGATACAAAGCCGTTGTAGGATACACAGGAGAAAGAAAAGGAGTCGGAGTATGACGCACGTTTTGATCGTGGAGGACGAACACCTCATCGCGCGGCTCATCGAGATGAGTCTGACGCGGGCGGGGTATGACTGCACGGTGGCGGGGGACGGCCGCACCGCCGCCGACCTGATCGAGGAAAACGACTATGACCTGGCGCTGCTGGACATCATGCTGCCGGGGCTGGATGGCTACGAACTGCTGGACTATCTGCGGCCCCAGGGGGTGCCGGTGATCTTTATTACGGCCAAGGGCACCGTCAGGGAGCGGGTGGAAGGCCTGCGCCGGGGGGCTGACGACTATATCGTGAAGCCCTTTGTGGTGGAGGAACTGCTGGCCCGGGTGGAATCGGTGCTGCGGCGGGCCGGGCGCGGCAACGTCATGCAGGCCTTTGACGTGGTGCTGGATGTAGGGGAACATACGGTGACCCAGAACGGCCAGCCGGTGGACCTGACGCCCAACGAATTTGAACTGCTGGAGCAGCTCATGCGCAACCGGGGCGCGGCGCTGTACCGGGATACCCTGTATGAGCGGGTCTGGGGCGGCGACCGGGCCGAAACCGACACCCGCACGCTGGATCTGCACATCATGCGGCTGCGGCGCAAGCTGCACTGGTATGACCATATCGAAACCGTTTACCGCATCGGCTACCGCTTAAAGAAGGAGTAACCCCATGCGCTACGCACAAAAACTGATCTGCTTGCTGCTGCTGGTCCTCAGCGCGTCTTTCGGCGTGGGGGGCTGCTATCTGCTGTACAGCGACTTCGGCGTTCAGCTGGCCCGCACCGGCGAAGCCAACGCTGCCGCCCATGCCCAGACCTGCACGCTGCTGCAGACCGAGATCATCGACCTGCAGCGCCGGGGGGACGATACCGGCGACGATACGGTGGTATCCCTTTTGCAGGCCCGGGAGGGCGCCACGGCGCTGTGGCGGGGGGATACCCTGCTGTGTGATACGCTGGGCGTGCCCTGCGCAGCCCCGCTGGAAAACGGCACCATGCGCACGGTGCGCAGCGGCGATACCGTCACCGCCCTGTATGGCAGCGACCTGCAGGGAAATCTGCACCTGGTCAGCGCCTTTGACCTGACGGGTCTGTACCGGGACCGGGATGCCAGCCTGCGGCGGTTCCTGGGGCTGGAAGCGGTGGTGCTGGCGGCGGGCGCAGCGGTGATGGCGGTGCTGGCCCGGCAGGTCACCCGCCCGCTGCGGGTGCTCACGGCCACCAGTGCCGAGATCGCGGAAGGGGAGTACAGCCGCCGCACGGCGCTGCACACCGGCGACGAGATCGAGCAGGTCAGCCGCAGCTTTGATAAAATGGCCGATGCCGTGCAGGAAAAAATAGCCGACCTGGAAGCCGACGTGCAGAAGCGGGAAGATTTTATGGGGGCGTTCACCCACGAACTCAAGACCCCCATGACCAGCATCATCGGGTATGCCGATGTGCTGCGCAATCTGCAGACCGACCCCGACGAACAGCGGGAGGCGGCGTCCGCCATCTATCATGAGGGGCGGCGGCTGGAATCCCTGAGCCAGAAACTGCTGGCGCTGCTGGCCCTGGGCGGCGAGGAACTGGAACTTACCGACGTGGACCTGGGCACTTTGTGGCCGCAGCTGCGGGCTGCCTGTCCGGTGGTCCCGCTGCAGACTCCCGCGGAATCCTGTGTGGTGCACGGGGATGCCGACCTGCTGCTGGATTTGCTGTGCAACCTGGTGCAGAACGCCGCCAAGGCCAGCGCCCCCGATGAACCGGTCACCGTGCGCTGCCGGGACAACGGCGCCACGGTGACGGTGGAAGTGGAAGACCACGGCTGCGGCATCCCCCGGGCGGAACTGGACCGGGTGACCGAGCCGTTTTACATGGTGGATAAATCCCGCGCCCGCAAACAGGGCGGCAGCGGATTGGGGCTGGCGCTGTGCAAGCGCATTGCGGCGGCCCATGGCAGCGACCTGACCATCGTGAGTGAGCCGGGTCAGGGCACCACGGTGCAGGTGATTTTGCGGAAAGGGGGCGCCCTATGAGTCTTTGGCAGCATCCCCGTATCATGACGGGGCTTTGCGCGGCGGCGGTGCTGGTCTGTGCGGCCGCCCCGGCGGTATTCCTCACCGCGGTGGACACCGCGGTGCTGGGCCGCAGCGAAACGGTGCAGGATGCCTATACGGCGCCGACCCCCAAGGGGGAGGACTACTATATTCTGCGCCAGCTGACGGCACGGCAGCAGCAGAGCGCGACGGCCTATTCGCCGCCCACCGAGGAGGAAGAAACGCCCTCGGCCCTGAAAATGTACATCGGGGCGCAGAACAGCCTGGAAAACATGGTCAACGGGTACGAATACCGCGATACGGCGGATGCGGCCCTGCAAAGCCTGGTGGACTGCGGGGCGCTTTCGCCGGAATGGGCCGCCTGGGCCGCGGACTGGGAAAACGGCACTTATTATGAGAACTATGACGGGCAGACCTACGACCTGGGCGTGCCGTACTACACCACCGACAGCCTGGGATTTGTCACCCTCAAGCGGTTTGCGATGGAACAGGAAGCGCTGTATACGGCCTTCAGCCTGACGATGGACAGCCGTACCGGCGTGGTGACTCAGGTGTGGATATCGGCCCCGCGGGGGAACGATGCCGCCCCTGCGACCCCTGACGAGGCAGGACTGCGGGCTTTTGCCGACCAGGCCGGGCTGGAAAATCTGGGCGACTGGGCAAGGCCGGAAAATTCCCCCTATCCCAACGCCCTGTACAGCCGCAACGGGGAAGCACTGATCACCGCTTCGGTCAATGCCTATGAATACAGCAGCTGGACCGACGCCATGGGGACCATTACCAGTCCCCGCTGGTTCCTGAGCCTGAGCCTGCAGCCCTGCGCCGAGGAAGAACTGCCCGTGCTGGTACCCTGACCCTGTGAATCTGTCAACAAAGGAGAATTGCGATGAAACGTTTTGTTCCCCTGGGCCTGGCGCTGACGCTGGCCCTTTCCCTGGCGGGATGCGGCGGCCCCAAGGTGGTCACCGTCACCCCCGAAGAAGCCGCCACCCCGGCCCCGCAGGAGGAAACCGAACAGCAGCCCGCCGCCGCCCCGGCGGGGGACTTCTACACCCTCAGTTCCAACTATCTCACCGGCTCCGGTTTCAACACGGGGGATGCCTGGTACTCTCTGGAAAATCATCTGGGCTACTGCCTGGTCACCAAGACCGACTACGCCGCCGCCACCCGGCGGGTGCTGTGCAGCGTGGCGGGCTGTGCCCATGATTCGGAATCCTGCCCGGCCTGGCTGCCGGGGCGGGGGAATGAGGTAAGACTCTTCACGGCGGGGGACACGGTCTATGTCTACCACCCGGTGGCCACCATGCACTACGAAGGCAGCTGGGATGACTACTACGCCGAGGTGGTGGAACCCAAACTGAAAGAGCGTCCCCAGGGGTGGGAGGACCTGACCAATGAGGAACTGGTGACCTTCTGCCGCGGCCGGTATGAGGAATGTTCCGCCCCGGCGGGCCTCTATTGCATCGAGGGGGACGGTGCCTCCCGGCAGGATATTCAGACGTCCCAGGACCTGCGCAACGTGATGGTGGGCTGGTGCGACGGCACGGCGCTCTACGGCTATGGCTCTTCGGACTCTGCAGTGGGAAACTCAATAGGGTACCGAATCTCCCTGGCGGATGGGGCGGTCACCACCTTCTCCATGATGCCTCAGGAAAATATTGTCGGTGCGCAAGGGGACCGGCTGCTGACCTCCCATATCGTCACCGAGGTGCCGCTGCCCGACTACAACACCGAAGGGTGGGACGCCTACCAGGCGGTGCTGCAGAACGCCACGGTGGAATATGACTGGCTGGACCCGGCCACCGGGGCGCGCAGCAAGGTGCTGGAACGTCCCCACGACAATTCCACCTATGGCAATGCAGATTTCTTCGGCCTGCTGGACGGCAAGCTCTATTTTGAAGATTGGACGCCGTCGGAGAATGGTGACTCCCGGCGTGACGCCTTCTGTGCCTACGACACCGCCACCGGTCAGTGGCAGGACCTGCTGCGGCCCATTCCGAACGAGAGTATGCAGCTGGCCAATGTGACGGTGGCGGCATTGCCCGGCAGTGCTGAACAGCAGGGACGGTATCTCTGGCTCAGCGGCTCCGACAATGGCAACGGCGAAAACCTGGGCTGGATGCTGGATACCCAAAGCGGAAAACTTATCCAGGTAACGCAGAGGATGGAGGGCGAGGACGTTTCCGGCTGGCTCGCGGGTGTCGTCGCCTTCACTGACGACGGACGTTTTCTGGTCCGGACAGCACAGCAGGAGGGCGAATACGGCCCGGTGTACGCCTACGGCCTCATCGACGCCGAAGCCTTCCTGCAGGGCAGCACCGACTACACATTGATAACGACGATGGAATGATGAAAGGTAAAAATATGTGCGCGATATGGGAACACCTGCCACTTGACAACAGACAAAATTTTTGAAAATATATACAAAAAACTTGAAAATGCTTCCATTTGGTGATAACATAAAAGCCGGTGAGAAATTTTGTATAAAGGAGAGTGTTCCCATGTCGATCACGAATGAGTATCTCAAGGGCGTCTACGAAGGTCTGGTCCAGCGTAACCCCGAACAGAAAGAGTTCCTGCAGGCTGCGGAGGAAGTCCTCGAAAGCCTGGAGCCGGTCATCGCTGCCCATCCCGAGTACGAGAAGGCCGGCCTGATCGAGCGTATGGTCGAACCCGAGCGCGTTGTGATGTTCCGCGTGCCCTGGGTGGATGACAACGGCAAGGTGCAGGTCAACCGCGGCTACCGTGTGCAGTTCAACTCTGCCATCGGTCCCTACAAAGGCGGTCTGCGCTTCCATCCCAGCGTCAACCTGTCCATCATCAAGTTCCTGGGCTTTGAGCAGTGCTTCAAGAACAGCCTGACCGGCCTGCCCATGGGCGGCGGCAAGGGCGGTTCCGACTTCGACCC
>ERZ1090867.954-NODE-957-length-10776-cov-7.148960_pt1 | contig 10776 bp, 10 predicted proteins | sample MGYA00478476_ERZ1090867 | MGnify/ENA primary metagenome ERZ1090867 (study PRJEB33644, sample SAMEA5815742) | chicken gut metagenome | biome: Chicken; feature: Gastrointestinal Tract; material: Caecum | place: Ireland | collected 2019-01-01 | study: A study of the... | reverse complement strand
TCGTAGACAGCCTATGAAACAGTGTATTTGCCTATGTTTTTTGTTTGTCTATTGATAAGATAAAATCGCTGTATGAGGCAAATACAAGGTTTGGAAGGGGGATTTGGGTGGGGAAGATAAAAAATAAACCGCCCGTAAGGGCGGCACTGTCTTAAAAATTAGCGTGACCGGTAAGGTCACGCTGTGGTGGAGAGTCATCGGATATGGGATGAGTAAAGACCTCAATGCGATTTGAACGCATATATGCGGATTTGCAGTCCGCCGCACTGCCAGTTATGCTACAAGGTCATAGAAAAAAGAACAGTTATAGGGTTGCAACCCACAACTATATCTTCTGAGAAAACTCAAAAGAACCGGCATTGGATACAGCTTTTCGGCTGGCAGAGGCACTTTTCCCCTGATAGGTCTGCATGTTGGTAACTATTCTTTTCACATAGATGAACTCGTAGCCCCGTGAGGGGCGTTTTTATTCTATGTTTTGTTGTGATATTGATAAAAATATTTCCTACCAGCCGGTAAGGACTGGTAGGAAATTGAGTTATTTAAGATTTATTTACGTGTGCCGCAGATGCTACATTCATCGTAAGCTGGTACATCAACCACGGTCTCTGTTACAGCTTCATGATGTATTGTGTCATATCCATAGATTCTGGAGCTGTAGTTTTCGCAGTCATCCCAGAAATCCATAGCAATATGGCTAATTGCTTCTTCTGCACTGTCGAACCATTCGCCACAGCCGTTACACTGGATTTTCCAGATTGCAACCTGTTCATCCCATGCAGGAGTAATAACTTCCTCATGGGTTACAGCATCGTGGTGAACCCAGGTGTGGTCTACTACAGCAATTTCTTCTGTGTAGCTGTGACCGCAGATGCTGCAGGTGTATGTTCTTTCACCAGGAGTTGTACAGGTAGGCTCTCTGGTGATAACACTTGTGTAGTTATGCTCCAGAGCAGGGATTTCCTGAGTCTCAGTCTCTCCGCAGACAGAGCATGTACGGTGCTGGCTTCCTGCTACGCCGCAGGATGCCTGTTTATCAACAATCCACTCACCAAAGGTGTGTGTTCCGGTAGCCGGAATCTCACGAGTCTCTACATGACCACATACAGAGCAGGTTCTCTGTTCTTCACCAGCTGCACAAGTAGGTTCTTTCGTTGTAACCCAATCGCCGTAGGAGTGGGCAATCATGTCAATCTCTTCGGTCTTGGTTTCACCACAAACTGTACAGGTGTAGGTCTTTTCACCTTTCTCTGTACAGGTCGGCTCTTTTGTCACAACGCCTGCATCCCAGGCATGCTCGCCAGTAGCAGGAATCTCACGGGTTTCCTCGTGACCGCAGACTGTACAGGTTGTCTTCTCAAGACCAGCTTCACCGCAGGTTGCCGGAGTTACGACTTCCCATTCACCATAGGTGTGTTCGCCGGTAGCCGGGATTTCTACGATTTCTTCGTAATCACATCTGGAGCAGGTGACTTTCTTTTCACCAGCTTCGCCGCATGTAGCGGGAGTAATTACTTCTTCCTGAAGGTCGTGACCCAGTGCGTCAACGATACGCATTTCGGCTCTGCCGCAATTTGCGCAGATACGTGCTTCGGAACCGTATACCGTACAGGTAGGAGCTTTGACAACTTCCCATTCGCCGTAAGCATGTTCCAGCTTCGCAATGGCTTCGGTCTTCTGCTCTCCGCAGACGGTACAGGTGTAAGTTTTCTCACCTTCTGCGCCGCAGGTCGGCTCTGTGGTGACAACGCCTTCATCCCAGGTATGCTCACCTGTTGTAGGAATCTCTACGATTTCTTTGTAATCGCATCTGGAGCAGGTCAGTTCCTTGCTGCCAGCTTCTGCACAAGTAGGTTCTGTGATGACAGTCTCGATGACATCGTGACCGAGTGCGTCAATAGGCTCTGTTTTCTTCTCGCCGCAGGCATCGCAGGTGTATTCTGCTGTACCTTCTTCCGTACAGGTAGCCTCTTTGGTGACAACCTTAGTCGCCCAGTGATGTCCTTTCGGTGCGATGGGTTCTGTCTTGAAGACTTCCCCGCAGGTCTCGCATTTTATGATTTTCTCACCTTCTTCTGTACAGGTGGCTTCCTTTGTAACCACTGTTACATAGCTGTGAGTATGTTCAGCCTGATTGTTGTCAGAAGCCTGATTGCTGTCAGAATGAGATGGCTTCGTAGCCGGTCTGCTGGAATCTGTTACTTCGTTTCCGGAAATGACCGGAGTGGGATTGGAATCCTTATCTGTCTTATCAGACGGAGCAGCTGCTACAACGTTCTGCTTTGCTACCCAGACGCCGTCTTCCTCAAGGTCTGCTACAGTATCCTTGTCGGCAACTGTGACGATAACACTCTTGTCGTAAGTCTCATCATCTGTATCTGTGATTTCATAAGTCAGCAGATAGTCGCCGTCTTTGGATGTATTGACTTCGGAATCTTTGATGGTGATGTCTTCGACTTTCTCATCATCGAATGTCACCAGAGAGGACAGGAAGTTTGGGTCTTTCGTGCCGTTTACAACAGCCCAGTCGTTGATGTCTACCGAAGCGAAAAGCTCTTCATCTACATCAACCAGAACGGACTTCGTTTCATCGCCGACTGTAACATCTACGAGGAAGATACCTTCACGGTTAAACGTGACAGTGTCGTCTTTGACGGTCATCATGTCATTCGGTGTTTCCTCTGCCGGAATCCAGAGGTTCTTGTCATCTTTGTCAGCGACCAGTTCTCCCTTCAGTTCCAGCTTGACATCTTTCGTGTCGATGTCTTTGTCGTCCTTGTAGCCCAGTTTATCAAGGAATTTTTCTCTGATATTCAGAGGGGCTTTTGCACCTACATAGATGCTGCGTCCAGCTGTTTCCGTCTCAGCGACTTCGTTTTCGACGGCGATGGTGTTGATTTCATCATCGGTGCTTGCGTAAATCGCAAACGGAACAGCGGTTGCTGTGGCTGTAATAATAAGCGTAGCCAACAGCGCTGTTACGTACTTCTTTTTCATGGTTTTTTACTCCTTTCCATGCGCATAGAAATTTGTAGGTTTTTTATGAAAAACCCGTAGATATTACAAAGTGTAATTCTTTGGGGCATTTCTTTATATATTATACTCAATACATTTAGTATAGTCAACGAATTGAGTATGTGATAATTGGGGAAAATAAGAATTGGAGATGGTTTTATTGATTTCTTATCGACCCTTTTATGACACGCTTTTTAAGCGTGATATGACAGAATATGCGTTGATTTTCAAGCATGGCATCCCAGCGGCTACGCTGCATCGCATGAAACATGGGAAGCCTATTACCACGACTACGCTGGATACACTGTGTGAAATCCTGGAATGTCGGGTGGAAGACATTCTGGAATATGTTCCGCCGGAAGCAGACTGATTTACTTGAGCTTTTGGATTTTCTTGTACAGGAAATCAGTCATGTCACCATTGGACTGCAGGAATTCTTTTGTCCAGTCGCATATCATAGGCGTCAGCTTTTCCTGCGGAATGTTCGGTAATGGCTCCAGCGTTTCCGCAACGCCGTACATGCGGGAAAGCATGATTGCTGTTTCTAAGAATTTTTGTGTAATATTTTCTTTCATATGTAACTCTCCTTTGTGTAGTCTTGTATACTCTCGCCCAGGGTCTCTCTCACAGTGTAGAAAAACTCTCACATTGTAAGCCATCGTATGGATGGCTGTTTTTCTCTCACTGATGTATTGGTCTGTAGAGACCCAGCTTATTTAGAATGGGTCTATAGGTTTAGGATATGAGTAGGCGGACACCTGGATTTATGGTCTGGTGTCCGCTGAATTTTAAATAGAATATAATTGTATTTATGTATAATAGAGTGTAAAATAATCTTATAAATTGACAAAAGCAGGGATGATACATGGATAGAATTGTATTCAAAGATTATGGGACTGTACAGGGAAAGGGCGGACAGATGCAGCACAAAGTTTCTTTTGCTTATGCCTGTGACCAGAAAGTACAGGGAAGAGATGCTATTGTGCCGAATCCATATTTGAAATCCTACAGGGTGAAGACTGCGGATGGCAAAGTGAGGATTTCCCATGCTGATTATCTGGCGGAGCCGGTGTATCAGCGCCTGATGCGGCATGTCCGGACAGATAGGATGGAAGACTCTCAGTGGTCGGGGCTTGTGGAAGCAGGGGTTCATGCTTTCATAGGTAGAAATGGCAAGCCTATGATATACGTGGATTTGACGGAGAAGGCGGAGAAAGTTGGCTGTATTACGACTCCTGCGCAGCCGTTTGATGAGCAGGCACATGATAGTTTTGTGAAAGCGTCTTTGGCTGAGGTGAGCAGGCAAAGGGTGGTCGCTGCAGAAGAGCGTCTGGCGCAGGCAGCAGTGGGAAAGACAGATATGGAATATAACGTATAAATCAGAGAAAATAATTAAATATAATGATTTATTATTGACAAAATAATTTAATAGATGTATTATGAATATAAAGATTTGGAATGGTATTTTTGGGAGTTTTGGTGATATGGAGTTTTCATAAATGAAAGTAAAACTCCTGTGGTCCCCACATGCGTGGGGGTGATTCCTGGGAAAACATATACGTCACGGGATTACTATCGTGGTCCCTACATGCGTGGGGATGATTCTGGTTGCGAGGTAGGTCATAGCAACCCTGATATGTGGTCCCTACATGTGTAGGGGTGATTCTAAGAAACTTTTGGTATTGCTGAATGCAATCAAGTGGTCCCTACGTATGTGGGGATGAATTAGCATTTTATAGGAGGCAATCATGGCACGTATTTTGATAAAAGATTTAGGAGTGCGTACAGGAAAAGATGGAAAGCCAGCACACCGGATGCAGTTTTCCTATGCCTGTGACCAGATGGAGATTGGCGCAGATGCTCCGATGCCAACTACTTTTTTGCAAACGATATCACACAGTCAGAAATCTGGAAAAACTTATACATCTAAAGATTATTACCTGTCGGATGCTTCTTATGACCGGCTGATGAAATGTGTATCTACAGAGGGCTGTGAAGACAGCCGGTGGACGGGCATTGTGGAAGCAGAAGTGAAGAAAGTCGGGAATGATAAGGGATATCGTCATATGCTGCAGGTGTCTACAGCACATCGACCGGAATTGCCGTTTGATGAGGCAAGGCATATAGCTTTTGTAAAAGCGTCACAGCGGGCAGCGGAAGCGGAAAGCAGGCTGCCGGGGGCAGTTGCATTGGCAGATACAGAAAAACAATTTGGAGAATGATGGGAAAGCAACGGACACACTGTTAGCAGGTGTGTCCGTTTTCGTCTCGCAGAGCATGTCTTTTGCTTTTCTGAAAGCAATTCTTTTTCCCGGCGGGATGTCAGCAACTCCGAAACTGCGGACGGTGACGGGAGTTTTGTTTTTACAAAGGGATGTTATATCCGCAAAGACTTTCTGAAAAGCTTTTTTTATAGCAGCTTTTGAGACACTGTTGTCAAAGTTGTTATACATATTATCAATCATTTCTGCTTGTGTCATGGCTTTTATTCTCCCTTCTGTGCTGCGAGATTTTTCTGTATGTCTTCATATAAAATGTTCGCTGTTTCCCGGATACGCTTCATAGAAGCATCCAGGAATTTTTTATTGTCTTTACCGGACCAGCTGGCAATGTACTCGAAGGTGTAATCAGAGGTGTCCAGTCCTAACATGGCTGCGACCATGAAAGCAACAGACTCTGCTTCAATCTCTTTTGTTTTTCTATCTGGCTTTGGGTCTTCTGTGGTTTCAAGATTATGGAGGCGGGAGTGGGCTGTTTCATGAATGAGTGTCTTTACGGTTTGTAATTCTGACATTCCTATCTGGATGACAATCCGGTTGTTTTTGGGATAATAGCAGCCTTTGGCAGAGCCTCTGAGATTTTCATATGTGACGGGAATCCCGGCAGCTGTTGTGATGGCGGAAATCAGATTTTCATAATTTAAGACCAATGCGGTCAGCTCTGGTATATCCAGATGGATTTCTTCTGTTTCTGGTATCTGTATGGTCTGACTGATGTCAAATACAGAGGCTGTACGAAAGAAAATATGTTCTTCTTCCTCGCCGGTTTCTGTATTTTCTTTTTTATATGGACAAGGGGCAATAATCCGGATAGCCTTTTCCCCTCTTCTGACAATTCTGTTGAAATTTTTCCAGTTCTGATATCCGGTAACATAAGTTGCCTGTGGACACTGGAGTGCAATCAGAAGGATATTATTGAAGCTATACATGTGAAATTTGCTCATGATACGGAGCAATTCCCTGTATCGGGCAGATGTGAAAAAATTATCGATGCCTGTACGCAGTTTTTCTTCAATATCATCCAGCTTCTGTTTGCGGTTCTGTTTGGTTGGCATGTTCTTCCTTCCTTTCTTCTTGGATGAGTGATAGGGTGTAGCCAGTTCTGTCCGGATACTCAAACATTTGTTCATCCAACATTGCCTGTAGCTTAGAACGGATATACCGGCAGCCCAGTCCGCTTCTTGCAGCTTCTTCTGCAAGCTGCTGTCTAGTCGCTTCATCAACTTGTAGGACAACATTGTGTGCAATTCCTATTTTTTCAATAGGAGATGCCGGACTGTTCATGATAGACAGAAAGTCTGTTGCGGTCAGTGGCTGCAGTGTGACAATTTGATTGATTCTCCCCATGATTTCCTGACGGATATTGCCGTATTCCATGAAGTCTTCTTCACTGTGGGAGATGGTGGGAGATGTCACATCTCCAGACAAAAATCCGATATGACGGGAGGCTTCGGACTGCCGGTTGTTCATGTGCTCAAAACTGCCGCAGAAGACGACACTGACATTCTGGCAGCTGACCGTACAGGAGGGCTTTTTTCCATCATCATCTGTAAAGGTGAGTGTGTCCCCATCCATGATTTTCAGAAGTTCATTCTGGATTTTACGGGCAAAGTCGATGCCATTGGATGATATCGCTGGTTCAAACAGCTTATCCGCTTCGTCTATGACGATGATAAGGTGAGACGCCCGTCCGTGGGATTCTTCCATGAAAATGTCTTTGATGTGATAGCTGCCTTTCCAGCCGTCACAGGCTATCTGTGGACCGTTGATGATTTTGATGTAGTGGAATTTCTTGGCAAGGGTACGCCAGATTTCTGTCTTCCCGCAGCCCGATGGTCCTGACATGATGAGATTCCGGCGGTGTTTATGGTAGTGGTGATACACCAGCATGGAAGCCGCACGTTTGGCTTCTTCCTGCCCGTAAACGCTGGCATTCAGATAGTCGTAAATCTGCCGTGGTGTCCAGACCATGTTTCCGATGTTATCAAAGATGGGTTCGAAAGGGTTGTCTGAGATACCTGCAGCATTTTTCCATCCGCCTGTATTCTTGGTAGCTGTGTTGTTATATTGGCTGTAGTCGGTATGGACAGAGGCGTCTGCTAGGATTTTGCTGAGCGTTTTGCGGTCTGTATCCGACAGATTTGTCATGGAAAGAGCGTTTATCAGGATGTTTCCGGCAGTCTCTGTAGGCTTGTCTTCCCAGAACGAAGAAAACTCCAGGGCAGCCCTTTCTTTTTGAAAGAGCTGCTCTGCGGAAAGATGGTTCGGATTATTTTCTTCTGTAGGTATGTTTTTCAGGGGATTGTGTATTTTGCCACGGTGTCCGCTGCCACGGATAAGCGTCAGATAGTTTTCCCAGAAAGATTGTGCGTCTTTATAGGTCATACGTGATTCTCCTTTTGGATTCAGTCTGGAAACAGAACGCCGCCGCATTCTTTTAGAAGAAAAGTATGTGCAGCGGTATATGTCTGTTCCGTCAGGTCATATAGAGCGAAGCAGCAGTCATCCGGTCCATCTTGCGATGTTTCAAATTTGACATCCAATCCTTGCAGAAAAGCTTTGGCAATGTCATGTTTGCTGTTTGGTACAATGAAATTTGCCTGTGTGTGATGCGGCTCTACTTTTATCGGGGGATGGATGGTGCTAAATGAGAGGTCAGCATTGACCTTGTATACATGGTCAGACAGACGGTCCGGTACAGCAACTTGACTCCGGTTGATGCTTCGTACCATGTTTATCAGGTCTTCTTCGGACATGGTAATACGGTCAGAAGGAAGAATGATGACCTCGTGGATAGACGAAGGGAGTACATAAAAAGCGTTCCCATGGAAAAGATTGAGAATTTCCTGGCGGACTGTTGGAAGGACAATGCTTCCAGCTCCGTATTTTACGTCTTTGTTTGTAAGGACATACATGGGAAGTCCGGAATCCGGGAAGCCCAGCATTTCATCCAGTGTATTCAGGAAATATTCAGTTGAAGTGTTGTCCAGAGCATTCATCAATTCTTCGGTTGTGACTCCATGTGCAATACAAAGCGAGTGTGTGACTGCCGTGTATTTGCTTTCAGGTGTGGGGTAAGTGAAGCAGACTGCAATATCGTCCAGTCCTGGCAGACATTTTTTCACAACTTCTTTTGGAATGATAGGTTTCGGAAGTAGGACAGGAGTAATGTGGCGAAGAATTTCCTGTTTGGAGGTTGGCTGATGATAAGTAACCTCTCCGCTGGCAGAGAGTGACAGTAAAAACTTTGTGTTGTTCATGATAATCTCCTTTCGATGTGCTGTAATAGCACTCGCTGCAGCGATAGCTGCATTTTGGAAAGGATTCAGAAGATTCAATACTGTTGAATAATGTTGAAAAATCAACACTAATGCCCTATAATAAACATATATCACGAATGATTTGATAAAGATATTATGAGGGTAGGAAAACAGTATGACAAAAAAATTAAAATGTTATCTGTACACAAGGGTTTCTACAGAAATACAGTTGGATGGATATTCTCTGGAAGCGCAGAAGGACCGGCTGCGGCGGGAAGCTGCACACCGGGGGATGAAAGTGGTCGGCGAATACAGCGATGAAGGAAAGTCCGGTAAGAATATCAAAGGACGTCCGGCATTCCAGCAGATGCTTACAGACATTAAAGAGAAAAAGGATGATGTGGATTACGTTCTGGTGTTCAAACTGTCCCGGTTTGGTCGGAATGCGGCAGACACCCTTAATAGCCTTCAATATATGGAAGACTATGGAGTACATCTGCTCTGTGTGGAAGATGGGATAGACTCTGCAGGCGCTGCTGGGAAGTTGATGGTTTCTGTGTTGGCTGCTGTGGCTGAAATTGAGCGTGAGAACATCAAAGAGCAGACCATGGCAGGACGGCAGCAGAAAGCTCGTGACGGACGCTGGAACGGTGGGTTTGCCCCGTATGGGTATAAGCTGGTGGCGGTGGATGGTCAGAAGTCAAAATCTTTGGTTATTAACGAAGAGGAAGCACCGTTGATTCGCATGATTTATGACAAATATCTGAATGGGAACATGGGTATCACAGGAACAGCGAAATGGTTAAATGAGCATGGTTACACAAAGACGCCCCGACAGAACGGCACGATTACTGGTATTTCCACATCTTTCGTAAAAGGTGTGCTGGATAATCCGGTGTATTGCGGAAAGATTGCTTACGGACGTCGCCGGACAGAAAAGATAGACGGTACACGAAATGAATTTCATATCACGAAGCAGCCGAAGGATTCCTATAAGTTGTATGAGGGAGAGCATGAGGGAATCATCAGCGAAGATGACTGGTATCAGGTACAGGTAAAGCGTGCGAAAAATGCGTTTAAGCGTGAGAAGACACACAGTCTGGAACATTGTCATATTCTATCCGGTCTTGTGAAATGCCCGGTCTGCGGTGCGCCGATGTATGGCGTGGTGAACAGGAAGAAGAAAAAAGGGTCTGAGGAATTTTACAAGGATATGTGGTATTATCATTGTAAGAATCGCCGGATGGTGACAGGGCATCCCTGTGATTACAAAAAGAATATTCCGCAGGAACAGCTGAATCAGGAAGTATTTGCGCTTTTCCGGTATGCATATGGTGGTGATAACAATTTCCGGGATGGGTTGCAGAAAAAATATGGTTCAAGTGAGGGTGTCAGTGAACTGATGCGGGAGAAAGAGCATCTGGAGCAGGAATTGGAAAAGCTGGAATCCCAGAAAAAGAAACAGCTGATAAAGATAGACCGATTAGATATTGACGATGAATTTTATGATGACTTGCTGGTAACGTATAAAGAGGGGCTGCGGGAGATTACAGACAAAATAGCAGGATTAAATGCAACACTGTATCAAACAGAGGTTGCTATTGACAGCAAAAAAGGTGAGTCGTTTTCTTATGAAATGTATATCAGGGCAATAGATTCAGTATTGAATCTGCCGGATGAAATACCGGATGAAGAAGCGAAGCGGATTATGAATTTTTTCATAGAGAAAATTGAAGTCTATCCGGAACGACAGCCGGATGGAAGATGGGTGCGTTATGTCAAGTTCAAAATCCCGCTGAACATGGGTGGGGAGGATTTTGATATTATTTGTTACGAAGATGATAATAGCGAGAACAATTCCCTACCCAAAGAGGCACACGTTGAGACTGTGTGCCTCTTGAGCAACCGAAAATGCGCGGGCAATGAGCCAAAGTCGGAGCTTGCTCCAGATCTTGGCGAATGCCGTGACACCGCAGAAAGCGTGAAAGGCTTTCTGCGGAAGCCTGACACTCATGTGGATCTGACCCTGGATATGGAAGACTATTACAGGATCAAGGATCAGGAGAAACAGTCAAATAAATAATACACAGAACTTAAATCGGCAGCTGCTGATGCGTGAATGCATTGGCAGCTGTTTTTGGTGTGCCCGGCGGGCACACGTTCTAACGGGTGAAAGTCCCTGACCCGCCCGGCAGTGGGAAGGGTGCAGCCAATGGCAAGGG
>ERZ1090867.943-NODE-946-length-10865-cov-4.431915_pt1 | contig 10865 bp, 7 predicted proteins | sample MGYA00478476_ERZ1090867 | MGnify/ENA primary metagenome ERZ1090867 (study PRJEB33644, sample SAMEA5815742) | chicken gut metagenome | biome: Chicken; feature: Gastrointestinal Tract; material: Caecum | place: Ireland | collected 2019-01-01 | study: A study of the... | reverse complement strand
TGTCGCTAAAGCGACCGCGCTCGGCGCGAGAGTTCCGCAAGCGGAACTCTTTGTTCTAGTGGCGACCGCTTACAATTCCGGAATGTGCCTTTTGAAACTTACGATGATTGCAACAAAACGGAGTCCGGATGACTCGAATATATAACAGGAGATATCGGACTGGATATTACATATGATGCACAGCGCTGTTATAACCGGCAGCTGTATGAGAGGAGGGGTGCGGATGAATTCAATCGGGAATGAGCCGTCAGAGGAACTTCAGTTGATACGGAGTGCAAAAAGAGGGGATGTGAAAGCGTTCTCCAGATTATATGCAGGAATCTATACAGACCTTTATAAGTTTGCCCTGTATACGATACGGCATCGGCAGGACGCCGAAGATGCCGTCAGCGAGACGGTTATGACGGCATGGGAGAAGATGAAGCAATTGAGGAAGGACGAATCTTTCCGAAGCTGGATGTTTACGATACTGAACAATCAGTGCAGGAAGATTCAGCGCGAGCGGAAGAGACAATACGCAGCAGACGCTTACGAAACAGAGGATTCGGAACTGGAGAAACGGCTCTGCAGTGAACCGGACTATGCGGGGCAGCATGATGTGAGGGCAGCTTTTGGGGTTCTGGAAGAAGAGGAGCGAATTATTGTGGCATTTTCGGTATTCGGAGGCTATCAGAGTGATGAGATCGGCAGGATGACCGGGTATAATCCCGCTACTGTCCGTTCAAAGAAAAAGCGGGCTCTTGAAAAGATGCGAAAAATAATTGAACCGGAAGTGTAGAGAAGCAGGAGAGGAGGATGGATATGGAAAATCGGGAAAAGGAACTGGAAGAACTGATCCGCTCAATGGCGGAAGATACGGGTATTCCGGCGTCGATCCACCCTGACGCTGTGGAGAAGAAACTTGAGGCGGCCAAACGGGAGAAAAAACGCAGACTCAGGAAAAAATATATTGCCGGCGCAGCGGCGGCGTGTCTGTGCCTTGCCGTCGGTATCACAGGAGGATTTCTGCATTTCTTCCGTGGCAGTTCGGACACAGACAGTATGATGTCCGGTGCGTCATCGTCAGGCGCGGCAGACGGAGCGGCATCAGAAGTAAAAATGATTGCTTCGGCGGAAAGTTATGATGAAATCTATGACTGTATTCAGGAAGAAAGACGTCAGCAGACAGCAGGCACGGGAATATTCGACTGGCTCGGCAGTTCCTCTGATTCGGCTTCATCTGCCGATTCGGGCACGGAAGAAAGTGCATCGGCCGATTCGGGGGCATCATTCTCCGGCAATACGGGCGAGGAATATTCCGATACGAATGTGAGGGAAGAGGATGTGGGAGAGGCGGATATTGTAAAGACGGACGGAAGCTTTCTCTACATTGTAAACGGGCATACTGTCGAGATTGTCGGAATAGAGGCGGCACAGATGGCAAAACTGTCGGAGATTCCTTTGGAAGACGACTGTTATGTGCCGGAACTATATGTACAGGGCGACCGGCTTGTTATTGTATACGGCCGGACGGAATATGCCGAAGCGGAAAACGGAGCCGGAGGTGCATACAAAGATTATGTGTGCGCGGCAGTTTACGATATAAGTGACAGGGCAGAGCCTAAGAAAGCGGGCGAGATTTCCCAGAGCGGCTGCTATAACACAATGCGGGTGAAAGACGGGTATGTGTATATGATCAGCAGTTTTTATGCAGAACTGGCTGTGGCACGGGATGATACCTGTGCGTATATTCCCGAAGTGCAGGGAAGTATGATTGAAGCATCCGATATCTATATGCCGCAGAGTATGATGGGAGACCAGTATACTGTGATTACATCTTTTTCACTGGAAAACCCGGAAGAAAAGACGGACAGCGCAGCCGTATTCGGAAGCAGCGGAATGTGTTACGTAAGCGCGGAAAATATTTATATAACTGAGAGCTGTTACGGTGAGGACGGTACGGATGTGACCGGTACTGCCATCCGTAAGATTTCCTATAAGGACGGCATTCTGCAGGGAACGGCCCAGACAAAAGTGGACGGCACACTCAATGATTCATTCAGTATTGATGAGTACAACGGAAATCTCAGACTTGTGACAACTGTCAGCCAGGTAAGCACCGGCAACACGGGATTCGGGGGATTTTTCAGCGGAGACAGCGGGGAGACACAGGCGCGGGAGGACAGTAATTCCCTCTATGTGCTTGATCCGGATCTGAAAATTATCGGAGAGATCCATGACCTGGCAAAGGATGAAAGTGTGTATTCCGCGCGTTTTATGGGAGATGTGGGATATTTCGTAACATTCAGGCAGGTTGATCCGCTCTTCTCCGTGGACCTGTCCGATCCTGCAAATCCGGAAATTATCGGCGAGCTGAAGATACCGGGATTTTCAGAGTATCTTCACCCGTACGGAGACGGAAAGCTGCTGGGAATCGGAATGGATGTGGATGAAGCGGGCGTGATAACAGAAGGTGTGAAAGTATCCATGTTTGACGTGTCTGACCCGTCCGATGTAAAAGAGCTGACCAACTGTGTGCTGGAAGATATGTATGGAACAGATGTGGGAGATAATTATAAAGCTGTCTTTGTAGACGTGGAGAAGAATCTTTTCGGCTTCCTTGCATACGGAAATGTGAGTAAGTATTATATCTTTACCTATGACGAAAACGGCTTCCGGGAAGTGTTCTCGAGAGAACTGACAGTGTACGGGGATGTACGGGGCTTGTATGTCGGTGACAGATTCTATCTTGTGTCAGGAAATACAGTAGAGTCATTTACAATGGATGGATTTAAAAAAGTGGATGATATAGTTTTGTGATTTTGAGGCCGTCATTTGGCCGGGAATGCGTACCATTCCTTTTGTCCGTAAAATAACGGATTTTTCGACGACTCTTCTCGAAAAATATTCGATTTATGCAGATTCATTAATATTTAGAGAGATCATTAAAATTTATTGTTGAAAAATGAGCCGACTGTATGGTGAAATGTGATCTATAGTATCAGAAATCACTAAAAACCAGGAATGGAGGAAAGGTACATGAAGCAAAAATGGAAAAAGACGGCTTCACTGGCGCTGTCTGCTGCAATGGCGACATATATGCTGGCAGGGCTGATCCCGGCCGAAGCTTCTGCCGAACCGGCGGAAGAAGGGAAGATTCAGGCGGAGTTCTTTGTCTCGCCGGAGGGGAGCGACAAGAACGATGGTTCTTACGGGCACCCGTTCGCTACATTGGAGGCAGCAAGAGATGCTGTACGCAAGATCAACGATGATATGACCGGGGATATCTATGTATTTATCGACGGGGGAAATTATTACGTTGACGAGACAATCGTGTTTGACGAGCAGGATTCTGGTACAAACGGACACAAAATTGTTTACCGGAATCTGGATGAAGTTGCCAGCGCAAGCTTTATCGGCGGAAAGCAGGTGGACTCAGAGTGGAAACTTGTCGAAAACAAGGGTGCTGACGCGGATCTCCCGGATTCGGCAGTGGGAAAAGTCTATAAAACAAATGTTGGAACAGACTATATTTTTGACACAATTTATGTAAATGATGAGCGTGCAACCCTGGCGCGCACGCAGAATAAGGAACAGATTGCGGGATTTGAATCCGCACTTACACCGTATATGAGGTCTGAGGGAGGCGGAGTCGGAGATCTGATCTATAAGGCAGGCGATCTGGACGAAGAGGCGATAACCGGCCTTGTAAATGCGCAGGAGAGAGGAGATCTTGATGCTTCTGTATATATGTGGGACGGCGGATACTGGGACTGGATGACAGACACCATTCCGATTTCAGCGATTGATACATCAGCCAGAAAGCTTACATATAAGACGGTGGAGGGACATCCGGAGATGTACCGTCCGAAATATGCGACCAGAAATAATGCACGTTATTTCCTTCAGGGCAACCTGGGCTTTCTGGATGCACCGGGAGAGTATTACTACAACAAGACAACAGGTGATCTCTACTATTATCCGGAAGAAGGATCAATAGAGGACCAGGATATCGTCATTCCTCAGGTAAAAGAGATCATCCGTGTGGAAGGGCAATCCCGTGAGAGCATGGTAGAGAATATCGAATTCTCCGGCCTCACATTCAAGGATACCAATACGACAGACTGGTATGCTTACGGATGGAACTGGGGAGATGCGGGAGATGGTCTTGGCTTCTACCCGAAAGAAGCAGAGGGCAGTACGCAGCCGTCCTACTGTGAGCAGACAGAGCGTATCGAATTTCAGTATGGAAATATTACGCTTAAAAATACAAAAAATATTACGATATCAAAATCCCATATCACAAATACCGGTATGTTCGGAATCGAAGTATATCTTGCCAACCAGAACACGGTGATCGAAGACTGTTTGATCAATTATACCGGACATGGCGGAATCAATATTGACGGCGGTTATCCGGGCGTCGGCGGGGATGAGAACGGTGACGGCTACAGCCGGGATAATATCGTGCGCAATACGGTGATCCACAATGTGGGCGAACTGATCGGACAGGCGACAGGACTTACGGTACAGCAGTCCGGTTATAATACCTTCTCGAACCTGGAGGTATACAATTCTCCGAGACGCGGTATCTTTATTACGGCAGGAAACAGCAGGAATCCGAATCAGGCATATCCGGACGGCGATGCAGATTATAATGCTATGACAGATATGTATTCACATCACAATAAATTTGAATACATTTATATTCATGACTGTCAGCAGGACGGCGGCGACGACGGCGCATTCTTCGGATGCTACCTGTATAAGGGAAGTGAGAATTACAAGCCGAACTATATCAATCAGATGATCATTGACTCTACAGGAGCCAACCCGACTATGACTGACCTCGGACCGAACTGTATCAATCTCGACATGGGATGCTCCGGATTCGAGCTGAGCAATGTAAAAGCTGTAAATCCGATGAACTTTAATATCGAAGTAAATACGATCAAGCAGTACAAGGATGTGATCAAGTTTGACAACGTCAACATTGATTACGGTACGATGGTAAATGAGATCGATGAGTTCGATGATTCCAAGATGGAATACGACAAGATCGGTGTGACTGCAGACTACCCGGCAGAATTTATGAATGCGGTGACAAAAGATTTTGTGGAGACACCGGAGGATCTTTATTTCTCAGAAGATTTTGAAGCGGGCCTGAACTACACGAAATGGGCTGCAGCAGGAACAAATCCTGAGATTACAACACAGTGGTTCTCTGAGGATCCGCTCAGCGGAAAACAGGGAGTTGAACTCTCAGGCAACAGCAGACTTTACCGTGAGTTCGGAGAAGAGCTCAACAAAGTTGTAACAGTTATGATGTTTGACCGTCAGAATAATAATCTTGCCGCTTATGACTCGGGAAGACAGAACTCGGCAAAGGTTACTTCAATCGCAAGAGCGGATGACGGGGAGAACATTATCGGTATCGGACTGGACAGCAGCAATATGAACAATTACGTTGTTCAGACCGGTGACGAAAAAGAAGCGACAGAAGTGCAGAGAACATTCGGATGGCATGAGCTGCAATTCGACTATACATCCGGCACAGATGTGAAATTATACATCGACGGCACTCTGGTGAAAACAGTGGATGCAGAGGGATTTGACTATGTATCCCTCGGATCGGACGACGGATATGGAATCGCTTACTATGACCAGCTTTATATCTACGGCGGCGCAGAGGCAGAAGATCCGGGCAGCATAACGATCCCGGCTCCTCCGGAGTATGATGCGTCCAATGACAACAAGGAACAGCTTTATCTGGATCTGGAAGACGGAGAACTTCCGGAATTCGAACCGACAAGTGACAAAACAAAGTTGGAGATTGTGGAAGATCCGGATAATCCGGAAAATAAGGTGCTTTATAATGATATTCAGGACGGACACAATTTCTATCAGACCGGCAACAAAGAGTGGACTAATTATGTGATGAATCTGAAGTGGAAGTTTGCTGGATGGGGAGATCAGGATATCCTTGGAAAAGCGTACGATAACTTTACTATCTTCGTGATGACCAATCTGGATGGAGATGAACGGCCGAATAATCCGGGGTCTTATCAGATTGTATACAGAAGAAATGTGAACGGAGAAAACGGATTTGAAGCGGGAGTACCCTATTTCGAGATCTGCAAACATTCACGGGGTGGAGATCCTGTGTTAGGGCGATCTGCAGCACCGGAAGGATTCGATGAAAGTGCATGGCATGAGTTACAGATTCAGACGTTCGACGGAAAAGTCGGATTTGTTATCGATGGCAAAACTCTGCTGACAGCGAATGACGGCACTTATACCTATGGCGGCATAGGATTCGGAGGAATTAACGCAAAGGTTTATATGGATGACATCCAGGTAATATCCAATCCGACGTATGTGGAATATCCGGATAATTTCGGACTGACCAATGCAACAGTGAACGGTAACTTCAATCCGGATTACTATATGTACAGTGCGGTGATAGAAGACAAGGAAAAACCTGTTGTTATGGAACTGCCTAAACCGATTCTCGAAGGGGTATCCGTGAAAGTTGCATTGAATGGCGAAGACATTACGGAGAAGTTTGCAGAGACAGGAAAAGCCGAACTGGAACTGAAGAACGCCAGCAACACACTCGTGATCTTCGAGGTGACGTCCGCAGGCAGCAGGGATTACACGATTTACATAGACAACAGCGGCAAGGTGACAGAAGTCGCCCCGATTGATCCGATCTCTACAGAAGCAGGCAAAGCACCGGAACTTCCGGCTGAGGTGAATGTGAAGTTTGACGACGGTACAGAGGAAAGCGCCGCTATCGTATGGAATATGGTAAATCCATGGTCTTATAAGCTGCCGGGAGAATTCACAGTCATGGGAGTTCTGAAGGATTACAATGAGACGGTTACAGTACAGGTTACGGCGGACGGACTGCAGTCAATAGGAAAACTGGCTGATATCACAACGGATGCGGGAAAAGCGCCTGCTTTGCCGAAAACAGTGTCAGCGCAGTTCCTGTCCGGAGCAAAAGATCTGCCTCTTACATTTAAGCAGGCTGACGCTTCCCTTTATGAAAAGGCGGGAACAGTCGTGCTTGTCGCTGAGGCGGAAGGATACAACGGAACTCTTCTGCAGAATGTAACTGTGACAGGTGAAGGAACAGATCCGGAGGATCCGGATAAACCGGGTGATCCGGATAAACCAGGCGATCCGGATAAACCGGAAGATCCGCAGAATCCGGATGACGGAAACGGATCAGGCTCCGATGCAGGACAGGGAGATAATTCAGCCGATGGAAACGGCGGAAATGATTCGTCCAACTCAGGGAACTCCGATGGACATCAGACGGTACAGACCGGAGATGATACATCAGTTACGGCGGTTGTGGCAGTGATGGGTATAGCAGCAGTACTGGCAGGCGGAACACTAATCATAAGAAGAAAAATGCATAAATAAAAAATAACGGGGAGCGGTTCCTGATGTTATATCAGTGAACCGCTCCCCGGTTATAATAATCTGTCCGTTATTCCTCTGCGGACTCCTCTCCCTCGGCCTCTGTATCTGCAGCAGATGCATGAACCTCAGTAATGGTTACTACAGTTGCATCCAGATCTGTTGTCAGATCGACGTCTTTATCTTTGGCGATATCAAGGTCTTTCACGCGGATCGTATCGCCGACTTTCAACTCTCCGATATCCAGTTCGATCTTCTCTACCAGAGCAGACGGCAGTGCCTTAAAGTCTACTTCATGCAGCATCTGCTGCGGTACACCGGCGATAAGCTTATCTGCATTGAGCAGATGGATCTCTGCTGAGGAGTGAACTTTTTCTGTGCTTACAAGAGCCTGAAAGTCTATCTCGTCAACCCCGCCTTTGAGCGGATTAAAATCAACTTCCTTAATCAGGGCATCATATGCTTCCCCGTCTACTTCAAGACGGATTCTTCCGCCCTTTCCCTCGGTCTTAAGAAGCTTCTCTACGTCGCCCTTCGCCATTTTCAGCGGAATGGACTCCTCCATCTCACGGCCGAAGATACAGCCTGTAACAAATCCTTCACGTCTAAGTTTCTTGGCTTTGATTGCCATGTCTCTTTTTTCAGCTTTTAAAGTATTCATTTATCTTTTCCTCCAATCACTGAATCACGCTTAGCAGCCTTCAACTTTGCTTGAACAAATAGGTATTGTTAAGTGTATTTCTTTGCTACATCTACAGTATAGCACCGTTGTCAAGGGGTGATTTACAAGAAAAAATCTCTGTGTTAAGATAAGACAGGAGAATACGAAAAGAGCGCAGAAAGGCAGGAAAACAGTATGAAATATATGATTGCATCAGATATTCACGGATCGGCAATGTACTGTGAACAGATGATTGAAGCATATAAAAGAGAAGGTGCGGAGAGACTAGTGATTCTGGGGGATATTCTCTATCACGGCCCGCGCAATGACCTTCCGGAGGGATATGCTCCGAAAGAAGTGATCGCCATGCTCAATCCGCTGAAAGAGAATTTTCTGTGTGTGCGCGGCAACTGTGACACGGAAGTGGATCAGATGGTGCTTGAGTTCCCGGTTATGGCAGATTATTGTTTTCTTGAACTGCCGGGGGCAGAGCCGGAGACAGCAGAGGGAGAGAAGACGGGGAGAGATGAGCAGGGCAGCGCCTGCGGTATGGTGAGCATTTTCGCCACCCACGGTCATATCTGGCATCCGAAGCATCTCCCGCCGATGAGAAACGGAGATATACTTCTCACCGGGCATACGCATATACCGGCGTGTGAGGAGATTAAGGATGGTATGGGAAATAAATACCGCTATCTGAATCCGGGATCTGTTTCGATCCCGAAAGAGGGATCCGTCCACAGTTATATGATATATGAAGAAGGAATATTCCGGTGGAAAAATATGCAGGGGGAGGAGTACATGATATGGAAGACAGATTCGCGCTCCTGATCGACGCGGACAATGTGTCTGCAAAGTATATCCAGCCGATTCTGGATGAATTATCGAAATACGGAAATGTGACTTATAAAAGGATCTACGGGGACTGGACAAGACCAAACAGTGCAAGCTGGAAGGAAGAACTGCTTCAGAATTCCATTACGCCGATTCAGCAGTTCAGCTATACCCACGGGAAAAATGCAACAGACTCGGCAATGATTATCGATGCCATGGATATGCTGTATACGAGTGAACTGGAAGGTTTCTGTCTTGTGTCCAGCGACAGCGATTTCACGAGACTGGCGAGCCGTCTGCGGGAAAGCGGCAAGACAGTGATCGGGATGGGGGAGGACAAGACGCCGTATCCGTTCCGCAAGGCCTGTGATATATTTACAGAGCTGGAGCTGCTCCTCGAGGACAGCACGATGGAGAAGGACGAGAGAGAAGATAAAAGCTCTGTTCATCATACGCACGGAAAGGAGCAGAAGAAGCGGACCGCGGTATCAAAAGAACAGATCGAGGAGGCCGTGGTCAAAATTATTACGGAAAATCAGAATGACGACAGAGAAACAGGGCTGGGCGAAGTGGGAAGCCGCCTTGTAAAGCTTTATCCCGATTTTGACGTGAGGCGCTACGGGTACAGCCTGCTGTCAAAATTCCTTGAGACGCTGCCGAAGCTGAAGCTGATTCAGGAGGGGACGAAAGTATCCGTGACCCTGTATGAGGATAAAAGCCGCAAAGAAATGCTGGAGGAATATATCCTGCAGCAGATCAGAAGCGGGGGAAAATACGGCATCGCCCTCAGTGCTCTGGGCAACCGGATCCGGATGAAGTTCGGGGACTTTAAGGTAAGGGATTACGGATTTTCCCAGTTCAAACAGTATATTCAGAGCTTCCAGAATGTGGAGCTGGTGGATGACGGAGAGAGGACAAGAGCTGTATATGTAAAAGAATAACAGCTGTTTATTGCAGAATTATCAAAAAGCGTGAAATTAAAAGGAAGATCAAAATATGTATGGGATAAAACAAATAAAAGAAAGTTTTTATTTTGCATCCTCTTTTTCGATTATATAACATCATAAACGGAAGGGCGGCAATCATCATCCACTGATAATCTCCGAAATATAAACCGTGTGGGACAACAGGTGTAAAATACCACGCATTTCCGAGAATTAGCACATATATAATCTCTAATATCTGCCAGATGACGGTCTGGTCTATATTTGTGAAGAATTCTAAGAAATACATCGCGCGTGCCAGTGGAGCTGTTAAGGAGCACAGACTACAGAACAGGCAGAATATCGAGTAACCAGAGAATAATTTTATCTGGGTATTTTTTATACAATATAATATGATTCCGAGCGATACCCACATGATTCCGCCCTCGCAAACAAAAAAATTTCCGGACAATGCTCCGACGAAATGTGTCCATTCCTGAAGATTCTTGTAGTATATGAGCAGGATCAGTAGTGTGGATGACAACTGCCATACGACCAGGAAAAGAATGGCATATATTTTCTTTAACATCTTTCTTCGCACCAGTGATACTAATGTGATCAGAACCCCTATGTTGAAAAAAGTAGTAAATATATTATTGTGTTCAGCTCCGCTATACGGAAGGAAATAATTAAGCACTGTCCATAAAACTTCCATTCCCAGAGAGGCACAATAAATACGGAGCAGATAATAAAATCTATTTCGCGTATAATCAATACCCCAGACCAGACAGAATAAAAATAACGGAGCTGAAATGCGCCCGATATAACGAAACCATTGCGGCATAATCTCCGGGAAAAACTGACCTGCATGGTCAAAGACCATGCAGATCAGTGCGATAAATTTAAGCTGAAAAGTAGAAAAGTATGCTCTGCTTTCCGTGGAATTCATTATTATCTCGTTATCTCCTTATTTTTTTAGTTATTTGACATAACCTTCGAAATCACTTGGGGCAGAAAATGATAGATAGTATAATTTG
>ERZ1090867.931-NODE-934-length-10940-cov-17.057970_pt1 | contig 10940 bp, 13 predicted proteins | sample MGYA00478476_ERZ1090867 | MGnify/ENA primary metagenome ERZ1090867 (study PRJEB33644, sample SAMEA5815742) | chicken gut metagenome | biome: Chicken; feature: Gastrointestinal Tract; material: Caecum | place: Ireland | collected 2019-01-01 | study: A study of the... | reverse complement strand
CCAACACCGTGTTCAAGGTCGAGCTGCTCAACAAAGAGGGCAAGCCCAACGGCCACACTGTGCTGGCTCACATTTCCGGTAAGCTGCGGACCAACTTCATCCGTATTTTGCCCGGCGACAAAGTCACGATGGAAATGTCACCCTACGACCTGACCAAGGCCCGGATCACCTGGCGTTCCAAGTAATTGAAGCGCCTTGTGTTTTGAAAAGGAGGTTAACATCATGAAGGTAAAACCTTCCGTGAAACCCATTTGCGAGAAGTGCAAGGTCATCAAGCGCAAAGGCCGTGTGATGATCATCTGCGCCAATCCGAAGCATAAGCAGCGTCAGGGCTAAAGGTCCGCGGAGCATTCCGCGGAAACCGTACCCAAAACGCTTGGGGGCCAAGTGCGTAGATTCCCGGCGCAGGCCCCGACACAGGACATGGGATGTTATTTATGGAGGTGCTTTATGGCACGTATTGCTGGTGTTGATCTGCCTCGCGAGAAGCGGATCCAGGTTGGTCTGACTTATGTTTACGGTATTGGTCAGTCCACCGCCGACGAGATTCTCGCCGGAACCGGAATTAACCCTGATACCCGCGTCAAGGATCTGTCTGCTGACGAAGAAGCGAAGATCCGCGACTACATCGACAAAAACAACATCATGGTAGAGGGCGACCTGCGCCGCAACGTCGCGCTTGACATCAAGCGTCTGACCGAGATCCAGTGCTACCGTGGTGTGCGCCATCGCAAGGGCCTTCCCTGCCGCGGCCAGCGCACCAAGACCAATGCGCGTACCTGCAAAGGTCCCAAGCGCACCGTCGCGAACAAAAAGAAGTAAGGAGGAACTGAGACATGGCTGCTAATAAAGCTACTGCGGCAAAAACCCGCACTAAGAAAAGAGAGCGCAAGAATATCAGCGCCGGTGCTGCTCACATTCAGAGCACGTTCAACAACACCATTGTGACCATCACCGATACTCAGGGCAACACCGTTTCCTGGTGCAGCACTGGTGCGCTGAACTTCCGCGGCTCCCGCAAGAGCACCCCTTACGCCGCCCAGAGCGCTGCTGAAGTCGCCGCCAAGGCCGCCATCGAGCATGGCATGAAGACCGTTGAGGTCTACGTCAAAGGCCCCGGTTCCGGCCGTGAAAGCGCCATCCGCGCCCTGCAGGCAACCGGTCTGGAAGTCACCATGATCCGTGACGTGACTCCCATTCCGCACAATGGCTGCCGCCCGCCCAAACGCCGCCGCGTTTGATTGAAAGGAGAATTTGAGTTATGGCTAAAAATACCCAACCGATCGCCAAGCGTTGCCGTGCTCTCGGCATTTCTCCTGCTGTTATGGGTTACGGCAAGAAGACCACCAATCGTAACCCCGGCGGCCAGATGAGAAAGAAGAAGAGCGAGTACGCCACCCAGCTCAACGAGAAGCAGAAGGTCAAGTTCGTTTACGGTATTCTGGAAAAGCAGTTCCATACCTACTACGAAACCGCGACCCGTATGCCGGGTCAGACCGGTGTCAACCTGCTGGTTCTGGTCGAGCGCCGTCTTGACAACGTCGTGTACCGTCTGGGCTTTGCCAAGACCCGCCGCGACGCTCGTCAGCTGGTTTCCCACAACCATTTCACTGTCAATGGCAAGCGTGTCAACATCCCCTCTTACCTGGTTAAGCCGGGCGATGTGATCGAAGTCATCGAGTCCAGCCGTTCCTCCGTCAAGTTCAGCAAGCTGCTGGGCGAGGACGCTCCCGTCGTGCTGCTGCCCTCCTGGCTGGAGCGCGATAAGAACGCTCTGAAGGGCACTGTCGTCAAGATGCCCGTGCGCGAGGACATCGATGTGCCCATCGCTGAGCACCTCATCGTCGAGTTGTACTCCAAGTAATCCTCTTAGCTTTATTCTACGATTTTTCCAACCTGACTGGCACGTTCCGGTGCCAGCGAAACAAGGAGGGTTTTTATGATGGAGATCGAACGCCCCAAGATCGAAACGGCCAGCCTTTCCCCGGATGGTCGCTACGGTAAGTTCGTGGTCGAGCCGCTGGAGCGCGGCTTCGGCACGACTTTGGGCAACAGCTTGCGTCGTGTGCTTCTGTCCTCTCTGCCCGGTGTGGCTGTCACCAGCGTCAAGATTGACGGCGTGGTGCACGAGTTTTCCACCATCGAGGGCGTACGTGAGGACGTGACCGAGATCGTCCTGAACCTCAAGGGTATCGCCGCCAAGATTTACGGCGAAAGCCCCAAGACCGTCCGTGTAGAGGCCGTTGGTCCTTGCGAGCTCATTGCCGGTTCCATCAAGGGCGGCGATGACCTGGAGATCCTGAACCCCGAGTGGCATATCGCCACCCTGGGCGAGGGTGCCAAGCTGGTCATGGAACTGACCTTCGACAAGGGCCGCGGATATGTCCCCGCTGAGCGCAACAAACTGGCGCTGATCGAGAAGAACGACATCAGCACCCTGCCCGTCGACAGCATCTATACCCCCGTGCTCAAAGCCAACTACACCGTGGATCACACCCGTGTAGGCCAGATCACCGACTATGACAAGCTCATCATCGAGGTCTGGACCGACGGCACCTGCAATGCGCAGGAAGCCCTGAGCCTGGCGGCCCGTGTGCTGACCGAGCATCTGAACCTGTTTGTGAACCTCTGCGACGAAACCGGCGAGACCGAGATCATGGTCGACAACGACGATCAGGGCCGTGAGAAGGCGCTGGAGATGACGATTGAAGAACTGGACCTGAGCGTCCGTTCCTTCAACTGCCTGAAGCGCGCCGGCATCAACACGGTGGGCGACCTCATCAACAAGAGCGAAGACGAAATGATGAAGGTTCGCAATCTGGGCCGCAAGAGCCTGGAGGAAGTCATGGCCAAGCTGGACAGCCTTGGTTTCTCTCTGACCAAGGACGACGAAAACTAACCCCCCGCGACACGCGGATACCAAGTATAAGGAGTGAAACGGAATGCCCGGTACCAGAAAACTCGGTCGTACCACCGACAGCCGCAACGCCATGCTGCGCGCGATGGTGACCTATCTGTTTGAGAACGGCAAGATCGAGACCACCGTTACCCGCGCCAAGGAAGTTCGTTCCATGGCCGAGAAGATGGTCACCCTCGGTAAGCAGGAAGATCTGCACGCAAAGCGTCAGGTTTTCTCCTACATCACCAAGGAGGATATCGCCAAGAAGGTCATCGACGAGTACGGCCCCAAGTATGCCGACCGTAACGGCGGCTACACCCGCATCTACAAGATCGGCCCCCGTCGCGGCGATGCTGCCGAGATGGCGATCATCGAACTGGTCTGATTGACTGGATTCTTTACAGCGTTTGCGTAACAGCAAACGCTGTTTTTTGTTGTCTGTGTGGGCTTTTGTATGCTGGCAACACCATCCGGAGGAGTGCTTTTTAGGAAATTGCAAATTTTTTGTAAAATCCGACAGAAAACATCACAAAGGGTCGAAGTATTCATATTTAAAACGCAGAAAATGCTAAAAATGTCGAAAAACTTGCGTATCAGGGCTGATTTTATGCGGCCGCTGTGCTACAATACTAATAAATGGGCAGGTGTGCCCTCTTAAAAACAATAACAATTTTATGATGGAAGTAAGGAGCAAACACGTATGGCTGAACAAAATCTTGGCCCGCGCGACTTTTTTGCCAAAGAAGATGCAATTGCTGACCTGGGCCTGATCGCCTGTCCCGGTGCAGAGGAACTCTGCAAGCTGGTGGACGGCCATCTGGTTCGTTGGGCAAAGGAAGTCGGTCTGGATGTAGACTCGTTCATTATCCCTTCGGATTGCCCGCGTTTTCAGTCCGGCGACGCAAAAGGTCTGGTAAAGGCCTCCACCCGTGGCGATGACCTGTTTATCTTTGTCGATCCGGGCAACTACAGCGTTACCTATCAGCTGTTCGGGTATGAGAACCATCTCTCTCCCGATGACCACTTCCAGAACCTGATGCGCCTGATCCAGGCGGTTTCCGGCCGTGCGCACCGCATCAGCGTGATCATGCCCAGCCTGTATGGTGGCCGCCAGCATCGCCGTGTCAGCCGTGAGAGCCTGGACTGCGCTTTCTCCCTGCAGCAGCTGCGCTCTGTCGGCGTCAAGAACATCATCACCTTCGATGCCCATGACCCTCGCGTTATGAACGCTGTGCCCACCATGAGCTTCGATAACGTTATGCCTACCTACCAGGTTCTCAAGTGCCTGCTGCATCATGTGCCCGATGTGAGCTTCCACAAGGATCATTTCATGATCGTTTCTCCTGATGAAGGCGCCATGAACCGCAATATGTATTATTCCAGCGTGCTGGGCTGCAACCTGGGTATGTTCTACAAGCGCCGCGATTACAGCCGCGTTGTCAACGGCCGTAACCCCATTGTTGCCCATGAGTACCTGGGCGAGAGCGTCAAGGATAAGGACGTGTTCATTGCCGATGACATCATCGCTTCCGGTGAGTCCATGCTGGATATCGCCTACGAACTGAAGATGCGCGGTGCCCGCAACATCTTCACCTGCGCTACGTTCCCGCTGTTCACCGCCGGTCTTGAGAAGTTCGACAAGGCTTACAATGACGGCATCCTCAAGGCGGTGCTGGGTACCAACCTGACTTACCGCAAGCCGGAACTGCTGGAGCGTCCCTGGTACTACGATGTGGACGTTTCCAAGTACACGGCCTACTTTATTGCCGCCATCAACCACGACAAGAGCGTTTCCAGCATCATTGACCCCATGACCAAGATCCGCGCTTTGCTGGAAAAGCACGGCATCCCCATGGGCGGTCAGGACTAACGCATAAAGTTTCTTTTCGGCTCGCGCAGGCGGGCCGATTTTGTTGCAGTGGACTCGGTCCTTGAGTATAATAAGAAAGACGAAAATTCAACAGCAGGGGAGAGATGCACAATGCTGCCCATCGAACAGTTGCAGGAATTGATCCGCGGCAAAAAAGTTGCCTTTATCGGCGCGGGTGTCAGCCATAAGCGCTGCATTGAACAGTTTGTGGAGCTGGGGGCTCTGGTTACGCTTTGTGACCAGAAAAAGAGCCTGGATGATTTCGGTGAATACGCCGATACACTGCGCCGCCTGAATGTATCCCTGAGCCTGGGGGAGCATTATACCGATGGATTCGCCGGTCAGGATATCATTATGCGTACGCCTGGCTATGAATACTATAAGCCTGAATTGCAGGCGGCCCTGAAAGCGGGCGCTATGGTGACCAGCGAGGTGGAACTCTTCTTTGAGTTCTGCCCCTGTGAGATCATTGCCGTCACCGGCTCCGACGGCAAGACCACCACAACAACGCTGATCTCCAAGATGATGGAGGCTGCGGGTCGTAAAGTTTTCCTGGGTGGCAACATCGGCGCTGCGCTGCTGCCGCAATTGGCAGACGTCACGCCGGACGCCGTGGCTGTAGTGGAACTGTCCAGCTTTCAGCTGATCAGTATGCGCCGCAGTCCGAAAGTGGCGGTGGTCACCAATGTGACGCCCAACCACCTGGACCATCACAAAGATATGCAGGAGTACATCGACGCAAAGCGCAATATCCTGCTCTGGCAAGAGCCGCCCTGCCGTGCGGTTCTGGGCTATGAAAACGAGATCAGCCGTGCCATGCAGAGCGACTGCAAGGGCGAGCAAGTCTGGTTCACCCGCCTGCACGAAACCGATAACGGAGCTTTCCTGCGCGCAGAGGACGACATGCTCTGCTATGCCGAAAATGGTACGGTAACACCGGTGGTATCCCACCAGGATGTAAAACTGCGGGGTTTGCACAATGTGGAAAATCTGCTGGCCGCTATTGCAGCGGTCTGGGGGCGTGCACCGGTGGAAGCCATGCGGCGGGTTGCTTCCACCTTTACCGGCGTGGAGCATCGGATTGAGCCGGTCCGCACGCTGGACGGTGTGACCTACTACAATGACTCCATTGCCTCCAGCCCCACCCGTACCATTGCGGGCCTGCGCAGTTTCGATCAGAAGATCATCCTCATCGCAGGCGGCTACGACAAAAAGATCCCCTATGAGCCGCTGGCACCGGAAATTCTAGCCCACGTGAAGACGCTGGTGCTTATGGGCGCCACCGGTCCCCGCATTGAAAAAGCCCTACGGGAGCACCCGGATTTTGCGGAAAGCGGCCTGACGATCCTGCACGCCGACGGTATGCAGGATGCCGTCGAGAAAGCCCGTGCAGCAGCGGTTCCGGGGGATGTAGTCAGCCTTTCGCCGGCGTCCGCATCCTTTGACCTGTATCCAAACTTTGAAGTTCGCGGGCGTGACTACAAACGCATCGTGATGGCACTGCAATAAGAAAAACAAATCTGTATAAGGAATCCCTATGATTCAATCCGTCAGCACTCCGGAATACCGGGCAGAGTTTGCCCGGCGTATCCGGAACAAACCCTATTTTGAAGCTACCATGGGCACCCATTGTGCGCTGTTTGGCGAACATCCTGCCAGCGGATGGAGTTTTTATCTGCTGCCCGGAACGGCTGCCTTGGCACTGCGGGGCGGCACAGCGACACTTTGCGGGCAGCTGCCTGCGGGGGAAGCGGGGGAGGAAGCAGCGGAAGAATTGCAGGGATTCCTGCGTTTAATACAAGTGGACCGCCTGCTGAGTGAACAGCACCCCCTGGAGGGCTGGCAACCGGCTGAATCCTTTCTGCTGTGGGAACTTCCTCAGGGGAACGCGCTGCCGCTGCCTGCTGCACTGCCTGCGGAATTGCAACTTAATAAGCAGCCCGCCATGCTGCCGGTCAGTCGCCTGGTGTTTCCGGATAGCGAAGCGGAACAGGAACAATTCTATTCGCTGGCCTGTACGGCCATCGCCCATGGCATAGGCTGCTGCCGGGTGCTGATGTACCATCATACGCCTGTCTGCACGGTGGGCTGTTATGAGCAAAGCAATGGCGAAGCCTACATGGCGGCCGGGGTTACCGCCCCGGAGTGGCGGGGCAGGGGACTGGCCGGCTGGCTGATCGTGCAACTGGCCAATGAACTCGCTGCCAAACGTACGGTACGCTTTGCCAGCGCACCCGCGCTGCAGCCTTTCTACACCCGCCTGGGATTTCTTCAGTCGGGCACGATACAACAATATACACGGGAATGGGAAAAAGTATGATCGAACAGTTTTATGATATCAAACCCGAAGTGCTGGCGTTAGACCGGCAGGCGATGGAGCTTTGCCGTGAGCAGTTTGCCCATGTGGAGGAGATCCGCGATTACAACCAACTCAAGATGCTGCGGGCTTTCACCGACTGTGGTGTGGAAGCACGGCATTTCTGGGGTTCCAGCGGATACGGTGTCTGGGATGACAGCCGCAACAAGCTGGAAGAAGTATTTGCCCGCTGCATGGGCGCGGAAGCCGCACTGGTACGTCCCCAGTTCATGAGCGGCACCCACACGCTGACGGTGGCGCTGTTCGGCCTGCTGCGCACCGGTGATACCCTGTTGGCCGCCACCGGGCGCCCCTACGATACGCTGGAAGGCGTCATCGGCATCGGCGAAGCGGGAAAGGGCTGTGGTACGCTGCAGGAGTACGGTGTCCATTATGATGAGTGCCCACTGCTGCCGGACTATATGCCGGACTATGAATTGATTGCCGAAAAGGCCAAAACGGCTACGGTGGTGCATATCCAGCGCAGCCGCGGGTATACCCAGCGCAACGCCTTTGATTTGGAAACCATCCGCAAAGTAGCCGAAACAGCCCGCAAAGCAAACCCCAAGGCCATCATTTTTGTGGATAACTGCTATGGTGAATTCACCCAGACGCGGGAACCGCTGGCTGTGGGAGCCGACCTCATGGCAGGCAGTTTCATCAAAAATCCCGGCGGCGGCATCACGCCCACCGGCGGTTACATTGCCGGCCGGGCTGACCTGGTAGAAAAATGCAGCCACCGTTTTACGGCCCCCGGCATCGGCGCGGATCTGGGATGCACGCAGGACAGCCTGCGGGACACTTTCCTGGGCTTTTATTACGCACCTGGGGTTGTATGTGAGGCCCTGAAAACAGCCATTTACGCCCAGTGTCTGTTGGAGCTGGCGGGGGTCCATCCGGTGCCCCGCTATACCGAGGGTCACAATGATATTGTGACCAGCTTCGATTCTGGCAGCGCCGCGGCACTGACCGGTTTCTGTGCGGGTATCCAGCATAACAGCCCCATCGACAGCTTTGCCTCACCGGAACCGGCCGATGAACCCGGTTACACCGACAAAGTGGTTATGGCCTCCGGCAGCTTTACCGAGGGCAGCACCATTGAGATTTCCTGTGATGGCCCGCTGCGCGCGCCCTACACCTGCTATCTGCAGGGTGGCGTCAACTTTACTGCTGGCCGTGCCGCAGTGCTGAATGCTGTACAGAATGCCTTTTTTGCCTGAATAATCGGACAACAAAAACTCCCGTGTGCTCAACAGCACACGGGAGTTTTCTTTTGGAGGATTTACCCTTTGACGTAATCGCGTACCAAGGCCTGCAGCAAATCGTCACGATCAATGCGGCGAATGATCGCACGGGCATTTTTGTATGTCGTGATATAGGTCGGATCCTCGGACAGGATGTAGCCTACCAGCTGGTTGATGGGGTTGTAGCCCTTCTCTTCCAGCGCGCGATAAACCTGCAGCACTGCCTGTTTGATCTCCATATCGCGATCATCACGAATGGAAAATACGGCAGTCGGCTCAGAGATCGGCATATCCAGTTCCCCTTTCTCAGCTTAATAATACCTATATTATAACAAAAGTGTGCACAATTTGCAATGGCCTGGTCATAAATTTTTATACAAAATTATGAATACTGTCAGCCGGAAATCACTTCACCCTTGCGGATGACCTTTACAATGTTGAGTTTTTCGTCCGCCAGGATCACATTGCCCCAACGGCCCGGTTCCAGACTGCCGTAATCGGCATCCACACCGATGCTGCGGGCAGGGTTCAGCGAAGCGGCGCGCACGGCGCTGGTCAAAGGAACGCCCATCTCCAGCACGGCGTGCTTCATGCAGTCGTACAGGCAGGTGGCGCTGCCCGCGATGGTGCCGGGCTGTTCAGTCAGGGTGGCACGGGGACCGCGTACGGTAACCGCCTGCCCGCCCAGAGAATACTCTCCATCCGGCAGGCCGCAGGCCATCATGCTGTCGGCAATCAGAATCACATGGTCATCACCGAAGGTGTTGAAGGTGAAGCGAACCATCGCAGGATGAATATGTACACCATCGGTGATCAGTTCCACCTCAGCGCCGTCTTCCAGGGCTGCGATGATGGGGCCGGGGGCACGGTGGGTGATACCGGGCATGGCATTGTACAGATGGGTCATGTGAGAAGCGCCGGCGGCGAGAGCCGTCTTGGCGGTTTCGTAGTCCACGCAGGTATGGGCGATGGAGATACGTACCTCATTGTGGCACTCCTTGATGAAGTCCAGGTTGCCGGGCACTTCGGGGGCCACATCCACCAGGCGGATCAACCCCCCGCTGCGAGCCTGCAGGCGACGGAACATACCGGCGTCAGCTGCCATCACATATTTGGGGTTCTGCGCGCCGACCTTGTCGGGGCTGATATAAGGGCCTTCCATATTAATACCGACCAGATCGGCACCGCGCTCGTTCTTGTGGGCAGCGGCCACATCCATGATGCCGTTGAGGATCTCCTCGCTGAAGGTCATGGTAGCGGGGCAGATGGCCAGCACACCTTTGCTTGCTTCAAAATCGGCAATCGCCTGCAAACCGGCTTCATCGGCATCGCAGAAATCATGGCCCACAGCACCGTGGAAGTGGATGTCCACCAGGCCGGGCAGGGCATAGGCACCATTCGCGTCGATGACTTCTTCATCTGCCTGCGGGGCAGCGCCAAATATGATGCGTCCGTCACGGATCACAAGATCTTTTTCCACAAAGCGGCAGCTATCGGTAAAGACTTTCGCATTACGGATAATCATACTATGTTTCCTCCTGCCCTCAGATCAGGCTCAGGGCTTCTTCATCGCCAACCAGCGTGAAATCGGGGTGCATCTGCAGGATGCTGGCGGGAACTTCCGGCGTAACGGGGCCAAAGAAAGCCTTCTTGACAATCTCGGCCTTGTCCTTGCCGTTGGCAACCATCAGGACTTTGCGGGCCTGCATGATGGTCTTGATGCCCATGGTGTAAGCCTGCTTCGGAACCAGATCCTCGTTGCCCTCAAAGAAGCGCTTGTTGGCCTCGATGGTTTCGGGCTTCAGGTCAACGCAGTGGGTGCCAAGCTCAAAAGCCTCGCCCGGCTCGTTGAAACCGATATGGCCGTCATGGCCAATGCCCAGCAGCTGGAGATCAATGCCGCCCACACGCTTAATGACGTAGTCATAACGAGCACATTCCGCTTCGGCGTCCATGTTGGTGCCGTCGGGCAGGTTGATGGAAGCGGGGTTGATATTGACCAGATCGAACAGATTGCGGTGCATGAAGCTCCAGTAGCTCTCGGCATGCTCGCGGGGGAGACCACGGTACTCGTCCAGGTTGACGGTCGTCACTTCAGAGAAGTCCAGATCACCCTTGTTGTACCATTCCACCAGCTGTTTGTAAGTGCCCACAGGGGTACCGCCGGTAGCCAGACCCAGCACGCAGTTGGGTTTCATGATGACCTGAGCGGAGATAATGTTGGCCGCTTTGCGGGACATATCGTAGTAATCTTTTGCACGGATGATTTTCATGAGTATAACCTCCTGAAGTTTGTAGGGGACAAGCCCCGGTTGTTACTGCTATTATAGCACGGTTGCGGGCAAGAAACAGCAGATAGGGAACATTTTTGAAAATAAATGCCGGGGACAGGCTTTGCGCCCGCCCCCGGCGGAGGTGATAAAGGGAACCAGAACCTTTATCTTGGCGCTGTAAGAACTCTTACAGCATCTTCTTCAATTCGTCGTAGACAAACTGGACCTTGGGGCCGATAACGACCTGGCAGGCGTTCTTGCTGGGACGAATGACACCGGCGGCGCCGGCAGCCTTAAC
>ERZ1090867.929-NODE-932-length-10973-cov-16.772669_pt1 | contig 10973 bp, 8 predicted proteins | sample MGYA00478476_ERZ1090867 | MGnify/ENA primary metagenome ERZ1090867 (study PRJEB33644, sample SAMEA5815742) | chicken gut metagenome | biome: Chicken; feature: Gastrointestinal Tract; material: Caecum | place: Ireland | collected 2019-01-01 | study: A study of the... | reverse complement strand
TACAGCTTGCGGCTGGAGAAGGGGCTGACCACCACCTGGAAGCCCAGCTTCGTAAACAAGGTATGCCAGAAGGGCAGCAGTTCATACATATTCAGGCACAGGGGGATGCCGATTTTGGCCCGGGGCTGTGCCGGGGCGGGGGCGTTGCGGTAGTCGTCCAGCAGCTTGAGTTTGTAGGCGTAGAGGTTCAGGTCCTCGCTGTTGGCCTTGCCGGTGACCGGTTTGTCGCAGCGGTTGCCGGAGATAAAACGTTTGCCGTCCGCAAAGGTGTTGACGGTCAGCTGGCAGTGGTTGCCGCAGCCGTTGCACTGCACGGTCTTGACGGTCTGGCTGAAGTTTTCCAGCTCCTCCTGGGTTAGCACGCTGCTGCAGGCGTTTTCGCCCGCGTGGTTCAGTCCGTGCAGGGCCGCACCGTAGGCGCCCATCAGACCGGCGATGTCGGGACGGATGACCTCCACGCCCATCTCCTTTTCAAAGGCGCGCAGCACCGCTTCATTGTAGAAGGTGCCGCCCTGGACCACGATGTTGCGGCCCAGTTCTTCGGGGCTGGAAGCGCGGATGACCTTGTACAGGGCGTTCTTGACCACCGAGATGGAAAGGCCTGCGCTGATATTTTCAATGGAAGCGCCGTCCTTCTGGGCCTGCTTCACCGAGGAGTTCATGAACACGGTGCAGCGGCTGCCCAGGTCCACGGGCTTGTCGGCAAACAGGCCCAGGGCGGCAAACTCTTTTACATCGTAACCCAGGGCCTGGGCGAAGGTCTGCAAAAAGCTGCCGCAGCCGGAGGAACAGGCTTCGTTCAGGAAGATGTTGCTGATGGCCCCATCCTCGATCTTGAAGCACTTCATGTCCTGGCCGCCGATGTCGATGATAAAGTCCACATCAGGCAGGAAATGCTTGGCGGCGGTAAAGTGGGCCACCGTTTCCACCAGGCCACGGTCGCAGTGGAAGGCGTTTTTGATCAGGTCCTCGCCGTAGCCGGTGGTGGTCACGCTGGCGATCTGCAGGCCGGGATGGTCCTTGTACAGTTTCAGCAGCGTTTCCCGCACCAGGGGCACGGGGTTGCCCAGGTTGGGACGGTAACTCTCAAACAGGATGTTGGCATTCTGGTCGATGACCACCAGTTTGATGGTGGTGGAACCGGAATCAATGCCGATGTGCACCGGTCCGCACTGAGCGCTGAAGGGCAGGCAGGGGACGGTGGCTTTCAGGTGCCGGGCATGGAATTCTTCATATTCCTGCTGGTTGGCAAACAGCGGCGGCAGGCTCACGTAGGTGGCGGTGGCGCTGTAATCGTCCAGGCGGCGGGCCACTTCGTGCAGATCGGACTCCTCGTCGGCGTAGAACGCCGCGCCCAGGGCCACGAACAGCAGGCTGTTCTCGGGGCAAAGGCCGGTTACGCCCAGGGTTTTGTCAAAGCTCTGGCGCAGGGTCTTGCTGAAGGTCAGCGGTCCGCCCAGATAGACGATGTTGCCCTGGATGGGCCGGCCCTGGGCCAGGCCCGCAATGGTCTGGTTGACCACGGCCTGGTAGATGGACGCGGCAATGTCACCGGCCTGGGCGCCCTGGTTGATCAGGGGCTGGATGTCGCTCTTGGCAAACACGCCGCAGCGGCTGGCGATGGTGTAGGTACGGGTGGCGGTCTGGGCAGCGGCGTCCATCTCGTCGGCGCCCATCTTCAGCAGCGTTGCCATCTGGTCGATGAAAGCGCCGGTGCCGCCGGCACAGCTGCCGTTCATGCGCACCTCGGTGCCGCCGGTCAAAAACAGGATCTTGGCGTCCTCGCCGCCCAGCTCAATGATGCAGTCGGTGCCGGGCACCAGACGGTTGGCCGCCACGCGGGTGGCAAACACCTCCTGCACAAAGGGAACTTTGCAGCTGTCCGCCAGGCCCATACCGGCGGAACCGGAAATGGCCAGGTATGCCTTGCCGTCGGGCAGGTATTCGGCAGCTACTTTTTCGAGCAGGGCCTTGCCCTTCTCCAGAATATGGCTGAAATGACGCTCGTAGGTGGAAAACAGGATCTCACCGGCGTCGTTCAGCACCACACATTTAATGGTCGTGGAACCAATGTCCAAACCAACTCTCATACGGGTGTAACCTCCTGCGGAAAACGGGAAATTGCGGGATGCGGTATCGTTCCAACGCGGTTTTTTGCGCGGGAGGGGCGTAAAACGCCTATTCCTACCGATACCATATCACCTTATTGTACCTTTTTTTTCCCGTTTTGGCAAGTCTGCGGGCGGAAATATGTCATTTTAAGGCGAAAAAACGCCAAAGCGGCACTGGCTTTCGCCGGTGCCGCTCTGGTGTCAAAAGAAAAGAGGAGTATGGATGAAAAAACTTGGGGGTCCCTGCCTCGGGTCGGGTCCCTGCTCCCTTCCTGAGGACACTTACAGTATATCGGGCGAATGTGACAAAGAGGTGAAAGAAATTTCAAGAAATTGCAAAAGAAATCGGAACAATCTTTAAATTGCAGAAATCCTCGGATTCTGGAAAAAATGGCAGCAAAATCACAAGGAACCTGGTGCAAAAACAGGCCGTATATGCTATCATGGAAAAGAGATGCCGCGGCCGCCCTGCGCCATGGCCCGGCAAGTTCAGCAAAGGAAACAAAGTATATGCCCAATCGAATCAATTACCAGCAGGAAATGGAAAAAGTGCTGCGCCGGCTGGAGGCCGAGGGGACCCGCCCGCGCCTGCTGCTCCACGCCTGCTGTGCGCCCTGTTCCAGCGCGACGCTGGAGCGCCTGGCCGATCATTTTGATCTGACCATTCTGTATTACAATCCCAATATCTACCCGCCGGAAGAGTATCATCGCCGGGAGAAGGAACTGGAACGCTTTGTGCAGCAGGCGGGCTATCGCTTCCCGGTGGTGGAACTGCCCTACGAGCCCCAGGAGTTTTACAGTGCCGTCAAGGGTCTGGAACAGGAGCCGGAAAAAGGCGAGCGCTGTACCGTCTGTTACCGCCTGCGGCTGGAACAGGCGGCCCGGTATGCGGCCGAACAGGGCTTTGACTGGTTCTGCACCACGCTGTCCATCTCGCCCATGAAGGACCCGGTGCGCATCAATGCACTGGGGGCGGAATTGGGCGTGCAGTACGGGGTTCGGTTTTTGCCCAGCGAGTTCCGCAAAAAGGACGGCTACAAGCGCAGTCTGCAGCTCAGTGCCGAGTACGGACTGTACCGGCAGGACTACTGCGGCTGTGTGTTCAGCAAACAGGAGCGGGGCGTCTGAAGCGCCGCTGAGAACAGAAAAGAACAGGAACATACGATGGAAAAACATATCCTTGTGGCGCTGCCGCTCAATGAGGCCCAGCGCGAAACGATCCGGCAGGCGGCCCCGCAGTTTGCCTACCGGTTTACCACCCTGGAAACGGCGACCCGGGAGGAAATCCTCTGGGCGGACGCCATCCTCGGCAATGTGCCGGTGGAACTGATCCGGCAAAATACCCGCCTTGCCTGGTTCCAGTCCAACTTCGCGGGGCCGGACCCTTACCTGGAACCCGGCGTCCTGCCGCCGGAGTGTATTGTCACCAACGCCACCGGAGCCTACGGTCTGGCCATCAGCGAGTGGATGCTGGGGATGTGGCTGGCCCTGGCCAAGGATCTGGTGCTCTACCGGGACCGGCAGCACCGCCATGAGTGGGATGCCATCGAGCGTCCGGTGCGCTCCATTGCCGGGGCGCGGGTGCTCTGCGTAGGGCTGGGGGATATCGGCTCCAGCTTTGCCCGGCGGGCCCATCTGCTGGGCGCCGAAGTGGTGGGCGTCCGCCGCCATGCAGGGGACTGCCCCGACTACTGCCTGCGGGTGGTGGATACCGCCCACCTGGACGAGGAACTGCCCCGGGCCGACCTGGTGGCGCTGAGCCTGCCCGGTACCCCGGAAACCCGGCGGATGTTTGATGCCGACCGGCTGGCCCGGTGCAAGCGGGGAGCGATTTTGCTCAACGTGGGGCGGGGCAGTACCGTGGACTGCGATGCCCTGGCGGCCGCCGTGCAGAGCGGCGCGCTCTACGGTGCGGCCCTCGACGTGACCGACCCCGAACCCCTGCCGCCGGACCACCCGCTGTGGAACCTGGACACCGTGCTCATCACGCCCCATATCTCGGGGCGGTTCAGCCTGCCCCGCACCCTGGAAAATATCGTGGAGATCTTTGCCCACAATCTGGCACGGTTTGCCGCCGGCCAGACGCTGGATAACCAGATGAGCCGCACCACCCGCTACGTCAGTGCCGATACCCCCGGCCGACGTCTGACCTGTGAATAAGAGGATATTTGTATGGGATTCTATCAATTTGTGTATCTGTTTTTCGCCTATTCCTTCCTGGGCTGGCTGGGCGAAGTCATCACCACCGCCGTGCGCAAGCGCCGCTACCAGGACCGCGGCGTTCTCAACGGGCCGCTGTGCATCCTGTACGGTGTGGGCGGCCTGACCATCAGCTTTACCCTGGGGGAACTGCATGAAAGCTGGTTCTTCCTGTTTGCCCTCAGTACCATCTACACCACGGTGCTGGAATGGGTGGCCGGGCATATCCTGGAACGCACCAGCGGCACCCGCTGGTGGGACTACAGCGATGAATGGTTCAACCTGGACGGCTACATCTGCCTGGGAGCGTCGCTGCTGTGGGGTGCGCTCAGCGTTATTACCATCAAGTGGGGCAACCCGCTGCTGCTTTCCCTGTTTGACCTGATCCCGGCCACGGTGCGCGCTGCGGTGTTGTGGGTGCTGCTGGTACTTTTTGCCATCGACGCAGTGGGCACCCTGCTGACGATGCTGGGCCTGCGCTACCGCTGGCCGCCGGCCGAGGCGGTGGAAAACCGTCTGGCCAGCCTGACGCTGCGCGCGGGACTGTGGATTCTGGGCCATGTGGAAAACCGTATGGCCAAAACCCACCCGGCCCTGACCTTTGAACACCAGAAAAAGGCAAAGTCCACGGTGTTTGCCGCCGGATGCAGTCCCTACAAGATCGTGCTGCTCTTTTTCATCGGGGCGTTTCTGGGCGACATCACCGAAACGATTTTCTGCCGCATCACAGCCGGGTACTGGATGAGCCGTTCCAGCGTTGTGTGGGGGCCGTTTTCCATTGTATGGGGCCTGGCCATCGCCCTGGTCACCCTGCTGCTCTACCGGTATAAGGATAAATCTTCCAGCTGGCTGTTCATGGCCGGTACGCTGCTGGGCGGCGCCTACGAATACCTGTGCAGCGTCTTTACCGAGGTGGTGTTCGGCGCGGTGTTCTGGGATTACAGCAAGATCCCCTTCAACCTGGGCGGCCGCATCAACCTGCTGTACTGCTTCTTCTGGGGCTTTGCGGCGGTCATCTGGTTCAAGGCGCTCTATCCGCCCATCTCCGATCTCATCGAGCGCATCCCCCGGCGGCCCGGCAAGGTGCTGACCTGGGCGCTGTGTGTGTTCATGGCGGCGGATATGATCGTCAGTTCCCTGGCGCTCATGCGCTACAACGCCCGCATCGAGGGCGTGCCGCCCCAGAACAGCCTGCAGGTCTATCTGGATGAACACTATGACGATGCCCGGATGCAGGCGGTGTACCCCAAGGCCGTACATACGGGCTGAAAGACGTAACAGATTTATTTTGTATCTTTCCGCGCGTTGTGTTATAATCATTTTATACGAAGATAAAGCTGCAATTTTGTGAAATCTGACACAGGAATCAGAGGAGGTTTCTGCCATGACCCGTTCAGAGGCAATGGATTGTTATGTCAAGGCGCAAAGACTGGGGCAGCGGGAATATCGCGAAAAAACAGCAGCCGGGCAATCTCCTTTTTTGCCGGTGCTGGATGACATCCTGCAGAATGTAGAGATCGAGAACCAGCTGCCGCTGGGTGTGATCGAAGTGCCGCTGGAACTGCTGGTGGGCACCAAAACGGCGGGGCGTACCGCCGCATTTGCGGGCAACTTTATGCCGCTGCTGGAACTCAAGACCGAGTTCGGCACCAAGTGGACCAACCTGTGTGTGGCCCACATGGAGGAAGGCATCCGGGACCCGGTGCGCTGCTTTGAATATATGGGCCGTTTTTATGTGCAGGAGGGCAACAAGCGCGTCAGCGTGCTGAAGTATTTCGGTGCCAGCAGCGTTATGGCCAACGTCACCCGGGTGGTGCCCTGCTACAACGATACCCCCGAAGTGCGCCTGTATTACGAGTTCATGCACTATTACCCCCTGATCCGGACCTATACGCTGCGCTTTACCAAGCTGGGCAGCTTTGCCCGGCTGCAGAAACTGATGGGCAAAGGGCCGGAGGAATCCTGGAGCGATGAGGACCGCGCCGATGTCCTTTCTTTGTACAACTGGGTGGGCAAGGCGTTCCGGGCCCACGGCGGCGACCGGCTGCGCTGCTCCACCGGGGATGTGCTGCTGTTGCTGCTGCGGCTGTATTCCCGCCAGGAACTGGCCGACAGTACCCCGTCGGAACTGAGCCAGAAGCTGGATGCCCTGTGGGATGATGTGCTGGCCCTGCAGAACGATGACCCCGTCACCGTCAGCGTCAAGCCCGCCGAGCCGGCCAAAACCAAAGAGAAACTCATCGACCGCATTTTGCCCGGCATCCGCCCGGCGGCGCCGACCCACCTCAAGGTGGCCTTTGTGCACGAGCGCACGCCGGAAACCAGTGCCTGGACCAGCCAGCATGAGTTCGGCCGCTGCCAGCTGGACACGGTGTTTGAGGGCAAGGTCGAAACGGTGGCCTACTGCAACGCCGTTCCCGGCGAAAATGCCGACCAGCTGGTGGAACAGGCCATTGCCGAAGGGGCCGACATCGTATTTACCACCAGCCCCAAACTGGTGGGAGCCTCGCTGCGGGCGGCGGTGAAGCACCCTTCGGTGCGCATCCTCAACTGTTCGATGGAGATGCCCTACGCCAGCATCCGCACCTACTACACCCGCGTGTATGAGGCAAAATTCATCACCGGCGCCATTGCGGGCGCCATGGCCACCGGGGACCGCATCGGCTATGTGGCGGACTACCCCAGCTTTGGTGTGCCTGCCAACATCAACGCCTTTGCCCTGGGCGCGCGGATGGTCAATCCCCGTGTGACGGTGGAACTGTTCTGGACCTGCCTGCCGGAACAGGAAGACCCCCTCACACTGTTCACCCGCAAGGGCATCACGGTGGTATCCGGGCGCGATGCACCGGTGCCGGGGCGTCCCCAGCGGGAGTTCGGCACCTTCCTGATCCGTCCGGGCGGGGTGCTGCAGGACCTGGCCACACCCTTCTGGCATTGGGGTCAGTTCTATGAGAACGTGGTGCGCAGCGTGCTGGACGGCGGCTGGGCCCGGGACAAGTCCGGCAACGATGGCCGGGCCGTAAACTACTGGTGGGGCATGAACAGCGGCGTCATGGACGTGCTGCTCAGCCGGGAACTGCCCCAGGACGTGCAGCATCTGGCGCGCATCCTGCGGGAAGGTGTGATCTCGGGCATGATCGACCCCTTTGCCTGCCGTATTACGGCACAGGACGGCAGCATCAAAAACAGCGGCCGCCGGGGCCTGGATCTGGAACAGATCGTGCACATGGACTGGCTGTGTGACGCGGTGGACGGCCATGTGCCGGAGTATGATGAACTGGCGGAGGCTTCCCGCCCCATGTACCGTATGCAGGGAATCCATCGTGATCGCCTGCCGGTGGAGAAGGAGGCTGAACTATGAAGCTGCTGGCCGTGGCGGATGAAGAGTGCAAGGCGCTGTGGGATTACTACAGCCCTGATAAGCTCAAGGATGTGGAAATGATCCTTGCCTGCGGGGATCTGAACCGCCATTATCTGGAATATCTGGTTACTATGGCGCCGGTGCCGGTGTTTTACGTGCACGGCAACCATGATGAAAGTTTCGATGCCCGCCCGCCGGAGGGGGCGATCTGCATCGATGATGATGTCATTGAATACCACGGCCTGCGCATTGCGGGGCTGGGCGGCGCCTGCCGTTATCGCTCCGGCGCCTGGCAGTTTACCGAGGCCGAGATGAAAAAGCGCGTCAGCCGCCTGCGCAGCAAGGTGGAGCGGCACCGCGGGCTGGACGTGCTGGTGACCCACGCGCCGCTGCACGGGTACGGGGATATGAATGACCTGGCCCACCGCGGGTTCACGGTGTTCCGGGAACTGCTGGACCGCTACCACCCCCAGCTGATGCTGCACGGTCACGTACACATGAATTATGGCGCCAACCTCCAGCGGGAATACCAGTACGGTACCACCCGCATTGTCAACTGCTTTGAGCGTATGTACCTGGATGTGGAGCCGGCGCCGCCCAGACCGCAGCATCGTCTGATGTCGCGCCTGTGGCAGAGATAACATTGGTAAGGAGAACAGCTATGATGAAAATCGCAGTCTTTGGCGCGGGGACCTGGGGCATTGCTCTGGCGCGCCTGCTGGCGGTCAACGGACGGGATGTTACGGTGTGGAGCGCCATTCCCACCGAACTCAAGTCCTTAAGCACCACCCACCGCCACCCCAACCTGCCCGGTATGGAACTGCCCTCTTCGATGCACTACACCGCCGATATCGCCGAGGCCTGCGCCGGCAAGGATATTCTGCTGTTTGCGGTGCCGTCGCCCTTTGTGCGCGCAACGGCCAAAAAGGCGGCCCCCCATATTCCCGACGGTCAGCTGATCGTGGATGTGGCCAAGGGCATTGAGGACAAGACCCTGCTGACCATGAGCGAGATCATCGAGGATGAACTTGCCAAACAGAAGCGCACCGCCCGGGTGGTGGCGCTGTCCGGACCTACCCACGCCGAGGAAGTGGCCCGGGATATGCCCACTCTGATCGTGGCGGCCAGCCCGGACGAGGATGCCGCCAAAACGGTGCAGAAAGCCTTCTCGACCCCCACTTTCCGGGTATACACCAACACCGACCGCCGCGGCACCGAACTGGGCGGCGCGGTGAAAAACGTCATCGCCCTGGCGGTGGGCATCGCCCTGGGCCTGGGCTATGGCGATAACGCCAAAGCCGCCCTCATCACCCGCGGCAACGCCGAGCTGTCGCGTCTGGGGGCAGCCATGGGCTGCAAACCCGAAACCTTCTCGGGCCTGTCGGGCATGGGGGACCTGATCGTTACCTGTACCAGTATGCACAGCCGCAACCTGCACGCCGGTATGCTGCTGGGCCGTGGCAAAACCGCCGAGGAAGCCAAAGCGGAAGTGGGCCAGGTAGTGGAAGGCATCAACGCACTGCCCGCCGCCTGCCGCCTTGCCAAAAAATATAAAGTGGATATGCCCATCGTCCAGAGCGTGGATGCCATTTTGGGCGGCCGCCTGGCGGCCAGCAACGCCCTGGCCGCGCTGATGGGCCGGGATCTCAAACGGGAGTGAGGTGCATCCGTTTTGCAAGCATCCATCCGGGTCGCTTTTTTTGACATCGACGGCACACTGCTGCCCTTTCGTGCGGGTGCTTTGCCGGATTCCACCCAAAAGGCGCTGGCGGCTCTGCGCCGCCGGGGCGTGAAGGTGTTTATCGCCTCCGGCCGTCCTCCCATCCATCTGCCGCTGCTCCATGCGCTGGACGGCATCCCCTTTGACGGCTATGTGACGATGAACGGCCAGTACTGCTACCTGGCGGACGGCACGCAGTTGTACAGCCATGCCATTGACCCCGCCGCCCTGCGCACGCTGCTGCCCTATATCCAGCGGGAAAAGATCTCGGTGGGCTTTATCGAAAAAGACCGTTCCACCTTCAACCTCATCAACGAGCGCAGCGCCGAATTCTGCCAGCGAATGCAGCAGTATACCGGCGATGTGGCGGCCCGCATCGAGGCTGCACCCATCTATCAGCTCAGTGCTTTTCTGCCGGCAGAAAAACAGCAGGATTTTCTGGCCAGTTGCCCGGGCTGTGTGGCGGTGCGCTGGAACGACGATTTTGTGGACGTACTGCCTGCAGGCGGCGGCAAAACCGAGGGTCTGGCCCATGTGCTCAAGGCCCTGGGCCTGACGCGGGAACAGGCCATCGCTTTCGGTGACGGCGGCAACGATGTGGAGATGCTGCGTTACGCGGGCATCGGTGTGGCCATGGGCAATGCCTGCCCGGAAGCCAAAGCGGCGGCCGACTACATCACCGACGATGTGACCGCCGATGGCCTTGCCAACGGGCTGCGCCATTTCGGCCTGATCTGAGCCGGTCCCTTCGCATACCAAACCTTCCCTCTGCGTACACTATACGCGGGGGGATTTTTTTATGTCGTCCTATGCACAACGTCTGCGCACCCGCCTTGCGTCCTGCCCGGCGCTGGATGTGCCCTTTCTGGCCCTGTTGCTGGCTTTGCTGTGTTACGGGCTTATCATGCTGTTTTCGGCCGGATACGCCGTGGCCCTCTACCGCCGCGGCGATGCCTATACCTACATCCGCCCGCAGCTGCTGTTTGCGGCCCTGGGCGTGGTGGCTATGTACGCGGCCAGTCTTATCGACTATCATGTGTGGCATAAGCTGGCCTGGCCCATGATGGGGCTTTCCCTGGTGCTGCTCACCGTGGTGCTGTTCATGCCGGAATATAACGGCTGCAAGCGGTGGATCGTGCTGCCGGGGCTGGGCACCCTGCAGCCCAGCGAGATCGCCAAATTCTCGGTGGTGCTGGTGTTCGCCCACATCATTTCTCTCAACCATGACCGGATGAAAACCTTCTCCACCGGGGTACTGCCGTTCGGGCTGATCCTGGGCACCGTGGCCGTGCTCATGCTGCTGGAACCCCATCTTTCGGGTACGCTGCTGATTTTGTCCATCGGCGCGGTGCTCATGTTTGTGGGCGGCACCGGCCTCAAATGGTTCGGCATCGCGGGCGGTCTTGGCGTGGGGGCCATCGCGGCGGCGGTCATCGCCCTGCCGGAACTGGTACCCTATGCCACCGACCGGCTGGTTTCCTGGCGGGACCCTTTTGCCGACCCGCTGGGGGAGGGGCACCAGACTATCCAGAGCCCTGTCTCTTATACACATCTGACGCTGCCGACGACTTAATAGGTGTAG
>ERZ1090867.925-NODE-928-length-11018-cov-13.257320_pt1 | contig 11018 bp, 13 predicted proteins | sample MGYA00478476_ERZ1090867 | MGnify/ENA primary metagenome ERZ1090867 (study PRJEB33644, sample SAMEA5815742) | chicken gut metagenome | biome: Chicken; feature: Gastrointestinal Tract; material: Caecum | place: Ireland | collected 2019-01-01 | study: A study of the... | reverse complement strand
TGGCGAGTGCTGTAAAGATGATACAGGCCAACGCGATAACCACGCCCTGCAGGCAAACTCCGGCATAACTGCGCAGAAAGTTTTTGCCCACGCTGCTGGTGGGTTCCCCGGCAAAGGCAGACAGAGGGATCGGAGCGATGGCGGCATACATCCAAAGGGAAAACATCCGGCCATAGACGGTCAGAACCATGACAAACGACAACACCGTAATGAGCAAACTGCCGATGAGCGTCACCGCCCAGAGCGGGATGCTCTCCCAAAATCCGCAGGTGTTGATTGTGTCGATGAGATCCTGCGGCAGCGTGGAGCTACCGATGCCGTTTGCCCCGGACGAACCGATGACCTGGGAGATCATGCCTTGTACAATGTTAAAGATAGCCAGCATCAGATCCATGCCAAAATCCACCGCTGCCTTGGCCAGTACAAAGCGAATGAACAGCTTGAGGGCATGTTCCGGTTTCTTTGCTTCCACAAAACTGCCGCAGGTTTTGACCACACCGCCGCAAAGAACAGTACCAACAACCCATATGCGATGGCTTGCAGCGCACCATGGATGCCAGTCATAATAGCCCACACCGCACCGCCGTTGTAGCTGGCCGGGCTGACGGTCAGCAACTGCCAGATCTCGGAAAGTTTGTCGTTCCAGGTATTTAAGGCATTGGTCAGGTTGTCGACAATCCAGTTATTGTCCGTATCATATCACCTCCCTCCAGCGGACAGATTGCCGCGAACTTCACGCGCCCGTCCCGATGATTAAATCGAGAATTTCCTTTGCAAACGTGATAATGATGCCGCCGGCCAGTGTCAAGAAGCCCTGGCTGCGCTGGCTGGGGTCGTGACTCTGAAACGACAGGCCGATCTGGACAATGCCCCAGCCCAGCAGAATCAGGCCGACGGCGCGGATCACGCTGAAAATAAAGGTGTTCAGATTGGAGATAACGGTCAGCGGGTCACCGTCGGCAAAGACCGGCGTGGCGGCGCAGCAGACCAGAACCAGAGCGGCATACAGCGCGAAGGCGCGGCGGGTCAGACGTTTTGTGCGGGGCATATCAATCTTGTTGCGACGCATGGGCATCCCTCCTTGGGTAAGTAAACATGGGTTTCGGTTGTTCGGCTGCCGGCAGAAAATCGTCCATGTCCAGCAGTTCGTAGTTTTCGGCATCGCCTACCAGATCCTCATGGGCATCCGGCGCTGCGGTGTAGTCATAGGGCGGTGCGCCGCCATCTTCTGTGAAGCGGATGTTCGGATGCCGGAGCAGGTTGTACTTCCAGTCCATGACCGGTCGTTCCCCGCGCACGAACAGCAGCGCTTTGTCATTGGAAAGCAGGCGCACTTCGTCGGGAGTCATCAGGTCGCGGGCTGCCTGCTGATGGCTGGTACTGCTGCTGCCGCTGCGGCCTCGGGAAAGGCTTCGGCTGGTGGTTTCCACCGTTTCCTTGCCGATCAGCTCGGAAACGTATTTGTGAGTTCCCTGCTCGTTGCCGCCCAGGTAGAGAAACTCATCGCACAGGCCCACCAGGGATTCCCAGCTGTCCTTGTACATGGATTTCAGCTGGGCTATATTCTGCACAATGATGGAACAGAAGATGCCACGGGAACGCATGGTCGCCAGTGCGGACAGGAAGCTGTCCTTGGGCAAAGCAATGTTGGCGAACTCGTCCATCAGGCAGTGGACGGGCACCGGCAGGCGGCCCTTGTGGACACGGTCCGCCTGATAAAAGAGCGCCTGAATCAGCTGGGTATAGACCATGCCCACCAGATAGTTCAGCGAACGGTCCGCATCGGGGATGCAGCAAAACAGGGCGACTCTTTTTTCTCCCAGCTCGTCCAGATGCAGTTCATCTGTCATGGTCAGGCGGGCAATCTGCGGCAGATTAAAGGCAGCCAGCCGGACGCCGACACTCACCAGGATGGACTTGGCGGTTTTTCCGGCGGCCTGTTTGTAAATGCCATACTGCTTGACGGCAATACTTTCCGGGTCACGCATGGCCAGACGCTCAAAGAGGATATCCAGGGGCGACTCGTAGCTCTCGTCCTCCTCCTTGACCTGGGCGCTGCCCAGCAGTTCCATGACCATGCCGAAGTTTTGTTCCTCCTGCGGAGCCTCATGCAGCAGATACAGCATAAGGGCCTGGAGCAGCGCAGTCTCGGATTTTTCCCAAAAGGGATCGGGGCTCTGCGCATGGGGCGGTGTGGTGTTCTGAATGAGGTTGGAGATCAGCTGCAGCACATCCTTGTCATCCCTCACATACCGAAAGGGGTTATAGCAGAAAGATGCATCAGGGTTAAGCAGATCGAACACCCTCACCTCATATCCTGCTTGTTTGAGATAGCCGCCAGTCTTGCGTAAGATTTCTCCCTTGGGATCTGTGATGACCATGGAACAGCCAGCTTCCAACACATTGGGGACCGCATAGGTACGGGTCTTGCCAGCACCTGCGCCGCCCACGATCAGCACATTGGTGTTGTGCTTGTGCTTATAGCCATCCACCCCGATGCGGAAGTTGCGCGTCATCAGCAGGTTGGGGCCTTGGGTATCCCGGTAGCGACGGTTGAGCTCTTTGGCGTTGCCCCAGCGGGCAGAACCGTGTTCCTCCCCGGGGCGCGTGTTGCGGTGTTCACTGGATGCAACCAAGGCAATCACAGCATACAGGCCGGTGAAGATCAGCAGGAAGCGCGGGGTCTGGCTGCTCCACGCAAGGGGAAGCGGCTGCGCCAGCATCTCATTGCAGGCGCTCAGCAGGCCGGACAGATTCATTTCGGGCTGCCAGCGCATGGCCATGGCCGCTGCGGCCCACCAGATCAGCGGAAGAGGCAGCAGCCAGATCCACCATGGGGTTGGCATTTTCTGCAATCAGCGTTCTGCCTGTTTGTGGCGGGCGCTACCGCTTCGTTGCTGAAGCCGACTGGCTTCCCAGTCCGTCCGCTTCTTCCACAAGGCCGGAAGCGCGTGCGGCAAAGCCGGGTCCACTTCTGCGGTATCGATGGTGAGCGTCTTGGCCAGTTCTTCAGCCAGATCCTCTTTGGGTTCGTCTTTGTGCTGAACCGAAAAGAAATCCCTGGGGATATTGCTTCGATGCAGCCGGTACTCGATCTCTGTCTGCAGCATCTGGTGTTCCAGGTCTTGGTCAAACCCACCCACATCGTATCTTCGGATCAGCGCACGGTTCATGCAGATGCGCTCCACCTGCTGCGGCAGATCCTTACAATCCGGATAGCGGCGGCGCAGCGCCTGCCCGTCGGGGGCGTCCGGTCGGAACAACGCGAGATACTTTCTGCCGGTATAAGCATACATGGCGATATACCCGCAGAGCTCCCACTCGGCTTCGCCGAAGGGCACACGCATCCTGGCCAGACGGTCAGGGGCGGCCAAGGCAGACAAATACACGGCCCGCCCCTGCATGACCAACCAGGCGCGAAAATCCATAAAGCGGTCATCGGAAGTGCCATAGTTGATGATAGAGGCCGCCGCACACAGCTTGGGTGTGTCGGCCAGCTGCATAAAGGCTTCCTGCAGCCGGTACCAGGCAAAGAATTCCCGGTCAGGCAGCTTGGTCAGTTCCCAAAACAGGGCCTCCATCATGGAGGCTTCATTCTGCGGGTCGGCCACCTGTTGGGCCCGTTCAATCAGGCTCCAGAAATCATCGGTATTCAAGAACATCCCTCCTTTTCGAATCGCTGCCGCAGGGCAGTAAAAAAGGCCCGCCCGGTGATGGGCAGGCCTTGTGCGGTTCTTTCTTCTTCAAATGCAAAACGTGCCTCCAGTTGTCGGGCAGTGTAGTCGGCGCGGAAAGGCTGCCAGGTATGGGCATCCATTTCCAGAAGCCGCTGCCAGAGATCCGGGCAGTGTTTACGAAGCTTCCGCAGTTCCGACAGCGGCTGCAGAGGGCAGCACCAGCAAGAAACTCTGCGAAAGATATCGTACAACCCGCCCCAGTCGAAGCCGCGGGCATAGCAATAGTTGAGGCAGTCTGCTTCGGTCATTCCCCATTCCACCAACGGGTAGTGCAGGTCCTTGCAGCGATGTGCTTCATCCGCCGCAATGCCCACATACTGTACCAGATGATACTGCTTGCGCAGATCCCGCAGGTGCTTGTTGATGACGTGGGTTTTCAGACGCCCGGTACACCAGCGGCAGGAATGGGAAGGCCAGCTGAGGCCCCGGTCCGTGACCAGCTTGGCATCGGGGTTGGCTGTATACTCGTAGAAGTATTGCTCTGCTGTCAGCGGGGCTTTCAGACGGGTAATGGGCCGCCCGATGTAGCGTTCCAGCCTGGTCAGGTGATCGTACATCTGCGGGAATTCCCAGCCGGTGTCACAGAACAGAATCTCATCGATGGGACGGGCTTCCTCCAGAAGCCGAAGAAGCATCGCCGTCGAATCTTTCCCTCCAGACAGTGATGCGATGGTATAGACAGGTTTCAGATTGTTGGGTTCCAACACCTCCAAAAGAAAAATGCCAGGGAAAACTCCCTGGCAGGATACAGACGGTAATTCAGCGCGCATGGCCGAAGAGATGGAACGGTACTTTGGCGCGCAGCAGATTGGCAAGGGCCGCATCGGCGGCATCGGTGTAACCGCCGCTGGCAATGCGCTGGTTGCGCAGGTCATTGAGGGCATTGCGGGCGAGGTGGAACTCGGCATCGTCCAGTGGCAGCTTTCCGGGCCGGGTTTCGTGCAATTTCTTGATGAGATCGGCCACACTGCCATATGGCAGCCCTGCTTCCCGATTGGCGCAAAAAATCGCGTACAGTGCACGCATTAAAATGCTGCGGTCGTTGCGGTCCATCTTCATGATTCGGATGTTATTATGGCGCATGATTTCCTCCGTTCTGCCGGGCGGGGCCCGGCTTTGTTTTGCTCTTTTCAAGTTCAACACTACTGCAACCTCCTTCTAAAAGCTATCCCTCAATTGAAAACAATCGGAGAACTTCCGGTTCAGCGGGCCTGTCCGCGGTTGATACGGATGGGTGTTTTCGGTTTGGGTGCCACCGGCTCTGCAGAGCGAAGCATGCCCGTAATTTTCCTTAGTTCTGTCCGCACGCTGGGACGCTCACCCCTGGCTCGAACCAGGTTTGCGCGCGGCACGGGAGAAATATTGGGCGATCTGTTTCTGCTGCCGGAGCGCGGCACGGACGGAATGGCGGTCCTCCGGGTCAAGCGGGAAAGCGGCGAGGGCGCCGACTCCACAGCCTGTGGGGCCGGTTGGATAAAACCCAGGTCCTGACCGACATTGCTCTGTTCAAACGGCGCGGGGTTGATGACCGGCTGAGCGGGTTCATGATCAGGTACGGACTGCTCCTGTACTGGTTCTGCGCGGTCAATATCCGACATGATCTCAGCTTCTCCCGTTTGCACAACATCCAGCTGCATCCGGTCGATGATTCGCTCCACCTTGGCGGAGTCCTCGGCCCAGATGGCAATCTCAATACTGCCGGGGTTGGTGCGGTCGCGCATCGGGACGAACAGCAGGCCGTGCCGTTTGGCTTCCTGTGTGAACTCGTGCATTCGCTCGGTTGGCACCGAGAAGAACTTTAACGGTTTGCCTGCCCGCAGCAGCCGGGTCAGGTTGGTTTTACCGCGGGTCTTTTTCTGATCACGCAGGACGGCGGCAACAAAGACCGCAAAATTCCTGGCGGCGGTGCCGGTCATCCGGAGTGCAAACTCGCTGCCCTCCAGCGTGTACCGGACAACCTGATCGGCCGGGTCCGAGCCTAGATTCATCTTGCTTCTCCTTTGCTGTGATTGTGATGTTCCGGGGCATCCCGATGTTTGGGGCGTTCTAGCACCTCGAAGCTGTCCACGCCGGGAATCACCGACAGACTTTGGCCGTTATCCCACTGCATAAGCAGCTGACCGGCATCGTCCACCGCCATGACAGTGCCGCAGGTGTTCTCCGGGACCGGGTTGGGGTCGTCCGGCATCTCAATCAGGCGAATTCGGGTACCGGGCGGGTAGTTGCGCTGGGCATATTCGCGGTGGTAGGCCCAGCGATCGGGGGCATTCTTATCATCTTTCATAGGCATTCCTCCCTAGATGTTTGCCACCTCATTAGGTTAGTTTCTCTGTTAGGGTCACGTTCTGTGGCCTTATCCTGTTCGGGATTCTGTTCAGTCAGGCTCTCGGCCCGCTGGTTCAGCCGTTCATGCATCTGCATCGATTGCTCTGCAATCTGGCGGCAAAGGTGGATGTCCCGCCGCAATAGTTTGAGGCTTTGTGTGATCTCCTCCAGTCTGGCTTTGACCTCATCGCCTGGTTCGGCACAGTGCAGCTTCCGGCGCTCGGACAGCAGGTCCGCCACAGCCTGTTCCCGTGTTTGGCGGTAGGCATCCAGCTGTCCCAGGGTATCTATACCGTGGCGGGACAGAAACTCCATCTGCCGGATGCGCTTATCCAGGTTGCGGATGTCCTGCCGCACAGCGTAACTGGGGCGCTGCGGCTTGAGGGGTAGTGCGCCCAGCTCATAGAGATACCGATAATACAAGGCCCGCAGGCCGGTGAGCTTGCGGGCTTTGCGGTGGGTGCCGTGCAGGCGGCCATACCAGACAGTCGGTGGTATAAAGGGCTGCTTCGGGTACAGGATTCGCCGCCGGATGGCTTCCGGTGTGTACGCCTTGCCCAGCGTTTTGAACCGCACAAAGCGATCCTTGCCGGGTGGCCGCAGTGTCGGGTATTTGCACCCCATGCGGATTTCGTATCCCTTCTGTTCCAGTAACGCCAGAAACTGCCGCCAGGTCAGCGCCATTGTGATGGCTTCATCTACGTCCATGCGGATGGCAGTGCGCCAGGTCGGCTTTCCGTCGGCTTCCGCCTTCCACTTTGCGTACTGCCGCTTGCCGCGCTCCGATTCCAGCGTTTCGATGACTGACAGTCCATATTGACGGCACAAGGCGTCTGATTTGGCCCGCACCTCGGTGTAGTAGCTTTTTGCATTGCTGTGGTACTTGCGGCCGTTATCCAGCGCCACCGCACACCACACAATGTGGTTATGGATGTGGCGGGTGTTGAGGTGAGTCGTTACTACCGCTTGGTATCGGTCATCTAATAGTTGGTCGGCCAGTTCCACGCCGATCTGATGCGCCAGTTCCGGGGTGACTTCGCCTTCGGCAAAACTCTGGACAAGGTGGTACCCCTGCACACCATCTGTTTTGTGCCAGCGATGTACTGTGTCTCGCATATCCTCAAATGCGGTTTCGCACACACAACCGAGTCCGGTTTCAAAAATATCCGACTCCGTCTTATCCCGGTTGAGGGCATAGTCCACCGCTTCTTCCAGTGAACCCGGCTTTGTGATCTTGTTCTTATCCCGAACATAGGAGATGGCCCTGTCCAGGCGGCGCACGGGGATGAGGGAGGTATAGGCCATGCGACATCACCAGTTTTCCTTGACGGCACGGTAGACTTCCGCGGCCAGCGCCGTCATCCTGTCCACGCTTTCCTGTCCCGCCACGCCGGTGGAGTTGGCTCGGTGGGCCAGCTGGTTGGCGTTGTTGCAAAGCCCCGCCACCTTGCGCAGCAGGTCGGTGTGGTGGGTGCAGGGGCGTGGGTGAAGTCCGGTGCCAAGAATCAGGCTGCGCAGGTATTCCTCGCGGGAGAGCCCGCTCAGCTCGGATTGCCGGTTAAGGTGGCGCAGCTCCTGGTCGTTGAGCCGCAGGGCGATCTGGTGCGAACGCTTGCGTTTAGCTGTCAGCGGACGGCCTCGCGTACTGGCGGCATATCCAGCGGGATTTGCTGGCACGGCACATTTTCCAGATCCAGCAGTGCGCAGTCTGGCAAGAAAGCGCCGAAAAGCGTATTGTACGACCGCGCCATCAGGATGCCCTGCTTTCTGGCTGCCGTTGTGACCAGCACGCAGATAAAAGAGCCGTACACCGGGTCATACCCTTCCTCTGGCAGCATCCGTTCAAAACCATAGCCTTTATCGAGCGCCTTGCAAAGCTGTTGATACTCTTTATTCTGCAACTGCAATACCTGCCGCACTTCAAACGGATAGTCCACGCCCTCCTGTGCTTCCTCGGCAAGCTGGGCCAGCGTGGGCATCAGCGGGCAAAATTTGGCGCGAAGTTCAAATCCTCTCATGGGTATCACCATGTCCTTTCGTAAATCGTTTTGAAACGGGGGTTTGGGGCACGCCCCAAGAATCTGCGTTTGGACGTCCAAACGCTATGCTAGCAAAACCTGCCAGCAGGTTGTTCACCAGCTGGTGGGGCCTCAGTGGGGGAGGGGTTCTCCCCGCTCGGCTGCCGACTGCAAGCCGTGCAGGCTGGAGATGATCCGCCCGTATTTGCGGGCAAGACCGATCTGTGCGTTGGTTGTGGCGTCAGTTTTCTGCCCGCACAACACCAAAAGCGGGCAGCGCAGGATTTTTTCGCGGACGATCTCGTTGTAATCGGCCCGCTCGGTGGGGTCGGCCAGCACCAGATACTGTCCATCCTGAATAGGCGGGCAGACCGGCACATAGCCCAACGCGTACAATGCACGACAATACCGCCGCAACGTCTCAGATTTGGTGGCGGCTGCGGCGCAAATAAAGGCCCAAGGACGTTTCATATCAGTGTTCTCCTTTCAGATTTCACATAAAATGGCGGGCAGGATTCCAATAGGAATCCCACCCGCACGGCTTATCTCTGGGCATGGATTCCTATTGGAATCCACCCCGGTTTACTTGGCTTTTGCGCCCGCTTCCAGCGCAAATTTGACCCGGTCAGAGCCAAGTTTGTAGTAAGCGGCCGTTTTCTCGATGCCGACCGCCTCATATCCTTCCCGCACAGCCGCCAAAATCGTCGTGCCTGCCCCGGCAAACGGGTCAAGGATGCGGCCGCCCGGCTCACAGATCTGGACAATGTCCCGCATCAGCGGCAGGGACTTCTCGGTTACATGGATGCGGTTGGCAGGGTTCGTGTGCCGAAAGACGCCGGGCAGGCAGCCCACGTTGCGCTGCAAGGGCATGGCCTCCTTCGAGCCCCAGACGATGAACTCTGCCTGCTGGCGGAAGCGGCCCTTCTGCGGGCGGCAGGTGGCCTTGTCCCACACAGCGATGCCACGCCAGATCCAGCCCGACCGCTGCAAGGCGTCGGTCATGGAGGGGAGCTGCCGCCAGTCGATAAACAGGCAGATGGGCGCGCCGGGGCGGCAGAGGCGGTAGGCTTCGTTCAGCCAGTCGGTCATGAAGTTCGTCCAGCTGCGCTGATCCATCTGGTCGCCTGCAAAGTCGGGCAGGGCTTTGTCCGGGGACATCGAGCTGTATTTCTGATTGGTGGTTTTGTTCTTCTCTGCCGGCGTGCTGCCGCCAGAGGCGTAGGGCGGGTCGGTAATGACGGCGTCAAACACGCCGTCCTGCATCTGGCGCATCAGGCGCAGGCAGTCGCCGTGCAAAATCGTCCATCCGTCACCGCCGGTGTGTTCGGGCAGTTCAAATTTGGCATTCGGGTCAAAGTCAAAAATGATGTTGGTTTCGGGGGTTTTGGTCAAAGGCATTCTCCTTCCGTTAACGTTCGGGGGTGTTGCGGTTTTTACCATCATGGCCAGGGGTCAGGCCGGGGTCGCGGACGATGGCCGCGCAGTGTTCATTGATGCCGATCAGGCGGTCGGTCGGGTTGTCAACGGTTTGTCCAGGTAGGATGCAGCCGCGCCCTGTCACAGCGACTTTACCTACAAGGTCGCCCATGACTACCGCCTGGCCGCTTACAAGCGGCGCGGCGTGGGTCTGCACGTTTTCCCGCACACGCGCATTGCCGCACACAACGGCGTCATTGCAGAGGCAGCCGTTTTTCAAAATGGCGTTATCGCAGGCGACAGCCCGGTCAAACAGGAGAGCACTGCCGCTGACAAGCGCCAAGTCCTGCGCCATAGCCTGACCATGCAGCTGTGCGCCGCCGCAGACATTGGCTTCGTCCCGGCTGATGGAATCGTCATAGAGCCAGGCATCATCCTGCTCCTGCGACAGGTTGGCCTCGCTCTGCACAAAACCGCCGAGTTCGCCAGCCGGCACATCGATCCCAACCTGCCGCAAGGCACGGATGCGGTGCAGTTCCGGGTAGACCGGGTGGGCGATGTCGGTGATCTCATACTTTTTTGTAGATTGGGAAGGCTCGGCTGAATTCCGGGTTTGGTCTACATTCGATGTGGACGGTGCGCCCTGTTCTGCCGGTTCCTGCAGTGGTTCAGCCTCCACTTGTTCCACCGTGAAAGCGAAGTGTTCCTCCTGCCAGAAGTGGACACTGAGCTTGCCGTCATCCACCTGGATGTCGCGCTGCTCAAAACCTTCGCCCCAGCCGTCCGAATACTGGCCGGAGAGGTACCCCTGCAAATCGTTCCAGCCGCGCTCGGTCAAATCTTCATCCACAACAACGGTGGCGCAGCCGCACAGCTCTCCGCCGCGTTCCTCCACAGTGATCCGGATGCTTTGCACATGGGCGGCCAGGTAGGGGTTGTTCTCATCATCGAGATACTGTTCCAGGTGGTCGCCCTCCTGTTCGATCTGCTCGGAGATTGCTGCTGCGTAATCGGACAGTTCATACCCGCTCAGTTCCACGAGCTCATCTTCCTGCCAGAACTCACTCCCGTCCGGCAAAAATTCCGCCGTCAGCGGGGAATACAGTTTGAAAGTCAAGTTTTCCATTGCTTCACCTCACATTGTCTTTGAATTTGTTTTGCGTTCTTGCACAGTTTTTCGCTTTATTCTTTGTGCGGTATTCCAAAGCTGCCTGCGCCAAATCTCCATAGTCAAAGCCCTCGATGGGCGGCAGGCACACCGCCACCTGATATTTTTCAGCGTAAAGCTGCGCCAGTGCGGCTGCCGCGGCGCGGCCGGGCGGGTCGTTGTCCAGGCAGAATTCGATGCGGTCCACCTGCGGGTGGCGGTGCAGAAATTCTTCCAGCGCAGCGGGCGGGTGAATGTCACAGCCTTCCGCCGGCGCGTAGATGCCGCCGAGAGACAGGCGATACTTGTCCGTCGCATCTCCGGCCAGCGTCATCTCGGCCATTGCGTCGATGGCCGCTTCAAACACAGCCACGG
>ERZ1090867.924-NODE-927-length-11028-cov-4.926091_pt1 | contig 11028 bp, 7 predicted proteins | sample MGYA00478476_ERZ1090867 | MGnify/ENA primary metagenome ERZ1090867 (study PRJEB33644, sample SAMEA5815742) | chicken gut metagenome | biome: Chicken; feature: Gastrointestinal Tract; material: Caecum | place: Ireland | collected 2019-01-01 | study: A study of the... | reverse complement strand
GCTATATTCTCACGCAGCAAAGCTGACTTTGCCGAAACTTCTTTTCTTGAATTTGCCGAGAGTTTTCTTGTTTATTACTGCCCGAAGATTTTAGGGGAGAATGTTTTCAGGAAAGCTTACTCAAAAAATCTCGGACAATCTTTAGGAGAGAAAGTTTCAAAACCTCTTGCCGAACTGAAGAAAGATAAGACTCTTCTTCAAAACGGCGGGCTGAAAAAACTGGCACCGGTTAAAGCCGCAATTTCATTGAGCTGCATGGCTATTCCTTTGACGGAGTTTTCTTTGAATTACATCAAAAATCTTTTTACGCTGAAAGTATTCAAACAGGCAGACTTTGACAATATTGCAAACCTGAACAAGAATGGCAAAACGGAAAAAGACGAAACAAAAACAAAAGTTAAAAAAAGTGCAATCAGAAATATTGCAACGGCTGCAGCATTGTTTGGAGGATGTCTTGGAGCTTCTATGCTTCTGGTGAAAAAGGGTCAGAGTTCGAAAGCTTTGCAATCATTTAGTGATGCACTGCTCGATCCCGGAAATAAGCTCTTTCCAAATAACAAGAAGCATGCAGATTTTGTGAATAAATATTTCAGTATAGATTTTGCTGATAACAACGGCAAACTTGCATTGAGCAGAGGGCAGCTGACGTCATGTGTTGTTATAGGCGGGGCAGGTTATTTTGGAGCGTCAAAAGACAGAGGAAAACAAAATTTCCTTGAAACTCTTTTCAGATATCCACTTGTAGGCTTCTATGTAATCACGGGCAGCGAGCTGTTTGAAAAAGGCTTCAAAAAAATTCTGAAAAACAAAGACTCATACAAGAATATAATTAAACCAAATCTTGATGTTCCAAAGTTTTCAGAACTTCCTCAAATAGCTGAAAAACTTGCCAAACAAAATAAATCAAGTGTTGAAGGTGAATTTGCAAAACTGACAAAACAAAAAGCTATTATCTCAGGTGTTCCGTTCCTCTTTAGTCTTGGATTTATGGGGCTGTTTGTTGCGGGTATTTCACGTGTGTTCACGCAGTACAGATATGACCATGACCACAAGAATGACCCTGATAATATAACCGTTAAAACTTTCATAAACCCTTATTCTCCGAAAAATATGGATGATTTCAAAAGAAGGGTGGCAACAAAACAGTATTTGAACTTTGCCAAGAAAGCCTAAACTCATTTTTCAATCGATAAAAATACAATCGGCTGCTTATAGAAAGACAGGCGGGCTTAATATTTTATAACCAAAATTTTCCTAAGTTCTTAGATATTATTCTTATTTATGGTAAAAAATAAGTAAGAGATAAACCAGAGGCAAAAGATGAAAACGATGACAAGAAATATAGAAAAGCTTAGAAACATAGCAATAATCGCCCATGTTGACCATGGAAAAACAACGTTGGTTGACTGCATGCTCAAACAAAGCGGAGCATTCAGAGAAAATCAGCATGTACAGGAAAGAGTTCTTGACTCAAATGATTTGGAAAAAGAAAGAGGAATAACAATCCTTGCAAAGAATATATCTATTGATTACAAGGGATATACAATAAATGTAGTTGATACTCCCGGGCACGCAGATTTTGGCGGTGAAGTTGAACGTGTTCTCGGTATGGTCGATGGGGCATTGCTTATTGTTGATGCAGCAGAAGGTCCTATGCCGCAGACAAGATTTGTTTTATCAAAAGCGCTTGAACTCGGTTTGAGAATAATTGTTGTTATTAATAAAATAGACAAAAAAGGTGCAGATCCTGACAGAGCGCTTGATAAAGTCTTTGATTTGTTCACAGAGCTTACTGATAACGAAGAACTGATAGATTTTCCTATAGTTTATGCAAGCAGTCTGATGGGATTTGCAAAGAACGAACTTGATGATGACAGCACAACAATAGAGCCTCTTATGGAGTGTATTGTCAAAAACATAAAACCTCCGAAAGGCGATGTTAACGCAAACCTTCAGTTCCATGTCACTACTCTTGATTATAATGAGTATGTCGGAAGAATAGCTATCGGAAGAATAATCAACGGTTGTATAAAATCACAGGAACAGGTGTCTTTGATTAAGGCTGATGGTAGCATCACAAGAGGCAAAGTCGTAAAACTCTTCGGTTTTAAGGACCTCGGACGTGTTGAAATACAGGAAGCTTTTGCCGGAGATATTGTTGGAATTGCTGGTTTTGCAGATATCCAAATAGGGGAGACTATCTCTTCTCTCTCAAATCCCGAGGCACTTCCTCTGATAAAAATAGATGAGCCTACTTTGCAGATGAATTTTTCAGTTAATGACAGCCCATTTGCCGGTCAGGAAGGTAAATTCGTCACATCAAGACAGTTGAGAAAAAGACTCTATGACGAACTCGAAAAAAATGTAAGCTTGAGAGTCGAAGATACTGACAGTACTGATGTTTTCAGAGTAAGCGGAAGGGGCGAACTGCACTTGGGCATTCTTATCGAAACAATGAGAAGAGAAGGGTATGAATTTCAGGTTTCAAAACCCGAGGTTATATTCAAAGAAGAAAACGGAGAAACTCTTGAACCCTATGAAAATCTGATTGTTGATGTTCCTGATAATTTTGCAGGTTCAACAATCGAAAGACTTGCCTCAAGAAAAGCACAGATGACAGATATGCACTCAAACGGCATAAGAACACATCTGAAATTCAACATTCCTGCAAGAGGGCTGATAGGATTCAGAAATGAGTTCATTAGAATGACAAAAGGAGAGGGCATCATGTATCACACATTTAATAAATATGATGTCTATGCGGGAGATATTCCTCGTCAAAGAAGCGGCTCACTCATTGCTCATGAAGAAGGTGAAGCAATTCCTTATGCACTTCACCAGTTTGAGGACAGGGGAGTTTTCTTTGTAACTCCCAAAACAAAAGTCTATAAAGGGATGATTGTCGGCGAAGGTAATCGTCAGCAGGATATAGCAGTCAATGTTTGCAAAACAAAAAAACTTACAAACATGAGAAGTGCTACGGCCGATGTTATGGTTACTCTGCAGGCTCCGAGAATTATGTCACTCGAAGAATGTCTCGAATATATTTCTGATGATGAGCTTGTTGAAGTTACCCCCCAGAATGTAAGAATGAGAAAAGCTGATTTGACAAGAACGAGGTTTAACTAACTATGATAGAAAAAGACAGTGTTGTTGAAAATTTTACACTCCCGGGAATTGATGAAAACGGTGTTGAAAAAGAATTTTCTCTTTACGATTTCAAGGGAAAAGATATTGTTTTGTATTTCTATCCGAAAGATAATACCTCAGGCTGCACTCAGGAAGCTTGTGATTTTAGAGATAATATGAATCGTCTTACATCCAAAGCTCTTGTTATCGGTGTAAGTCCTGACAGCGTTGCGAGCCACAAGAAATTCAGAGAAAAACAATCTCTCAATTTCCCTCTTTTATCTGACAGCGAACATAAGATTTCAGAATATTTCGGAGCCTGGGGTGAAAAGAGCATGTACGGACGTAAATATTTCGGGATTATACGCTCAACATTTCTCATTGACAAAGATATGAAGGTGAAAGCACTCTGGAGAAAGGTCAAAGTCAAAGGGCATGTTGACGAAGTGTTGAAAGCTATTGATTAGAATTCTGTTACGGTAACATTTTTGTTCAGCTCTTTGAGCTTTTCAATCAGCTTGTTGATTATGGCATTTTTTTCATCAGAGCTGTATTTGCCGTTGTTATAATTGGAAGCTTTCCCGAGAAAGAAGTTTATATCATCGGCTTTTTTGAGCATAAAAATTATTTCTTCGACAGGATTGTCAGGTTCTCTTTTTACGAGTTTGATTTCTTTTATGTTATTTTGCGATGGTGTTTTGAATCCGTAGATTTTGTTTATGTCATGCAGTGATTTGATATATTCATACTGAAAATCAAACTCATGCGTAAAATCAAACCACTTTACGACTTTTTCGAGGGTGAGAACTCCTTCGCTTACCAAATCAAAACCGTCAAGATGGGATTTTGCAGGTATATCGTTCACAAACTGATTTTGATCGACTGTGAGTTTTTTGTTTAGAACTCTTGCGAAAACTTTTGCCGTTGTTCCCCCGCAGAGAATTTTTTGTCCGTCGCATGCGCAGAAAGATTCTACATATTTCTTATCATCACTTTCGCTTTTGGGAGGTCCTATAGCTATATTCAGCTGAACTCTGTCACGGGGATTTATGACAAGGATTGTGATATCATCAGAAAGAGAACCGTTTTCTATATATTTTGCATAGTGAATAAGACTATGGGAAATGTTTTCGCTTGATGGATGTATCTGGAGCGACTGTTCCAAAAACAGTGCAACTCTATCCCATCCCCAGCCGTCTTTCAATAATTTTCCTCTTCCTGCCTGAACCAAACCATCACTTGCAAGGACAAGAAAGTCATCTTTTTCTATGCGAAAATCACTGATAAAAATATCTTCTCCTTCGCAGACTATTTTCTTTCTTTCATACTCTTTCAACTTTAGATGATTGAAATAAAACACAAGCGGGTTGTCATATTCAATAATCCTAACTCTCAGGTCATTGAAAATTTGTATGACCGTAAAAGTCGAGTAAGCTATTTTCCTCTCCCGGCATGTAGGAAGAATATTCTTCAGAACTTTGACGCTCTGCTCAAGAGGCATGTTATTCATCAAAAATTTTGAGAGAATAATCTTTGTATAAGTCGAAGAAATATTCGCCTTCACCCCGCTGCCTAAACCGTCAGAGAGGACAAATATCTTGCTGTTTTCGTCTTCAAATACTTCTATGCTGTCGCCGCATAGAATTTTTCCCTGTTTATTAAACTGTTGTATCGAATAATCTATAATCATTGTTTTATCAGATTTATCAGTTTACCTAACAACATCTCCGTTTCAGCTGTTGATTCACCAAGGAGTACAGCTACATCATGAGTTACTTTCATCTGCTTATCCAAAACGGCCTGCGCTTTTTCTAGTGTTTCCATCTTAACTTTTTCAAGCGCCTGTTTGTGAACATCAGCTTCCGTAATATCAACCAGAAACACAATCGTTATTCCAAGGTCTTTTATAGAGAAGATTATTTTCTTTACCTTTTTATTGTTGAATGCTCTTATTGCTTCGTAGACATGCTTTTTGTTTTTCAAAACATTCTGGAATGGTTCCAAATCATCAAACAATACTGATATATTCTGATTAATAAGCTCATCGGCTTTTTTATCAGCCATCTCAAGAAGCGCATCATTCACGCCCGTTATTTTCAGATTGTCATCAAGAATAATTACTCCGTTTGGATTTGACTCAAGCAAAATTCTCGAAAATTTTTCAGCACGATTTTTCATATAAGGAATGCACATCTCTTTCTCAGCTTTCCCCTGTATGACAGCAATCGCTTTATCCCGGCAAGACTTATAACCGCATGCTCCGCAGTTAATTTCATCCTCTTTTGTGTATTTTTCCATTGAACGCAGAGTTGCTCTGATTTGTTCCTCAGTCGGCACAATCTCTTCTTCGTAATGATTGGCAAATCTTCTGTTAAGAGGATATTTGTTTATGTTGAGGATTTTTTGGTCTTTTTTCTCAAACATATTTATTTCTTTGTTGAATTTTTCCTCTATCTCAAAATAATTTGCATCACAATAACTGGATGGTTTGAGAGGTCCGTTTATGCAGCCGTTTTTGCAGGCTAACATCTCAATCATTTTGTATTGAACATTTGATTTGCCTCTCAGGTACTTGAGAAATTCCATAATTTCTTCTAATCCGCTCAGAGAAATCATCTCATCTTTTGATAACTCTTTATCGGCACCGCACAGAGTCAGAAGAGAACCCTCAAGAGGATATGTCGATGTTTCGTAGATATAATCGTCATTGAAAAATTCCGGAGTAACTTTGTCAAAAGAAAAGTTCTCATCATTCATCCACTCTTCTAGCTCGTTGAACGACAGAGCATACTCTATTCCGTTTTCCTCCGCTTCATTCTTTTTTGCAAGGCATGGGCCTATGAACACTACTTTTGAGTCAGGATAGTTTTCTTTTATTTCTTTTGCATGCAGCACCATGGGGCTATCAACCGGAGCGAGCAGGTTTATCAAGTCAGGATAGAAATTTTCTATCAGCTTCACTATAACCGGGCATGCAGTTGAAATAACGGGCAGCTTGGTAATTTTCATGTATTCATAGTGCTTTATTGCGTTTATTTTTGCAAATTGAGATGTCTGCTCTACCCTGAAAATTCCTTGAGATTTGAGAAATGATAAAATACAGCCCGTTTTGTCAAAGTCATAATAAGCATAAAAAGATGGAGCAATGCTTGCTATGACTTTTTCACCGTTTTGTAAAGCTTCTTTCAACTCGGGGAGCGAGGTTTTTACTTTTTTTGCCTTTTGAGGGCATACATTCACGCATGTTCCATCAAGAATACACTTGTCAAAATCAATGCAGACTCTGTTGTCTGAATAACTGATAGCATTGACCGGACAGTGTTTTATACATTTATAACAATCCTTGCAGTTGGATTTTATAATTTCTATTATTCCCATTTTTATACCTTTAATCCATTACCTAAAATCGTGATATTTATCACACTTATATAACTAAAATTATAACATCTGTACTGTTTCTGTCAACGTTTATTCGGTCTATATTATTTTGCAAAGTCGGGGCAGTGACTTAGTTTAGATGAAGTATTTTTGTAAATAATTGTTAAAGATACACTTGAAAAATTTTTATCATTTGCTATATTATGAATAGTGAAATAAATCACAATTATTTTGCGGTATAATACACGATGTTAAGAAATAAGGACATTGAAACATGATTACAGAAAAACTACCTGAAGAAACAACTTGTCCGGCAAATGTTGAAGTAAAAACAGAAGAAGATTTGCACTTTGCCATTGACAAAGCAGCAAAAGCTCAAAAAATTTACGCAACATTCAATCAGGAACAAGTAGACAAAATTTTCAAAGCAGCTGCTACTGCAGCAGACAAAATGAGAATTCCTCTTGCAAGAATGGCTGTTGAAGAAACAGGCATGGGGGTTATGGAAGATAAGATTATCAAAAACCACTTTGCATCGGAATATATCTACAACAAATACAAAAACTACAAAACATGCGATATCATCAGCGAAGATAAAGCTAACGGTATCAAGATGGTAGCTGAACCTATCGGTGTAATAGCTGCTGTTATCCCTACTACAAACCCGACTTCTACAGCTATTTTCAAATCTTTAATTGCATTAAAAACAAGAAACGCTCTTGTTTTCTCTCCTCACCCGAGAGCTAAAAAATGTACAATTGCTGCTGCAAAAGTAGTTCTGGATGCTGCCGTAAAAGCAGGTGCTCCTGAAGGTTTAATCAGCTGGATTGATGAACCATCAGTTGCTTTATCAAATGCATTGATGAAACACCCTGATATCGATATGATTCTTGCTACAGGCGGCCCCGGCATGGTTACTGCTGCTTATTCTTCAGGGAAACCTGCATTGGGTGTAGGTCCCGGTAATACTCCTGCTGTAATCGATGAAACTGCAGATATCAAAATGGCTGTTTCTTCAATTCTTTTGAGTAAAACTTTTGATAACGGTATGATTTGTGCTTCTGAACAATCAGTTATTGTTGTTGATGAAGTATATGAAGAAGTTAAAAAAGAATTTGAATACAGAGGTGCTTATATCCTCAATCCTGAAGAAAGAGAAAAAGTAGGCAAAACTGTTATTCAAAACGGAAGAGTAAACGCAGCAATCGTAGGTCAGCCTGCTTCCAAAATTGCAGAAGTTGCAGGGATTACTGTTCCTGAAGAAACAAAAGTTCTTATCGGTGAAGTTACTGATGTTTGCGAAGAAGAACCGTTTGCACATGAAAAACTCTCACCTGTTCTTGCTATGTACCGTGCATCAAACTTTGAAGCTGCTGTTCAAACAGCTTATGAACTGGTTGACTTTGGCGGAGCAGGTCATACATCTGTTCTTTACACTGATGAAAGAAAAACTGACAGAATTGACTACTTCGGAAGAAGATTACATACTTGCAGAATCTTGATTAATACTCCATCATCACAAGGTGGTATCGGTGATTTGTACAACTTCAGAGTAAATCCGTCACTTACACTCGGATGCGGCTCTTGGGGCGGTAACGCTACCAGCGAAAACGTTGGAGTCCACCACTTATTAAACATCAAAACAGTAGCTGAAAGGAGAGAAAACATGCTCTGGTATAAGGTTCCTGCAAAAATTTACTTCAAGAGAGGCGCACTTGATTTGGCTCTCAGAGAATTGAAAGGAAAGAAAAGAGCATTTATCGTAACAGACAGATTCCTCTTCAATTCAGGAATGACTCAAGGTATTACAAACGTATTGGATGATATCGGTGTTGATTATCAAATCTTCTTTGATGTAAAACCAGATCCGACATTGTCAACAATCAATGATGCAATGATGATGGTTAAAGCTTATGAACCTGATGTGTTCATTGCTCTTGGCGGCGGTTCTTCTATGGACGCAGCTAAAATTCTCTGGTTGATGTACGAACAACCTGATACGGTATTTGAAGATATCGCTATGAGATTTATGGATATCAGAAAGAGAATTTGCCAGATACCTGATCTCGGTAAAAAAGCTGAAATGGTATGTATACCTACAACTTCAGGTACCGGTTCAGAAGTTACACCGTTCTCAATCATCACTGATGATGAAACACATGTTAAGTATGCAATTGCTGACTATGCATTGACTCCGAACGTAGCTATCGTTGACCCGAACCTGGTAGACTCTATGCCTAAAGGTTTGACGGCTGTTTCAGGATACGATGCTATCGTACACGCTCTTGAAGCTTATGTATCAGTAATGGGTACTAACTTTACAAACAGCAATTCATTAGAAGCACTCAAGTTGTTATTCAGATATCTGCGTCGTTCTTATAACGAAGGTAAGAATGATCCGGTTGCAAGAGAAAAAGTTCACTATGCAGCAACAATCGCAGGTATGGCTTTTGCTAACGCATTCCTTGGTATGTGCCACTCAATGGCTCACAAATTGGGTGCTATGTTCCACGTACCGCACGGTCTTGCTAACGCATTGTTAATCAATCAGGTTATCAAATTCAACGCAACTGATAAACCGGCTAAACAAACAGCATTCCCGCAATACAAATTCCCGAATGCAAAAATGAAATACGGTCAGATTGCTGATGAATTAGGCTTGGGCGGCAAGAATGATGATGAAAAAGTTCAACTTCTTCAAGAAGCTCTGATACAGATGAAAAAAGACCTCGGTCTTCCGATGTCAATCAGAGAATACGGTATTGACGAAGCAGAATTTATGTCAAAACTCGATGAAATGGTTGAACTTGCATTTGATGACCAGTGCACGGGAGCAAACCCGAGATATCCGTTATTTAAGGAAATCAAACAAATGTATATTGATGCTTATAACGGTGTCATCTAAGTTATTTTTACACATAATTTGTTTTACCGGCCTCTTGATTTCAAGAGGCTTTTTTTTATTGTTTTCTGTTATTTTGGGAATGAAAGACCTGCTTGCCGCTCAGAGTGAGTGAATACAAAGAAATCCTTAGCTACACTTAAGATGACAACATAACCGTTATAGCCGTAAGAATTTCCTCGTTCGAAGACTCTTAATCTGGCGTTCAGAGTTTATTAATCTTCATGAGTACTTTTTCGAAAACAGAAACAGCCTCATCAACATCAGCTTTTGATATAATAAGAGGAGGAACGAATCTTATGACATTGTGTCCAGCGCCTATTAACAGCAAACCGTTTTTCTGGCATTCGGGTAATCTTCAACCATTAACCTGTGCCCCCTCGCCAGTTCCTATATGTTCAAGAGAAAATTCATTAAAACTGTGTGGCGTTCCGTGATATGCTGATTGATTATAAACTACTCTATTATCAGATCCTCCCCTGTCGGATCGTGAAACCAGTTCATTTCCCCTGATATTTTCTTCTTGCTGAAGTCCATATCCTCTGTCGTTAAGTCTTTCAATGACTTCTTCTGTTGTGATTGGTTGCGGTTTTTCGCCGTATTTGACGTCTGTTGAGATTGCTTCATAACTTGCAAATATACCTTTCTTTTCCATTATAACATAATTCTGTACAGGTCTATATCCCTACTTCATTAGTGATATATTCAATAGGTACAAGCCTTCCGGTTTTTCTATATCTGTTTACAGCTCTTTCTATTGTTTTTTCAATAGGCAAATCAACAAGCCTTAAATGCACATCATAGCCGGCAGCTTTTGACATATCGTATTTAGACATAATATACTCTTCAACTTGTGCTTCAGAGTGATGTGATGAAATATTATTTATTAATCTTCATAAGTACTTTTTCAAAAACAGAAACAGCCTCATCAACATCAGCTTTTGATATAATAAGAGGAGGAACGAATCTTATGACATTGTGTCCAGCGCCTATTAACAGCAAACCGTTTTTCTGGCATTCGGATATTATCTCAGAAGGAGAAATGCTGCATTCAACTCCGAGCATAAGCCCCAAACCTCTTACATCCTGAATGATATCAGGGTATTTTATCTTCAGCACTTTTAGCTCGGCTTTCAGATAATCTCCAACCTGACGTACATTTTGAAGAAGTTTTTGATTAATAATTTCATCCAGTACGACTTTTGCTCCGCTCATAGCGATAGGATTACCGCCGAAGGTCGAAGCATGGTCCCCCGGTGAGAAATATTTAGCTGCTTTTTCTTTTGCCATCATTGCTCCAACCGGAATACCGTTTGCAAGTCCTTTTGCAAGACAGATGATATCAGGTTCAACATTATAATTCTCGTAAGCAAATAATTTCCCTGTTCTGCCGATTCCTGTCTGTACTTCGTCAAAAACAAGCAGGATATCATTTTCATCGCACAAGGTTCTTACCTGTTCAAGAAATTCTTTATCAGCAGGAATTACACCTCCTTCACCCTGTATAACTTCCATTAAAATGGCGCAGGTGTTTTCGTTTATCAACGCTTTTATTGACCCGAGGTTGTTATACCTGTCTCTTATACACATCTGACGCTGCCGACGACTTAATAGGTGTA
>ERZ1090867.918-NODE-921-length-11064-cov-23.945045_pt1 | contig 11064 bp, 14 predicted proteins | sample MGYA00478476_ERZ1090867 | MGnify/ENA primary metagenome ERZ1090867 (study PRJEB33644, sample SAMEA5815742) | chicken gut metagenome | biome: Chicken; feature: Gastrointestinal Tract; material: Caecum | place: Ireland | collected 2019-01-01 | study: A study of the... | reverse complement strand
CAACGAACATGGCAACCAAAACAACGAAACAGACCACCGACACCAGTGCAACCGACGTCAGTAAAAAGATGGCAGGTAGCGCAGAATTCAACGCAAGGGAATTCCAGAAGGTCAAAATCTATTCTGTGCAGCGCAAAGGCTACACCTTCTACGAATTCGTGCTCCTGAACCAGCGCGTCAGTCTCGACAAAGGCCTGATGGACTACCTGAAAGAAACGAAGGTCTTCAAGGAGACGCTCCAGATCGAGCCCTACATGCAGTTGTACGCCATGCAGAATGGCAAATACTGCAATCTGCATCTCGGCCTTACCAAAGAAAAGCGCGACGAGTTGAACGCCGCAATTTCGGAGGGCGACACCTCCGACGATCTTCCGTTCTGACCTAAAGCGCCGGGAACCGTCATTGCAATGCGGAATGGGAGCAACGGGAAGCCCCCGCCATTCCGCCCGTGGTAGCGCACATTGCAACCGGCCGGTAGCTATGGTATAAATCGCGGCCCCTGAAAAGGGGCCGTACTCTCAACAGGAGGCACATATGAACGAACAGGATACAAACACCCCGGAACCTATCGAACAGCCCGCAGAGAGCCCGCAAGAGGCCTCTCCGCCTGCGCCAAACGATTCTATCGTCGACGCGCTCACTGCGCATTTTAACGATCAGCTTGCAGACCTGCAGGCGCAGATCGAAACGCTCCGCAATCAGGTTTCGGAGCGGGACAAAACTATCCAGGTACTCACCGGGGATCGCCCCGGAAGTCATAAAATACAGACCGACTTTGACGCAATGCTGTCAAAGCTCGGCATGAAAAGGAGGAGCTAATGGCCCTGATTATCCCCATCAACGGTCATACCGCAAGCGCATTTTCCCCGGATGATGTGCACGGCCTGATCTACAAATTCGCCGAAGAGATTTACACCGGCGCAGACATCGAGGTTCAATACCCGGAGTTTGAACGCACCGTGCAGGAGTGGGGCGGCATTCTCGGAGACGTGCGTGTCCCGCCCGCAACCGGATATGCAATCCAAGACAACACGACCAGCATTTGCGGCCCGTACTATTTCGACGTAGACGCCCTGTATTACCAGACCTGGGACGACAAAATCTACTGGAGCGAATACCGCACCGACATGCTGGAGCGTGTATTCAACGGTCAGACGGATTTCAACATCTTCATGTCCCATGTGTTGCAGCGCAATGTCGAGGGCTGGCGTGCCGACATTAACAAGAGCATCGAATCCGCCCTTGTCAAAGCAGCAACGACCGGTTCCGCGGAAACGCTGGTCGCATACGACTCGAGTGCGGCGACTCTAGCCAGCGCCATTACCAACTCGGGCATGTACGGCTGGCTGAACGGCGAGTCGACCGACATATCCCGCATTAAGGTACTGGAGAACCCGACATGGGAGCAGCTCTACAGCGAGATCGCGGCCAAGTCGCTGGACATGACGAGAACCAACCTGTCCTATATCGGCAAGAGCACCAACAGAGTTGCGAGCGAAAACACCATCGGATTTGGCAATCGCATGTCTGATCTCATTATCATGATCCCGGATGAGCTGTACGCCTACGCCGATGTAACGTACATCCAGACGCTTGAGCGTCTCTCCGGCCTCGACAAGCTGCCGCAGATCAAGCCGTACAAAGGCAATATCGCGCTGTCGAACGGGACCACTGGCTACCCGGTAATCATCATGGACAAACGCGTTCTGAACCACATCACGCGCAAGCAGCGCGCCGTTGAGAACTACGTCGCCTGCCGCGACAGCCAGCAGATCGGTCTGTTCAAGTCCGACATGGTCCGCTATCTGCCCTATTACAAGGCTTTCGCCATTGTTACGCCGATGCCGATCCAGTCCACCAGCACTGCCGGCATTCGGGATGCGCTGTTCTCCCCCACTGGTCAATCGGTCGGGACAAGCGCCGCCGATATCAAAGGCAATGTTAGCCAGCTCAACAACAAAGTCCCCTTAAAACTGGAAACATACCTTAACGGCATGTGGACGGATTCTGGCCAGACCACGGCCGACCTCGCCATTATCAAGAACGCAGCATCCAACATTCATGATGACACCCAAAACATCGCAACGCACGTTGCATCCATCGACAACAAAACGCCCGAACCAACCGCATAATCACATCAAAGCCCGCCCTTTGGGCGGGCCATTTTCAAACAGGAGGTAATTTCATGGCGAGCAAACAAACGCCTTCCGACTTTTTCGCCCCGGACATCATTGTTGACAACGTTATTAACTTCGCCTGCTCCCAGATCAAGCACCGCAGGACGGACGGGAAGCCTGACCCCATCCCGCCGGGGTGGATCGTCGAAAACCTGATCCGGGAGGGGAAGCTCGGCTGGCTCCACGCAAACGACCCGTCGGAAGGTATGTACCTTGTACAGGGCGATTATACGCGCTCCCGGTACGGGGAGCCCACGATGGTGGCGCTGCGCTCACAGGCAACATCCGCCGCGTCATTCAACGTCCCGACCGATTACGACGGCATTGCACCGGGCAAGGTCTCCATCCTGTCGGCAAATACGACGGAGACGCCGCCCGTGCTCTATATCGAGCGTGTGGCCCGTGTGATCGCCAAGCTGGACATGGTGATCTATGGTAACACGCTGGCGTCCAGCCGCACCCAGATCATCGGCACGGATCGAAAACAAGGCGCCATCCTGAAATCCCTGTTTAACGACGTTGAGCAGGGCCTGCCGACGGTCATCCAGAATGAAATCGCGGCGGTGATCCAGCGCATCGATATTTCCGCGCAATTCATCGGCAATGACTACTACGCTCTCCGCCGCGCCCTGATGAGCGACGTGCTGAAGCAATTCGGCGCTGTCACCCCGACGATGTACAAGGCGGAGCGCACGCAGTCCGCGGAGGTCAACGCCTCTGTCGGCGAGGCCATCGACAACGTATATGTGATGATCGACCAATTCAACCGCGACGCCGAGGATGGGGAGGTCCCATATGAGTTGTACTATGCCGGTTATGGCGTCCGGTACGATACAGATGACGTCAGCGCAACCGAGCTACCCAACGATCGGATCGATCCGGGCAGCATGAGCGACGAAGGAGGTACCCCCAATGCGTGAACAGCTTGATATGATTGCGCCCGTTCTGGGCAGCATTGCGGGGCTCTCCGGCGTCATCACAGAGGAGGGCGTGATGTCTGTAGTGTCCTTGTGTGTCGCGATCATCTGCGGCATTACGACAGTCGTACAGACGGCAATCAAAGCATACAAGGCCATCCGGCGCGCATGGCTGGAGTCCAGAATACAGAAAAGCAGAGAGGAGGAAAAGCGGGATGATTGACCTGACCAACTATTGGAGCTATAACCGTTACGTCGAGAACAACGGCGGCCTGCAAGGCATTCTGGGTCTTTATCCGGCCATCCCCACGGCCTCCGGCCAGCAGATCACCTTTGCGCAGCTCTTTCAGGGTCTTTTTGGCACCCGCTATCTATGTTATCCCGAACCGCATATTGAAGCGTGGACCAGCGAAGCAATCGGAATGCTGGAGCTTTACGCCAACGACTTTGCCGAGAAGCTCGCAAACCTCCCAACCATCGAGGATAAGCTGTGGCCGGAGGATGAAACGGAATCCCGGGAGATCAAGAGCGCCCCGACCGGCGTAATGTCCGCAAGCAACTATTCACTCGGCGGGGAGGTCATCACCCGCACCTATCGGCTCACGGTGGACGATCTCCTGAAATACCGGGAGATGAAGCCATTTATCAGTGAGATGATAAGACTATTTGACACGCTGTTCCTCCCCATTGTGTTTGGGTGGGACGATGAATACCCGGAGGTAGTCACATGACCGTCACCTTCTATTCAATACCGGAATGGTTCCCCGGATCAAAGCGCCCGTTTTGCTCACAGGCGAACATGAATGCATTTCTGGAGCAGCACGCCGTCGGCTCGCAGTCCTCCAATACATGGTGGTTCCCGAACTCCCCGCAGGACCTTGAATATATCGACGTGAACGGTGGCGCATCCACGAACGGCGCCAATTATATCATCGTTCGGGAAATGACCGGCTCCGGCGTGCGGTGGGGATATTTCGTGACAAACGGGCGCCCCCTGACATCCGGCGTGTATCGAATGGATTTGCAATACGATCCCTATATCAGCTATATCATTCAGAGGGGGCCGACAATCATCAATGTCAGTAGGGCGCATATTGCGGGCGCCTATGGGGGCGGCCTTGATTCGGAGGATGAGGCCACAATCCCGGAATCCGTACTGCCCTACGGGAGTATGTCGGTAACATCCACGCAGCCGCTGGCGCTGGTGAAGGCCCTTCCAATCGGGGGTGTCACATCTATGGATCTTGTGGTTGCGTTCACATTCACGAAGGGTCCGGCAAGCAGCGGCAGGCGTAATTTCCTGTTCCTTGTGGGGACCGGCGACGGGCTGTTTAATGGCTATGGGGACGGGGATAGCATCCTGTCTGCGCTGGCCTCCGTTGCGCAATGCTATGGCTTGACATATCAGAACGCCGACTGGACAGACGGCGTTCTGTCCGGCGCATGGTACGTGCCGCATGGGACCGTTGCTGTCCGCAGTAACGACATCGGCTTTTTGTGGTATGAATTGGGTGGCGTAAAAGCGCAATCGCCCGTGCGCGAGGTGGCTAATACGGCGGGGAACTCATCCAGATCGTTCGCCTCTGACCTTGGCTGGTCGGAAACAGTAGAAGCACACGCGCGTGTCGGGAATCTCCTCCGCAGCGTAGAAGTGTGCCCAAGAAGGACCGCCGCGCCCGTCCTGGTCACGTACACCGCATTCGGGGAGGCCGGCCAATTCTCATTCGGTTTTATGTTGGATAATGAGTATACAGACCTCACCGACACAATCGCCTTGCCGTATCCGGTCGTAGAAATGAATGCACAGCGCACCCAGTATAAAATCGCCGATACCGTCGGTATTGTCGGGTCCACATTGGGGCTTGTTTCCTCTGTGGCAGCCGCTGTTCCAACCGGTGGTGCCTCGCTTGTCGGGGTCGGGTCCTCCATCCTGTCGCTTGGGCAGGCGATTTCTGAAAAGGTGAATCGACCGACACCAAACAGTACCCGCCCGAACACCGGCCTTGAATCTATGTATGCCTGCCCAATCATCGACGGCGCGCGCAAGCCCACTCTGATATGCGGCCTCGGGCTTCTGGCGTATCAGGCGGCGAATATGCCCGATGTCGCGTCATTTGGCTATCCGCAGGACTACTGGAACGACTTTGTGCAGTTGTCGCACACGGGGCCGTCCTCCGGTACGGGCTATTATATCCGCATTGACCAGGGGGAGCCCACCAGCGCCCCGCCGGAGTACCGCCGAGGCATCAAGGAGCAGCTTGCCGCTGGGGTCATTGTGTATAACGGTGTGCCGACATGAGCGTGTATCATGACTGGAAACGTCTTCTGTCCTGTAACGGGCTGATCTACATTGCAGAGGGCACCCGGCAGGTCGGCAAGTCTTTCCCCATGCGGGCCCGGGCAATCCTGCGGCACATCCGAACCGGTGAAGCCGTATTCTGGAGCCGCCGGACAGAAACGGAGGTGGATCAATTCGTGTCCACCTTCCCCAGCCCGAAGTGGGAGCGCCTTTGCCGATACTGCGGGATTGAGCTAAAGCAGTTACGGATGAAAAACGGGACGCTGCAATTTCAGCGTGAGGAAAACGGGTCATGGGCAAAGGTTATGCGGTTTGGCTCTATCAGCCGCTGGAACTCTTTTCGCGACACCGACGATCCGAAGGAGACGCTGCTGTATCTGGATGAGGCATTTGCAACCGTGGCGAAGACGCGCGCCTATGGCGGGAATGAGGTCAACGACGCGCTCGACCTGTTCCGCACGCTCCGGCATGAGGATGATTCCAAAATGCGGCTGCTGGTGGCCGGGAACCCTGACAGGGCGTGCAATCTATGGCTGGACTACTTCGGGATCAGACGCCCGAAAATCCGCTCCGGAATCGTGGCGCTGACACCAACCGTGAACGGCGGGGAGTTCGGTAAAATCTGGTACGAGTACATCCCGCCGCACGGCACCGACGCGCTGGACCGACTGCTGACCGGGACCGAGCAGGGCGCATTCCTGCAAGGTCAGGCAAAGGGAACAGACCCGCGCCTGATCGCCAGCATTCCGCCTGGGTCGCAGTGGTACTGCAACTTTGATTTCGGTGGCTTCCTGTCCGTATGGCGCAGCGGGGATTATATGATATTCTCCCGTTCGTATGCGCCGGGGCCGGTATTCCGCAACCGCCCGGACGGCGGAAAGGATACACTCCTATTCACCGCAGACGTGCGAAAGCGGCTTGTGCTGCTGCGGAATGCGTGGGCGCAGGGTCGCGTCCGGTTCGCTTCTGACGAGGCCATGGAAAGCGCCGCGGATGTCGTAGCAAAGATTATATGAAAACAGCCCACCGGATGGTGGGCTTTGTTTTATATCTCCCTGTAGCTGGTGGATGCGGGGTTTTTGTTTTGCCGGTCGTGCAGGTGCTCCGCGTGATCGGCAAGTATCCGGTTCGCAAGCTGCGGCGTCAATTTGATCGCGGCTGGCTGCTCCCCGGGCTGCAAGTATGTGACTGCCCCGGTCTGGGGGTCCCTGGACATCCATTGCTGTTGCTGCGGCGTGGATACGTCGTAGTAGATCACTGATGCGCCGGGGTTGACGTATGCGCCATTCTCAAGCGCAGTGAGGATATTTTCGGTGTAATTGTTCTGCATGGCAAGGTCGTTCCACTGGTAGCGCAGAAAAGCGGCCCCGCTCTGCGCGGTGATTGTGCTGCGTAAGTCCCCGATGGCGGATACAACTCGGTCGATGGTGAGTTGATACCCACGGCCACGGGCACGCTCAATGGATTTCATGGTGGTTTTGACGTCGATTCTGGCGCCAAGGATACGGTTGATGTAATTCAGGCGACGCTCGATGTAGGACAGCGCCTTCTTTGATGTGGACAAATAGTTTGGCATTTTACCCTCCTATACGGTCAATTTCCGGCCTTGAAGCGTTCCTCAAGCTCGAATACACCAACAGGGTCCCCTTTATAGTACCCTTTCATTGGCTGCTTGATCACAGCTTGCAGATCGCGCAATTTCTGCCAGTATTCAGGCAAAATTTTATATATGTTCCGTAGCTCCTTTAGGTTTTTATTGCGACAACACCAGCAGGATACACGGTCCAGAATGTCATAAAGCCTGATTTGCTCTCCGCCTGGGGCGCTTTCGTACCAATAGATGCGGTGATCATAACAGTATTGGATACAATCGCCCCCTGTCATGGCCCAATCCGCTAGCGGGGCACGCTTCCAGCGCTCGAGTCTTTCCAATCGGTTTTTCTCATCTGCTGCGATCCCTACGTAAACAGTCGCGTTTTTTGCCTTCGCATATTTGTCAATGGTTCGCATTTTTTCACTCGTGCCCCACCGGCACGGGCCGCCGCACCATCCGCGGCCTTTCACCTTTTCCCCTGTGCGCTTTGTTATCGGTCTTTCTAACATGTTATAAAGAAAAGACTCTCTTGGTATTAGCTCGGTGTATTTAATGCCGGCTTCTGCCAGCATGGGCACAACAAAGTCTCTCACATCGTATATGGCCTGAAATTCCATCCCGGTATCAAAGAAAACAACCTCGTCGAGTGGTTTGTTTTCAGATAATAGACGGAGCAACATTGCCGTGCTGTCCTTGCCCCAGCTAACGCTTGCTATATAAATCATTTCTGTCTCCTTTCACATGAGGGCCTCATCGCCCGCAATGGTTTTGCATAGAAATTTGGGCAAAGGGATCAAGGCCTTCCCTCCGATCACATTCAGGGCGTGCAGGGACTGAATGCGGCGCCCGGGTATATAAATATCTCGGAGGGGTTCACCGGCCTTGTAGAGCCTGTAAATGGCCTCTACGTTGACGCCCTTTGAATGGATAGATACTTCCCCGGACTCCTCGATTTCATAGTAGGTTTTCGGGGCAAGAAAGCAGGCTTCACATATCGGGGTGTCGTTCTCCTGCTTGAATGCGCCGAGCGTGTACGGGTCATTGTACGGGTTCTGGCGCAGGCCGTGGAAGCTGTCGGTGTCCGTATACAGGAACAGCTCCGGCACATCGTCCTCATATGCCCGGCGGATGGCCTGCCGGATGCGCACGCGCCCATTTGCCGTAATGCGGGCGCCCTGTACAACGTGCATAATCATTCGGGGGTCTGCGTGCTCCGTGCCCTCCACCTCAAAGCGCCGGACGACACCATCCGGGAATACGGCGCGGTCAAACTCCGCTTTCATCGGGTTCTGGCTGTACTTCCCGCCAAACCCGTTCGGGACCAGCTTGTGCGTGTTGTAGCGAGCCCAGTCTTTGACCTTCTTTGCGGCAGTTTTGCGTTCCGTCTCTTCCCGCATGACCGCCTCAATCGCCGGTTCCTTCCGGCAGTGGTAGCAGATCACCCCTGCTACATCAATCCGGGTGAAGTCGTACCAATGGCACAGCTCGGCGAGCTCCTCCAGAAACATGCACATTTCAGGAAATGGCCCTTCCTCGAACATGATACAGTCCTCTATCTTGGCGGTGAAGGGGTTTCGCCAGATCGGCACACGGTTTGCTTTGACTTCCCCATAGAGCGCGGACAGGCGGAGAATGAAACAGTCTGTGCGGGGATTGAAAAAATTCATGGCGGTATCAATATCCGGGAATGATTCTGGGTGCCCGAATACGGACAGCATATCAGCCATGTAGGCCGGGTAATGCGCGTTCGCGTCGTTCCGGTACGCCTGTATGCCGGTCAGACAGCGCCCGCGGTACCTCGGATTGATGCAGCACAGGCCGCCGCCGAGCAGCCCGTGCTGCCTGTAGTATCGGTCCTGTTCAATCGTCATCGGGTGCTCTGCCTGAAACCGGAGCAGGCGGGAGCGCTCACCAAGGCGGGGATACATGCGTTTTAGGACATACTTTTTGGATAAACCGGAGGCTGTCAATACCTCCGGCTTCTTGCCGTCTATCCGGTAGCCGTATGTGGAATACAGAACATCGCTTGCGGTCTTGACGAGCCACCAGAGGCCAGCGACGTCGTTTCGCATGTATGCGATGTCGGCCTCGGTTGAGCCGTCGGCAGTCTGGTATGACATCTCCAGCTTGCGGATGGGATTTCCCTTTTCGTCGCGGACGTCGTAGGACTTGAGCAGGTCCTCAAGACCGCCGTGCAGGATGTTGCGCAGGTCATACATCATTAGCTTGTGGCCGCGCGTCTTGCCGTTCGGGATGTTCAGCGTAACGCTGTACCGGGCTCCGAAATCGGAAACCAGCTCGCAGTATTCGCCGGGGCTCGGGTGATCTTGAACATATTGATACCCGGCGCGCAACAGGCCGGCGTCCAATACTGACATATCAAACGGGGCATTATACCACCACCCCGTTTTGATGTTGCGTTCTTTGATCTCGAATAGGAACTCGTCAAGGGACTGACAGACCGCGAAGCCGTCCGGTGTGTAGATGAGGTATGCCCAAGCCCTCACCTCGGTATGTTCGCGCCACCAGGATTCCGGATACTTCGGTTCGTCTCCGTCCATCTCGGCGCACATCTCCCGGATGCGTTCCTCCGGGAGAATTTCGCCATCTACGTAGGTGTGCGTCTCGGTGTCGAATGCGGCGTAGTCGTAAACTGTGACCCCGTTGAAGCTGTTGAAGATCATGGCGCATAGATTCGCGGGAGCTCGGCGATCTGTGGCGTACCGGTCTCAAGATCGGTTGCGGTGATGTACCATGTGTCATCATTCGTGGATAGCAGGTGCTCGAATTGGGCGATGCCGGATTCCAGATTGGAGATCATACCTTGATAGGTAATGGTGTCATAGACGCCCAGAACCTCAGTGTCTTGATCCATAACAACGCGGAGGCCCGGCCAGTTGACGGCTGGCTCTATGCGCGCGACGCATTCATAATCGGCGGGTGATAGCTCGGTGCGAAGCCCGGGGTATTCGGTGGCGATCTTGAATAGCAGGTCGTCTAACAGCTTTTGCGGGCCGTGAATGGTTAGTTTGTTCATTGTTCTACCTCCGTTGAAATTCCAATAATGAGATCGCATCCGTATTTGTCGTATACATGGCACACTCGGTAATGTTTGGTATTGTCTATAGATACGGCAAATTCGTTCTCTTCCATGAAGTCTATAGCCCGGGTGGTTGCGTCTGTTATTTCGTCGTCACCACCCAGTAAAACTATGTTTACTTCAACCTCAAGCTGATACAAGACGGGTAGCGGTAGGTCGTAGGCGGCGCCAAATCGGAGTATCAGCGGATTATCGTATTTCATTCTCGTTCCCCTTCCTGCGCGACTTTACGATGAATATGGGGCCTTGAAGGTCGGATATTGACACTACGGTGTACTCGTCCCTGCGGCCTACTATGCTGAACAGGTGATTTCTTTCCAGGTTATAGCAGGCGGCGAGATAGCCGTCCAGCTTGGCCTTGACGACCGGCAGGGCGCGGTCGCTGGCGGTGCATACGGCCACGCATAGCGAGGCAATGCCTCCGGCCGCTGCGGGGCGTAGTTCCTTGAATCGGGCGTGTTCCTTGGCCCCTTCTAATTCGTAGACTCGTTTTTGTTTCACCGGTTGCCCTCCCGTTCCGATATAACCTCTAAAACCAAACATTCCTCTTCATCAAACACACGCACAAAAGTCGAGTTCTCATCCCGAATCACGGTCATATAGAAGAAAGTGCCGCCAATGCAGTTGGTCGCGGTTAAAAACCCACCAAGCCTTGCTTTTTCCGCCTCATAGTCTCGATCACTGGATGCCGCAATCGCACACGCGAAATTTTTCATTCCGTACCAGCAACGTTGATCCAGATAATCGCTTTCGAACTCTTCAATAGATTTTAATTTGTAGATTCTTTTCTGTTTCATGGTTTTCATCTTGTATCCTTTAGCTGTTCGGGGTGCCACCCGCTGGATTACACGGATATTATAACATGGGTGACATGATTTATCAATAGGTTTGGCGTGAATTAGATATGCGAAATTTGCGAGGGTGGTATATCTGGATTGATATGGCTGTTAACCGCCGCGTCAGCGGCGGCGAGCCGA
>ERZ1090867.916-NODE-919-length-11100-cov-5.977275_pt1 | contig 11100 bp, 7 predicted proteins | sample MGYA00478476_ERZ1090867 | MGnify/ENA primary metagenome ERZ1090867 (study PRJEB33644, sample SAMEA5815742) | chicken gut metagenome | biome: Chicken; feature: Gastrointestinal Tract; material: Caecum | place: Ireland | collected 2019-01-01 | study: A study of the... | reverse complement strand
TGCATGAATAGTAAATACAGAGAGAGCATGTATAAAAGAGAATGGAAATTAGAAGATAGGAGAAAAAATGAAGAACTTACAGATAGATGGATCTACCGGTTTAGTGTTGGAAGGCGGGGGAATGCGTGGAGTATTCACCTGCGGCGTACTTGATTATTTTATGGATCATGATATCCGGTTTCCCTATGTGATAGGAGTGTCTGCCGGTGCGTGCAACGGATTGTCGTATGCATCACGGCAACGGGGACGTGCCAAGTACAGCAATATCGACTTGTTGGAGAAGTACAATTATATCGGTCTGAAATATTTGCTCAAAAAGCGTAATATTTTGGATTTCGATCTATTGTTCAATGAGTTCCCCGAACACATTCTTCCTTATGATTATGAAACATATTTTGCTTCACCGGAACGTTTCGTGATGGTGACTACTAATTGCATTACGGGAGAAGCCAATTATTTCGAAGAGAAAAAAGACAGGCGCAGGGTGATCGATATTGTCCGTGCATCCAGCAGTCTCCCTTTTGTGTGTCCTATCACTTATGTGGATGAGGTTCCTATGCTTGATGGGGGAATCGTAGATTCCATACCTCTGCAAAGAGCTATTGCGGATGGCTGTACGAGAAATGTCGTGATACTTACCCGTAACCGGGGATATCGGAAAGATTCGAAAGATATTCGTATCCCTTCGTTTGTATACCGGAAATATCCGAAGTTGCGTGAAGCGTTAAGTTGCCGGTGTGCTGTTTATAATGAACAGCTGGAAATGGTGGAACGCATGGAGGATGAGGGAAAGATTGTCGTTATCCGTCCTTTGAAACCTGTAGCTGTAGACCGTATAGAGAAAGATGTGCAAAAGCTGACAGAGTTTTATAAGGAAGGGTACGAATGTGCGAAAGCTTTATTTTCATTTTGACTTTGTATATTGCTTGGCAGCCTTTTCCAATTTCCGACTCATTAATTCTACCAATGTCTTGGGATAAAGAATTTCTATTCCGTCGACATATCCGAAGAATACCCGTTCTAACTCATGGTTGATTACGACTTCAATTTCCAGTATGACGCTTCCGTCGGGTAGCCTTTCCACCAGTTGTTGACTGCGATGTATAGGCTTGGTTATGATGTAAGGTGCTTCGGCTGCCGCTACTTTGAAACCAACTTTCTCTGCTACGCTTCCGGAGTTTTTGGTGACACCTACCAAGTCGTCGAAGAACGTATTCGGATCGAAGAATGTATTTTTTATGTAATGTTCTTGTGGCAGAACTTCCAATGATTGTATTCTGTCCAAAGCTAAATTTTGCAAAACCCGTCCGTTTCCTCTGACTCCATAAACGAACCATCGGTTGCGATATTCTTTTAATAGATAAGGATAAAAAATAAAGCTGTTAGCGGAACGTGCCTTGAACGAACGATATTTGAGCTGTATCGGATGCTCGTTTACAATCGCGTGATAGATCGTATCCAGATAATCCAGTCCTTTCAATGATTCATTCTTTTCAAAGTCAATGACAGGAGTGGTTTTCATCCGGGCAGAAGCGACATGGTCTTCCAGGCGGTTGATAATATCGCTCATTTCCGTGAAATAGGAGAAACCCTTAAATTGCCGTAACACTTCCACTGCTTCCGACATCATTTTCAGGTCTTGTTCATTCAGCGGGGTTTGTGTAATGCTGTATTCCGGATCTTCGTATTTATAGTATTTATTTTCGTACACCACAATCGGAGCGTTATAACCCAGCTTCTCGCTACGCATCATCTGTATATCCATTTGTACCGTACGTTTGCTTATGCCTTTATCAATGCCTTCGTATTCATAAAGAGCATCCGAGCAAGCATCTACCAAATCTTCCAACGTCCAGCGTCGATAAGGATTACGCAGACAGTTATCAATTGTTTTATAACGGATTAAGGCATTTCTATTTGCTGGCATAAGTAGAAGAATAAAGATTTGCTTCAAAAGTAGAAAAATAAATTCAGGAAAACAAAGAGGTTACAGGTCTTTATTTCCATAATATTTTCCTAATTAGGTATCTATTTCTACTACTTTATCTTTTTTTTCCTCGATTAATTCGATTTTAAGTCATTATTAATTCACTTTTGTGGAATTTATTAAGGGGTGCCTCTTTACTTTGCTGAAAATAGTTTTAAGGACTTAATGGTATAACATGAAAAACAAAGAAATAACATGGTAAAAAGGTTGAATTGGTTATTGGTCTATTTATTGTTTTCAATAGGGATAATGGCACAGTCCGGCGGCAGGAAACAGTACAATTCTTACAAAGGATTGGTTATGGCTGGTTATCAGGGGTGGTTCAACACCCCTGGTGACGGTTCCGGCCGTGGCTGGCATCATTACAATGGTCGTGAAGGATTTCGTCCGGGATCGTGTTCCGTAGATCTTTGGCCGGAGGTATCGGAGTATAAGAAACTCTATAAAACGGATTTTACTTTTGCGGATGGTAAGCCTGCATCCGTCTTTTCTTCTCATGACGAGTCGACTGTCAATGTTCATTTCAGATGGATGAAAGAGTATGGACTGGATGGAGTGTTCATGCAGCGTTTTATCGCAGAAATCCGGAATGAAAGCGGATTGAAGCATTTTAATAAAGTATTGAATTCGGCAATGAAAGCTGCTAATAAATATGAACGGGCTATTTGTGTGATGTATGACTTGAGCGGGATGCAGCCTGGAGAAGAAAAACTGTTGCTCAAAGACATTGCGGAAATTGCGCAACGCCATTCTTTAAAAAATCATGCGAAAAACCCTTCTTATCTGTATCACAATGGTAAACCGCTGGTAACTGTATGGGGTGTGGGATTTAATGATAATCGCCGTTATGGATTGAAAGAAGCTGCACATATTATCGACGGCTTAAAATCACAGGGATTTAGTGTGATGCTTGGAGTACCTACCCAATGGCGGGAGCTGAAAGGGGATACGGAATCAGATCCCAGGTTGCATGAGCTTATCAGAAAATGCGATATTGTGATGCCTTGGTTCGTGGGACGTTACAATGAAACCACTTATCCGAAATATCAGAAGTTGGTGGAAGAAGATATCCAGTGGGCGAAAAAGAATCAGGTTGATTATGTACCGTTGGTTTTTCCGGGTTTCTCCTGGGGGAATATGAAAGGTAAAGATCATAATTCATTTATCCCCCGCAATAAAGGCTCTTTTCTTTGGAAACAGATGATGGGAGCTATCCGGGCGGGTGCCGAAATGATTTATGTAGCTATGTTTGACGAAATTGATGAGGGGACGGCTATCTTTAAATGTGCAAAGGAAGTTCCGACAGGAAAAAGTACATTCGTTCCTATCGAGGAAGGAGTAGAAAGTGACCATTATCTGAAACTGGTTGGTGAAGCCGCTAAGGTTCTGCGCAAAGAAAAGGCGATAGCTTTTAATACCAGCCTGAATCCGGCAACTCCGAATCCTTTCATCCGGCATATGTACACAGCAGACCCTTCGGCTCATGTTTGGGAAGACGGACGTCTGTACGTATATGCTTCCCATGATATAGCACCTCCGCGAGGTTGTGATTTGATGGATCGTTATCATGTGTTTTCAACCGATGATATGGTGACATGGACGGATCATGGAGAGATATTAAACTCCGATCAGGTGCCATGGGGACGCAAAGAAGGAGGATTTATGTGGGCTCCGGATTGTGCTTATAAAAATGGCACTTACTATTTTTATTTTCCTCATCCCAGTGAAACAGACTGGAACGACAGTTGGAAGATCGGAGTGGCTACCAGCAATAAACCGGCGGAAGGATTCAAAGTGCAGGGATATGTTGAAGGGATGGATCCGATGATTGACCCTTGTGTCTTTGTAGATGACGACGGGCAGGCGTATATCTATAATGGCGGTGGCGGCACCTGTAAAGGAGGTAAGTTGAAAGATAATATGATGGAGTTGGATGGCCCGATGCAACTCATGAAAGGACTGGAAGATTTCCATGAGGCAGCCTGGATTCACAAATATAATGGAAAGTATTATCTCTCTTATTCCGACAATCACGATGAAAACTGGAACGATGGAGTGAAGGGGGACAACCGGATGCGCTATGCGATCAGTGACTCTCCGTTGGGACCTTGGGAATCGAAAGGTATTTATATGGAACCGACTGACAGCTATACCAATCATGGATCTATTGTCAAGTTCAAAGGACAATGGTATGCCTTTTACCATAACAGTGCGTTGTCCGGGCACGACTGGCTTCGTTCTATCTGTGTAGATAAACTGTATTACAATCCTGATGGTACAATCAAGCTGGTAAGGCAAACAAAATGAGTGATTGACTAAAGAAAAACGAATATAACATGAAAAACAAAATGAAATGGATGTTGGCAATAGGATTATTGTCATGTTCAATGGTAATGGCGCAGCAACAAAGTGATATACTGTCGGTATCGGCTTCTGCCAATGCGGAAAATGCTGCTTTAGCTTTTGATAAAAATGTAAAGACGATGTGGACATTACCTTCGCAGGCACTAAAGACCGAGCAATGGCTGATGTTTACCATCCAGCAACCGGGTGATGTTTGCGAACTGGATCTTCAGATGCAGGGAGTCAACAGAAACGAACTGAAAGAGGTATTGGATATCTTTGTCACTTATGACCCGATGAATCTGGGAACTCCCGTAAACTACCGGATAGAAGGCAATGACAAACAGATGAAAGTGAAATTCACTCCTAAATATGGCGCTCATGTCAAGTTGAATTTCAAGCCGGGAAAGCTGGATAAACCTTTCTCTCTAAAGGAGATTTCAGTATTGGTAGCAGAGAAAGTACTGACAGACAGTAAAGGGAAAGTGACTGACCGTCGTTATATGGATGCATCGCTTCCGGTAGAAGAACGGGTGGAAAGTCTGCTGGCAGTGATGACACCTGAAGATAAAATGGAATTGATTCGTGAAGGATGGGGGATTCCCGGTATTCCTCATTTATATGTACCGCCTATCACAAAAGTGGAAGCCGTACATGGTTTCTCGTATGGAAGCGGAGCGACTATTTTCCCGCAGGCTTTAGCAATGGGAGCCACCTGGAACCGGAAGCTGACGGAAGAAGTGGCGATGGTAATCGGAGACGAAACGGTAGCCGCCAATACAAAGCAGGCATGGTCACCGGTGCTGGACGTTGCGCAGGATGCACGTTGGGGACGTTGTGAAGAGACTTTTGGAGAAGATCCGGTATTGGTATCACAAATAGGTGGTGCATGGATCAAAGGATATCAGTCCAGAGGATTATTTACCACTCCCAAGCATTTTGGCGGACATGGTGCTCCATTGGGTGGGCGTGACTCGCATGACATCGGTTTGTCTGAACGTGAAATGCGTGAAGTTCACCTGGTTCCGTTCCGTCATGCTATCCGAAACTATGACTGTCAGTCTTTGATGATGGCTTACTCCGATTATATGGGTATTCCGGTTGCCAAGAGTACGGAACTGCTGCAACAGATTTTGCGGCAGGAATGGGGATTCAACGGATTTATTGTCAGTGACTGTGGTGCTATCGGTAATCTGACTGCCCGTAAACATTATACGGCACAAGATAAGATTGAAGCTGCTAACCAGGCATTGGCTGCCGGTATTGCCACTAATTGCGGTGATACTTATAACAATAAAGAAGTGATTCAGGCCGCCAAAGACGGACGCATCAACATGGAAAATCTGGACAACGTATGTCGTACCATGCTTTCTACCATGTTCCGTAATGAACTCTTTGAAAAGAATCCCTGCAAACCGTTGGACTGGAAGAAGATTTATCCGGGATGGAACTCTGACAGCCATAAAGAGATGGCACGTCAGGCAGCCCGTGAATCTATCGTAATGTTGGAGAATAAAGAGAACCTTCTGCCTTTGACCAAGAACCTGCGTACAATAGCTGTACTGGGGCCCGGAGCAGACGATCTCCAACCGGGTGATTACACTCCGAAACTACTACCCGGACAGTTGAAGTCCGTATTGACGGGCATTAAAGAGGCTGTTGGTAAGCAAACGAAAGTTCTTTATGAGCAGGGTTGTGACTTTACAAATCCGGATGAAACGAATATTCCCAAAGCAGTAAAAGCCGCTTCTCAATCCGATGTTGTAGTAATGGTATTGGGAGATTGTTCTACCAGCGAAGCCACCAATGATGTTCGCAAGACATGCGGTGAGAATAATGACTGGGCCACTCTGATTCTGCCGGGTAAACAACAGGAATTGCTGGAAGCGGTTTGTGCGACAGGTAAACCGGTGATTCTGATTCTTCAGGCAGGACGTCCTTATGATATTCTGAAAGCATCGGAAATGTGTAAAGCTATTCTTGTAAACTGGTTACCGGGACAGGAAGGCGGTCCGGCAATGGCAGATGTACTGTTTGGTGATTATAATCCCGGTGGTCGCTTGCCGATGACTTTCCCGCGTCACGTAGGACAACTTCCTTTATATTATAATTTCAAAACATCGGGGCGTCGTTACGAATATGTAGATATGGAATATTATCCTCTTTACCGTTTTGGATTCGGTCTTAGCTATACCTCTTTTGAATATTCGGATTTGAAGATACAGGAAAAACCCAATGGAAATGTGACGGTTCAGGCTACAGTGAAGAATATAGGAAGCCGTGCCGGTGATGAAGTAGCACAATTGTATGTGACGGATATGTATGCCAGTGTCAAAACCCGTGTTATGGAGTTAAAGGATTTCGATCGTATTTATTTGCAACCGGGAGAATCGAAAACCGTCTCTTTTGAACTGACGCCATACGACATTTCATTGCTCAATGACCACATGGACAGAGTAGTGGAAAAAGGAGAATTCAAAATATGTGTCGGTGGTATGAGTCCTGACTATGTGGCCAAGAATGAGATTAAACATAGTGTGGGTTACAGCGATAAGAAAAAAGGGGTGACCGGTATGCTTAACTATACGCACGAATTCGGTGCCGACTTTATCCTTTCTGTATCCAAAGTAGAAGAGAATTTGACGAAGAATCAAAAGACTGTATGGGTCAGCGTGAAGAATAATGGCACGCTGATGGATATTGGCAAGGTAGAAATGTTTGTTGACGGCAAAAAAGCAGGGGATGCCATTCATTATGAACTGGGAGCCGGAGAAGAAAAACTGATTCCGTTCAAACTGGATAAAGACAACAAGCAACCTGTTGCTTTTACTACTAAATATAAGATGGTGGCTCTGTAGAGCCATCACCTTCATCTAATTCCTGATAAAATGAAACAATTATTTTTGGTTTCGTGGTTGCTGTCACTGTCCGCTATCTTGGGATTGCCGGAAGTGAAAGCAGATGTAAGGATGCCTTTGATTTTCGGCAACCACATGGTTTTGCAGCAAGATACCCGGATTACGATTTGGGGATGTGCTGATGCCGGAGAAAACATTGAAGTACTCTTTGCCGGACAAAAAGTGAGAACCACTGCCAATGCCGGCGGGACATGGCAGGTAAAACTGAAGCCGGTAAAAACGAAGAAAAAAGGAGAGACGCTGACTATTACCGGAAAAAACAAACTGGTTTATTCGGATGTGCTGGTAGGTGATGTATGGGTTGCTTCCGGACAATCAAATATGGAGTGGGGGATCAAGGTCAGAAAAGAATATGCTGATGATATAGCTCATTCGGAAGATTCATTGTTACGTTTATTCTTTGTTCCTAAAAATACGTCATTACAGCCATTGTCGGAGATTGAAATTCCTCAAGGAACAGCCAGTCCCGAACGGGCTGCCAGGTGGGTGCTTTGTACTCCGGAGATGCTGGCAAAAATAAATGGGCAGGGTTTCTCTGCCACTGCCTATTACTTTGCACGTGATATGCGTGCTGCAAACGGACGTCCGTTAGGAGTGATACAGTCCGCCTGGGGTGGTACACGTGCAGAAGCTTGGACAAGCCTTTCCGGGCTAAAGCAGGAGCCTGCATTGGCTCATTATGTAGCTGCTTACGAGAAAAATGTGAAAGATAATCCGGATATATTGGCTACTTATCCGCAAAAGCAGAAAGAGTTTGATACAGCAGTCAGAGAATGGGATCAAACAATAGGTAAAGAGTGGAATCAGGCACAGAAAGAATGGGCGGTAGCCGTACGGGCTGCACAAGCCGATGGGAAACCGGCGCCCGCCAAACCGGAACCCAGAGTACCTCGTCCACCCAATCCACGCAAACCGGATGGTGGAAATAACGGCCCGGCTAATCTGTTTAACGCCATGATTTCTCCTTTAATTCCGTTAAGTATCAAAGGAGTAATCTGGTATCAGGGTGAATTTAATTCCGGTGGCTCGGCAAAAGAATATGCGCCACTTTTTTCCCGGATGATTACAGATTGGAGGGAGAAATGGGGAATAGGAGATTTTCCTTTTGTATATGTACAGCTTCCTAATTTCGAGCCTGTAGATCAGGAACCTTCTGTTGAGGGGAACGGTTGGCGTTGGGTACGCGAAGGTCAGTTGAAAGCACTGAACCTGCCTAATACTGCGATGGCGGTAACGATTGATGTTGGCGACCCGTTCGATTTGCATCCGGTTGATAAATACGATGTAGGACATAGGTTAGCCCTTGCTGCCCGTAAATTGGCATATGGAGAGAAAATTGTTGGTATGGGACCTCTTTATAAGAAAATGTCAGTGAAGGGCAATAAAATTATCTTGGAGTTTACCAATCAGGGTAAGAAGTTGATGATAGGGACTTCTCCCTATATTCCTGAAGGAGAACAGGTTCGTCCAAAGTCGACAAAGCTCACGGGATTTGGCATTGCCGGGGCCGACCGTAAATTTGTTTGGGCGGATGCCGTCATAGAAGGTAATAAGGTCATTGTATCGAGTCATGAAGTTGCCGAACCCGTAGCTGTGCGCTACGGATTTTCCAATAGCCCGCGTTGTAATCTGTATAATGAGGAAGGGTTGCCGGCATCACCTTTCCGTACAGATCACTGGGAATGACACAAATACCGGAATAAATAAAAAGAAAAACACCATGAAGAAATCTACTCATCTATTAATTGCAAGCATATTGGCAGGATGTATCACTTCCTGTTCATCAGGAAAGCGAATCGCCCAACATCGGATAGTAACTAATCCGATGAATCTGAACTATCGGTTTCAACCGAAAGACGAATCGCGTCGGGAAGCTGCCGATCCGGTATTGGAGTATTTTAAAGGCTATTATTATTTATTTGCGTCCAAGTCCGGTGGATATTGGCGCTCTGAAGATCTGGCCGACTGGGAATATATTCCTTGTACGACTATCCCCACATTGGAAGATTATGCTCCTACCATTCTTCCGATAGGAGATACGCTCTATTTTACGACTTCCAGCGGGAAAACACAAATTTTCAAAAATGCCCATCCGGAAAAAGATACTTGGGAGGCTGTGGACACCAAACTGACCTACCGGCTTCACGACCCGGCTTTTTATAGTGATGAGGACGGTAAGGTGTATATGTATTGGGGATGTTCGGATAAGGACCCGATTATGGGGGTGGAAGTAGATCCGAAAGACGGTTTTCGCGCGTTGGGTGAAGCCAAAGCACTGATCGCGCATCATGGAGACAAGTATGGCTGGGAAGTTCCCGGAAAGAATAATGAAGAACCGCGTCAGGGATGGAACGAAGGACCTTGTATGCTGAAATATGAAGGACGTTACTATTTGCAATATGCGGCTCCGGGTACTCAATATCGTATTTATGGCGATGGAATCTATGTAGGAGATACTCCTTTGGGTCCTTTTGAATATGTGGAAGACAATCCGTTCTCATTTAAACCGGGAGGCTTTATCGGTGGGGCAGGACACGGACATACTTTTCAGGATAAGTATGGAAACTACTGGCACGTAGCTTCCATGAGCATTTCCGTTCGTCATATGTTTGAACGGCGGTTGGGACTTTTCCCGGTTGCTGTATCCAGTCGTAACGGTATATATGCTCACACAGTCTGGTCGGATTATCCTTTCTATATTCCTAACCGGAAAGTTGATTTTGATAAAACAGATTTGAGTATGGGATGGAATCTGCTTTCATACCGGAAACCGGTACAGGCTTCTTCGTCTCTTGCCGGCTATGAACCGGGCAATGCAAATGATGAACAGATTGAAACATGGTGGGCTGCTCAAACTGGAAAAAAGGGCGAATGGTTGCAGGTTGATTTGGAGACTCCAATGTTGGTAAATAGTATACACGTGAATTTTGCCGACCATCACTTCAAGGTTTTCGCACCACACCCTCCCGTTGTTTATCAATTTTTTATCGAAGGTTCGGCAGATGGGAAAAAATGGATGAATTTGTTTGATGAAAGAGAGAATGGAAAAGATGAGCCTCATCGCCTGTTTACGTTGGATAAACCCGTGAAGGTCCGTTATTTGAGAATTTGTAACGCTAAAGAGATGGATGGGTGCTTCTCTTTATCCGGTTTCCGTGTATTTGGTAAAGGAGAAGGTGCTGCTCCTTCTAAGGTGACAGGCTTCCGGGCAATCCGGGATTCGGAGGATAAACGAATGTTTCGTTTCACTTGGGATGCACAAAAAGGGGCTACCGGATACGTGTTACGGTGGGGAACACAGAAAGATAAGTTAACGCACGCAGTGACGGTATTTGACAATCAATATGAAGCCCGTTACTTTAACAGAGACTCGGAATATTATTTCTCGATAACGGCATTTAATGAGAATGGTAATTAGTGAAATGAAAGGTCGATAAACATGCAAGATAAAAGGAACAGTGGGATAATGACTTTGCAAGTATTCAAATGCTGCGTCTGTATTTGGATCGGAGTCTTTTCGGAAACAATGCTTGCGCAGACACAGAAAGTGGTGTTCTCCCGTGATTTTTCTCCGGCAGAAGGGTTGGTCACTCCCCAGGAAAAGCCTTATCGGGATGAAGTTTGTCTGAACGGACTTTGGGATTTACAATGCGTCGCTGTTCCTTCTTCGTGGAAAAAAGGTTCCGGGATAGTCTTCTGGAATTCCATGTTGCGTGTAATGGGAATTGCAACATACGGAGCCGACTTCAATTCTTATGATGCAAAGAACAAGAAACATGATTTGTTGATGGACGGTCCTGTAGATTCTGTCTCTTATACACATCTGACGCTGCCGACGACTTAATAGGTGTA
>ERZ1090867.912-NODE-915-length-11116-cov-6.734020_pt1 | contig 11116 bp, 8 predicted proteins | sample MGYA00478476_ERZ1090867 | MGnify/ENA primary metagenome ERZ1090867 (study PRJEB33644, sample SAMEA5815742) | chicken gut metagenome | biome: Chicken; feature: Gastrointestinal Tract; material: Caecum | place: Ireland | collected 2019-01-01 | study: A study of the... | reverse complement strand
TACCAGGACGAGGCTGTTTAAACAGCACTGGCGAACCGAGTTTCACCCGAACCAGAACTGCAACGATGATGTAAAGCCAACTAAATACGATGATTGCTGCTAATGAGCAAACAATATCCATCATCCGTTTGATATACAATTCATAAAACCCGCACTTTCTTTCTAATGGAATGTACGTACTAACATTGTCAATATGTTCCCGCTGCATCATTCTCTCCCTATTATGCAAAACAAGCCCGGATCACTTTAATAATCTGCTCCTGCTGTTGCACCGTCATTTTGTTATCACTCGGTAGACACAGACCTCTTTCAAAGATATCCATACCCACGTCCAAGCAATCACCATCAATGTAAGCGTTGGTTCTGGCTCTGCCGTTGCCATCACGAACTACAAACGGATTCATCCGGTAAATCGGTTGCATGTGCATAGGCTTCCAGATTGGACGCCCTTCGGCATTAATGCTTGTAATGGCATCCAGAATCTCAGTAGGGCAACTCTTGCCGTGCTCCGGGATGAATAGGGCATCCTGTTCACCCCTAACCTGCTTGCACATAGCGTCTTTTTCAATGATCATGCAGCTCAGCCAGAAGTTCGGCTCACTGTTCTTTTCATCATATGGATTCATCTGTACGGGAAGTCCCTTCAATCCTTCCTTGTAGCGCATATAGATTTCTCTCTTCTGTGCAATATGTTCTTCCAGATATGGAATCTGCCCACGCACAACACCGGCAATCACATTGCTCATACGGTAGTTATACCCCAGCTCCTCATGCTGATACCATGCCGCACGTTCTCTGGACTGTGTAGACCATTTACGAACCTTATCTGCCGCTTCCTTGCTGTCAGTCAGCAGCATACCACCAGACGAACCGGTAATGATCTTGTTTCCATTGAATGAAATTGCATTGTATGTACCGAACACACCAGTCTGAACACCCTTGTAGGATGCGCCCAGAGATTCCGCAGCGTCCTCGATGATTACCGCACCGTGTCGGCTGCAGATTTCTCGGATTTCATCAATCTTGCCGGGTGTGCCGTAGAGATGCGCCACCACGACCACTTTAATCTCAGGATACAGATCAAAGGCTTTTTCCAACGCAACCGGGTCCATATTCCAAGTGTCATACTCGGTGTCGATGAATACGGGAATACCACCCTCATAGACAATGGGGTTCACCGTGGCATCGAAAGTCATATCGCTCGCCGCTACCAGATGCTTGTTAAGAGCGCCAACCCCAGGAGCCTGTTTGCCATATACCTTTTCACCTGCAAGCTTCATAGCCAGATGCAGCGCAGCAGTACCTGCCGAAAGCGCAACGGCGTATTTGCAACCCACCTTCTCGAAAATCTGTTTTTCTACCTCGTTGATGTTCGTCCCCACAGTAGACATCCAGTTGGTTTCATAGGCTTCCATCACATAACGCATAGAATCCGGGTACATGGTTGGTGAGGACAGCCAGACCTTATTTTCAAATTTCTCATAATTGTTATCAATATTAAACATCTCTCGTTCCCTCTTTGCTGTACCAAAATATCTGTGTACATCTATCTTTTTTACATCCATATAGAAACAATCTGTTCAAAAACAGACCTCGATTCTCCTATGAACGACAAATAGCCCGCTGTCAGACATGACGTATGGGCTAAGTCAGTTCCTCCTTACAAGATTTTCTACTTTGGATTGTTGGGCAATGCATGAGTATCCAAAAAGTCATCTTCACCTCTCGGATTCTCTGACCTACTCCAGTTTTCGTAGATAATTTCAAATAATGGGACTGACTTAGAATTGAAAACCCTTGTAAATTCAAGACTTTTTCTTGGTTGTCCCTATTATACTGCTATCACTTTTTTAATAATTCTCCCTTTCCTAGCACAGGTAACCATACATTGCTTCACCAACAAGTTTCACCAGGCGATGAAAGCCAGATTTTATTTTCAAATGGTTTTCATATCATCTCTTCTTATCTACCTTTCGTATTCAACATTACTCTTCCATACAAGCCACCAATGAATTGTCTGCTGAAGCAACCGCCGCTTCATCCAGCGCCCTCTTTATCTCTGCCATTGACTCCTCTCCCGCCGGATGGAACGTCGGTACCATTGCCTCCACCATCTGCACAATATCCTCCGAGTTCTCATAACTTGCTTTCGCCAATTCTTCCAGCTGCTGCAGAAAAACACCTGTATCAAAAGGAATCGGCTTACCAATATGGATTAGCTCGTTTTCAGTCCTCTTCATTCCTTCTTCCGCCATCAGCTTCTCCTCAAAGAGTTTTTCTCCCGGCCGCAGACCGACATACTCTATCTTGATATCCACATCCGGCTTATACCCCGACAGCTTAATCAGATTTCTTGCAAGCGTATCAATTTTCATCGGCGCACCCATGTCCAGCACAAAAATTTCTCCGCCCCAAGCGTACGTGCCTGCCTGAAGAACAAGGCTGACCGCTTCCGGTATTGTCATAAAATACCGGATAATATCCGGATGTGTGACCGTCACAGGTCCTCCTTCCTCAATCTGCTTCTTAAACAGTGGAATCACAGATCCATTGCTTCCCAGTACATTGCCGAATCGAACGGCAACAAACTGGGTTCCTTTACGTTCCCGATTCTTTATGCTTTCATAAGAAATGTTTCCCATATTGATTTCTGAATCCGTGTACAGACAGCGGTTGAAATTTGGATTTATATCCATATCCATGTCCGCATGTGCATGCAGAAACGGAAGCATATCGATTCTCCCCGCCTTACTGATCGCATCCATGCTTTGGATTACCATTTCACAGAGCCGTTTACTGGCTCCCATAATGTTGGTCGGATTCACAGCCTTGTCTGTACTGATAAGTACAAAGCGTTTTGTTCCGTATTTCAAAGCTGCATACGCCGTCTTATAGGTACCCAACACGTTATTCTTGATTGCTTCATTGGGACTTGTCTCCATAAGGGGCACGTGCTTATGGGCAGCGGCATGGTACACAATATCCGGCCGATAATGTTCAAATACCCAGTCGATTCTTCTGCTGTCTCTGACTGAGCCGATCAACACCGCAAGATTCAGTTCCGGATATTTTCTCTTCAATTCCTGCTCGATCGCATATGCATTATTTTCATAGATATCGAAAATAATCAGCTGCCCCGGTTCATGTCCGGCAATCTGTCTGCAAAGTTCGCTTCCAATGGAACCGCCTCCTCCGGTAACAAGGATCGTTTTGCCTTTTAAATGCTGAAAAATTTCTTCCATATTTACCTGGATCGTCTCCCTGCCGAGCAGATCCTCCACAGCCACAGGTTTCATCTTATTCAGAGAGACTTCCCCGTTTGCCAGCTGGTAAATTCCCGGAAGCGTCATCAGTTCACATTCTGTTTCTTTACAGATATTCAGAATGTCCCTTTTCTGCTCTGCGGATGCAGATGGAATCGCAAACAAAATCTGATCAATATGGTATTTATCCACCGATTGAAGAATGCTGTCCCGTCCGCCCACGATTGGAATACCTTCCAATGCCCGGCCCCATTTGTTGGGGTTATCATCGATCACGCAGAGCGGTCTTGCAGCCGCGTCATTGGAAACTTTCAGCTCTTTCAGGATCACCTGACCGGCAGCGCCGGCTCCTATGATCATTGCGTTATGTACCGCATGTTGATTTTTTTCTCTCCTCGCTCTCTCCAGGGTGATAAAACGGTAGGCAAATCTGACTGCAGTGACCATACAGAACTGGACAATCGCTCCGAAAACATAGTAAGATGCCGGCATTCTGTGTACAAAAGCAGTGATTCCGATCAGCTGAAAAATTGTCGTAATGCCCGATGCCAGCAAAATACGATTCAATTCACTGAAACTGGCAAAACGCCATAAGCTGTTGTAGAGACGCAGCAAAAAGAATACAGTCACCGAAAACACAGTGTAAAACGGTGCAAATTTCAAAAAAGCATATAGATATTCCTCTGGTATGCTGGAATATCTTACATCAAACCTGAGCAACAGCCCTATGAAATAAGAGGCATTCATCATGATCACATCATAAATAAGAAGATATAATGCAATCATTTCCCAATGTTCAAGCTTTTTTCTTTTCAAGATCCTCTTGATTCTTTCCATCGTTTCTTACCACTTTCCTTTTCGTTTGCCATACTATTGCCCAATCCACATTCCATCCAGAATTCGCCGTGGATTTTCCTCCATCAGCAGTTCAATACTTCCATATCCATACTCAAATTCCATCCAATCCAGTAAATCATCCAGTTCCACAGTCCGAAGAGCGGTATCATGAGCATCTGTTGCAACAAGCCCTGCCAGACGGCGGCGCAGCATCCAGTCTGCAGTCTGTTTTGTTTTCTGGCCGAATTCTCCCAACAAGCTTCCCTTATTGACCTGCAGTACGATTCGATTCTTTTTCCACTCTTCCAGCAGCATCGGATTTGATTTTACACAGAAGTAACGCTCGGGGTGGGCTAAAATCGGGGAATATCCGCTGCGCTGAAGTTCTCCGAGTATTTCTGAAATCTGGTTTCCCGGTATGTCAAAAGGAGTTTCCACCAGCACATACCGGGTTTCATTGATTGTCAGAAGAGAGTGTTTCCAGAGGCTCTCGATGGTGGAATGGTCAGCCATCACTTCCATTCCGGAGAAAACCTCCAGTGGAATATTTCTGCTCCGAAGTTCTTTCCGAAATTGAGACAATACAGAAAAATACTTTTCCGTTTCCAATCTCGGTTTCTGAGAATGCATTCTGCTATGACTGGTCGCCGCTACCGCTTCCATTCCGTTTTCCACAGCACATACTGCCATCTCCAGCGCCTCATCCATATCACAGGCGCCATCGTCCAATCCTGGAAGAATATGTATATGCAGGTCTATGATCCCCATTGGTTTTCACCTTCCTGCTGCCCCGATGCCTGTCTTCCTTTTTGCACCGGACCATTTCCAGACTCTCCGGTATAGCGATAGCTGTTATAATATCCATAACGGGAATACCCATACTCATTGGGTTTCTGTGGGCACTGATTAAATACATACCCGAGAAACTGCGCATCGTCTTCTCTGAGGAAGGAGAGTCCCTCCTGAATTTTCTGTTTTGGAAGGAAATCATATTTCAAAACAAACAGAACGGCATCCGTGTATTCTGCAAGAATCGCCGCATCCTGAAAAATGCCGCAGGGCGGTGTATCAATGATCACGCAGTCCATCTTTTCTTTTGTCATTTTCACAACCTTTGCAAAATTTTCATGACTCAGAACCGCAGCCGGGTTTTTTGATATTTGATCGGAACTCAGCAGCCATATTCCGCTCTTTTTCATATGCTGAAGCTGAAAACCGCCGATTTTTTTTTCATTTTCCTCAGTTTCTTTTTTTTCGGAACCTTTCCGCCCGGATTCTTCCTGATAATCTGTCGCCCGGATCAGCTGTGAAGCTCCATTCTTTCTCAGATCACCGTCAATGAGAAGTGTCTTTTTCCCTCTCGCCGCAAATGCTTCCGCCAGGTTCACAGCAATTGTAGATTTTCCCTCTCCAGACGCCACGCTGGTCACCATCAGCACTTTGATTCCTTCCCGGTTCATCGCCCGTTCCAGACGCAGCTGAAGTGCACGGATACTTTCACTGAACTCAAAAGGTGTCTTTCTGTCCAGAACAGACAGATAATTTTCCTTCTCTTTCCTTCTTGCCTTCGGATGAACCGCAGGCATCACAGACAGGCAGCGGAGGTTTGTGATTTTCTTAAGTTCTTCCTGGGTACGTACAGTCTTTCGCATCAATCCCAGCAAAAACAAAATCCCACAGCTCACCAATATCCCCGCCAGACCTCCCCGTGCAAGTGTACTCCATAGCTGCGGCTGATTGGCCGGTGAGGTCGGAAGCTCCGGTTCGTCGATCATATGGAACTGTATGGTTCCGAGTACGTATCGGACGGCATTTGGGTATACCTCCAGTGCCGCCTGCAGAATTGCCAATGCATCCTCAGGCTCAGGGCTTTGAACGGTCATCGTCACCATATTGGAGCCCGTAACCGTCTCGGAGGTAATTGTCCCGTTCAGCGTATCCGTCCCCAGTTCCTGTAAAAGAACGCTCTGGAAATAACTGCTTTCAAGAATATAAGGAAACGTTTTTGACAACTGATCCGCTGTACTCTCTGAATAGTAAAAGCTGTAGTTTTCATCATTACCGGTTCCCACCGTGAATGTGGCACTGGATTCATACACCGGTTCCGTAACAATATAAATATATATCCAAAAAGTCGCCGCACCTGCAGTCGTCAGCAAAAGTACCAGCCACCAGAGTTTTTTCAGTCCTCTCCAGAAATCAGCAAGAAGCGCAGCCAGATCGATCGTATCCTGTTCTCGTCTTTGCGCTGTGCTGTTGTTTCCCTGGTTGTTCATCTCTTCTTATCCTCTCCTTAGTTGTTGACTGTTCCCGTATACGGACGGTACCCGTAAGAACCTTTTCCGCTGTTCCATTCTTCCCGGAACGCATTGAGAACAAATCCTGTAAAGTCACCGCAGCTCTGCCACGCCAGATCCACCGTATCATTGACTGCCCGCACATCCGACCAGTCCTGACGTACTACCAGAAGAACCGTGTCCGCCGCCTGCATCCATACTTCCGCATCAGCAGCGACAGAAACGGGAGGGCAGTCCACAATCACATAATCCACCTCATCCCTGCACTCTTCCATCAGACGCTTCAGATTGGCAGTTGTCAGGACACCGGAAGGATTCTGTGACGGTCGGTACTGATATAACACTTGAATACTGTACGGCTTCTGTACAACAGCTGCATCCTGCCACCTTGTTTTGCCCAGCAGAACAGATTCCAGGGAATTACCCTTTTGTTCTCTGTTGTCCTTTTTGCCAAATAACTTGTACAGAGCAGGTTTCCGAAAATCTCCGTCAATCAGCAGCACCTTTTTATGTTTTTCCGCCAACGCAATGGCAAGATTTGCCGCGACCGTGGTTTTTCCTTCATTCTCTCCAAATCCGGTGACCAACAAAACCTTCTGCCCCCTCCGGCGCATATGATGTTCCACCTGTGCCTGCGTCTTTCTCGCCGCTTCGGCAAAATCCATGCTGACAAGAGGCGACGAGAGAAGCGGCGCCTCTTTGACACGTTTTCCTTTTCCATTTCGCATTTTTCTTTTTTTCGATAGATTCTCATAAGGAATCGTTCCCCTGATCGTTCCGTCCAAAAGCCGCTGTGCCGCGGACACATTTTTGACGGTGAAACGGCACATATATAATAGAAAGATCAACGCCGCCATTGCAGCCGCTCCAAGAAGCGCCAGCTCATTTCTCCGGGTGATGAGCATGGACTGATTGGATGGTTCTGAGGGAACATTCGGTTCCTGGACAATCTCCAGCGATGCGTTGGCAAATACATATTCCGAAACCTCTTCGTAGTGCTCCAATGCTGAATGAATATACAGATATGCCTGCCGGGGATTTGAAGCAGAAGCACTCAGGACGAGAAGATTTGTCTCATCGATCAGGCTGCAGGAAATGGATGCCTGTATCTCTTCACCAAGATCCGCGGCAATCGTCTCTCTCAGAGCATCGCTCTGAAACACTTCACGAAACACATCCGCCATCTGATTCGCCGTTGTCAGAGAGCTGTAGGCATTGCTGCTCCCCTTGACACTTACCACCAACGTTGAGGATGAAGTGAACTGAGGCGTGTAAGTCAGTTCTCCAATGCCCGTCGCGCCAAGCCAGACAGCCGCAGCAGCCAGAAGGATCATCCAGCAATAGCGAAGCAGTTCCATACAGACGCCGCGAACGCTGATATCTTTGAAGTCAAATTTGTTCTGCATGATCTGCCTCCTATTCCTGTACGATCACGGTCAGCCATGTCTGCGCAGTATTTCCCGCTTCGTCAGCTGCCTGATAAGAAATCTCGTAGGTTCCCGGTGTCTGTACATCCACCTGTGCGTCTGCTGTTGCAATGCCCGGATCCACCATATTTCCCTGTCCGTCGTAAACTCCGGAAATCCACTGTGCCGGCTGAAACTCCTCTCCTACCCGCAAATAGGCAAGACTGGTGGACAGTTCAATACGGAGACCATTGTTCAGACTGCCGGATGTGACATGCACCGGAAGAGATACCTCCGAAAGATCACCATAGCTGTTGTCTACGGACACTGTGATATGATAGGTGCCGGCTCTCTGATAATTGACGTCCGTATCTGTCTGCGTCACCCAATCCTTCCGATCGCCGTCCAGCAGATCCGTTGCTCCGATCCGGCTCATCGCTTCATCATAACTGCCCTCTCCCTCAGAAAAGATTAAAGGAGCCGTCAGTGTAAAACGCGGGGAATAGTAATCGGTAAACCGTACCTGCCGTGTCAGAGACGCCGGCTGATTTGCAGAATCGAAAACCACATAAGTCACATTGCACACCCCTTTCTCGATAAAGCGGCTGAAACTGCCGGTCAGGATCTGTGAAGTGAGATCGCCGTCGGTATCATCATGTGCCGTCAGTCCTTCCACCAGTTGTTCCTGTGTGTAACTGCATGGAATCTCCAATATCTCCCGGTCACTGGTAATCTCCGGCGGCGAGGGATCACGCTCCGTATACGCCAGAACCTTTGCCGTTCCAAATATTCCAACAGCCAGAACGAATATCGCTATGACTGCGCTCTTTACAAACTTCATGTAAATTTCCTTTCTGCTTTCTTTTTATCTCTATCTAAAAATCATTGAGAAACTGTTCAATTTCCGCCTCGTTGACAACGGATACCTGCCCGTCCTGAATCTTGTATACCCGGCTGCACAGGGAAAAGACACTGGGTCTGTGAGCCGCGACCAAAATCGTACGATTGGGCTCCTTTCGGATAATGCTGCGTAGCACCCTCCGTTCTGTAGCCACATCCAGCGAGCTGGTAGCCTCGTCGAGGATCATCACCGGAGCATCAGCCAACAGCGCTCTGGCGATAGAAAGCCTCTGTTTTTGCCCTTCCGAGAACCGTGTGCCACGCTCCCGTACCTGTGTATCGATTCCTTTTTCCAGCTTTTGAACAAATTCCCAGGCACAGGCAGCTTCCAGCGCGGCCTGAATCTCTTCGTCGGTAGCCTCCGGCTTTACCATCCGCATATTTTCCGCGATCGTTCCGGAAAACATGGTATTGCCCTGCGGAATATAGCTGAACAGGCAGCGAGTGGAGGACGACGCTTTCAGAGAATTCCCTCCAGGATTTCCCACCCGCACTTCACCCTTCTTCGGATGATACAGACCAAGTATCAAATTCAGTGTCGTGGTTTTCCCCTGTCCGGACGGACCGATCAGTGCAACGATTTCCCCCGGATTGGCAATAAGGTCAGCATCCTGATACACCCATTTGTCTTCCTCATAGGCAAAGGCTACGGAATCCATCTTCACATAGACTCCCTGTGAAGAAGCCTTTTTGCGGATATCTTCCGCCTCCTTCCGGTCTTCCATCTTTTCACGGGGAAGCTCCGTGACTTCCATAATCCGCTCGGCGCTGATCCGCGCCCGCAACAGTGTCGGAAAAAGACTCAGGATACTGCTGAAGGAACCACGCAGGGAACTTGCCATACTGACAAACATCGTCATGGTTCCATAACTGATCTCCCCCTGCCAGAGCCGATAAGCGGCAAATCCATAACAGGCGTATCCGATCACCTGACCCACCAATGATGTAAATACCGACATCCAGGACTGAAATTTGTTCTGCAGGAGTGCAATGTTGACCGTCTCCTGCTGAATCCGGTGAAATTTCTCCGTCACCTGATCCAGCATCCCAAATGCCTTGATAAACTGAAGATTCTGAAACGTTTCCTGGTCAAATACCGTTCGGTCGCTGGCAAGATCCTGATTTTCTCTCTGAAATTTTCTCATCTTTCTGGCTGAGTAGCGAGTGCTGATAAAAGAAAGCGGCGCTCCGAGAAGCGCGATCATTGCCATGGCAGGATCGTTCTGGATCATGATCACAAAGGCGCCGCCAAAACTGATCAACGTTGTCACCACATTGGGCAGAAACGTCAGAATACTGTTTGCCACCGAACCTGCATCACCGTTGACACGGTAAAGCAGATCTCCGGAACGGAACTTTGCAAGAGATTCCCAGGATGTCCTTAGCACCTGTTCATAGATATCCGCCCGAATCTCATTGACCACTTTCAGGCGGACACGGAGAGAGAGCCGGCTCTTGACCATATTAATCAGGATTTGAGAAACGCCGACTCCCACATAAACCACTGCCACCTGGATAATTTCTTTTGAATTGACTCCGGTGACCGCATCCACCAGGTCGCGGCTCACCATCGAAGTTCCAAGGCTGAGAACCGAACCTGATGCACCGAGCAGAATATAAATCACTATCATCAGCCAGTACCGCCGGACATAACGGTACATCCAAAGAAGCTCTGCGATCAGCTTTTTCAGTTTTCCCTCCCGGATTTTCCGGATAATTGTCTGTATTTCTCCAATCATGGATTATGTACCAAAAATTGTTTCCTCAGTCATCCTTACCGCGTCTTCGTCAGGGCGGCAGGACAATTCGTAGACCGGGATTGCCGTGAGCAGATGATCCAGGGTCTCCAGACAAAGCTCCATACCATTTTCCAACCATTGGGGATAGAAGACGTGGTTGGAAACCTCCGATACTTTTTCGAATCCGACCAGCTCCCGAATCGAATTTTCTTTCGCCTGCTTCAGAACGACCATCGCCCGCAAAGGAACGCTCGTGTTCTCGCAGTACGAGGAGGAGCCATGCCACGGAGTCCCCCAGCCGAGAAAGTTCTTTTCCGTCTCCTGGACGAAGACGATGTCACCATTGATGATCAGAGCGTCCCGATATTGATTCCACAATTCAGCCTGGGTGGTCTTTCCGATGCCGGAGGGACCGAGGAACATTATGCCGGAATTTTGGTGGGAGATGAGGGAGCTGTGGAAAAGTACCATATGTTGTTTTATTGCATGATAGTAAAAAACACGTAATACTAAATACGAAATATCCTCTTCACCTTTTTTTAAAACACTTCCTCGAGACCAATCTACATTCACTAATAACAAGCTACTTTGATTGTATAAAACATTCACTGTCTGATAATTATAATGGTCTCATAAATTAAGACACTTTTTCGGACAATTTTTAATGAATCTGA
>ERZ1090867.911-NODE-914-length-11116-cov-9.383419_pt1 | contig 11116 bp, 8 predicted proteins | sample MGYA00478476_ERZ1090867 | MGnify/ENA primary metagenome ERZ1090867 (study PRJEB33644, sample SAMEA5815742) | chicken gut metagenome | biome: Chicken; feature: Gastrointestinal Tract; material: Caecum | place: Ireland | collected 2019-01-01 | study: A study of the... | reverse complement strand
CGTCGAGTCTCGTGGGCTCGGAGATGTGTATAAGAGACAGGATATATATAACGAGAAAAACTTTACTAAATGGTATAAATTCTTTCGTACTCCCAATAGAAATATCTGTAGAGATATTAAAGTAGAAGTCTATCCTAATTTAGCTACTATGGCTGAGTATCATCAGAGAGATGCTCTAAAGAATAATGAAGTATTGAAAGACAGTTATAGCTTCGATAATACTATCGTAGTTGTAGCTAGATCTGGTTATCAACCTCTAGAGAAGAAGAACGGAGACTATAAGCAGTATCTATTGAATGAGCTTATCGCATTTGTCTGTATGAAAACCTCATCTAAATGTGACAGGTTTTTAGCGAATTGTATTGGTACTGCATTAAGCGGACAGGTTAGCGATAGGCTAGATGACGAAATTCAAGGAGATTATCTATCCACTAATAACTATGCTATTCTGACCTCTTATATGATTAAGAGATTATATAAAGAGAAAGGCGAAAAAGAAGTAGCTAAACTATGTAAAACTGGTGATTATTCTGTTCTCAGTTTATATGCTACTAGAAGACTGATTAAGAATATCAAAGCTTTTGGTGAGGCTACATTGACAGCTGCTGACAGAAAAGCTTTAAGTGATTCTGACTATGGTTTACCTTCTAAGAAGAAGTATCCCATGCCAGATGAGTCCCATGTAAGGTCTGCCATTAGATTTTTCAACCATGTAGACAGTGAAGATGAAGCTGAACTTGCTAGAAATATTAAGAAGAAAATCAAGAAGTTCGGTATGTCTGTTGAGGTTGGAGAGAAGAATAGATTCTCCAAGTATTATAAAGAGTCTACTCTATTAGAAGAATTCGATGATGAGAGCAAGAATGAATCCGCTTATTCTTATTTCAGTGCTGTATTAAATGAGAATATCGAGTTTAATCAGGAAGAAATACTATCTGAAGCTAAGTCTGATAAAGCTAATGCTGCGAATAGAAACTTCCGTAAGTCTCCTATGTGGACCGTAAGAATGCTCGCTTCTGATATTAAGCATAGTTCTAAACGTCCTAAGGAAAATGTAGCTCAGACAGGTAATTATGATAAATTACATCCCTGGTTATTAGGAATGGTTGAAGATGCTAAGACTGAGGAGAGATTACAATATTTAAGAGCAGATGCTTATAATGGTATTCTCACTCTTAAGAAACTAGCTAAAAACCTTGATGACTACCAGCATGGTCGTGCTAGTAGATATGTAAATTCTAAGTATATGGACAAGATCATCAAAAAAGGTATGACAGTTCAAAAGATCAATAGTCATATTCGCTGGATGAGAAATATCTATATACCGGCTATCAATAAACGTGCTGCTCAGATTCGTAAAGCTCATCATGAGTATGCTTTACTAGAATCTACATCCTTTATAAAGAATTGGTTGTCTGAAAATAATATTACTGATGCTAATTCTCTCAGTAAATGGATGAAAAGAAATATTAAGTATTCCAATATGACTAAACTGATGTCTCCTGAAGAGCTTGTTAATAAGAAATCTGGTTGTTGTCATGATCAGGTTTTGTTCGAGCTAACTGCTCTTAGGGCTCTCAGTTATAAGCCTAAAGCTTGGTTTGTATATGAGGGTACATCTGATGGTAATGGCGGAGAGACTCACTCTTATGTAACCTTTACCGACAAGGATGGTAAGTTGTATTGGTTTGAGAATGCTTGGTCTGATATGGCCGGTATTCATAAAGTCGATAATGAATATGAATTCTTCCTTGATATGCACAGCAACGGTAAATGGGGTAATATAAAGAAATATCCCGAAGATGATATTAGTGTATTCAGAGGAAAACCTGGAATGACTCTACAGGATCTCGTTAATGCTCAATTTGGTGGGAATCCTGTGGATGAATCTGCTGGAGTATCTTATAGACCAGATGGTTTATATAGCGATATTATGCAGATTGTTGATAAGCTATCTGGTGAAGAACGTAATAGAATTGCCTTGAATGGTAACTATGAAGACTCTCCTAATGTAATCAACAGAAAAATCAAACGAGATGAGAACGGTAATCCTATAGGATTTATCGATGCCTACAAGTTTGATTCTCGTCCTTATGAAGCACAGCTAGTTGTTGCTCTTGATCCTGACCATCGTGGTAAGGGTTATATGAGGAATATGGTTGGTGATTATATTAATCATCCTATAGATGGATATAGGGATATCAATAGATTTGTATGGTTTGTTGATCCTATGAATACTCCATCTGTCAATCTAGCTACTCACTGTGGATTTAAGAAGACTGGTGCTCGTAGATATAGAGATGACCTTGGTATCTATGAGGATATGTATGAATATAATATGCCCTTCAGAGAATCCACCAATAAAATTCCTCTACCTACAAGAATGATTAAAGAGTCTGTACATGAGAATGGTTATATTGTGACTGACGACTATATGATGTCTGAAGACTTTATAACTTTCTTCAATGGTATGGACAATCAAATCATCTCTGAGGCAGAGAAGAAATATGATAACCGTCTGAAGAAATATCTCTTCAAGGAAAGACTTAAGAACAATAAGTCTGTCATTATGAGATATCAAGAGATGAAGGCTATGTGTCCCTGGATTAAATATACCTTTGTCAAACTTGGTGCTTATCGCAGACGCAATGTGTTTATAGATCTATCTTATTATCATGATATATTCATGAGGAATATGGGATTTAAGAAAGACGCTGCAGTAAAGATGTACTGGGACTTCTTAAATCGTCTATTGAATGAATCGGAATATAAGACTTGGTATAAAAAGATTACTATCTTTATGCCTATATGGCCTGAAGCATGGGATGTAAAATCTGCAGATGAATTAATGGATTATCGTCAATCTATTAATCCTATTTCTATGATTATTCGTATGCTTCGTAAGAATCCATCTGAATTAAAGAAGTGGGGTAATAAAGACTTCCTCTTTATGTCTCCTTCTGGATACTTCAGAGTGAATTTCAGTACATTTGATCTAAAGAACCTTGCTAAGTTCAAAAGGTTTATTACTAAGCTTGTCAATAACGATCCTATAGATGATGATGAGACTGAAGATGGTTATAGAGCCACTGAGAATCAAGACTCTGATTCCACCGCAGTCATCACCGCTAATATCATTGACAAGCTAGAGACTAATGCTGGAATTAAGATTGATGATATGACTGGTGGTGTTGGTAATGACTTCATCCCGGATGATGCAGAGGTTATCAAACCCCAGCTTACATTCAATCATTTACGTGTAAGAGCAGAGAAGATTAAATTACCTTCTAAGTATATTGAAAGAGAGAACAAGTTAAAAGACAAGCCTAAGAATAGTGTCTTGATACTTGCTCCCGATGGAGATAGAGCTGCAGAGGTATTTAATCAGAATCAATTCGATGTATCTATGTTCGATAAACGAGGATTCTATGCTCCTTAAACAAAGAAAGAGACTAGAGGGATAACCCTCTAGTCTCATTTCTGGTGAACTAAATCAAAGAAAGAAGATCGATTAATCACCCATACAAATCCGGCTCAGAGTACCGCTGGCTAGGCAACACTCGTATGCATGGGTGATACCTACCGATGACACCGCTCACCAAAATATCATTAGTAGATACAATATTTTGTTACATATTTTGTAAATCTCTATTTAGCTTCTCAACAGCAACGTCAATAGAATACTTAATGCTCAGAAGAAGCTCTTTTAGTTTAATCGAATTTTCATCGATATTCTGTATATATCTTGCGATATAATTTGCGTATGGTTCATAACTAAAAATGCCTATCTGAGTTCTAGAATCTATAATTTCTAGATCTATACCGACAGCTTTTGTATTCTCGACTAAAGACGTTAATTCAGACTTAGCTTCATCGATAAGACCAAGAACTTTTTGCTTATCACTCTCAAGCTTCCGTTTCTTCTGTTTCGAGGCTAAATGACTCTTCACGTAAATCCTCTTCATCTTCACCAATCTCCTCTTCGAGTTCATTGATAGTATCCTCGGTCTCGGCAATAAGCTTCTCAACCTCAGCTTCATCCTCGGGACGGACAGTATCTTCCTCAATTTTACGATCAATACCATCCACAACAATCTTGACGATGTCTACAGCACTGCTATCCATGCGGGCTTTAATCAATTCATCAGAACAATATCTGATAAAAGTACCAGCCTTGGAGATAGCTAAAAGTTCTTCAGGATCATCAATTTTATTTTCGAAAATATAGTTAGCGGCTACTTCATCAAAGACAATATCAACTTCCATATCAGTATCGGTAAGATTACTGAATACATGTGGGACCAACTCTATAGCATATTCCTTAGCTCTTTCTAATAGCTTATCATTCATGGCTATATCTCCTTGTATAGATTAAGCATTTAAAATAATTTCTTTGAGATCGGAGTATACGTTATGCTGAGGAGTGGGAACGATGAACTGGTTACAAGTAACCATAATACCAATAATCTTCGCAACAGAGGAGAGAATAATGCAGTCGCTTTCAATACTAGATCTAACAGTACTGTCAAAGGTTAAAGTGCGAAGATTCATAGGTTCTCCTCTATCAATAGAAATATTATAGACTGCATCAGCGTCTTCATCGCTCATACAGCTACGATAGAGAACCTTGACAAGCTTCTCATAAGAATCGCGAATAATCTTGAGGATATCATAATAAGGATCGTAACCCTTAACATCACCTTCCTCAATTATTTTTACAATGTCATTAATAGCAATAACAGCACTGAAGTTAGCACCCCAACCAACACCATTCTCAGCAGCAGAACGGCAATTCAATACCGCATCCTCAAACAAATGGCGATTAGAGTCTCTATCAGCAACAGTAATACCACCGACACTAATCTCAACCAGATTACTCTGGAGAGAGTGTAACCGACGCTTAAGAGTACCAATACCACTAACCTCACCGTCAGATCTGAGCTTCTCAATCTCCGTCTTCACATAATTGAGCAGATTGATATACTCGTTGCTATACTCACCATACTCGTTCTTCATCTTAGCAGGATTGATGAACTTAGTACGATTAGTACCAGCAACAATTTGTTCGGCAGTTCCGCCCCATTCATGAATAGTAAACGGGGTAGGAGCTGTATTGTTCTCTACATCTTTCTCATAGATCTTAGCATCGATATACTTGTGGATAGGACGACCACCACACATACGCATGATATCCTGTAATACAGCTTGCTGATGAACATCAGAGATCAACAGGAAAGGAATCTTATTACCAGGAGTCTGTTGATTCTGCCAGTTAATGACTCTATCAATAGTAGAACTCATATCACGAGAGATGTGAGGGCATACAATGACTGTCGGTACAATCTTGTCGGCCTCATTACTCTGAATAGGAGTAGTGATATATCGAGAGATAATGGCATCAAACAGTACGCCCATCTCCTTAGTGTCAATAGGATCTTCAAAGAAGAAGATATGCGGATTATCAATGGTACAAGTATTATTCCTGGTATCATTGACAAAACAAGTATCGCTAAAACCAGTATTCAATGTCATACCGTCGAAATACTTAATAGCAGTCTCTTCATTGAGGGAAGGAGACACGTCAATAAATGCTCCAATACCTAGCTCTTTATAAATATTAATGATGGTATCAGCAATCCACTTATTGCCATTAGCAGAAGTATAAGCTATATCATATAGATTCTCTAGAGTAGCCTCCCCTGCTCTGCCAGTAATATTAGCCTTTATATCATCACAAATATTATTCAAGATAGTAAGAGTTTCAGACGGCTTTATCCTGCATTTAGCACTATCGAGATACTCCAACAGACCATCGAAGATATAGTTTGCCAGCAATACTGCAGATGTTGTACCATCTCCAACAGTGGTGGCAACGTTCTTGGTAATACTTTCGATATCGTCCTTAATAGACTGCTCGATAATTCCACTGAAATTTAAATGCTTAAGAATAGTAAAGCCATCCTTAGTGTACATATTCAGAGCATTCATCTCTTTAATACATGTATTAGATCCCTTAGGACCAAAAGAATTAATCAGAATATCAGAGAGATCCTGCAGAACACTAGTCTGCACAGCTCTCATAGTATCCTTGCCAACAACATTGCTCAGATACTTTCTTGATGCTTTGTTAGACATTCGTTATACCTCCTAATTATTTGAATATGGGTCTATTAACTCAAAATGGTTAGTAACTCCCAAAACTAATAATGCATCAGGATCTACTATAGCTTTATAACCAGATTCAGTATATTCTATATTCTCTGGAAAAGCTATAACGGCAAATAAAGTAAAAGATGTGTTGTATCGGTAAATATGTTTAGGATCAGGGATAATTATTCGTGCATAGCTGTCGGTTTTAAAAACTTCTGTTCTAGAGCTATGAATTTTGGTGAGTTCTGGATACTTAGATTGTAAAATTAGACGTTCCACATCATTTGAGTATAGTATATGACAAATATCGTGCATAGCAGCATTTTTACCACTTTTTGCGTTACATACGGATAACAGTGGTTCTAATGCTGGTACTGGAGGAGATAGCATAAAAAGTCTATCATAATAGTCGTTATATAAGTTACTATAAACTTCATCTACTGTTTGTTTAGATACATCTTGCCTAAATATGGTATAGATAAAGTTCCTATCGATGAATCTCAGCCTTCTCAATCTTTCTAAATCTAAATCGAGAAGGTCTGAGTTCATCATCTTCCTGTCAAGTTCATTCAGTAAATAATAGAATCCTATTTTAAGATCAGATATAGACTCAGACTCCACTAAGAGTCTGGGTTTTTCTTTATGACCGGCTCCCATTATTACATAATATCATCTAGTGTAGCCTGAGTATATCCATTGTTGACAGGTCCATTATACTCAGAGGCTGTATTTGGATTATTGTTTACACCAGAAGAGGAGTTAAAATACGAATTGGAGTTATACCTACGACCATTATTATTAGAATTATTATTTCCCTCAATACCAAGCTTGTTAGAAATAGTCTGAAGGAGATTGCGCTGGCGGGTATGCTCATATTTCAATTGGTCAATCACAGTATAAGCAACAGCGCAAGTGGATGCTTTATAAAACTCTTCGAGAATTGTGATAAGTTGGAGGATCTCGAAGTACTTATAACTTTCGGTATCCTTCTCAAAACTTCCATCTTCTTTAAAGTTACGGACGGAGAAATAGTAATCTCCTTTAGTCTGATAAGCGAAAGCACTGATAGTCTCACCAGTCTCACTAATCTTACGGATAACAATAACAGGAGATTCAGAACCGAACTCAACTCCATTAGACACAGTAATTAAACCCTGGCCAGACGGCACACCAGAGTTATTATAACGAATGGGGTCAGTAATAAATAGCTTTAACTCTTCCGCAAAGATGCGGGCTTTAGAATGATTCAAATAAATGGAGGTACCATTGTCATAATCGAAATAAACCTGACCATCGTTTCCACTAGTCTGTTTCCTAGGAGCGATAGAAATTTTCAGAGAATTATTCCAAAAAGTAAAAGAAAGACAAGTTTGATCGATACTTCCTTCAGCATTATTCATTTTATATGGCGAGTAAACAGAGGGATCATAAACAGTAGTAGTTTTCTTGTTGTTATCATAGTTATTCCCTAGTGGCATAGTAGTTATTCCTCCTTGTATTTTATATAGGGTAATTTATTGTTTCTAGATATGTAGGAAAAAATAAAGTGGTACTGATAGAAAAATCTATCAGTACCACTATTATAGTATCGAATTTGGTCGCCACAATTCTATCTTACGTATTCTATATTCGGCGCTTTCCTGTTCTTGTCTATTCATATCATTCGTCTCTGCACCATTACAACTCACATCCGATCGTATCATTTCCTTATGAATTCTGTTACATTACTTTGCATTCTTCTCCGAATGCGTCTACAGTCGCGTAATATCAACGATATTCAATGCCTTTCCCGTTATTACCTCATCATATCATATAACTCAGTACTGATATTTTCCGCTTCTTAGCTGATGAGTTTGATCAGGTACCTTCCTTATACAGTCACATTTTCTCTGCTGTATTTCATTCCATTCCATATCGGTATATTTTACTGGAGTCTTTTACATTCCATTTCTAATAATATCACCCTTTTATACTCCGTACTGCTTTCCCTTTGGCTACTATCATATCCATATAAATTCGATTGAAAATTGAAATACACTCAACTCTGCTCCAATTCAAATCTTCACAATGTCATTTCTATTCCTGTTCGTCTACGTGCTCACCAGATCAATGCACATCCACATCATAATGTTTCCACGCCCTTCAACTCAAACGTTAGAGCTATAGAAACCGGATCATTAGCTAAACTAATTATCCGTAATAGATACTGTTATTGCCCATTCTGCTCCATCACTACTATCTTCAGATCATTCTAATCAGTTACTATCCTTATCTTTTATTATCGGCTATTATTAGCTCCTTATCGCTTCGAATCCTTTAGTCTCTGTTTAGTTCCATTTCTCATACAATGCTATCTAGCCTATTAGCATCCTTATGATCTCACTGACTTTCATGTGCTTTGTCGTCCATCGCTCCTTTGTCTTTTACCTTCTGTTCAACTCATTTCCAAAGCTTATCGTATAAACTCCCTTCAGTTCCAACACTAGAGTTTAAATCAAAGCATTGATTCTCATGTCGTTGCTTGTAATGTCAACTCCATTCCATTTCTCTGCAAATTCTTTTAATATTATCTATACTCCATCCCTAGTCGATCTGTGAAATTATTCTATTTTCCGAATCCTTTCTTTCTCTTCCTATCCATTCCATATAGCTTCTTTTATACCCCTATCCGTATGATTTTATTTGTACTTCGTCGCTTTGTTTCCGCTTTCTATTACTTGCTAGTCTAGTCCTGCTCGCTTTACTCTGGTAAGGTCCTTTTTATTCCATGTCAAGCTTGATCTTATCCGTTTTGCACACGTCCACATCACGACTATTCAAGCACATTCTGTTACGATCCTTTGCTTCACTATTAATCTGCATTATAATGCTTTCCAAATCAAATTATCTTTAACTACGATTATTTCGATTCCGGTTACCATCATATTAAGACCGATCTAGTCCAATTCTTTTTATTAGCTATTATTATCGTGGATATTCCACATCTTTCCAGTTACATTTAAGTCTAATCATTTCCATCTTTCCAATACTCTTCAGCTCAAATGCTAGAGTATTAAATTGAGGTATTGCTTATCATATTGACACTTTTCAGTATAATTTCTTTTATACCCCATTTGATTAGTTTCCACCTCTGTTACTTACAGGACCAATCCTGCTTCGTTTTTTATTCCTATACCATCAAATCTATTCCTAGTCAAATTAAATCTCGTATCATCATTTCCATATGAATTCGCAACTCCTTCATTCAATCCAGATCCACATCGAGCAATTTCGTTAGATCTCAACTACAATCCATGTCTACCGATTGTCATGAATTATCTTATATTGCTATCCGTATCCTTTTAATTTGCCTAAGCTCCGATTCAGGTCGTTCGATTACCTTCAGCTCCAATGCTAGATAATCAATCGATACATGTCTAGTCTCACCAGCTAATTTCTTATCCGCCAGGTTCGCACTTGTATTGCCTCTTGGTTTAGTCTCTTGCCTCTTCCAAATTCATATCTGGTAATTTATGATCCTATACCGAATCAGTCATATTAGGTTCAACCCCTTATCATTACTATTTATTGAGCTATTAAATTCTCCTCATAACAGATCAGTCCCCTTGTTCTGTCGTCCATGCCGTGTCTAATTATTTCTTGTACTTTCCATTTATCTTCCCATGGCCTGAATTCAAATCCGCAACTTCTGGGTACATTTCATATCCATATCCTGTAGACTCTATTCCATACTCGTATGATTTAGAGACGCTGTACCTCTTCTCCATATCCGTTCTGATACTGTCGCTTATACTCCATATCCACATTCTAATACGGTCGCCTATACTCCATATCCATTCTAATACAGTCGCCTATCCTCCATGTCCGTTCTGATACTGTCGCCTATCCTCCATGTCCGTTCTGGTGCTGTCGCTTATACTCCATATCCATTCTAATACTGTCGCTTATACTCCATTCAACAGACTTCCATGTCTATTCTTATAACCTCAGTATTCCTCTATTCCATCTAAATACCCTTCAGCTCCAATGCTAGAGTATTTAAGATTTTCCTTATGGTGTCTTTTTCACGCTATGCCGATTCGTTTATACTATTCTTGTATCCATTCCAAATCTCCTAGACTCCAATGCCCTATAATTTACTCCAAGTCGGTTATCAGCAAATCAAAGACAATCTCGTCCATTTCAATATCTCACCAACAAATTTCAAGTTCTCTATCTTCCTTCTCAATATCCCATCAGCAAAACTCCTGTCCCTTACCTTCCTTCTTAATATCCCATCAGCAAAAGTCCGGTCAGCAAATTTCAAATACACTCCTTGACTCTTCATTTGATTATTGCTGATCGCTACTCTTGATACTTTTTGATAATCTCTTCAGCTCAAAATGCTAGAGATTAAAATTGTTAGATTGTTTATCAATACATTTCTTTTAATATCTCTTATTATCCAAAGATTATAATTTTTGTCTTTATCATACACATATGCAATCGTTTCAACTTAATGATTTTCTATTCCTTATCAGTATCTATTTATTCTCTTCAGCACTTTCGATTATCGCTTTTGCTAAACTCTCTTTTCATGTCATATAACTTGTATTCCATTGAGCTCTAATCCATTTCGCATCTTAAATCTCATATTTTTTGTTAATCGACTAGATTGTCTTCTGTTCAAATACTAGATAGCTACTTAGTTCCATCTATTAGCTAAATTGACCTTGATTCTTTAACGTTCCAGCTATCGTCCGCTCGATACCATTCGGCACCTATCCTTTGCTTTCCATTTCCATGAAAATCCGATATCCTCTTTTCCATTTCTGTGATAGTCGGATGATTTCATGTAAACTCCCGTTTCTATCATCTTAAAGATCTCAAATCCTTTTCTATTATTTCAGCTATTGCCTCCTGATCACCATTCCCGATACTTTTGTATTGGTTTCCTATTCTAATTATATCTTTTCCTATTCTAATT
>ERZ1090867.903-NODE-906-length-11207-cov-4.513271_pt1 | contig 11207 bp, 21 predicted proteins | sample MGYA00478476_ERZ1090867 | MGnify/ENA primary metagenome ERZ1090867 (study PRJEB33644, sample SAMEA5815742) | chicken gut metagenome | biome: Chicken; feature: Gastrointestinal Tract; material: Caecum | place: Ireland | collected 2019-01-01 | study: A study of the... | reverse complement strand
TCTACACCTATTAAGTCGTCGGCAGCGTCAGATGTGTATAAGAGACAGCGTATTATGCAGTCTGCGATCCTTCAGCTCTTTCTGCTCTTTTTGATGTGCCTTTTCAAGTGTTTCAGCCGCGACAGATGCACCCGCAAGAGCTGCCTTGGCGATCATTTGCTCTACTTCTTCTTTTGTGAGAGCAACGAATTCAACGTGATCTTTCATATCCATGTTTTTTACCTCCGACTATCGATATATTGCCTTCAGGATCCCTTCTTTATATGCCTGCTTTTCTTCCTCCGGCATATCAGATCCCCTTAATGCGTCATCTAACGCCTGAGCGGTACCACATTCCGGGCAGATCAATGTTTCGTTATCTATCCTCGACAGTGCCGGCACCCCGTCATATTCCCGATTACAGATCGGACACACTTGACGCCCCTCTGGTATCACTTCCCCACACGCTACGCAATGGTCCTCCATAAAATCACTCCTCCTCTTTCCTGTTATCAAACATTCCCAGTTTTACCCCAAGCTGCACGCATCCGTATACGATAGCTTCAAGCTCTATTCCCGCTACGTGACACATGGTAAATTCTAAAACCGTTTCTCCGTTCTCCTCTTTCATGTTACAGAAGAATCCCTTCTCAACAGTTTTCTCCTCTCCATCATCATAGTGTATTATAATTTTATCTACTTCGCGCTCTTTATTCACGCTTTCCCTCCTTCCTGTATGGACATCTATGCCATACACAGCATACTTTATACGAATTTTGTATGTAGTCCTTGTTTGTGCATTCTCCCATCTTCCCCATATACTCACACTTCCCACAATAATCTTTGTGCGTAGGGAATAAAATAATTTCACCCATTCTGCCCTCCATCTGGAACAGCATCTGGGAAATCAAATATCGTCATTTGTCCGGGAATGTCGGCTTCGCTCCCTGATCCGCAAGAATCAGCCGTAGAAATGCCGCTAATCTGTGACCAGCACTCCGGACCATATCCTCTTCTCATACTTTCTGGATCTGTCAGCTTCTTTCCGCATTTCTGACATACTGTATACATCCATTCGCCTTCTTCCGTTATGTTCTTATCATATCCCTCTTTGCAGACCTAAACATCATTAGCAGCATCTCCGAAACCGGTCTCTCCCTATCCGACCGAACTGCTTTTTTAACCGATTTCAACTCGTTTCCGCACGGACAATATACTCCGACTTTGTAAGGTATCTCTGTCTTTATCTTGATGAAAACATCATGGGGCATAACATAATAATTGTAATCTCCTATGAAATTATGTCCATTCTTCGAGCGAAAGTCCTCTACTGATGATTTGACCTCATAGCAGTAGAAATCTCCCTTTTCTATCCCGCTCACAGTATTATTTACCGGCTTGAATTTCATGTAGTCTACCCTTATCGCATGTGTCGTTGCATAATCAAAAGTGACTTCCCTGGCCCAATATATCCTCGGATCATTGTAAGGATTTATATGTTTTTCTGCCAACTCCGAAAGAAACTTTGTTGTCTCTTCTCTTTTCATCCGCTAATACCTCCGCTTTGCCTCACTTAGACTGGCCATACGTCTTTTTTGAAGATCTTCGTAAAACTCTGCATTCGCATTTGTCACTTTGTAACAGATCTTCTCCCCGAAAGCTATGAGATATGTATCGGTAGAGAGCTCGTGAAGTACCGTCGTATATTCTTTGGTCATCGCACATCCGCCTATCGCAGGACTTCCATCTTCAGTAAAATCAAAACCAGTTCAGGTGCTCCCCCAGATCTTCGGAAACATTGCAGCATCAATTTCTGCGTATGCATATTTATTGTTCTTTTTCTTTTCCTCAAAGATCTTTAAGAACTCTTCATCTTGAGACAGTGCAACTCTCGCCTTATACTCCAACAGTTCTAAATTCGGGTATCTTGCATTCACAATATCACGCTCCTATCTATATTCTTTTCCGGTACGCTTGTCCTTTAGGACGATCCGGCCAACAACCTCAAATCCCGCCAGTTCCGCAGTCTGTTTCATGATCGGGATAAGATTGCCAATCACAGCCACTCGCTCCGCATCCCGCCGGTTCTCTTCTTTTCGGATATTTCTCCATGCCGATCCGGCTGTCGGATCCGGATATCCTTCCGCATTTTTTCCCATGTTGTCGGACATTTTTGTATTCCTCCCCTCTTAACATCTGCTCACCTTGGGCGCGAATCAACCGCGCCGCATTATTTCTCTTGCACTTCATTCCTCATCCTCTGAACCTATTTGTCCGCTTTCTTCTAACCAGTCTTCTATGCATTTCAGGCATGTGTAGCTACTTACCGGTGCTCCGTCCATAAATCCGCTTTCATATAATGCTTTGTCTCCTTTCTTTATTGTGTTCTGACACGCGGAACACTTATGGTCTTTTCTGCATTTCACTATTTTCTCTTTATGATTTTCTACACTGTCATCCATGTCCCCATCATAAAACCCGCTATTTAAATACATTTCCTCTGGATATTTCATATTATTCACACCCGTCTTTCTCTACAATCTCAATAGCTCTACTCTTTTTGATATATCTCCCTGGATATAAAGGATGCGTAACACACAATTCTTTTTCACTCTTTAATTTCTCAATCACCCTCATATACCTCACTCCTCCTCGCGATTCTTGCATTTGCGGCTCTGCCTTTTTCTTCAGATTTCTTTTCCATCGTCGGATAGTTCCGGCCTTGGTGTGATTTCTTGACCATGTATAATCATCCAAAATATATCGTCCTCCATGTTCGCGTTCACCGTAAGCCGGCATTCTTCTATGTCCTTTCTTCATTTTCTGCTCCTTTCCGGTCGATAGGGATCCGGTTTTTGCCGCCACGCAATAACATATTCATCTACAATTCCCGGTCCATGCCACCAGTGTCCATTGCCATACTTATATGTTCTTACATCCTCGCCGAATCCAAAATTTGCCGTCACCTGGTATTCGTAAAAGTCCCGAGTTACCGGACTCACTTTTTCTTCCGGTAGCCGCTCATCCACCGGGATCCATCCGTCATTATTATTTTTTCCGTCCTCATATCCTTTCTGATACCATTTCCTGCGACTGCAATCTGCACAAATACTATTATCATTCATGTGCTGACGAACAATCTCTTCTGCCCTATTTCCTGCGGCATCGTCTATAATGCAGCCCTCTTCCTTTAACTGTTCTATAATCTCTTCTAAAATATTCTCTAATTCCTGCATAATTCCGCCCCTTTCATAAAACACAGCCATCGAGTCTTGCCTCTCCGATCTCCAAATAGCGGCTCTGACTTAATCGCTTTCAGCATATCCGCCGTCCTGATCTGCTGTTCATTCCACTTCATAATCAACGTATGCTCCGGTCTTAATACCCTCATACACTCGTCGAATCCTGCTTTCAAATATGGTCCCCACTCTGTAGGCAATATTCCGTACTTCTTTGCCAACCATGACTTTTCTCCGGCATGAATAAGGTGAGGCGGGTCAAAAACAACTAAGTTGAATGTGTTATCATCAAATGGCATATTCCTAAAGTCAATAATCATATCTGGCTCAACGACAAGCGTTCTTCCATCACAGAGAGTTGTCTCCAGTTTTCTGGTATCAGCAAAAATGACATCAGGATTGTTTCTGTCAAACCAGAACATCCTGCTCCCACAGCAAGCATCCAATATTTTCTTTTCCCGCATATCATCCCCTCCAATATTCATTTGTCACTCAATTTCAGCTGATCTGTTGCCAATTTGAAAGCGAGCATATAAAGCTCTAAAATCCCCGTGTTTCTTTTCCCTATGTCTCTGATAAATTCCCATACGTCATAAAAATGTTTCGATAGAATGTCATGTCCCGATTCACCGATGCCCCTGTCCGTATCAAAGTTCTCCATGATATCATCAATCACATCATCTATTGTCTCGAAATCGAATCGGTCTTCCATAAAAGCATCGGTCAGATCCTCTTCTTCAATGCGTTGCAGAATATCCTTTCTTGCCTGATCCTCGTCATATATGTATATAGGTCTGTTCATGCAATCAATCTTGCCTTCAAAATATCCCGCATTGTTGACAAAATCTTTGAATCCCTCAAACGTCATATTATTATAATTTGTGGCTATCAACTCACCCAGATCACCGGAAATATGCAGGCGGCAGTAATCTTCCACGAACAGAAAGCGTATTCTGTAATGTGAGCTTTCCGGATCCTTATAGTCTAGAATCTTTATGTTTCCATAGTCTGTAAACTTTGCCACATGGTTCTTAAAATTTTCCTTTTGTTTTTGCAAATCCATCATTTTTTACTTCCTTTCCGATACTTGACTGCCAGCGTCATAGCGTCTTCCCCAATATCTCCTGCATCTACTTCTTTCTGATGCTTCGCAAGGCATTTCTCTTTCGCTGCATCATAGTCATATTCGATCTGTTCCGAAAGCCTATCGGCCATTTTAAGGAATTTATCCCTGTAGTATGCTGACCATTGAATATCATCTGTCCTTATTTCATCAACCATCTGAACGTAATCCCTTAACATGCATATGATCAATACAATATCGAGATAAGAGCAGCTTACTACATAATCGCACATGAGCTTTAGATTTATGGCTTTTTCTATCATTACCTGCTTTTGCTCTTCCTTCGACATTTCTTCCTCGACCTCATGGAGAAACTGGAAAAGAAACCACAATCTTTGTTCTTTGCCTTCCATACCATCATCCTCGCACCTAATCTTCGCTTTCACTGGTCGGTATAGATCCTTTCGATCTTCGCCGCACCATATCCGATTTCCTTCAGGAGTTTCTATTGTTACAACCCCGTCTTTGAACCGGTATCCCTCAACAATCTTCCCTCTTTTCCATTCTCCGTTATAATAAATTTCAGCCCCTTGTCCGACTACGTGAGGAAATTCGTCATTTTCACTGTTAAGCTTTTTATCTATAATGGGGATTAAAATCCTCGGAACGCAAAGCATATGTATCCTTGTTGGAGCAGAAACTATCTTCTGGAGCATATGTATATAGATTTCCTCCGGAGCAGCCTCTTCGAGCCACTCCGGTATATCCGTATTTATTTTTTGCGATACTTCTAAGCTATTGCACTCCTCAGCGATTTCATGGATCAATACACGCATTTCTTCCGTTATTTCCCATCCGCCTCGCAGGGTAGGTTTTAAATCATATTCCAAAAGCTTTTTTACTTTCTCGTCTATCTTATTCATTTTGATGCACCTCTCAATCTTACAGGAAGAACCAGAGCCTTCATGTCGGAATCTTCCGCCTGGACAATCATCGGAGTCGAAGGCGAAGAAAAGTTCAAAGTTATATTCTCGCAGGTAAATGCCTTTATTGTCTCCAAAACCAACCGGGAGTCAAATCCAATGCGGATCGGCTTATCGATCGGGCTCTTGAGCATAATTTTCTCGCGATAATCTGTCACTTTGTCCTGAAGGATTACATTGATTTCTTCTCCGTCAATATCAAACTCGGCAGGAACGCTTTCATCCGTACACATCTTCGCTCTGGTCATGGCTCCTATGAGTTCCTCCCGGTTCACAATGGCGTAATTTTCCATATTTACGAACATCTTCTGATACGGAACAAATTTGCCATTGCGGATTCTCGTACGGATCAAGTATGTATCTGTCTTGAAAATGGCACCATTCGCATCATATGAAAGCGTCACATCATCGTCCATCCCCATCGAAGTAAGTTTCTTTGCGGCTGTTTTAGGAACAATCAGTTTGAGTCCGGAAACTCCAGAAACAGCGTTGATCTGATCCCAACACATAACATGACCGTCGGTAGCCGCAAGGTTCAGATTGTCGCCATCCCCTTCAAGGTATATTCCTTCAAGTTCAGGGCGGCCAGGCGACTTGTCGGCAGCCGCATAAAGCGCATGTGATATCGCCTCCATCAAGAGCGCTCCCGGGAGGACTATTCCCTCTTCTTCGCCGGTTCCGGTTTTATCGTACATAAAATTTTCCGCTGGGAATGACTGATAACTGTTTTTGATCTTCTCCATCTGGATCGTTACCACGTTTTTATCATCACAGGTAATTCCCACATCGCCTTCCGGAAGATTTTTTATCAGATCGAACGCTTTCATTGGCACAATGAATGATTCATCATCTGCACCCTCTAATTTGACCTGTATCGTCATTTCTCCGTTTGCAGCTATTGCATAACCTTCTTTGATCAAAACTCCTCCTAAAGCAGGAATCTGTGGATTTTTCTGCACAACGCTCTTTACCTTGTCGATGACTCTAACCAACTCATACTTTTTTAACTTCATGATCTGACTCCTTCCCGGAGTTCTATTCCATCCAAAAATCGCAGAACTCCTTTTGAATATTTGATTTTATATGCTTCGAGATCTTTCCTGTCCATGTACTTATGCCCATAGATCTTTTTCATGTCACGGAAGACCACCCACGGAACACGGTAAAAATCATCCAATCCGATTGAAACTACCAGAAAGCACATTGCACCGAGTTTCATGTATCTTTCAAAACAGCCCTCCTGTTCTTCCGTAACGACGTCTCTCATAATCTTCTCTTTATCCGTATGTTTTGCATCGAACAGCACCATGGTCGCATCCATCAGCACTCCCTTGAAGTCCGGCTGTGCCTGCTTCGCAAAACAGCAGATGAATTGTCCTCTTTTCCGGTCGTACGGTTTAAGCACCCGCATCGGCTCCGGAGTTTTCTCTATAACAGAAATCCCTTTTTCCTCATAGAACTGGCAAGCCGCGCTGATCATTCCTTCAAAATATTCTCCTGATACTCTGGACCGGCTCCCAACCAATGCCCTACTGTATGTATCCATTCTCTTTTGCCACCTTCAGTAATTTATTGATCGTAACAGCTCCTATCCCCGGGATTTTGGATGTCTGCAGTTCTGCAAGGAAATCATTTGTACTTTTCCCGCTGTGGACCGACTTCTTGCCGCTGTTAAAGCCCTCGCTTCTGGCTTTCTCAACCCGATCCTCCACATAGTGTACGAGCTGTTCATCCGTCATCTTCCGCATCTTTACTGCCTTTTCGTGGATACGAACTTCATCTTCTGTTCTTCTGCAGTTCCGTTTACTCTTCCCCATGTCTGCTCCTTTCTATTCGTCCTCCAGCCCTTCGAGCGGAGGAACTTTTACTCCATGTTCTTTGCACCACTTTACGAAACACGGTTTGCACATATATGCAAAGGCGTTTGTCTTTCCACCTCTTTTGGTTCGTGCCGTAATGGATACCATCCTGTTTTTCTCCTGCTGTTTGTGGCATTCCGCACATTCTCCCATCAGCTTTGCAAGGATTTTCTCGCTCTTTTTCCTTACAAGGAGCTGATCAGGGAACTCCCGCTTCATGGAATCTTCTCCAACAATATCGATAAGGCTGTCTTTCATAAATACCGGTGTCTTTTCCTTCTCTGCCGCTTCAACGATCTTCCGGATCCACTCCGGGTTCGGAATGACCTTCCCTTTTCTCCGCCCCGTCTCTGCGCCGATGATTACCCAATCCACCTGACGGAACAAAATGTTATGCTTCTCAGGAAGAACGTCTTCCAGAATCGGTTCTATGCTCACAAATGTGTTGCGCCGCGCCGGCAGGAAGTTAAACCTATGCATTTCCTCTTCCCGTGTGATCGATGTTCCGTAAAACATATTCGCCCCGCCGGGAAGCATATCCAAATCCGCATACCTCTCTGTGCTTTTCGTGAGGAACAGATAGTTATGCTGTGGATGCTCCGCACAGCACCGGAACACATCGTTGATCCAGGCGTCCGGCACCCAGTCTCCGAACAGATCCGCCATGGCTCCAACGAAAATGTTCTGGCCCATCTTCAATTTATCCAGAGTGCAGAAGCGATACCTGTGCATCGTCGGTTCAAACCCGAAAGGATATATGATCTGTTTTCCGTTTTCCCCTATGAAAGGCTCGTCCAATACATAACCGCCTTCATCTTTCCGGTATTTGTCAGTCTTCCTTATGTTCAGCTTTACATTCCCGGAAAATCTAAGGCTCATCGTTCTGGCGTAGCAATACTCGCATCCGTGCCGGCACCCGGTTACGATATTCAGCGTGTGATCGCAATATTCTATACGGCTTTTATTCACGATTTTCACCTCCATGTATCCTTTTATGACATTCATTACATAACAATTGTCCGTTCCCGACATCCAAGGCTCTTGAAAAATCTTGATGAAGACTTACTATATGGTGTGCTTCAAGACCGTCTTCCGCTCCGCACATCTCACATTTACCGTCTGCTTTTTGATAGACCGCTTTTACCCATGCCAAATATTCTTTACTTCTTCGGAATTTTCTGATCTTTTCCGTTATCCCGCCTTTCCAGTTGGGATTGTCCTTGCCTCGTCTTGTCTCAGACATTCTCCTTTTAGTTTCGTCAGAGTGATGTTTTCCGGTCATAGAACCAGGTTTCCCTTTTCTTGCCTCAACAGATTTCCTTATAGACTCTTCTCTCTTCTTTTCCCCTGTCATTCCGTGCATTCGAATACCATATTTACACATCCAATAGTGAATTGTCCTTGCATGGCATCCCGCAACTTCGGCCATTGCGTATATGCTTCTCAACTCATCGTATTTTCTCTGCAGCCATGCTTTGTCCTGATAAACTGGTCGGTTCATAATCCTTCGCCTCCTCCATTCTCGGCAGCTTGTCCAGAAGATTGCATGTTTCTTCTAAAGCCTCTCTTCTGTAATCCGAATATCCATAATTATCTTTTATCCTAATCAGGATCTCTACAATTTCTCCAATCTTCATCTATTCCGCCTCCCAATATTCCACTGTGTATTCAAACTGCGGTTTTGCCTTATCTTCTGTTCCGCGAACGATACGTCTCCCAATCTTTACGTCATATCCGGCTTTGGCCAATATTGATACCAACTGGAGCCGATCCTCTTCATTCCACTGTACCGATCCTTTTCGCAAGCTCCTGATTATGTTTGTTCCCATATCATCCGCACCTCCTGAGTCCTTTGTTTTTATCTTTTTCAGCGCTTTCCAACATTTTCTTTTTGAAAGCCTCGGTGAATGCTTTCACTTCCGGCGGCATCCCACAATTTCTGGATCCCCGGCACTGCACGATGTCATTGTCTCTCCACTCCATCGTAAAATAAGGCTTGTCCGGTTCTTTCTCCTTTCGGATGAAGAAAATATTGGTTTCCCCTCTTGCTACTCTGTCAACGTAGGTTCCCACGCAATGATGCAGAGCAGCTCCTTCAGCCCTGATATCTTCTGCACTGGCAGGAACAACAAGCAGAAGCCCTTTTCCTTTGACCTGAAAGGCGTTTTGAACATCCTTGTTCTCTCCCAGGATCTCTTCCAGTGCCCGTTTGGCTTCCTCCATCTGTTTCTTTGCCTCCCGCTCCCTGCGCTTTTTCTCCGCAGCCGCTTTCTTGTCCAAATGTTCCCGATATTCCTTTGCGATCCGGTCATGAACCTTCTTGAAGTTCTTCGGCATATAAATAAACATATTGTCCAGATCGTATCTGAGTTCTTTGCACCATCTCAGATACTCAAGCCAGTCCTTTGCCATGTTCCGTTTTCTCTCAATCCGTGGATCTTCCCGCTCTCGGTATCGCATATAAGAATACCGCCAGCATTCTCCCGATTCTCCGATCGGATATTTTTCACTTTCCCTTGAAATGTATTTCACAATCTTGTGAAGTGTGGTTTTCCTGTTTGCCTGTTTTAAAAGTTCTGTGTTGCATGTAAACGTCTCGTAATATTCTTTTATCTGTTCAGGCTTGAACTGCAGTCCTATTTCCTGCGCCACTTGAAGAAGGCGAAGTTCGTAATGATCTCCATCGATCGCCTGGAGTAATCTGGTATTCACTTTATTCAACCCCAAAATCTCATATATGGTGGATCCCTTTTCCCGGATTTTCCCCACCATACTCCCTGAGTACCGACAATTGATAATGTCTTTTGCCAACCTGTTCAGTCCCATTTTGCAGATCCACTCCAACTTGGGGAACTGTATGTACTTTGAGATTGCATCCTCATACCGCAAAGCTACTGTTGGCATATTCCCTGACAGCACTTCTAATGCCGAATATTTCATCGGGGTATGCTCCCATGCCGCCGGAAGATTGCCCGGATATAAAATACATTCCATACAGGCTATTCTTCCCTGATCAGGACACCATCGGCACTCCCCGCGCTGCTTATATACTCCCCACTCATAGGATTCATATTTTGGCTTTCCTTTCGGAAATGTATATATTGCCCTGCTATATTCGAATATATCCTGTTCAATCCGGCTTTTATCGATCGTGAACTCCACATATTTATCGCTCCGTATTCTCCGATCTGCCCGAAAATATCGAAGGGCGAATCCCTTTTCCATTGGATCTACATACAAGAACCAACGTTCATCGGATATCTGTCCCGGCATCTTCCCCCTTGCCTTAATCGTTACACGGCTTCCGCAGAAAGGACATATCCCCTTTTCATTGTTTCGAAGTCTGATATCTTTTCTCTTAACCGTTCCGATTTTCTTACAGTGCGTGCATTCGCATACAGCCTCGCCTTTCTTCTCCTCTTTGTAGATCAGGTACCGGCTGAAGCTCATTCCAGTCTCCCATACCCAGTCTTCAAATTCTTTGGGTGGCTCTTTGATCGGATTCATCACTGTGTCTATCTTGTCAGTCTCTTTTTTATGCCGCTCTGCAAGCTTTCGATCAAGAATCTCCTGTTGGAATCTATAAACTGCTGTCCATGGTAAATATTCATCATCCGAGTTTACATATTCCTTAAAAAAGTCTTTGATGGTCTTTACTTCTTCGTCAGATCTTATATGTACGTTTACTTTATATCGACTTCTCTTCAACTCTGGATCCCACAAATACTCTGTAAAGCTAAAATTCCACATTCCGGCGAACGATGCCGTATACCACTTTGTCTTTGACGTTTTCAAATCCTGTGTGATATAATCCTCATGTGACAGAAATGTCCTAAACTCTGCTTCTGTATTTCCGCCAGCCAGGCTTTTTATTCTAAAGAAATTCAGAAGCAGAATCTTTTTATCTTCAATCAATTCCGCCGTAACCATGTGATTCATGCTTTCCAGTTGTTTTGCATCATTAATCATCCTTTGCGTTGCACACGGTCGCGGTATTTTTGACAACTTTCTCTTATCCACTTTTATCGCCTCCTAGAGCAAATCAAACAATGACATCTGGCCTTCCGGCTCCTGTCTCTTATAA
>ERZ1090867.898-NODE-901-length-11231-cov-21.345741_pt1 | contig 11231 bp, 10 predicted proteins | sample MGYA00478476_ERZ1090867 | MGnify/ENA primary metagenome ERZ1090867 (study PRJEB33644, sample SAMEA5815742) | chicken gut metagenome | biome: Chicken; feature: Gastrointestinal Tract; material: Caecum | place: Ireland | collected 2019-01-01 | study: A study of the... | reverse complement strand
CGGCGTAGGCGATGGCGATGGGTTCGGTGCAGCCCATCGCGGGGATCAGCTCCTCCTGCAAAATGCGCACATATGCCTGATAAACCTTGCTGGTACGTTCCATAGGTCAGTCTCCTTTCTGTTTGCTCTCCAAAATGTCGATCATGGTCTTTTCGGTGCCCACCATGCCCGGGGAGGCGATCCGGCCCATGTTCCGCATGGTCTGCTCCGGGGTGGGGCCGTTGATGCCGTGGACCGGCGCGATGGCAGCGCCATGCAGGGCCATGCCCGCCGAGCGCCAGGCGGCGTCCACCGCCACCACGCCTTTCATGGTGCAGCCCTGGTTGCCGCCGTCGCAGATCATGCCGGTGATGCTGCTGGCCATGTTGTTGATGGTGCGGGCCATGGCGGCGGTGTCGCCGTCCCGCAGCAGGACCAGCCCGCAGGCCGCCCCGGTGCCCGCCGCAATGGCGCAGCCGCAGAAAGCCGACAGCTTGCCCGAATACTCTTTGATGTACATACAGACCAGAATGCTCAGGGCGGTGGCCCGCAGCAGCTTTTCCTCGGGATACCCCTGCACCCTGTAAGCGGCGTAGAGGGGCATGGTGGCGATGATGCCGTGTGCCCCCGAGCCGGTAACGCTCATGGCGGGTTGGGGCAGGCCCAGAACGCGGGCTTCGATGGCGGCGTTGCAGAGCAGCGAGGCGGTGGCCTGCTCGTTGTGGGAGATGAGCTGGCCGCCGTTTTCAGCCAGCAGGCAGCGGGCAAAAGCGGTCTTGGGGCTGTCGATGCCCGCCTGGCAGAGGGCAAAGTTCAGCGCAAAAGCCTCCCGGAGAAAGGCAAGCTCCTCCGCCGGGACGGTCAGGGCGTAGTCCCGCAGCTGCGCCAGGGTATAGCGGTGGATCAGGGGCGGGGCCTTTGTTTCGCCGCCGGGCAGGCTGTCCGGGGCGGACGGCTTTTCAAAGACGGTGCGGCCGTTCTCGGTGATACGGACGATGTTGGTGTGGGCATCCCGGATGGTGACGGCGGCCTCCCCTTCCGAAGCCGTCACCACGGCCTCGATGAAGATGCGGCTGCTGATCCCGGCCATTTCCACCTGGACCATGCCGGCAGAGACCATCTCTTTGGCCCGGGCGGCCTGTTCCGGCGTGATACCGTCCAGACACTCGAGCCCCTTGTCCGGGTCGGCCCCTACCGCGCCCAGAGCAGCGGCGTGGGCGTTGCCCACCTCGTCGCTGCCGGGAATGCCGCAGGTAAAGGCGTTTTTGAACATACCGCTGTTCAGCCGCAGGGTGATGCGCTGCACTGCCCCATGGGTATGGCGTCGGGCGGTAGCTGCCGCAAAGGCGATGGCCCCCGGCTCGGTGACGCCCAGGGCGGGCTTCATATCCTGCCGGATCAGCTGGGTCAATTCGTGCATGGGCACGCTCCTTTCCCCTCCCCTTTCCACAAGAGAACCCCGGCGCGGCGGGCGCCGGCCGGGGTCAACCAAGGGAAATAAGGAAGGTATATGATGGGTTTAGCAGATAATGTCGTTCAGATCCAGCGTCAGGGTGCCGTCCTCCCGCTCAAAGCAGGGGACGCCCAGCCGCCGGGTGCCGCGGATCTCCGCGTAAAGGGGGCTGCTCTCCCGGATCTGCAGGTAATCCTGCAGGGCTGCGTGGCAGGAGAGGATGTCTTTGAACTCCACTTCTGCGCCGGCGCCGGCCAGCCGGTTGAGGGCGCAGAGGGTATCCGGGCAGAGGTGGCTGCCGATGACGGTCACTTTCATGGGTCACACCTCCGCGATGGCTTCGATCTCACACAGCACGCCTTTGGGCAGGGCCTTGACGGCGACGCAGCTGCGGGCGGGCTTGCCGGTGAAATAGCCTGCATAGACCTCGTTGAAGGCGGCAAAATCCCCCATGTCGGCCAAAAAGCAGGTGGTCTTGATGACGCGGGTCAGGTCGGAACCGGCGGCCTCCAGAATAGCCTTGACGTTCTCGCAGCTCTGCTTGGCCTGGGCGGCGATCCCCTCGGGGACGCTGCCGTCCACAGGGCTGGCGGGGATCTGCCCGCTGGTGTAGACAATGCCGTTTACAACGTAGCCCTGGACATAAGGGCCGATGGCGCCGGGGGCGTTTTTGGTATCGATCATTTTCATAAAAAAGCTCCTTTTCTGTCTATTTGCAAAAAATGGAAACGGGTTCAGTTGGCCTGCTTGCGGGCGGCGGCCTTGACCAGCCAGTCCTTGCCTTCCACCAGGCGGGTGACGATCATGGAAGCGATGGTGTCGCCGGAGGAGTTCAGGCAGGTGGCGGCGGGGTCAAAGATGAAGCCCAGGGTGGCAATGATGGGGAACGCCTCGGCCGGGAAGTTGAACATGCTGACGATCAACATTTCGCCCACCAGGCCGCCGCCGGGCGCGCCGGACAGGACGAAGGCCGACAGGATCGCCACCACAATGGCCATGGCATAGGTGCCGGCGCCCGAGAAATCCATCCCGAAGATGCCGTACAGGAACGCGATCTTGACGATGGAGGAGAGGACCGAGCCGTCCATGTGCATGGTGCAGCCCATGGGCAGCACCAGGTCGCTGACATCTTTGGGGACGCCGATGGCGTCGCAGGCTTCCTTGTTGACGGGGATGGTGGCGGCGGAGGACTGGGTGGCAAAGGCCGTGATGGCCGGCGGGAAAATGTGCTTAACCATGGTGACGACGCCCTGCTTGCCCGCGGCCAGGAAGGCGTACAGCGGGAAGAAGATGACGGCGTAGAGCAGGCACAGGGGGTAATAGACCAGCATGGACCGGCCGTAATCACCGATGATCTCGGGGCCGTAGGTGGCCACCAGGTTGGCAAAGTAAGCGCCCAGGCCCAGCGGAGCAATGGTCATGATCAAATTGACGAACTTCATGATGATGTCGTTCAGGTTGATCAGCAGCTTGCCGACGGGGGTCTCGTCACCGCCGCAGGCGGACACGCAGAACCCGATGAGGATGGCAAAGATGATCAGGGGCAGCATATTGGACTTGTCCCACAGATCCGAGAAATCGGACACGGTGAGGGAGCTGACGATCAGCTCGGCGGCGGTCTTGGCCTCCCCCACTTCGCTGCTGGTCATGGCGATGGAGGTGCCGGCAGAGGGGCTGAACAGGTTGACCCAGATCAGGACGCAGGCGGCGGCGATCAGGCCGGTAAAGATAAAGGTGCCGATGGTGCCGGCCAGGATGCGGCCCAGCCGCTTCATGTTGGCCATGCTGCCCACCGCGGAGGCAATGGATACAAACACCAGAGGGACCACGATGGTGAACAGCAGGTTGAGGAAGATATCGCCCACAGGCTTAATGGCAGTGCCCATACTGGGGGCAAATGCGCCAATGAGCGCGCCTACGACAATGCCGCCCAAAATCAGGATCAGGTTGCCGTATTGCTGCCAGAAGGTTTTCTGTTTGATGATATTCGACGATGTCGACATGATTCGTTCCCTCCCTTTCCGCTCACAGGGCGTCCACAGCGGCTTTCAGCTGCGCCATGGCTTTTTCCAGGGTGGCGCGGGGGCAGGCTGCGTTCAGCCGCATATAGCCGCTCAGGCTGCGGCCAAAGGTATAGCCCTCGTTCAGGCCCAGCTTCGCCTTGTGGATGAAGAAGTCCCGCAGTTCCTCGTTGGTCATGTGCAGGTCCCGGCAGTCCAGCCACATCAGATAGGTGGCGTCGGGGCGGTTGGGCTTGATCTGGGGGATATTTTTGGCGCAGTAGTCGCAGACATAGTCAAAGTTGTCCGAGAGATAGGCCAGCAGCTGCTCCAGCCACTCCTCCCCTTCCCGGTAGGCCGCTTCCATGGCCACCGAGCTGAAAGCGTTGTTGCGGTGGATGTCCATGCCGCCCCAGAACTTATCAAAGACGGCTTTCATCTCCGCGTTGGGGAAGATGGTGGTGCTGGCCTGCAGGCCGGCCAGGTTGAAGGTCTTAGTGGCCGACACGCAGGTGATGATATGGCTTGCGATCTCGGGCGAGAGCGAAGCGGTGACGGTGTGGTGCTTGCCGTGGAAGATCAGGTCGGAGTGGATCTCGTCCGACACCAGCAGGGTGCCGTTTTCGATGCAGATCTCGGCCATCCGGCGCAGGTCGGCGGGGTCCCAGACGATGCCCAGGGGATTGTGGGGGTTGCACAGCAGGAAGATGCTGCACTCTTTGGCCTTGGCGGCAAAGTCGTCGAAATCAATGTGCCAATGGCCGTTTTCCTCCACCAGCTGGTTTTCCACCACGGTGCGGTCCCACGCTTCCACCACGTCGTAGAACTCGGAATAGACCGGCGTCTGGATCAGGATCTTGTCCCCGTCCTTGCTGAACAGCTTGACGATGGCCGACAGGCTGGGCACCACGCCCAGGCTCCAGCTCATGAGGGCGGTGTCGGGCTTCCAGCCGTTGCGCTTGACCTCCCATTCCTGCACGGCCTCAAAGTAGCTGGCCGGGCGGGAGGTGTAGCCCCAGATGCCCTCCTCGGCTTTGGCCTTGCAGGCGTCAATGATGGGCTGGGCGGTGCGGAAATCCATGTCCGCCACCCACAGAGGGATGACGTCGGCGGTGCCAAACTTTTTGATCCGCTCGTCGTACTTGGCGGAACGGTTGTGGCTGCGGTCAATGACCTCATCAAAATTGTACTTCATACGAGACTCCTTTGCTTGGTTGACTCTGGACTGACCTTCCCGTCGGCCGCCGGGGCGTCCTTGTTGTGGTTCTACTATACCCAAACCGGGGGCCGTTGTCCAATCTGCCAAAATGTAGCCGGAGGAAACATTTTCGCACAGAAGTTTCCTCAAAGTGGAATATCGTCTTGTTTTTGGAGGCCAAATACCGTATAATGAAAAAAAGCGCTAAAACTTGTTTTTTGTGTATTTGTTGGAAACTGCACAATTTGCACAAACGAAAGGGATTGTTTTTGTGGATATAGCACACGAAACCGGCGAACGCATCCGGTATTACCGCAAAAAGAAACAGATGACCATCGACCAGCTGGCCGCGGCCATCTGCAAGAGCAAGTCCTGCGTCTCCAAATACGAGAACGGACAGATCGCCGTGGACCTGCCCACCCTCTACGATATTGCCGCCGCGCTGGAAGTGCGGGTGACCCAGCTGCTCTATCTGCCGCCCGACCAGACCCCCGGCGTGCCCAGCGGAGCGGTGCCCGCCTTTTTCGCAGGGCTGGACCGCTTTTACGGCTATTATTACGACGGGCGGAGCAACCGCATCGTGCGCTGTGTCGGCGATATTCTGGAGGAGGCCGAGCCCGGCTCCTTCCATGTCCATATGTACATGAACGTGGACGACTTTGCCCATTACCACCTGTGTGAGAACCTCTACGACGGCCGTCTGACCCACTTTGATACCCTGAGCCTGCTGGTGCTGCAAAACCAGCACATGGAAATGGATCACTACCAGGTGGGCATCCCCAGCCCCTACATGAACGCCCCGGTCAAGTGGGGGCTGGCCTTCGGCATTTCCAGCCGCCCGCTGATGCCCACCTCCACCAAGATCCTGTTCGCCAAAAGCCCCCAGAAAGAGACCCCCGAGTTTGCAAAGAGCCTGCGCCTGTCCCGTGAGGACATCCGCCTGATGAAGCTGTACAATATGCTGACCATCCTCTAAATAACGCATTTTTTGCGCCGGCGGGTCTGCTGTAGGCTGTAGATTGAAAAAAGGAAACGGGATGGGGAAAGAAGATGTATCTGAAAATCGCGCTCTGTGATGATTCGGAAGCGGACCGGACGTATCTGTCTGCTCTGGTAGAGCGGTGGGCGGCCGGTGCCGGCCACACCGTGCAGCTGTCCGCATTTGAATCTGCCGAGCAATTTTTATTTGTATACGCCGAAAAGAGCGACTACGACATCCTGCTTTTGGATGTGGAGATGGGAGCAATGGACGGCGTGACGATGGCTAAGCGGCTGCGCAGCGAAAACGACCTGATCCAAATCGTTTTCATCACCGGCTACAGCGACTACATCGCCGAGGGGTATGAGGTGGCCGCCCTCAACTACCTGATGAAGCCGGTGCGGGAAGAAAAGCTGTTCGCCGTGCTGGACCGCGCCGCCGAAAAGACGGCCAAAAATGAGAAGGTGCTCTATTTTGAGACCGGCGGCGAGATGGTGCGGGTGCCGGTCTACCAGATTCGCTACGCCGAAGTCATGGGCAACTATGTGACCCTCCACGCCCAGACCGACCTGACCGTGAAAATGACCTTGGCCGAGCTGGAAAAGAACCTGGATGAGCGCTTTTACCGGGCCGGACGCTCTGTGGTGGTCAACCTGACCCAGATCGCCCGGGTGACCAAAACCGAAATACGCCTGCTGGACGGCTCGTCCATCCATCTGCCGCGGGGCGCCTACGAAGGGGTCAACCGCGCCATCATCCACATGAGGTAAAATGCCATGGGACTGTTTTCCAAACTGATCGACAAGCGGCTGGCCTCCTACCAGCAGGAGCTGATCGAGACCCACTACCGGGAAGTGGACAATATGTACCGGCAGATCCGGGGCTGGCGGCACGACTACCGCAACCACATCCAGACCATGAAAGCCTACGCCGCCGCGGGCGACTGGGAGGCTATCCGAAAATACCTCGACCTGCTGGACGAGGACCTGACCACGGTGGACACCGTCATCAAGACCGGCAACGCCATGACCGACGCCATCCTCAACTCCAAAATTTCGCTGGCCAAATCGAAGGGCATCCGGGTGACGGCGGACGCCCATATCCCGGTCAAGCTCAAGACCAGCGAGATCGACCTGTGCTGCATCATCGGCAACCTGTTCGACAACGCCATCGACGCCAGTATGCAGCTGCCCGAATCCCAGCGGCTGATCCGGGTCTACATGGTCATGAAAAACACCCAGCTCTACATTTCTTTCACCAACTTTACCGCCGGCAAAAAGCTGCCGAAGGTGGGCGGCCTTTTCCGCACCACCAAGGGTGAAGGACACGGCTTCGGCCTGGTGCGGATCGACGCTATTGTGGAGCGGCTGGACGGCTACATCAGCCGCAACAGCGAGGACGGCGCATTCACCACCGAGATCCTGCTGCCGCAGGTTTGACCTGCAATTCGTCCCCCCAAAACGGCGTTTCGTCCCCAGAATGCTCCGGGGACGATTTTTTGTGCTACAATACTCCCGAAATGAGGTGAACCACATATGAAAACAAAACCAAAGTACAGCGTCTGGCAGAACGTCCGGTTCATGCTGGCGCTGGCCTGGCGCAAGGGCAAGGACGTCTTGGCCCTGTGCGTGCTGTTTGCGGCGCTTTCCCTGGGCATCAATCTGGCCCAGCTGTTCATCGCGCCGGTCGTCCTGGCCCAGGTGGAGGCCCATGCTCCCCTGTCCCGGCTGCTGTGGACCATCGGAGGCTTTGCCCTGGCGCTGATCCTCCTGAACGGCCTGCTCGGCTATGTGGACCAGAACACCATGTTCGGCCGGGTGCGGCTTCGCATCTCGATCATCAATGATCTGAACGAAAAAGCCTGTACCACCTCCTACCCCAACACCCGCGACCCGAAGGCCCTCAAACTGTTCGAGACAGCGCAGGACGCCACCCGGAGCAACTCCCGGCCGGCGGAGCACATTTGGACGACCCTGACCGGTCTCCTGCTCAATCTGGCGGGTTTTGCTGTCTACCTGACCCTTTTGTCCGGGCTGGACCTGGGGCTGATCGGCGTGGTGGCCGTCACCACCGCGGCAGGCTTCTTTATCAGTCAGCGGATCAATGCGTGGGGCTACCACCACCGTGAAGAAGAATCCTCTTACCAGAAAAAGATCCGCTACATCGCCCAAAATACCGAGTCCATCCAGCTGGCCAAGGATATCCGCATCTTTGGGCTGGGCCCATGGCTCTCGGATATCTACGAGAGTACCCTCCGGCTTTACGACGCCTTCATCAACCGGCGGGAGCGGATCTACACCGGCGCCTGCGCGGTGGATGCTCTGCTCAGCCTGGCCCGCAACGGTATCGCCTACGCCTACTTGATCTGGCTTACCCTGACCGAAGGACTGCCCGCCAGCCAGTTCCTGCTCTATTTTTCGGCCTTCACCGGCTTTTCCACCTGGGTGACGGGCATTCTGCAGGAGTGCTCGACCCTCCACAAGGAGAGCCTTGACCTTTCCACCATCCAGGAATATCTGCATCTGCCCGAGCCATTCCATTTTGCGGACGGCGCTCCCGTTCCCCCGGCGGACCGGTACGAGCTGCGGCTGGACCATGTCACCTTCCGCTATCCCGGCACAAAAAAGCCCATCCTGCAGGACCTGTGCCTGACCATCCGCCCCGGCGAAAAGGTGGCCGTTGTCGGCCTGAACGGCGCGGGCAAGACCACCCTGGTCAAGCTGCTGTGCGGCTTCTACGACCCCGACGAGGGCAGGGTTCTTTTGAATGGGCAGGACATCCGGCAATTCGACCGCCGGGCTTATTACCAGCTGTTCTCCACCGTCTTTCAGGAGAGTTCCGAGCTGGACATCACCGTTGCCCAGACAGTGGCCCAGAGGGTGGACGGCATCGACATGGACAAAGTGAAAGCCTGCGTTGCCAAGGCGGGCCTGGCCGAAAAGATCGCTTCCCTGCCCCAGGGCTATGACACCCACCTGGGCAAGCAGGTCTATCTGGACGGCGTAGAGCTGTCGGGCGGGCAGACCCAGCGGCTGATGCTGGCCCGCGCCCTGTATAAAGACGGCGCGTTCCTGGTGCTGGACGAGCCCACCGCCGCCCTTGACCCCATCGCCGAAAGCGATATCTACCAGAAATACAACGAAATGACCGCGGGCAAATCCTCGGTGTTCATCAGCCACCGGCTGGCCTCCACCCGCTTTTGCGACCGCATCCTTTTTGTTAAGGACGGCGGCATCGCCGAGGAAGGCACCCACGAAGAACTTTTGCAGAAGGGCGGCGCCTACGCCAAACTGTTCAACGTACAGGCCCGCTACTACCAGGAAGGGAGGGATTTGGATGACATCCAAATCGGATAAGATCACCATGCGCGAAACCCTGCAGATCCATTGGCGCGCGTTCAAAGATATCCGCCGCTATTGTCCCGGGGCCTTCGGCGTCAGCGTCCTGTATGGGACAGCTGCCGCCCTCAGCCCTTATGTGACGGTCTACCTGTCGGCCCGGATCATCAATGAACTGGCCGGGGCACGCCGCCTCGAGGTGCTGGGACCACTGGCCATACTGGCCGTTGCCAGCGGCGCTCTGCTGACCTTTGTGACCGGCGCGCTGCTGCGCTGGAAAACAGCCAAGGAGGCCGAGTTTCTGGAGCGGAAGAACCGGCTCTTTGCCGACAAAATGCTGTCGATGGACTTTGCCGATATCGACAAGGTCGAGACACATGACCTGCGCTCTCAAATTGCCCAGAGCGAGACTTGGGCCGGGTTTGGTTTTTACCGCTTCTGGGATCAGTTTGAAAAGGTGGCGCAAGGTCTGGCCGGTATTTTGGGTGCGGCTGTTTTGACCATCAGCCTCTTTACCCTGCCGGTGCCCGCCTCTGCCGGGACGTTCACCGTCCTGAACCGGCCCGCCTTCATTGCCCTGCTGGTGCTGGCCCTGGCATTTACCGCTGCCCTTGGCCCTTTGTGTGATAACCGCGCTATGGATCATCTGGCCCGCTGTGCGGAAAACTCCCGCTTTGGCAACCGGGTGTTTCATGGGTTTGGCTTTCTGGCTGACGACAAAGGACGGGGCATGGATATCCGTATGTACGGCCAGCAGAAGATCGCCCGTTATTACATGGAAAATTACATGGAAAAGGAGAGCGTTTTTAACAACGGTTCCTCCGCACTGGCCCGCGCCTGCCGCGGTCCCATCGGCATCTGGGCGGCGCTGGGTTCCTGCGCCAGCGCCATCCTTACCGGCCTGATCTATCTCTTTGTCTGCGTTAAGGCGTGGGCCGGGGCCTTCGGCGTCGGCTCGGTCACCCAGTACGTCGGTGCGGTCAGTGCCTTGGCCAAGAATATGGGCGTATTGATCGAGGCCATGGGCGTGCTCAGAAGCAACGTCCCCTTCATGCGGGACATCTACCAGTTCCTCGATATTCCCAACCAAATGTACCAGGGCAGCCTGACCACCGAAAAGCGCTCCGACCGGCAGTACGAGGTGGAATTTCAGGATGTTTCCTTCAAGTACCCCGGCAGCAGCACCTGGGCGCTGCGGCACGTGAACATCAAGTTCCGCATCGGCCGCCGGATGGCTGTGGTGGGCGAAAACGGCAGCGGCAAGACAACCTTCATCAAGCTGCTCTGCCGCCTGTACGACCCCCAGGAAGGCCACATCCTCTTAAACGGCATCGACATCCGCAAGTACAACTACCGCGACTACATGGCTTTGTTCTCGGTGGTGTTCCAGGATTTCCAGCTGCTGGCCCAGCCTCTGGGCGCGAACGTGGCCGGCGCGCAGGACTACGACCGCACCCGCGCCGAAAAAGCGTTGATCGACGCCGGTTTTGGGGAGCGGCTCGCCGCCATGCCCGCGGGCCTTGACACCATGCTGTACAAGGAGTTTGCCGAGGACGGCGTGGACGTCTCGGGCGGCGAAGCGCAGAAGATCGCCATTGCCCGCGCCCTGTATAAGGATGCGCCCTTCATCGTCCTGGACGAGCCGACCGCCGCTCTCGACCCCATCGCCGAGGCTGAGATCTACGCCAAATTCAACGACATCGCCGGCGACAAGACCGCCGTCTACATCAGCCACCGGCTGTCCTCCTGCAAGTTCTGCGACGAGATCGCTGTCTTTGACCACGGTCAGGTGGTCCAGCGCGGCACCCACGAGCAGCTGCTGGCCGACGAAACCGGCAAGTACGCCCAGCTCTGGCACGCCCAGGCCCAGTACTACACTGAACCCTCCCCTGCCGATGAACCGGCCCAGATTGTGCGGACAGCACAAAAAGCCCCGTAAAGTAGGATTGCGCAGACTCCGCAAAAACGAACATCCGCCACAAGCGCATACGGCTGTACACCTCACAAAACAAAAGGTCAGGACTTCCCTACAGTGGGGTGTCCTGACTTTTCTTTTGTGCTGGTCGTGCAGAGGCGGCTGCGTCCGGCTTTTACCGCAGCAGCGGCATATGGCCGGTCAGCTTGTTGACTTTCTTTTTGGGGCCGCAGACGGCGACGCCCAGATAGCGCAGGTCCGCTTCCGGGATCTGGGCCATCTTGCCGGTGAATTCCTCGTAGGTCTGGGCCAGATCGGAGAAGTCCACCGCCGACAGGTCCTGAAATTCCGGCTGGTACAGCTTTTCCC
>ERZ1090867.895-NODE-898-length-11276-cov-4.799661_pt1 | contig 11276 bp, 8 predicted proteins | sample MGYA00478476_ERZ1090867 | MGnify/ENA primary metagenome ERZ1090867 (study PRJEB33644, sample SAMEA5815742) | chicken gut metagenome | biome: Chicken; feature: Gastrointestinal Tract; material: Caecum | place: Ireland | collected 2019-01-01 | study: A study of the... | reverse complement strand
GGAGTCAGGTCGCCTGATAGAGTAATTTGGGTGTGCGCTTTTCTTGACCATTCCACTTTTTGCCGGAGACGGAGAAAAACACAGATCGACAATTCCGGTCATTTTGTGGTATGATAGAGAAATCCCGGAAAATGCGATTCATTGGGTGGATGCGGTACGGAGGTGACGCGGGATGCATGTGATTGTTTGTGTGGACAGTAAGGATGGGATGCTGTTCCATCACCGGCGGCAAAGCATGGACCGTGTCTTGCGTGAGCGCATCCTTGCGTTATGCGGTGCGCATGCGTTATGGATGAATACCTATTCCGCCGGGCAGTTTGCGGAGAAGGAACACGCTCGCCTGCGGGTTGACGACCGATTCCTTGCGTTGGCAGGGGAAGGGGACTACTGCTTTGTGGAAGATCAGGCAATCGAGCCATTTCTGGACCGAATAGAGGATCTCATTCTGTTTTGCTGGAACCGCGTTTATCCGGCGGATCAATACTTTGACCGGTCGCTGTTGGAGGGCGGCTGGACCCTGCGGGAAACCGAACAATTTTCCGGTTCCTCGCATGCAAAAATCACAAAGGAAGTTTACAGAAAATGCAGAGAATGATGAAGAAAATCGTGCCGGTGCTGCTGTGCATCCAGTTTTTGCTCTCCGGCTGTGCCATGCTGCGGCCGCAGCAGACGGTTTCGCTGGAGGATATCCCGGCGTACAGCGGCGAGCCCTATGTGGAAATCGACGGCAATGTGCCGGACTTTCCGGAGGAGGATCAGGTCGCGGAATCCTTTGAAAGCTATGCGCCGCTGGATTTTTTGGGGCGGTGCGGCACAGCCTATGCCTGTATCTCCACCGACCTGATGCCGACCGAGGAGCGCGGCTCAATCGGACAGGTCAAGCCGTCCGGTTGGCAGACGGTCAAATATGATTTCGTGGACGGAAAATATCTGTATAACCGCTGCCATCTGATCGGGTATCAGCTGACGGCGGAAAACGCCAACGAGGAAAATCTCATTACCGGCACGCGGTATATGAATGTGGAAGGTATGCTCCCGTTTGAAAACATGGTGGCAGATTACATCAAGGAAACCGGAAACCATGTGTTGTACCGTGTTACGCCCATTTTTGAGGGGGATAACCTTGTTGCCTCCGGTGTGCAGATGGAAGCCCTTTCGGTAGAGGATGCAGGCGAGGGAATCTGCTATAACGTATATTGTTATAATGTGCAGCCCGGTGTGGAAATCGACTATGCGACCGGAGAAAGCCGCGAAGCGGATGACGCGCAAACAGATTCGCAGGAACAGACGCAGGAATATGTGCTCAACATCGCCTCGAAGAAAATCCATCTGCCGGATTGCTCCAGCGTGGCCGGCATCGGGGAAAAGAATAAGTCGTATTATACCGGAAACTACGAGGATTTGCTGGCGCAGGGCTATTCGCTTTGCGGCAACTGTCTGGGAAAATAAACGGAAGGATCACAAAAAAGCCGCTTCTCTGCAAACGCGCAGAGAAGCGGCTTTCGCTTATATATGTTATATGTATGCGTCAGGCGGTCGTCTCTTCACAGGGTTCGTGCTCGATGATTTTGATGAGCGTCACATGACGGTCGTCGGCATCCTGCACGACAAAATCCAGATTTTTATAGGTCAGCGTTTCGCCCTGCTTGGGGATGTGTTCGAGCTGATCGATCATCCAGCCGTTGACGGTGGTATAACTGTCGGCTACGTCATCGTCCTCATAGCCGAAGTTGGTCAGCACATCTTCAAAATCGGCCGCGCCGCGTGCCAGATACTCATGGTTGCCGGTTTTCCAGCACTGCTCAACCACGCGGTCGTGTTCGTCCCAGATTTCACCGACCAGTTCTTCCAGCACATCTTCCAGTGTCACAATGCCCAGTGTGCCGCCGTATTCATCCGCCACAACTGCAATATGCGATTTGCTCTTTTGCAGCATTTTGAGCAGCTCACCGATTTTCATGGTTTTGGCAACAAAAATCGGAGGCTTGACGATCACATCAATCGACCGGTTGGAGGGAGCGACCTCGTTATAGAAGTCCTTTTCATGAATGATGCCGACAATATTGTCAATGGAGTTCCGATAGACCGGCAAGCGGGAAAAACCGGTTTCCTTAAACAGCTTGGCAATCGTCTGGTTATCCGTGTCCTCCGAAATGCCAACAATGTTCACGCGCGGGGTGAAAATCTCCACGACCTCGACATCGCTGAATTCAATCGCGCTGCGGATCAGATCGCCTTCCTGCTCGTCGATGCCGCCCTCGCTTTCGGCTTCATCAACCATGGTCAGCAGCTCTTCTTCCGAGATGGAAGTATCCTCCGAGGTTTTGAAAACAAGGGAGAGCAGCTTCTTCCACTGGACAAACAGAAAGTTGATCGGCGTGAGAATATAAATGAGCACCTGAATGATCGGCGCGGAAAAGCGCGCAAACAGCTCGGGCGATTCCTTTGCCAAGGTTTTGGGGGAGATTTCGCCAAAAATCAGCACGATGACTGTGGTGACAATCGTGGAAAGCGAAGGACCGGTCTCCTCGCCCACCCAGCGGATGAACAACACCGTTGCGACCGATGCGGAAGCAATGTTCACAATATTGTTGCCGATCAGGATGGTGGACAGCAATTTGTCATACTGGTCGGAGAGCCGCAGAACCAACGCCGCACGCTTATCGCCTTTTTCGGCAAGGCTTTTGACGCGGATGCGGTTGAGGGAGGAAAATGCGGTCTCCGTAGAGGAGAAAAACGCGGACATAATAAGACAGGCGACAATGATAATAATACCTACTGATGTGTTCATGGTGTATTCCTTTCGAAGTATTTTTGAATTGGGTCAGTAAACTGCGCTATTCCAAGGAAACTTCGAAAGGCCAGAACGATAATCGGCCCGCAGGATCAGGGTCAGACATGGGAATTTATATCCACCTTTCTGTAAAAATTAGGTTGTGTGATGCTGATATTATACATAAATTCGCGCATTTCGTCAAGTTTGACAAAGCAGCTGCACCGGAAATGGATTATATAGCGGTGTGGTTGTATTCCGTGATCCCGTTTTTGTCCATCCATGCGCGTTTGCTGTCCATCAGGCGAGTAAGGCCGCTGCTGGGAGAGCCGTGACGCAGCGTGTACAGGCGCTGCAATTCGAGCAGATCATTATAGGTCAAATAGGGATAGTCTGAGCCGGAAGCCGTGCCGTCAGGCTTATAGGAGTAATTCAGGTTGCCGTCCGGTAAAATCCACAGGGAGACCGTGCTTTCAATGCCGCGCACCATGCAGTCGGCCAGCGCAGCATACGATTCATCGCCGGTGGCCGTAGAGAAGCGGTAGAGGAATACCGCTTCGGCTGCGTGGTGGTTGAGGGAAGCGTGGGTGGGCTGGCTCAGGCCGTTCGGATGCCAGTAATCCTCGACCAGCCATCCGGTGGCGTCTCCGCTCCCGAAGCTGTAATGGTGCGCCTGCGCATGGTTGACCAGAAAATCGGCATATCGTTTGGTCTGGTCCAGCCATTCGGTCACGCCGAAGGTTTCCGCCGCGTTGATATTGGCCAGCCAGAAATCTGTATTGAACCGCGTATCAAAGTAGCCGGGATCAATGTTATAATCGCCTTTCAGCCATGTGCTGCCCGCAAGCGAGGGGATAAACCCGTATTCGTTCTGCTTTTCGCGCATGATATCGATCATCGCAAGCCCCAGCGCACGCGATGCGGGCTGATCGGCATCCTTGGCCATCTTGCCTGCAATGTGCGCGGCCGGCAGACTGTAAAAATAATTGGGGCCATAGGGGTAATAAGTGGAGGGTGCGGTGTAATAATACCCGTCATAGCACCAACGATTGGCATCGGTAAAGCGGTAGTTCGACCAGCGGCTGAGCTCGCCAGCATCCGTCCAGTCGATCAGCTGCTGACTCGAGGTGAGCACCAGATAGTCGCTGAATGTCCCTTGCTGCAGCGCGGCGACTTGCAGGGAAAAGGTGAAGCCGCCGTTTTCCTGCGTCACGGCAAGCGTGCCGTCGCAGCTCGGCATGGATTCGATCATGCCGTTTTCATGGGTGCAATAGGTTTGCGGCGTTACTACTATGCTGTCTATGCCGTTCACACGGATAAAATACATGCCGCGCGGCAGAATTCCGGAGGAGAGCGGCTTTTCATACCAGCGCGCAGCAATGGCATCATACCAGCGGACGGTACCGCTTTGGCCCTCCATTCGGAACTGTGCAGCGACATGCGCCGGTGTGGCGAGTGATGCGGTCGAGCGCCCCATTTCCACGACGCATCCTTGGGTGTCGCTGTAAGTGCGGGTTTCGTGGCATACTTCGGTCAGTGCCTGACGGGTTTCTGCGCGCGTCACCGGACCGAGAAAGGTGGTGAACGCGGTATAGGAATGGCTTTGCACGTTTGTGTTCGGGTCGGCGGCTTGCGGTACAATGCCAAGGATGCCGGACAGCCGCTGCAGGATGGTGGCAAGCTGTGCGCGCGTTACCGTGCCCTGCGGGGTCAGCGTGGTGTCAGTGGTGCCGGTAATCAGCCCCTGTGCATTGGCCCATTGCATGGCGGTCAGCGCATAGCTGCTGATCTGGCCCGCGTCTGCGTACAAGGACAAGTCGTTTTGCAGGGTTAGGTCAGCCTGCTTCAAAGCGGCATACCGATACAGCATGGCGGCCAGCTGCTCCCGGGTCAGGGAACCGCCCGGCTGGAATTGACCGTTGCCAACGCCTTCAATGATGGCATTGTACGCGCCCCACTGCACGGCGTCGTAATAGGAAGCGTCTGTCGGGACATCCTGAAACGAAGAAGCAATGACGATATTTGTGTCTGGCGCTAACCGATACAGCGCCTGCACGATGCAGGCGCGTGTGGCTGGTGCGTTTGCGCCGAAGGTATAGTCGGATAAGCCATCCATCAGTCCTGTGTCTGTGACAAAAGCAATGGCGTCAGAAGCCCAGTGCGACGCTGTATCGACATAGGTCGCAGTGGCTGTGCCTGCACGGAGCAAGACCAAACAGATGAGAAATATTGCTGCCGGATATCGGAAAAATTTCAACCTATATGCACCCTTTCGAGGATTATGGGACAAAAAATAAAAGCGGTCAGTTCGTAAAGACTATCAAAAGTATATCATATTATGAACCAAAATTCTATGGAAGGGACAGCACAGATCTTTCCATCGTCAATCTTTTGCCGACAGCAGAAATTTTTGATTATGAAAATTACATTTCAAGGGATTGGAGGGAGTGGATGATCATTTGCCAGAGCAAAATTTTGTTCTTGCGTTTTTTCTGTATCGCCGTATTATAAAGGATGCTTGTTTGACCCGTACCAAATCAAATGAGCGGTGTCTCCCGCAAGGTGTGAAGCACATCCTGCGGGAAACACCGCCAAACAAAGGAGGAAAACAAATGTCGCTTTCCGATCAGAAACTCAAGGGATTCACCAAACTGATTTCCTCTCTGGCCGATCAGCCGAGAATGCAGCCACAGGACCTGAAAGCCTACTTTGACAGCAGCCCGGAGGAGGTTCGGCAGGTGCACAACAATCTGTGTGACGCGCTGTGTGCGCCAGACGCTGCGGCAAGCCTTGGCTTTGCCCGCACGGCGGGCGTGCCTGCGGATACCGTACAAGCCGCTGTCGAGCATGTGCAGGCGCAGGTTTCGGATGCCGTGTCGGGCAATCTTCCGTCCGGCAGCGTGACCGGTGACAAGCTGGCACAGGATGTGCGCGACCGCCTCTCGGCCATCGAAAGCGCTGCGGCTTCCGAGGCCAGCACTCGACAGTCCACAGACAGCAGTCTGCAAAGCCAAATCAGCTCCCTGAGCTTGGGAAAAAGCGAAGTGATGGTCGGTACATATGTTGGAGACAGTCAGCCGGTACGGCTGATATCGCTTGGCCGAAAGCCGAAGGCAGTCTATCTCTGCCACAGCATGGGCCTTCTGATTTCCGGCTCATCCCGCTACGGCGGACTGGCGTTGGATGGTCATCCCGCAGGACCGCAGGAAACGCCTATCGCCACTATTGTCGATCAGGGATTTCAAGTATATGTGACTGACGGCGGTCAGTATAACGTCATGTCGAATTTTAAAAATACTCCATATTATTATATTGCATGGCTGTAAAAAAAGCCCCTTGGGAAAATCCCAAGGGGCCTTTTCATTTGATGTTCACAAAGAACCAATCACTGATTAGCCAGCGAAGTGGATGTGTGCATCATAAGAGCCGTGAGGAGCACCGCCGTCCAGCATATTGTCAACATCGTAGAATACCGCTACGATCTTGCGATCAGCCGGTACTACGTTGTTGTCAAATACTACGATCGCGTTCGCAATGTAGTTGCTGCCGCCGCAGTTCTCAGCCAGCGGGATGCCAGTGATATCGCCCTCAGCGCCTGCAGTCTCGGAATCGTCGATTGCAACGAATACGCAATCCTCATCAAAGCTGTAGGTGGCTACGCCGCCAGCATGAGCAACACGTGCGCTGCCCTTTACTACGCGGTCAGTGCCGATGATGGCAGCATCAGCGCCAACAACAGTCACGTCGTCAACATAGTCGCCATCCAGCGTGTAGGAGATAACCGTGCCAGCAGTTGCACCAACGATCGGGTTGGACTGATCCTGAGTCAGGGTAGCAGCACCCTCAGAGGTCCAAACGTCGTAAGCAGCCTTCTTCTCGCCGTCCTTGGTTACGGTGTAACCGTCACGAGTCAGGTAAGCATACTTGGTGTCGCTGGTAGCGCCCGGAACGGTTGCCTCGCGGATGGTCAGGAATGCAACTGCAATGTAGTTCAGGCCGTCCTTCTCGTTAGCCAGAGCAAAACCACCGGTAACGTGGACAGCGCTGTTATCCCAGCCCTTAGCGGTCTTGCCGGAGATAACCTTGGTCTCAGTGCCAGCCTTTACATATACAACTGCATCGTCGTTGAACGGATTGCCGTTGATCTTGCCGTCCTTGTAAGAAGTAGCAGTAATCAGCGCATCGCAGCCAGCATCAGAAGCAGAAGAAACCGCCTTGATGTCATAGGTGCCGTCGCCCAGCTTGCTGTAGGTTACCAGACCAGTCAGGATACCGCCAAAATCAACGTTCAGCGCCTGATTAGCATAAATCTTATTATTGGTAACCGTCGTGATTGCAGGATCGCCAACCAGCTTAGCGCCGTCATACTTGGAGAGCTTAACCTCAGCGTCGGTGCCGTCCGCAAAGTACAGGCGAGCCTTAACAGTGCCTTCACCATTCTGATCGTCGAACTTGTTCTCTTCGAAGTCAACCACGCCATTTCCATCGGAGTCTTCAATTGCAGACAGATAAGCTACGTCTTCGAGCTTGCCGGTGGTTTCGTCAGCAGCCAGGATGTAGTTGCCGCGGAGAACCAGATCGTAGGTAGCGCCGCTCTTGATGACAACACCATTAGCAGTGCGGTACCAAGTGCCGTCTACGCGAGCTTCAACAACAAGGCCGCCGCTGGTGCGGGTAGCCTCAACCGTTGCAGAAGTAACATCAGCCTTAACAACGATATCCTTGTCGGAAGAATTGTAAGCTTCGTCGATTACGTAAACGTAATCATCCTTCGCAATATCCTCGTAACCGGAGATATCGGTGAACTTCAGGGAGCCAACACTGTTGTCAACGGTCATGGAGTTGGTGCCAACATAGGTAACCTTACCAAACTTGATCGGGCTGGAAATAACAACTTCAACCTTGCCGTCGCCATCGGTATCGATCAGCTTGATCTCCTGAGCAACTTCGTTCTGCTTTGCATCATTGTTCTTGGTAGCAGTAGCTGCCAGAGCGGACAGGGTAAAACGCTTGGTGGTATCATTGTTGAAGGTGTAGTTCTTCATTGCGGTGGTGCCGTCCAGCTTGTACTCAGTACCGTCCAGCTTAATCTTGGTGTTGTCGGAAACCGTCTCCAACTGACCAACGTAGCCGGTAGCGACCGTAGTGGAATCAGCGTAAGCGTAAACACCGTAAACCTTATCGCGCTGGCCGATCTTCTGCATAACAACGACGCGCTGACCAACCAGATCAGAGTAATCGTTAGCAACACGGATGTAGGTGCCGTCAGAAGTGTCCATCGAGTAGGTGTCGCGGTTTGCTTCCTTCTCGGTGCCGTACAGGTAAACCGCATCGTCTACCTTCTTGCCGTTGAAGTCGAGGTCCATGTACTTGCCGCCGATGGTAGCGTCGTCCAGAATGTCACCTGCGGTCGCCGGCTTGAAGTCAGCGATGTCAGCGGAGTAAACAACACGCTCCATGTCCAGAGCATTGTACATGATCTGAGCAGCGTACTGACGCGGCAGAGCGCCGTTTACGTCAGCGGATACGTCCTCGAACAGGTTGTTCAGGTTTGCGTACTTCATGGTGTTGGCAGACCAGCGGGAGCCGGTCAGACCAGCCTTGTCCGGGGTGTAGCCAGCAACAACCAGCAGCATCTTGGCAGCTTCAAGACCGGTAACCGTATCGTTCGGAGCGAACTTGGTTGCAGACTTACCAGCGATGATTTCGCTGTTCTGCAGGTACTTGATGTAGCCAGCCGCCCAAGTGCCGTTCACGTCGGTGAACGAGGTCGGCAGATTGGTGTAAGCGGACGCGTCATCGTTGCCGCCGTTGAGAATGGTGAAAATCATCTTCGCCATCTCCGCACGGGTGACGGTCGCATCGGGCTTGAACGAACCGTCGGTATAACCTTCGATTACGCCCAGACCCGTCAGTGCGTCAACCGCTTCAGACGACTGAATGTCAGCCTGATCGGTAAACGCTGCGCCAGCAAACATGGTGAACGCGCAAGCGAACGCCAGTACCAGCGCGAGAACCTTTTTGAGATTCTTCATGGGGTTTTTTCCTCCTTAAATTTTTTTGAGCTTTCGCTCTTATGGTGCTTATGATATCACAGGTTTTGGGGGCGGTCAAGTAAACTGCCGCGAATGTAACATGGGTGTAATATTGTGACATACTGTAATTTTTTATGTTTTATATCGTATTCCGGGCGATAAGCGTGCACTTTCCGAACAGAGCATGGGGAGGCCGTGACACATGTTCTGCCCTTTATACCTTATTATATATAAGCGCTGCTGCACCATATGGTGTGGTATGGATTTCCGTTTTCCCTGCTTGAGCAACAAGATAGCGGAGCGCGTGTAAAACCTCACATTGTGTAAAAAAACGGGATGGCTTTTAGGCATTATCACTATTGCGTCGAATACAGAAAGCAGATATCATTATATATTGTTCATATTTTGCCATTCTTCGTGTTTTCTTGACAAAAATGACAAAATATTTGCAAAATTATTCAAAAGGAATGAGATCTGCATGAGGAAACCCGCGTATTTTGAAAGGAATGGTTGCATCTATGTTGCATTCAATACCACTTCTTTGGATGCTGGCTTACCTCCATGTGAAACCGAACCGCCGGAAACCCTTTTGACCGACTTCATGCGCGACTGGCTGCAAATTATGGCCAGTCAAATCCGGCACAATACATTAGATAGCTACTGGCATATGTTCAACCGACATATCGAACCTTTTTTCGGTGTGCGGCAGATAACAGTGCAGTCTGCTTCTCTGTCCGATTTTCAGGAGTTTGTTGACAAAAAATATCAGGAGGGATATTCTCCGACCACGATCGTGAAACTGCATTCGGTCGTTCATAAATGCCTGCGCTATGCTGTTTCCCGCGGCATTATTGATCATAATCCATCAGATTATGTCCTGTTGCCCAAAAAGGTGAAATATATCAGCAGAACCTTCGATCAGGCGCAGCTGAATCTATTTTTAAAGGAAGCAAAGTCCTCTCCGGCGGAACCTGCTTTTATTCTGGCTGCAACCTATGGACTGCGCCGCAGCGAAGCCGCCGGGTTGCGATGGCAGGCAATTGATTTCAGTGCTGGTACGATTTTGATCAACCACACCGCCATCTCCAGCAACGGAAAAGTCACTTACAGTGACCGCGTCAAAACCAATTCCAGCTATCGGACGCTTCCGCTTATGCAAGGAATGCGGGAGTATTTGCTGCAACTGCGCCAACGACAGCACGAAATGCAGCTCCGATATGGTTCGGATTATCATTCCAGCGACTATGTCTGCCGGCGCGATAACGGAAAACCGCTGCGTCCGGATTATATTTCACAGGAGTTTGCCAAACTTTGCCGTAAGACCGCTCTGCCGCATATTCGTTTCCATGATCTGCGCCATTCCGCCGCCACACTGCTGCTTCGAGAAGGTTTTTCACTCAAGCAGATTCAGGAGTGGCTGGGGCACGCGAATATCACAACCACAGCCAATACCTATGCGCATGTAACATACAGTGATAAACTCCAGATGGCGGCCCACTTGGATCACTTATTTGATATGTAAATGACTTAGCGTTGACGAAACCGTTTTTCTCCATGATAGCGGTATGAATCGGATACGTTTTTATATTAACATAAAAGTGAATCAGAAAAAGGTTCTCGCACTGGTACTGGCGTTCGCTTGCGCGTTCACCATGTTTGCTGGTGCAGCGTTCACCGATCAGGCTGACATCCAGTCGACTGAAGCGGTTGACGCACTGACGGGTCTGGGCGTAATCGAAGGTTATACCGACGGTTCGTTCAAGCCCGATGCGACCGTCACCCGTGCGGAGATGGCGAAGATGATTTTCACCATTCTCAACGGCGGCAACGATGACGCGTCCGCTTACACCAATCTGCCGACCTCGTTCACCGACGTGAACGGCACTTGGGCGGCTGGCTACATCAAGTACCTGCAGAACAGCGAAATCATCGCTGGTAAGTCTGCAACCAAGTTCGCTCCGAACGACACCGTTACCGGTCTCGAGGCTGCCAAGATGCTGCTGGTTGTTGCTGGCTACACTCCGAGCAAGGCTGGTCTGACTGGCTCCGCTTGGGCTGCTAACACCATGAAGTACGGCAACCTGAACAACCTGTTCGAGGACGTATCCTCTGACGTAAACGGCGCTCTGCCGCGTCAGTACGCTGCTCAGATCATGTTCAACTCTCTGGAGATGGAGCGCGTTGTTTACTCCAACGACATCGGCGACTTCAAGCCGGCTGAGGATGTTACGGATGCCGTTACCATCGGCGAGAAGTACCTCGATCTGGATTTCTATGGCGATGACGAAGAGGTTGTCCTGTACGGCACCGAGAAGGAAGCAAACCGCGACACCTACAATCTGGACACTTCCGCACGCGACTTCACCCGCGTTGCAAACGACTACTCTGACCTGGTTGGCCAGCGCGTTGTCGTAATGCACAAGGATGGCAAGACCAACGAAGTTTACGGCGTTTACGCTTACGAGGAT
>ERZ1090867.893-NODE-896-length-11281-cov-5.657937_pt1 | contig 11281 bp, 8 predicted proteins | sample MGYA00478476_ERZ1090867 | MGnify/ENA primary metagenome ERZ1090867 (study PRJEB33644, sample SAMEA5815742) | chicken gut metagenome | biome: Chicken; feature: Gastrointestinal Tract; material: Caecum | place: Ireland | collected 2019-01-01 | study: A study of the... | reverse complement strand
CGGTGACCGAGCGCGGCGGCTACTTCACCGCACGCCGCGCGAGAAGGCCCCTCAACCTCACGAAAAATTTAACTCTCGGCCAGAGTTAAATTTTTGTGAACTTCCTCACTGTACATTCATCCGCGACACGCTCACATAAGGCCCGCCGAACGATACGTTGAGCGGGAACTGCTCGTTTTTGCCGCAGCCGCCGAAGATGTTTGAAATAACTTCGGCTTTATCGGAAAGCCCGTCGATGAGGTTGAGCGTTTCGAACACGTTGCCGGAAATTACGGCGATTTTAACGGGTTCGCCTATCTTGCCGTCCACTATTTCATAAGCGCGCGCAGGCGCTATGGTGAACGTGCTCATTCCGGAGCCGTGCTTATAGCTCTTTATGTAATAGCCGTGCTTTACGCGTGAGAACAGCTCCTCTTTCGGCGTTTCGCCCGCCTCGATTATAGTGCTGGTCATACGCACAATCGGCTCGAATTCGCAGTTTATTGCACGGGCGTTGCCCGTTACCTCCTCTTCAAGGTCTGCCGCGGTGGCTGCCGAATGAAGCCTGCCCGTGAGCACGCCGTTCTTTATAAGGTAGGTCTTTTGCGTGCGCGTGCCCTCGTCGTCGAAGGGAACGTAGCCCGAGCCTTCCTCCTCGCCGCTGTCATAGATGGAGAGTATATCTGCGCCCACCTTTTTGCCGAGCGTCCACTCCTTTTTCATATTCTCGTCGCCCAGCATAAAGTCCGATTCAGACTTGTGTCCGAACGATTCGTGCGCGAACACGCCCGCCGCCGTGGGTGAAAGGATTACGGGGAATACTCCCGCCTGAACGGGCCTTGCGTTGAGCAGAAAGTTTTCGAGCTCGGCCACGAAGTCCTTAATTTTATCGGGCGTAAACAGTGCGGCGAGTTTACCGAACGAATCGGCGGTATCGCCTTCGGAATCAGAGAAGTTGTCGCTGTCGTTTGCAAGCGCAAGGGCCGTCCTTGCGCCGCAAAGCTGGAAATCATACTTTATTTCGGCGCCCTTTGACGAATAGAATTCGTATACGGAGTACCTGTCGGAATATACGCCTACGTACATTTTTACGTACTGCGAACTCTGCGCGGCGGCAAAGACGTTTTCAAGCAGCGCGCGCTTCTTTTCGATGGGCACGTCCTTTACGCAGTCGCCGCTGAATTTAATCAATTCTGCCCTGTTGCCCTGCAAGCGGCGCACGGTGGCGTCGTCATTTATGGCGGGGTTGGGCGTTGCCATTGCGTAAAGTTTTTCAAGCTCCTCCTGCACGGCGCCCGTGCGGTAAGTTGAAGCATAATACCACATCTTGCCGTCGTAAACGCGGATAAAAGCCTTTTTAACCGAGGACTGCTTGCTCTCTTCCAGCGCTCCGTTGCGGTAGCGGATGGAAGTTGTGAACCTGTCTTCTATTCTGACGTCGGAATAGAAACCCTCTTTAAAATCAAACATACGTCTCCTTATCATCTGCGCAGGCCTTACGGGAACGGGTATGCACCCGAACGGCGCGCAGCACTCAGATTTTATGCAAATTTTTATGAAATTTATTTTGCATACAGTTTTTTATAAACCGCACTTTGCACAGGGAAACACAAATAAACTTACAGTTTAAAAATAAACGGTTGGTTGAGGCATATATGCGCCTCAATTTCAACTTTTTGCCGATAATTTACGGCAAAAATTTACGGTGCAACGCCGCAGTAAAAACCGACATTTCTGCGCGCGCTTTATCCGGCTCGCGGCCGAATATTACAGGCACGGCACTGTTGCACCGCACAATTGCTGCCGCCGCATTGTTAACGCCGCCCGCGCCGTAGCGCGGGCGGCGTATATCTGCCAAAAAAATTACATTCCCGGCTGTTGAAGCGCATAATACGGGATGAGAAAACATATAGAAACGACAATGAATATCGCCCCGACTATAAGAAGGAAGGCTATCGGCCTTTTCTTCTCTTTCTTCTCCTGGCGGTAATCGTAAAAAGTTCTGTATTTGCGCTTTGTGACGTCGCGGCGGAACAGATTTATAAACATATGGAAGCCGAATCCGAAGATATCGAACAGGCCGCCGTTGCTGGCAAATACCAATGCTCCTACGCCCGCGAGTATCACCCCCGGGACAAAAAAGGAATCTGATAGTATCTGCATCACCTGGACGGTATCCGTTTCGGTGAACACTCCCTTTGCGCCCATTATCGCAAGCGCAATCGCCGCGCCTATCAGCGCAGATATGCCGTAACTTAAAAGTTTAGCTTTCATCGGGTTTATGCTTGCACCCCGAGTTCTTTTTTATAACGTTCCAGCTCGGCATTGTTGCAGTAGATGAAGTGCCCGGGTACAACTTCGTGCATTGCGGGCTTATCTACCGAATAATCGTGCTCGGCAATGGGGTTGTAAATTATCCTTTTGCGCTTTTTTTCAAAGTGCGGGTCGGGCAGGGGTATTGCCGAAAGAAGGCTCTTGGTATAGGGGTGAAGCGGATGGGCGAACAGCTCGTCGGAAGTCGTCAGCTCCACTATCTTACCGAAGTACATTACGGCTATCCTGTCGGAGAAGTATTTTACAACCGAAAGGTCGTGCGCGATGAATATTATGGTGAGGCCGAGCTTGTTCCTCAAATCGTTCAGCAGGTTTATTACCTGTGCCTGAATGGATACGTCGAGCGCGGATACGGGCTCGTCGGCGATTATGAGGTCGGGGTTGAGGACTATCGAGCGCGCTATGCCTATGCGCTGGCGCTGACCGCCCGAGAATTCGTGCGGATACCTGCCTGCGTGCTCGGGCACGAGGCCTACCAAATCGAGCATCTTATATACCTGCTCGTTTATATACTTCTTGTCCCTTATGCCCCTTATTATAAGGCCTTCGGCAATAATTTCGCGCACCGTCATACGGGGATTTAGCGAAGCGATAGGGTCCTGAAATATCATCTGGATTTTATTCATTATCCTGTCTTTCTTCGCAAGACGGCGCTCAGACTTATACTGCTTCAAAAGTTCCGCGTGCTTGGCGGCAAGCTCCTGCCTGCTGCTTTCAAGCTCGGCACGGCGGCTTTCAGACTGCTCTGCGGCAATTGCCTCTTCCGCGGCCTTTACTTCGCCTTCCGCGGCGGCAAGCAGGGGAAGATACTTTTCGTCTATCAGCCTGCACTGCTCGGCTGCATACTCTTCGTTGCAGTGTTTGTGGTCATAATGTGCGCTTCTTATCTGCGCGTGTATTCCGGAAGCGACGCTTTCGTGTGCGGCGCGCAAATCGTCGAGTTCCTGCACGTATGCAAAATCGTCGAACTTTCCTGCGGCCTTTTGCTCTTCGGCGCGCTTTTTCGCCGTCTTTTTAGCCTCGGAATAGCGTTTGTTTTCAGCGTTGAGCTGCTCTTTGTACTGATTGTCGCCGGCGCATATGCGCTGGCCTTCAAAGAAGATACTGCCGCCCGTTATGTCGTAAAGGCGTATTATTGAACGGCCGGTAGTCGTCTTGCCGCAACCCGACTCGCCGACTATGCCGAACACTTCGCCCTTTTTTACTTCAAAACTTACGCCGTCAACCGCTTTGAGCTGCTTGCGCCCCATTTTGAAGTACTGTTCGAGCCCGTCCACTTTGAGGAGAACGTTGTTCTCCTTCATATAATCGTGGACTTCGCGCGTGCTTTTGAAGGTTCTTTCACTGCTCATCGGCTCTCTCCTTCATTCTTCTGATTCTGTCCGTCACAATCTTGGGAGGGTCCACCTTGGGAGCGTCGGGATGCAGAAGCCACGTCGCCGCGCTGTGCGTGGGACTGATTTCAAACATCGGAGGCTGCTCTTCGAAGTCTATCTCCATAGCATACTTGTTCCTCGCCGCAAACGCATCGCCCTTGGGAGGGAAAATCATATTGGGTGGCGTGCCGGGGATAGCTTCCAGCTTCTCCTTGGTATCGAGGTCGGGCATAGAGGAAAGAAGCGCCCACGTATAGGGATGACGTGGGTCGTAGAACACGTCGTCCGCCGTGCCGTACTCCACTATCTTGCCCGCATACATTACCGCTATTCTGTCTGCCATATTGGCGACAACGCCAAGGTCGTGAGTTATGAATATTACCGAAAGATGGCGTTCCTCTTTCAGCTTGTTTATAAGTTCGAGTATCTGCGACTGTATGGTAACGTCGAGCGCCGTCGTGGGCTCGTCGCAGATAAGTATGTCGGGGTTTGCAGCGAGCGCGATGGCTATTACTATGCGCTGGCGCATACCGCCCGAAAATTCAAAGGGATATTGTTTGTATCTTATCGAAGGTTCGGGGATGCCCACCTCTTCGAGGAGTTTTAAAGCCCTTACCTTTGCCATATGGCGCGTCATTTTATAGACGGCGGCGCTGGCCTTGTCCTTCAAATCGTCGATGAAGGCTATCGTCTGGCTGTGGCTGTCGAACTGACCGTCGGTGGCGATGTCGCGTTCAAGACTCTCTTTAAGGCGCACTATAACCGAAATTATGGTGCTCTTTATGAGTTCGAGGTCGGCAAGCGCGGGAGGAACAACCTTCCAGTCGGGCGTCTTTCCCTTTGCCACCAGTCTTTCGCGGCGGGCAGTCTGCCTGTCGAAGCGCTTCTGCTCCTTGGGGTTGTTCTTTTTGCCGTCGTAATACTTTTTCAGCCAGCTTAGCATAGAACTGCGGAAAGTATATTCCGTGCTCGTTTTTGTGACCGAAAGCCTGTCTATCGCCTCGGAAAGATTATGCGAGAATTCTTTAAGGCGGGGATATACCTCTTTTTTATCGATGTCGCCCGACCTGAAAAATTCTATAAAGCTGACGCACTCGGTCACAAGCTCGCGCTTGCGGGCGATGGAACTGTCGTGGCTGTACTGTATGCCGCGCATTGCCGAATTTATGAAATCGAGCAGGAAATCTTCGTCGAGGAATTTTTTGGACGATTCGTTGAGCTCGTCTATATCCATCGAATAGATATCCTCTTCCGGCTTGCGGAGCACGACGTAACCTATTCTGAAAAAGTTGGGTTTTGTGCGCGCACAGGCCGCATCTGCAACGCCTTTGAGCTTTTCAAGGCGGGCACGGCACTCGTCGTTTATGACGGTAGCGCGGTAGCCGCACTTCTTTCTGTCGGCTTCTATTGCGGCTATCAGCTCCTGCACCTCTGCCGTGGAAGCAAGCACGAAGGGATGCAGCGCATTTTTTGCAAACTTCACCACCGTTTTAAGGCGGGCGCGCACGTCTACCTTCTGCCTCTTGTCGAGCATAAAGAGCAGGTCTTCAATCTCTGCCGAAAGCTCCACTGCCGCGCGGGAAGATTCGTTGTACTCACCCTCCAAACGGCAGCTGTTTATGCAGAAATTATCGAAAGTTTTGCACTTTTCCGTGTTGGCGGCAATTATGTCTGCGGCGCCGTCGCTCTTGTCGGCCTCGTCCATAGCAATGCGAAGCATTTTAAGGCGGGCGTTGAACTCGTTCCTGCTGGTGCGCTGGCTGACCTTACCCTTTAAAATCATTGCTTCGGTGAGCTGTTTGCCCACGCGCATTATGGGGTTGAGGCTGGACATAGGGTCCTGGAAAATCATTGCGATTTTATCGCCGCGCAGTTTGTGGAAATCGTCCTCGGAGATTTTTAAAAGGTCCTGACCGTCGTAAATTATTTCGCCACCCTCAACTATCGCGTTGTTGGCGAGAATACCCATAATCGCGCGGTTGGTAACCGATTTGCCCGAGCCCGATTCGCCGACTATGGCGAGCGTTTCGCCCTTGTACAAATCGAACGAAACGTCGCGCACAGCCTGCACCTTGCCGCCCTGGGTACGGAAGGAAATTATAAGGTTGTTTACTTCAAGTTTCTTTTCCACAGTTTAATCCTCCGAGCCGCGCAGCGAGGGGTTGAACGCATCGCGCAAACCGTTGCCGAACAAGTTAAAGCTGAGCATTAAAAGTATAAGGAAGACAGACGGTATCAATGCAATGAACGGCGCAGTAGTCAACGATGCTTGCCCCTGCGAAATAAGCGTGCCGACGCTTGTTATATTGCCTGACGAAAGATTTATAATGCCGAGGTAAGAAAGATTGGCTTCCGAGAAAATCATTGAAGGAATAACCAGCGCACAACTTGTAACAAGCGTGCCGAGCGCATTAGGGAATATATGTTTCCATATAATTCGCCTGTCCTTTGCTCCGAGAGTACGTGCCGCAAGCACATATTCCTGATTCTTATATCGGTAGAACTGCATTCGAGTGGTGGATGCCATACCTATCCACCCCGTCATAAAGAATGCGAGAAACAACACTAAAATATGGCTAGACCCGCCCATATGCAGTTTTAATAGCGTGATGACTATCATTGACGGAACGGCTGCAAGAATATCGGAAACACGCTCCATTATAAGGTCTGTCTTGCCTCCGTAATACCCTTCGATTGCGCCATATATGGCACCGAATATAAGATTCACCGCCGCAACGACGATAGCGAATATGAACGAAAACCTTGCGCCGGATGCAAGGCAGGTTAAAATATCCTGTCCGTTCTGCGTAGTGCCGAATACAAAGTAAGGTTCGGTTATTCCGTCTTTCAGTATGCACTTATGCTGAAAGATGTAATATTCGTAATAGTTGACCCTTATTTCTACGGTAGAGCTGAGAATGGCATACGTATAATAAGCATTGTAGCCGCCGTCGTCAAAGCCGTCCTCTCCCTCTATTCGCATCTTCGACGTATACTCGTCGACGGTCGTATCGGGGCTGTCGGCAATATAAGAATCGTATACCGGTATTATATTGCCATCCTCGTCGTATACTATCGAAGTTTTTCCCGTCCCTGTGGTCTTGAAATAATAGTTAGCGTCGTTATTGTCGGGCAGGAACTGAGGGCGGTTGCGTTTTCTTACGGTGGGATATATCACCTGTACTTCGTTCTCGTCCTGATATTCCTGTATTGCCCTGTATTCTTCGTAACTTACGTTTATATACTTCATACCTATCTTATGGACGCTGTCAAGACGGTAACAATACTGGCCTTCTTCGTTAATGGTATAGTCCTGATTTTTAACGGCGTTGTGTCCCGTCTCTTCGCCCATAGCATAATAATAGGTAAAGTCGTGCTTGCCGTGAGTAACGGCTTCGCACCCGTCCCAGAAATTTGTATTTTCGAAGAGCTTTGCCCTGGGAAGCATAGTTCTGTAATATGTGTCTTTATAATTGACGGTATACTGCGTGCAGAACGGCACGATTATTGCAAAAAGTATGAGGAATATTATTACGACTGCGCCCACAACCGAGCCTTTGTTTTTGCAGAAACGCAAAAATGCGTCGTAAAAATAGCTGTGCGGTTTCGTTTCGAGCTTAGAGTCGTGCAGACGCTCTCTGCCGTCGACGAACCTGAATTTTTCCTTAGGTATGCTTGTATTTTTCTGCTCCATATTACTTGGCCCCCATTCTTATTCTCGGGTCTATAAAGCCGTAGCTTATATCGGTTATTATTCCTGCGCAGAGCCCTATAAGCGTGTAGAACCCCGAAAGAAGCATAAAGAAGTCATAGTCCTGCGTGTTTATAGATTCAAGATAGAGCCTGCCCACGCCGGGAATAGAGAACATCTGCTCGATAACCAGCGAGCCGCTTAAAACGAGCACGAATTCAGAAAGGAGCATAGGGAATATGGGCACCATCGCATTGCGCAATGCGTGTCTGAACGTGGCCTGTCCCTTAGTAAGTCCCTTAGTGCGGGCAAGAAGCATAAATTCGCTGGTTAAAACTTCCGTAAGCTCTGCCCTGGTATACCTTGTATATCCCGCAACAGAGCCTAAACACAGCGATAGCACCGCCGGCAGCATACTTCGGAACATCGGCCACGTAAAATAGTCATAGCCAGATTCCATAGTATTGGGAAACCACCCAAGTCTGAAACAAAAAACATACTGCACTATAAGACCGAGGACTATCGAAGGCAAAGATATGAGCAGTATTACTACCACGTTTATAATCTGGTCCTGCCACTTATTTTTCTTTAATGCGGCAAATATGCCGAGGCCGAGGCCGATGGGAATGCCTATGAGGCTGGAATATACATTTATTAAAACCGTAGGAGGCATTTTTTCAACAAACACGTCCCACACGGGCTGGTTGCGGTATTCTGTCATATTCACGCCTATACCGAAGTCGCCATAGATGAATATTCTTTTAAGATAAGTGCCCAGCTGCGTCAATATGGGGACGGTATCGAACGTCCATAGTTTTGTGGTCTCATTGTAGACAACGTTACAGATATACCCTCTTGCTTCCAGCTGGCGGTATACTATATTGGCGTCTTCGCCTTGTTGTATGGTTACAACTATCGGCAAAAGTTTTATAAGCACAAAGCACATCAGCATTATTATGCAAAACGTAAGAAGCATCAGGCCTATTCGCTTTAAAACATATTTAAACATATACATAACAACATTGCTCCTTAATATTGATAAAAGGGCGCGCATTCTAAACAGCAAAAGGCTGACAGGGGCCAAAACCACCCTCAGCCATATACACAATTAAAGAATAATGCGGGGGCGGAAATCATTCCGTCCCCGCATTACCCTTTATCAGATTCAAAATTTACTCGGTTTTCTTATATTCGCTTTCAAGGTCGTTATTATGCTGCGATACATAAGTTGACCATTCGCTATCGGTATAGTTTACAAGCATATACCTCATTCCGCCGAAGCCCATAAACGTGTTGTATTCATCGGTTATGTTGCTGAACTTGGCGCCCATAACGCTTGCGCTGTACTGCGAAGTCGTAGCTATGGAATAATACTGTTCAAGCACTACCTCTTCCAAAGCGGCTAAAAGTTCCAACCTGTCAGATTCGGGAATGAAGCCTGCACCCCAGTTGTAAGTCTCAGCCTGGTTATAAGCTTCCGCAAGCCCGTTGAGGCAGCAATACCAATTGTATATGCTCATAGTGAGCTCTTCACCTGCGCCGTCATAATCGCCTTCGGGCATAGTGAAAGTCATCGTTTCGCTCTTGGTATCCCACCAAGTAGAATACATAAGGCCTGCGTCGGGGTCTACGTAGCATTGAAGCATACCGGCAGGGTCGAACGGACCACCTCCGAAGCCGGTACCGGAAGCTATGTCGTATGCACCTGCACGGAAGTCTTCTGCCCACTTGGGGCCGAACGAAGCGTCGAAGTCTACTACTATTTTGCCTTCAAGCGGGGTATCCTCAACGAGGTCGAGAATTACTTCTTTGATATATTCGTAGTCCCTTTTCGTATTATCGTTATCGGCAGCTGTACCGTAGAGAAGAACAATGTTCTTTGTTGAATCATAGCCATACTTGTCGGCATTGGCGGTAAGTTCTTCGTAAGCGCTTTTTACAAGCTCTTTCGCAAGCGTGGGGTTATAACCGTTCATTACTTCGTATGCGTCTTCATACGTGTCGTAGGTACGGGTACCGTCAGTCCACGTTCCGTCTGCATTTTCGGTAAAGCCGTAAACACGGAGAAGGGTCTTCATTGCGGGCTCGGTGTTCCTATACACGCCGCCGTCGGGAAGAGTGGCCGCATTTTCAACGTCGTAGTAATAAGCAGGTCCTATAATACCGTAGCAGGACTGATGCGCAACGGTGGTTGCGGCATTATAATCATCCCTGTCGAGGTTGAGCGATATCGCCTTGCGGAAATCTCTTATTGCAAGTATGCCGTTGTTGCGTCCGTTTTCTTTGAGCACGTCGAGATTGCCATAAAGATTAAGCGAGTAAGTACCTTCGCCGGGAGTATATATGGTATATTTAGAGTTTCTGTAATCATCTTTGTGGCCTACGTCAAGTGCAACCTCATCGATATTGCCGCTCAAAAATTCAAGCCATTGGGTATTGACTTCTGCCAACTGTTCGCACTCTATTTTTGTAACGTTATACTGGTTGGCATTGTCTTCAAGGTTATAGCCATACCAATTATCGTTGCGTTCAAGCACATAAGACTTGCCGCCCTGGAAGCTGGTGAGCTTGTAGGGACCCCAGCTTGCAGAAGTTTCTGCACTGGTGCAGTAGTTGGTAGTCCAAAGTTCGGAACCGACCTGGGGTTCCTTCTTGCATTCTTCGTACAAATCTTTCTTTACGAGAGGAAGGCTTGCAAAGCTGTAAGCCGCCTGATACGAAAGGCTGCCGTCTTCTTTAAGGCACTGTATGGGGCTGTCTAAACATACGACAATCTCATACTTGGAAGGAGATTGCACGCCGACTTCGTCGTAAGACATTTCCGGGTAGGTATAGTAAACATACATATAGCCTACTACATTCTCTTTAGTCTCGCCCCAAGCGGCATATTTAGTAATCATCTGTTCGAGCAAAGCAAGAGACCCGTCGGTGACCTTAACGTTGCCATCTTTATCGGCAAGTTTTACAAGACCGTTATATGCCTCTGTATCGAGATAAGTTCCGCCGTATTTCGCGATAGCCTGCTCCATTGTAGCGCCAAGCCAGCTGAGCGTAGAAGTAAGAGGAATATAGCAATCATTACCCGCAAGAGTATATATTCCATCTGTACCCTTTTTAAGGTCTGCATAGGTATAACCTATTTCATTGTTATCAAAATATCCGGACTGTCCCTGATACAAATAGTTACGCGCGTTCTTTACCATTATATTGTTATAATAGGTAGCAGCACGCATAAGCTGGAAGTCGGGGTTGAGCTGTTCCTTCATCGTGTATACGAAGTCGCTTGCGTCGATAGGCGTGCCGTCGTCCCATTTAAGGTCTTCGCGCAAAGTTATCTTCCAAGCATAGCCGCCGGTTTCAATCTGCTCCTCGGTATAACCCCAATCTTCCGCCATCTCTTCGGTAACATCTTCGAGTTTCGTGGCAGCCGAGTATTTAACGTCAAAAGCGCCGGATATTATGGCATCCGCGTTAACGGTGCCGTCGTCGTTGAACTTACCTCCCTTTGACTCGTCAAACGCATAGTCGTACTCGTAGAATTTACTATTGATATAGCTCATTATCTGCGTATCGTTATTGTCAGCATAAGAAAGATGGTTCCAGTTGCTGGGCATAACGGAAGTGTACGTACGGTATGTGCCCTGTTTAAGGTTGGCATCGGGAATAGTCCCGTCGCCGTCACCGCAAGCTGCGATAAAGCCGACACTACCAAGCATGCAGGCAGAAAGAGCTATCGCGGCAAGCTTTTTGATTTTGCTCATGTTAAACCTCCAATTTTTTTCAGCGCCGCACACAGCCGGCGCCATTAGTTTCTGTTTTTCCGATGAAGCGTTTAAAAACGCCCCTTATAAAATGCAAAACGGCACCAGAGCCGACATCTTTCGCTTTTTTTGTTCAAAAT
>ERZ1090867.889-NODE-892-length-11331-cov-6.809330_pt1 | contig 11331 bp, 21 predicted proteins | sample MGYA00478476_ERZ1090867 | MGnify/ENA primary metagenome ERZ1090867 (study PRJEB33644, sample SAMEA5815742) | chicken gut metagenome | biome: Chicken; feature: Gastrointestinal Tract; material: Caecum | place: Ireland | collected 2019-01-01 | study: A study of the... | reverse complement strand
TCATCAGCTCTGTAAACTCATCAGGAGTCAGATCAGAAACACGCTGAAACGGATGCTTTTTCACAGCATCCCTCACGGCATCTCTAAGAAACTGCATATGATGCTCCTTTCCTATGTACTCAGCTCCGGCCAGGGAGCCTGTGACTAAAGTATAGGAGCATAAGAAGGGAATGACAAGGGAGGACAAAGTGAACACCACAACAGAATTGATAAGGAAACGGAACCGGGAGCTGGATCTGGCTCATTACGCACTCACAGCGGAGAGCCGGAAAAAGCACCGGGAGGAGGTAAACAGGTTAAACAGAGAGATCAGGCGCCGGGTACGGCAGGAGGTAGGAAATGGAGGTCAGAGGGAATTTTGATGTTGAGAGATTTTATGAGGTGCTGGCAGGGATCCTGTCAGAGAAGTATAAGGCAAAAATCACAGCGGATATCCAGGAGGTGCCGGTACTGGTGGCACAGCCGGCCGGTCAGAAAATGGCGTAGGCGGATCCACAACGGGATCCTAAAGACGATCACTGCAGTGGCGGTCATTGCATATGTTGGGGCGGTGTGCAGCATAGACAGTCCGGATGGCGGATGCGGAATAATCAACTGCCTGATCATCTGCGCTGTGAGCGGGACATGGCTGGTGTTATTCTGCATAGCCAATAACTGGTTTGAGCAAGAGGAAGGAGAGGAGGATGAGCCGTGGTATATGTAGTGGCATTTCTGGGAGGTGCCTTGTTCGGAGCCTTTATGGTTATCCTATGGGCACTCATAGCGGCCGGGAGAAAAGATGACAAATGAAAATAGCGCTCTCTGCACAGGGCAGCCCGGGCCGGTCCGACTCCGGCAGAGCGTGTTATAGCAGGGTGGCTCCCTGCATAGGTGCGGCAGCAGGTCAAGAGCTGTCTCATGGGTACCATGCAAAAATGACGGTGGTCACGCCGACCAGAGAGCGTGTGGTAGGTCAACAGGTTTTCGGAGTCTTTTTAATGCGAAAAGACCAACAGGGTACACAAGCCAAAAAAGGAGGCGGTCACATGATAAGAGCACCGCCGGAGGTGGATATGAGTAGCAGAAGGATAGGGGAGAACCCGGTCAAGATCATAAGATGGAGCGCAAATGTAACGCTGCCATCCGGGAATAGAGCAAATATGTATTGTATGAGCGGATCCATGGAGGAGGTCATGGCGTTCGCTGAGAAGATCGCAGAAGAGAACGGAGTGACCGTTAAGGCTGTGGTCTGAACATGAAAAAAGCTGGCGTTTGCAGACGCCAGCAGGCCCGGTGGGCTATGGAAAAACTTCCTGAAATCATAGTATCACTACGGCCTTATATAGTCAAGGGAAACGGGGGCTTTTGCTGCCGTTTTGGACTTGATAAAGCTATTAAAGATAGGACAGATGCTATGGCAATAAAGAGGAAAACATATAGGTTCCGGAGGGGGACCATCATTGATGTGGAGGAGTTCCATGATGGACGGTATGGCGCCCCGGGAGTAAAGAGGAACAAGAGAGCAAAACCAACAGAGGAACAGATGCGGGCTGTAAATGCCATGAACAAGGCCAGGAGATGCCGGCACCGATTACTGGAGTATTTCAAGCCGGGGGATATCTGGGCGACATGGACATACAGTGTACAGAACCGGCCGCCGGATATGGCAGCGGCACTGAAAGATTTTCAGAAAGTCATGCGGTATGTGCGGAAGGAATACAAGAAACGAGGGTATGAGGTGTTCTGGATCCGAAACATAGAGCAGGGTACCAGAGGAGCCTGGCATATCCACCTGATCATCAACGAGATCGGAGACACGGCCAGCATCATCCAAAAGGCCTGGGAGAAGGGAGGCACCTGGTTCACGGAGATCCGGAAAAGCCAATACTATGATGAGGACTTTACAAAGCTGGCCAGCTACATCACAAAGGACCAGCACACGGTAGAGACCAAAAAAGACGGGACGCCGGGAAAGCCCAGGATCCGGGAGGCCAATTACGGAACCAGCCGGAATATGCCTCTGCCGGAGCCAAAGAAGGACAGGCTGGTGCGGTGGAAACCGGAGCCAAAACCGAAAAAAGGATATTACATGGCCCACATCTATGAGGGCATCAACCCGGTCACGGGATTTAAGTACAGACGATACACCATGATCCGGTATAGGAGGGAATAAATTGTATCAGACAAAGATCTATATAACCACAGACAGCAGCTCTCCGAAAGCCACAGAGAAACATTACGGCTATGTACTGGAGTGCATGGTGGGAGGAGAGGCAAAGACACGAGAGGGATTTGGAAAAGTAACGGGTACATATCATCAGGCAGTATTGACAGCGCTGGCGGAGGCCCTGGAAAGGTTCAATCAAAGCTGTGAGGTCTGCATCTGCACCGAGGATGAATTTGTCCTCAATATGCTGGAGCGAAACCTGGCGGTCTGGGCGGGAAATGAATTTCTGACCAGCAAGAGAAAGCCGGTGGCCAATCAGGAGGAGTGGAGGAGGATATGGAGCCTGTCAAACAAGCATCTCATCCTGACGTCTCCCGGAAAGCATGAATATACCGGGTGGCTGCAGGGGGAAATAGAAAAACGAAAGGAGCAGGAGAATGTTTGAGAAGTTTGGAGAACTCAATTCTTTTGGAGAAATCAACGAGCTGGCAGAAAATCTGTTCAATGAGGGAGACACAGAGAGTCTGAAAGCAATGGCAAAGGAGAACGGGATACAGAACGAATTTGTTCAGATGTACCTGCAGGGGGACATCCCGGTGCTCTGCGATCCGCTGACCGCAGCCATGGGAAAGATTGACGTGGAGGTAACAGAGCTGAAACCACAGGAGATCATGGAGGACTGGGTGGAGTACCTGAGAGGCCAGTGCATGGAAAATGAGTTGCTGGCATTCAATGTCCGGAAGAAAGGAAAGTCACTGAAAGGCTGCATAGCAGCGCTTTTGATGTGGTCGTTCAAGAATCAGCAGACCGTGGACAAGGATATCATCAAGGCAGCAGGCGTATCTGCAGGAAAGGTCACGCTGGGGATCCCGGGCATGGCCAGAGCAAAGCAGATCATCACGGACTACTACATGGGAAAGTAGGTGGGACGGATGAAAAAGAAAGCGATTGAAAAAATACCGTATTTCGGGTTAAAGAAAACCAGCAGAAAGAAAGATGTCAAATACATTGGTGTCACGGCGGTCAAGATTGTTGGACACGAAAAGCATCTTTTCCTGGAGGTATACAGGAACAAAAAAGAATCAAAAGAAATACCGATGGTGCGGATCGTGCTCACAAAAAAGGATTTCGGCACATATTGGCCGGAAAAGGAAGAATGGACGAGGCAGAAAATAAAGCCGGACAGCTGTTATGGCCGAGTGATATGGGGAGAAGAACATCCCACATGGGAGCAGGAGAAAAAAGAAAATATACTCCAGAGCACAGAGGATCTGGAAAGGATAAAGAAGTTCTGCAAAGCCAACGTATACAACGAGGAGCACTGGTGGGAATACATATACAAACATGAGGACGATATTGTAACAACGGCAAGACGGAACAGAGAACACAAGGTGTATATGCGCCGCCAGGAGGCACTGGCAGATAGAATGGCGCACACCAAAGAACTGCCGGAGAAAGAGATCCTGGAAAGAGCTGACAGATTGTATTTTCACAATCAGCATTATCTGTATTACAAAAAGCATGGTTGCTGGGCACATATAGCCTGCAGCAAGTGCGGAGGAGTTACAGATGCGAGATGGAAAAGCGGAATTTCCTACGAAAGCCAGTTCCAGAGATGGACGGAAGAACCGAGAGAGGGGCACTATGGCACCTGTCCAATGTGCGGAGCGCGTGGAGAGTACAAGTGCCAGGGAAAAGTGAAAGACACTTGTGACAAATATATCTATCTATTCTTGGGACAGAAGTACAAAGAAAACGGAATGGTCATGCGTTATGTGAAAGTTGGGAAAAAGTGGACACTAGGATTCATTTGTGGGGATAAAGGTCCGAAGATGTACAACGCAAGTGAAGAACTCTCCGGAGTGGAGATTGCGAGAGCATATTTTGAGCCAGGGAAAAAAGTCCAGATAGACTATCACAAACATGATCCGTACATGGGGAAAGATTTCTGGGATGACTGCAATTTGTATGGAATGGCTAATATCCCTATCAGCGCCGGTCTGATCATGTCAGAGACATACGAAGAAATGAAAGGGACAATATTCCAGTACAGTGCATTACAGGAATATGCAAAGAACGTCAGGGAGGTCAATCCGATTGACTACCTGGAGCGTTACAGTCAGACGCCACAGATTGAGGTTCTGGTAAAAATGGGACTGACCGATGTGGTAGAAAAACTGGTCAAATGTTACTACGGCATTGTTGCTGATAAGAATGCAAGACGGCCGGATCAGTTCCTGGGAATCCGAAAGGAAAGAGTAAAGCAGCTCATCAGAAAGAAAGGAGACACACACCTACTGGGAGTCATGCAGATGGAGAAACGCCAGGGACAGAACTGGACGGATGAACAGGTGGAGCATCTGGCAGAAACGAATTTGAGTGGAACACAGGTGGAAACGGCCACCAGATACATGACATTGCAAAAATTACTCAACCGTATAGAGAAATACGCTGGCTGTAAGTATGGGACAGAGTGCAGCAGTGCTTTAGCCAGAATCAGACACACGGCCACAACCTATGCAGACTATCTGAGCATGAGAATAAACCTGGGATACGACCTCAACAACACGGTATATCAACAGCCACAGGACTTAGAGGCGGAACATAACAAAATGGTCATGGAAACCAACAAAGAAGAAATGGACAAACACCTCAAAGAGGTGGCAGAGCGTTATCCAGAGATTCGGCACGTTTACAGAGGACTCAGAAATAAATATCTCTACGAAGATGATAAATATATCATCAGACCGGCCAGATCGGCAGAGGAAATTGTCATGGAGGGGCGCCTGCTCCATCATTGCGTGGGAGGAAATATGTACCTGGGCAGACATAACAAAGGAGAGACGTATATTTTAATGCTGAGATTCAAAGCAGAGCCGGACATTCCATACATCACGGTTGAGATAGATGCAAAAAATCCAAGGATATTGCAGTGGTACGGGGACAAGGACAAAAAACCAGATGAAAAGAATATGCAGTCATGGCTGAACAACTGGCTGATGAAACTGAAAACAGGAACGCTGACGGAAACAATCCAGACGGCGGCCATAGAGTAAGGAGGTAAACATGGAATATGTGCAGATGACCCTGGATGACTGGGTACAGATGAAACAGAAATTGAAACAGGAACTCCTGGGAGTGAAACAGAGTTTTGTCCGGATCGGATACGCTCTGAGACAGATTGACGATCAGAAGCTCTACGAACAGGACGGATACAAAAGCATAGCGGAATTTGCTCAGGCCGAGTATGGCCTGGGACCGTCTATCACAAGCAGGTTTATGAGCATCAACCGGGAGTATTCCATTGATGGATATTCCGAACAGCTCCGGCCGGAATATGCGGATCTGGGGCGGAGCCAGCTGGAGGAAATGCTGAAACTGCCGGAAAGTGACCGGCAGATGATCCAGCCGGAGACATCCAGGGAGGATATCCGGGAGTTAAAGCGGTTCAATAAGACGGAACCGGCAGCAGGCGTGGCGGACGACCTGCGCCAGCTGGTAGAAAAATTCTACTACGACAACCCGGAAACCCTCAATGAGGTATTCAGCAAGCCGGAATATGATGAGCAGACCATCAAACACTTTGAGGAGATCGTAAACCCGGGCGGGAACCGGTCCTACAAGAAGGGCCTCTACTTCCTGATGATGTATGAAAATCGGGTAGTGGTCAAGAAGTTTGGAACGGATCCGCAGGATCTGACCTGGTGGGATTTCTGGCAGATTACGTGGAGCATTTTCGGGGAGGAAGCAGCAGGACCGAAAACCTGGCAGAGCTATTTTGGAGGGAATGAGGATGGAAAAACTGAGCAGGCAGGAAAAGAGAGTGATCCGGAAAGTGGATCAGATGCGGGAGACGGGAGCGATCACATACAGCAGGTACCGGAAGATAATGGAGGACATCAGGAAGGGCCGGCCGCTCAAACCTCTGAACCGGAAGGAAGTAGAGAGCCAGAGGATGACGGTGGAGCAGATGGAAAAGAAAGCACTGATATTGAGCAGGAAACTGAGAAAGGAGCCAGGAGAGATCATGGAGCAGCTGATAAGCCAGGAGCAGCAGAGACGGAAGATGACGCCAGTGGAGAAGAAAGCGGCGAAAGAGATTGTGAGGCGACTGCAGGAGGACAGACCGCTGAACCGGGAGGAACGGAGAGCCAGGGAGAGGAAATTGCGCCGGCGCAAAAATCTCCGGAAATCCTAGAAAAAGAGGCGGATCCGGAGCCGAAATTTGACGCCATGAACGAGCCGGAGGTTATGGAGAAACCATTCGGGAGCAGGAAGGACTGGATGGACACGCTCACAGCCTACGGAATGGCCGTGGAAATGGCCGAAGTGATGAAAACCGTGTCAACGGAGGATCTGGACACTATGAGAGAGTCCTCATTCTGGGAGCGGTGGCTGAATGAGGAGGTGGACGACCATGGCCGGAAGATTGAGGAGGCATAAGAAAAGGACGCTTCAGGAAGTCGTGCGGGATGGAAACGTCCTGCACTCTCCGGAGTATCTGACCATGTGTGCCAGGGGAATGAAAGAACATTGCGAATCCCAAGAATATATGGCCGAGTGCATCTTTGCGAGAACGGGGATATGTGACGGGAGCTGCACGCTTTGGAAGAATACCCCGAACTTCTGGCCGGAAAGGAGATGGGTAAAATGACACAGAAAGAATTGCACAACCAGATTGTGATGAACGCTTCTCCCGAAGAAAAGACGCAATTTGCTCTTGCGTGCTCATTATACGGGGTGCCGGTGCAGGAGGTAGAGAAAACGGTGGCGAACCTGATCACAGGGATAGCCAGCGTGATCCGGCAGGAGGATCTGGACTATCTGAATGAGATCATTTTGTGAGGGAGGAACCATGAACACCAGACAGAAAAAGAAACAGTACAAGAAACGGTATGGCCACAATCCTCCGAGGGGAGCGGGCGGGCGTTATTTGTTTCACGTCACTTACGGACTGGATCTGGCAGCAGGGCAGGATCATTCCGGAACACTTACTCAGGAGCAGGTGGAGGCACTGACAAAAATACAGGCATTAGATTCGGAGAATGTGGAACGCATAAGAAAATCATTTTGTGAGGCTGCAGCTATAGCAGCGCAGGCGCTGGCGGACTTTGCCGACGCCATCAGTCAGGGATTTTCCAATATGGCCGATATGTTCAGAGGACAGATTGAGGAGCAGGAGGAGCCGCCGGTAGTGGTGGCCAGGCACCTGGCAGAAAGGAGAAGGAAATGCAGAAAAGAGTGGAAAGCGTCAAAGAGATAGATTTCTCCGGACTGAAAGTGCCGTTTATTGCGGTATACCAGCATCCGGAGGATTTTCCGGAGAAATGCGTGGCCAGGATCTATGAGCTGGACAAGCCAACGGACACGCTCATGATCAAGGACACGCTGGAAGAGATTGAGATGGATATCCGGAAAAACACAGGAATGACATTTATCCCTAGAGGGGCAGAGGACGTCCTCTCTCTGGTGGGGGTATGGATGTAGGAAGGAGCAGAGGATGAAAAGAACAACGGAGCAGGTTAAACAGGCCATGGAGCAGCAGACGAAGAAACCGAAGGACCGGCCGGTAAAAAGGCAGAAAGGGATTCGGAAGGGAGAACTCAGATGAATAAAGTGATTTTGGTGGGGAGACTCACAAGGGATCCAGAGGTCAGATATTCCCAGGGAAGGGAAGCTCTGGCCATTGGCCGTTATACCATTGCGGTGGATCGGAAATATAAACGGGAGGGAGAGCCTACAGCAGATTTTATTCCCTGCGTGATTTTCGGGAAAGCTGCAGAGTTCGCAGAGAAATACTTCCGCCAGGCCATGCGGATCTCCATCTCCGGCCGGATCCAGACCGGATCCTACACGAACAAGGATGGCCACAAGGTATACACCACCGAGGTAATTGTGGAGGAGCAGGAGTTCGCAGAGAGCAAGAGAGAAAGCCAGCAGGGGCAGCAGGCGCCGCCGAAATATGACGGAGATGGGTTCATGAACATCCCGGAGGGCATTGATGAGGAGCTGCCGTTCAACTAAAGGAGGGAAAGCGAGATGACAACCAAAATAGGATTTTGTAGGTATTGCAACAACCAGAGGATGGTGGAGGTGCCGGATGACGCCACCGAGGAACTGATCAACCAGGAAGCAACGGCCACATGCGACTGCTACCGGGCAAAAGCGGAGAGGGAAAAGGAGTATCAGAAAGAGGCGTGCATTGCCAATATAGACGATATGCTGGGAAAGAAGTACCCGGAGATCGCCTCTCTGCTCAAAGACAGCATTGACGCAATCCAGGCATCAAAAATTAAGAAAATCACGGTAAATACCCATTTCAACCAGACCATCCGGCTCCAGAAAGCAAAGGACGGGATAAAGGTGGAACTGGAAAGAAAATTGAAAGAGGAGAGCCTGGCATGATGTATCCAAAACAGAAAAGGCAAAAAAAGAGAAAGAAGCATAAACCAAGCATACTCCATCAAAAGGACGGGACCTGTTATCTGTGCATGAAATTGAGAAAGGACCGCCGGATCCATCCGGTAGTCCATGAACATCATATTTTCGGAGGGCCGAACCGGCATATCTCAGAGGCAGAAGGGCTGAAAGTCTATCTTTGCCTGGAACACCATCTCTGGGGGCATGAGGCAGTACATAACAATCATGAGATCATGCGCCTCCTGCAGCAGGACGGTCAGAGAGCCTATGAGCGCACACACTCCAGAGAGGAGTTCATGGCGCTGATCGGGAGAAATTACCTGGATATGGAGCCGTTTATAGTGCAGAAGGAAGAAGCAGGAGGAAATGAGCTGGGGATCACATTCCTGAAACCAGACTGCAGGGGATGTTTTGGGGCATCGGAAAATCAGTGCAAAAGATGTGAGGAGGAGCGGCATGGTTGAGAGAATGAGACACTGGCTTTTCCAGTCAAGGAGAAAAGGCTGCCGGCATTGCTGCCTGTGGTGTGAATACTGGGATATCTGCAGGAGGGAAGAAAAGTGAACTATCAGGAAACAGAGCTATTGATGGCAGTTATCCTCATCATTGTAGCAGAGGGTGTATTTCTGGTCTGCGGAGGTTTTGAGACCATAAAAGAGGCCATGCAGACAGCAGGGGGAGCAATCTGGAACATGATTACCTGGCCATGGAGGCGGCACAAGCAGAAAAAGCAGATTGAACAAGAATGGCAGCGGTTCATGGAAGAGCGCAAGAGAGAACTGGCCGCACAGCTCATGATAATGGCCCAGACGGAGATATTTGCGAACCAGAGAGAGCGGCAGCAGGCAGAAAAGAGCACAGTGAAAGAAATAGAGGAGCGGGGAGAAGAGAAACAGTGGAGGGATCATATTATGGACCGGTTTATGCGGATAATATGAACCAAAAAGGACTCAGAAAGAAGAAAACGCAGTAGGGAGGAAAAGGGGATGCCGAACGTGCGACCATTGAACAAAAAGAAATACGGGATAAGCAAGTACGCTTTTCAGACAGCTTATTCGTATTGTCTGCAATACCCAGAATGGAAAGAGGAGCTGGGCAGCAGGACCTCAACAGTAAAAAGCCCTCAGATCACTGGGATGCCGGGAGCGCACAGCGGCAGTGACGCCACAGCAGCCCTGGCCCAGAGGAGGGTGGAGCTGCAGCAGAAAGTGGACAATGTGGAAAACACAGTCAGAGAGGCCATAGGGAAAGACAGGGGCCTCTATCAGTATTTACTGGAATATGTGACCACAGAGGGAGCCACCTTTCACTGGATCAAGCAGAAGGGGATGCCTTGTGAGAGGACTTACTTCTATCAGGTACGAAGATACTTTTATTATCTCATGGCCAAAAAAATATAAGTGCGGTACTCACAGGACAACTTTGTGTGATATAGTGATAGCGTCCAAAAGATATGAGACAAAGTTCTCAGACATATCCCTCACAAAGGCTCCGGAGCATCCGGGGCCTTTTGCATTGGAGGAAATATGACACAACAGGAAATTGAATATGTGCAGGAGTGCATCAGGACGGATATTCACAGCTTCTATGTGTGGGGCAAGTGGAAAGCGGTACGCAGGAAGGTCCTGCAGATGGATCATGGAGAGTGCCAGAGATGCAAGGCAAAAAAGAAATACACCAAGGCGACCACTGTGCATCATGTGAATTACGTGAAACGACATCCGGAGCTGGCTCTGGAAATATGGTATGAGTGGTATGGCGTCAGAAAAAGGAACCTGATCAGCCTGTGCCATGACTGCCATGAGGCGGTGCATGGATACAGAAAGCCGGAGGACAAGAAACCTCTGACAGAGGAAAGGTGGGATTGATATGAGCAGAGCAGTGTGGACCGACACAGCAGACTATATGATCCTCAGATGTGCAGCGTGTGGGATGCCTCACATAGTACACAGGCAGATGATGAGAGACGGAATATCATGCAGAGACTGCGGAGCAGGACCGCTGATACCGGAAGGGTATGCCATCATGATAGACAAAAGGCCGGCGGATATCATTGTGAAAACGCAGGTAGATACATCAGACCTGGACAAGGTGCAGCGCATGGTGGATGAGATACAGACATCTGTGGACAGCATGATAGAAAAACTGACAGAGACAAAGGAGATCCTGAAACATGGAACAGATCGCTATGAAGATGAAGGGCATGACTCTATACATGTGCAACCCGGAGATCAATAAGGAATGTGACAAACGGTTTTGTATGTATAACATAAACGCAGTGGATCATTTGTGTGAGTGCACAAGCAAAAAGGAATTTGCCCTGAAAACTGGAGAGGTGGCAGTGGAAAAAGAATACACTCCCCCGGTCTAAAAAAATCGCATTTTAATTTCATGCCTGGAGACCGGCGGGTGGCCTCGACAATTCCGAGAAATCTCGCACATGATCAAAAATAAAAAAATAGGGGGTGGAAATGTGGCTCAAAAAAAAGGCGATATATTAGAAAGTTTAGTTTCACAGCTGGAGAGAAAAGAGGCGGATATTTCCTGTTTTTTGGACCTGCTGGATGACTATATGGCCCTCTATGACATCAAAAAGAAGCTGAAAGCGGACATCAAAAAGAGAGGAGTATCCTATGAGACCACATCTGCATCCGGCAAGGCCACCATAGTAAAACAAAACCAATCAGTCAAGGATCTGGTAGCTGTAAATAAGCAGATGCTGATGATCCTGGACAAGCTGGGACTGACTACCGAAAAGACCATAA
>ERZ1090867.886-NODE-889-length-11349-cov-6.703205_pt1 | contig 11349 bp, 8 predicted proteins | sample MGYA00478476_ERZ1090867 | MGnify/ENA primary metagenome ERZ1090867 (study PRJEB33644, sample SAMEA5815742) | chicken gut metagenome | biome: Chicken; feature: Gastrointestinal Tract; material: Caecum | place: Ireland | collected 2019-01-01 | study: A study of the... | reverse complement strand
GCAATAAGAGTACGGTACGGAAAGCGAGACGGAGCACTATATTAGGATAGGAACCTGCTCTCCAATAACGTAAAGTACCGCTGCCAGCAGAACATAAAGTCCCAGGCTCTTCAAGTCATAATGAATCGGGTATTCTTTCTGTCCTATCCAGTAGGATAGCAGCAAGATGACTGCATAGCCTGCAACAGAAGCCCATGCCGAAGCAAGATAACCGTAAACCGGCACAAACAGGATGTTCAATACGACAATAATAACACAACCAATCACCGAGAAGTAGGCTCCCCAATAGGTCTTATCCGTCAGTTTATACCAAAAGGAAAGGTTGAAATAGATCCCTTTACAGATCTCTGCAAGCATTACAATAGCTACTACCCCCAGGCCTTCCCAGTAACCCCTTGCCACCAGATAACGCAGCAAGTCGAGGTAGAACATGACAGCAAGGAAAGCCAGCAAGGAAAATATAAGAAAATACTTCATCGCAGCGGCATACATCTTCCGGTTGTCTCCTTCTCGGTCTTTGCCAAAGACAAACGGTTCGTAAGCATAACGGAAAGCTTGCGTAAACATTGCCATCACCATCGCAATCTTACTGGTTGCCGCATAGATACCCAATTGCACCAACCCTTCCTGCCGGTCTTCAAAAAGAAACGGATAGATCATCTTATCCACAGTCTGGTTTAGAATACCTACCAAACCTAAGATTAATACCGGAAAAGAATATACGACCATTCGTTTCAGCAATACCTTGTCCAACTTATAAGCAAAACCTGTCAGTTCCGGAATAAAGAAGAACATCTGGACAACCGAAATAATCAGGTTGCTAATAAAGATATATCCCACTAAATAATCCGGATCATAAAACCAGGAGATCGTTGACGGACAATGTACATTCAGCCACGGGCACACCAATAGGAAAAATAGATTCAAACCGATGCCACCAACGATAGAGAGCAGTTTAATAGCAGCAAACTTAATAGGCCGCTTTTTATACCGTAAATAGGCAAAAGGAATGCATTGGAAAGAGTCTAAAGCTACCACAACAGCCATCATCGCTATAAACTCCGGATGATCGCCATAATCCAGTAAATTGGAAATAGGTTGCAGGAATAACAAGCAAAGGAAAACAAAAATCAAAGATACCCCTCCTACCGATAACAAGGAGTTGGCATATACTTTCATCGGGTCTTCTCCCGATTTGTTGGCAAAACGGAAGAATCCCGTTTCCATACCGAACGTAAGCAGTACAAGCATCAGGGCTGTAAACGCATATACGTTTGAAACAACTCCATAACCTCCGGTGGAAGCTGGCAATACCGCTGTGTACAAAGGCACCAGCATGTAGTTAAGGAACCGTCCGACAATACTACTCAACCCATAAATTGCCGTATCTTTAGCTAATGATTTTAGTCCAGCCATGTTTTATTAGTAATTATCATTCAGATTGGTTCAACGTTTCTTCTTTTGTTTGAACAACCAATCCATAAATCCGGGATAATTGAAAGCCGGATTCCAGCTCCCATGATTGCAACCGGGGAATTCAATATATTCCACATCTACACCGGCAGCTTTCAGTGCTTTATACGCTTCGCGAGAACCTTTCACCGGAACTACATCGTCCGCATCTCCGTGAAAGATACGAAATTTCACATCCTTGGCAACCGATAGCCGACTTGGATTGACTGTACCGCAAATAGGAACTGCAGCTGCAAAAATCTCCGGATAACGCACGACTAAATCATACGTTCCCATCGCTCCCATTGAAAGACCGATAATATAAACCCGTTGTGTGTCCACTTCGGGCATTACCAGATAAGAGTCGAGCAACTGTTTAAGCGTTTGCAATATAGGACTGATCTCTTGTCCCACTGGCATTTCTGTAGGGATAAGCGACTTCGGACGTCCTGTATAAGCCCAGTAACCGTCTGTCGGACACTGTGGAATTAGAACGAAAGCGGGATACTTCTCTTGATTGACCGGATTAAGAAACATCTGTCCACCATGAGTCAACTGTTTCTCATTATCATTTCCCCGTTCGCCGGCTCCATGCAGAAACAGTACGAGCGGATACTTTTCACCTGGCTTCACCGATTCGGGATGAATCATCCGATAAGGTAAAGAGTCTCCTTTAGAAGAGACAAAAATATCCCTCCCATATTCCTGTTGAGCCGATAAAGACAAGCTCAAAAAGAGAAAAACAAGTAAAGTAGTCCATTGCTTCATCATCCAACTATGCTTTATAAAGTTCTTTTATACCGTTAATACCACTTGTCACATGACGCTTTATGTTAGTCATTAAACAGCGTTTTCTGACTGTTATAAAGACTTCTTCCCAAATGTTTATAGGCAAGTTCGGTCACCTCACGTCCACGGGGAGTACGCTTCATAAATCCTTCTTTTATCAGGAAAGGTTCGTAAACTTCCTCAATGGTTCCCGCATCTTCTCCCAAAGCCGTGGCAATGGTAGTGATACCTACCGGACCACCTTTAAATTTGTCTATAATGGTGCAAAGTATCTTGTTGTCTATCTCATCCAGGCCGTACTTATCAATATTCAGTGCTTCCAATGCAAACTGGGCGATCTCCGTATCGATAGAACCGGAGCCTTTCACCTGCGCAAAATCACGTACCCGACGGAGCAAGGCATTGGCAATACGGGGCGTTCCGCGGCTACGGGAAGCGATCTCCGATGCTGCACGTACCGAACAAGGCACATCCAGTATGGACGCAGAACGACGAATGATATTGCTCAAAATATCATCATCATAGTACTCCAAATGAAGATTAATACCGAAACGTGCACGAAGCGGAGCCGTCAGCAGACCGCTACGTGTGGTTGCACCAACCAGCGTGAAAGGATTCAAATCTATCTGGATGCTGCGTGCCGAAGGTCCCTTATCGATCATAATATCGATGCGGTAATCTTCCATGGCCGAATAAAGATATTCCTCCACCACAGGCGACAACCGATGAATTTCATCGATAAAAAGTACATCGTTCGGTTCGAGACTGGTTAACACTCCTGCCAGATCACCCGGTTTATCGAGCACCGGACCGGAAGTTACTTTAAAGCCAACTCCTAATTCGTTAGCAATAATATTCGAAAGAGTTGTTTTTCCTAATCCGGGAGGGCCGTGCAACAGCACATGGTCGAGTGCTTCGCCACGCAGGCGTGCCGCCTTCACAAAAATGCGAAGGTTTTCCACCACCTTGTCCTGCCCGCTAAAGTCTTCAAAACTTAACGGACGGAGTGCATTCTCGAAATCCCGTTCTTTTGAAGTAAGCTGATGTTCGCGTATGTTAAAATCTTCCTGTTCCATTTATTTCTTGAAAGTAGGAGACAAAGATAGAGATTTACATTCATTTTCAGTATAAGAAAGACGAAGATTTAGTTTATTTGAAACGTAATAACTACTTTTGCACTATCTATATACACGTTATCAACTATGGTTCTAAATTACATTTGGATAGGATTCTTCGTCATTGCCTTTATCATCGCTCTTATAAAAGTGATTGTTTTGGGAGATACGGAGATATTTACAGCTATCATGAACGCTACATTCGACTCTTCAAAGACAGCTTTCGAGATATCGCTGGGACTTACGGGTGTACTGGCCCTTTGGTTAGGTATCATGAAAATCGGCGAGAACAGCGGATTGATTAATGCACTGGCCCGCTTTCTTAGTCCGGTGCTTTGCCGTCTGTTTCCAGACATTCCTAAAGGGCATCCGGTGTTAGGCTCCATCTTCATGAATATGTCCGCCAATATGCTTGGTCTCGACAATGCTGCCACCCCGCTGGGACTGAAAGCGATGAAAGAACTGCAAGAACTGAATCCGAATAAGGATACGGCTTCCAATCCGATGATTATGTTTTTGGTGATTAATACATCCGGCCTTATCATCATTCCAATCAGTATCATGGTGTATCGTGCACAAATGGGGGCTGCACAGCCTACGGATGTATTTATCCCTATCCTGCTAAGTACTTTCATTTCAACTTTAGTAGGAGTCATAGCAGTCAGTATCGCTCAAAAGATAAACTTAATCAATAAGCCTATTCTCATTTTAATGGGTGTTATCTGTCTTTTCTTTTCGGGATTGATTTATCTGTTTCTAAGCGTTTCACGAGAGGATATGGGTACTTATTCTACATTGATAGCGAATATTCTGCTGTTCAGTGTCATTATCCTGTTTATTCTGACGGGAGTCAGGAAAAAAATCAATGTATACGATTCGTTTGTAGAGGGAGCTAAAGAAGGATTTACGACAGCTGTACGTATCATACCCTATCTGGTTGCTTTCCTTGTAGGAATCGCCGTGTTCCGCACTTCGGGAGCTATGGATTTTCTAGTGGGAGGCATTGGCTACATAGTAGGCTCATGCGGAGTTGATACGAGCTTTGTAGGGGCACTGCCTACTGCATTGATGAAATCGCTTAGCGGTAGCGGTGCCAACGGATTGATGATTGATACGATGAAAGAACTGGGACCGGATTCGTTTGTAGGGCGTATGAGTTGCGTAGTACGCGGAGCTTCAGATACCACATTCTACATTCTGGCCGTTTATTTCGGCAGTGTAGGAATTACCAAAACTCGTAATGCAGTGACTTGCGGTCTGATAGCTGACTTTTCGGGTATCATAGCCGCTATCTTAATCAGTTATTTATTTTTCTTTTAAATCATAACATTCAACTATGGCTGTAACTTATCAAACAGAAGGCGTAAAAATGCCTGATATCAAGAAACGTGAGACTACGGAATGGATAAAGACCGTAGCCGCTTCTTACGGAAAAAGACTCGGTGAAATCGCTTATATCTTCTGCTCGGACGAGAAGATTCTGGAAGTAAACCGCCAGTATCTGCAACATGACTACTACACGGATATTATTACTTTCGATTATTGTGAAGGCGATCGTTTATCAGGCGACTTATTCATTAGCCTGGACACGATACGCACCAATGCGGAACAATTTGGTGCTTCATACGAAGATGAACTACATCGTGTGATTATCCACGGAATTCTTCATTTGTGCGGCATCAACGATAAAGGTCCCGGAGAACGGGAAGTTATGGAAGCTGCGGAGAATCAAGCATTGACCATGCGACAAGCGTAAGCAAGCCTCAACTGCAAACGATTTCAATAAATAAACGGTTTACTAAAACAGACTATACTGCAACATACTGTATAAATTCTGTAAAACGAAGACGCCCCATTGTAATCACTACAACGGGGCGTTTCATTAGCAACAACATGCTAATATTAACACTAAATTATTAAGAGAGAGATTTATTACTTTTTGTCGGGAGTTACTTCCGGAGTAACCAGCTTCTTGATTGATTTCGTATTCAGATACAGAAAAGCCAATCGCGGCTGTGCTTCCTGAACAACCAATTCCAATGAATCAGATGTTACGTAACCAATACGTTCACGCGTCTTATACACTTCTATTTTTCCATCGTCTTCTTTGCTGAATCCTTCTATAATCAAATAGCCGTCCTCATCTATCTTCCATGTTCTAAGATCTAAAGACGGTACGTTGATGGCAGAGCATTTTCCACCTTTTTTAAACTCAAACCCCTTGAGTTCGCCTGTTGATTCATAGGTATAAGGGTTGCACCATTTACCAATAATTTGTTTCTCCACTTTTTTCTGTCCGTAGCTGCTGAATGCAAAGCAGGACAGAGCCATAACTGTCATTAATAATTTCTTCATTTCATTTATTTTTCTAGTAAATCATATTTTTGATCAATGCCTCGTTCTCTTAGATGAATAGCCTCTTTCATCCAACGCGGGTCTTTTGTTCCTTTCAGGTAATAATCAAAGAACTGCTTCATCCGGATAGTCCAGTCTTTCTGTGCAGCCTGATTACCAAGAAAATGCCCTTCGCTTTTGTAATTAAGATGCCATGCCGGACGTTGCAAACGACGCATAGCTAAATAAAGTGCACGACCTTGTTCATAGGCAACAGCCTCATCCCTATCATTATGCCAAATTAATAATGGAGTATGTATCTTATCCGCTTCTACGATAGCAGAGCTTGCCAAATACTTATCTTTGGCTTCCCACAAACTCTTTCCCATACGGCTTTGCCATTCTTCATACATGAAATAACGCGGCAAACCGCTTCCACCACGAATACCCAAATAACCGGTTACCATATCAGTTATAGGAGCCCCGATATTAGCACAAGTGAATATATCCGTCTTTGTCACCAGATAACTAGCTTGGAAACCTGACCAACTATGTCCCTGAAGACCTATTTTTCCCGGATGCGCTATCCCCTGCTCTATCAGATATTTCGTTCCGCTTACTACTGCATCATAACTACTCTGTCCCGGTGTTCCTATGGTGAAATGCACATCCGGCATAAATACAATGTACCCATTACTTACAAAGTACATCACATCCGCCATTGCGCTACTCAACATAGGAGCGTGATAAGTATTCAGTCCTCCGGAATGTGTTTCATAGAACTGTACCAGAACGGGATATTCTTTCTTAGCGTCATAATCTTCCGGTAAGTAAAGTATTCCCTTGTTAGGCTTATTCTCATAATTAGTCCATTCCACTAACTTTGCAGTACCCCATTTGTATTCGCTTTGTTGAGGATTAGCGTTCGTTATACGAATCGGATCAGAGAAATCTGATTTACTCCACCACAGATCACGGAATTCTGATACATTCTGACGATTCCAGATACAATACTTCTGATTGTCAGAAAAACGATGAATTGAATAGATGTAAGGACCTTCTGCGAGCTTCTTCAAGCGACCTTTCATGTCAAGTGAATAAATACCTTCATCCATTGTGTTTTCATCCCATACGCTGACTATAACCGTCTCGTCCGGATTGAATACTTCTTTGTCAATATTGCTAGTCATTTTACGGATAGATCTCTGATTTTTGCGACCATACCCCTTAGTGATACATTCCGGCTGACGTTCTCCGGTCAAATCGATCTTCCACCAGTCATAAGCGTCGTAAATCAATACATTATTACCATCAGCAGTCCATCCAGCAATACCGTAAGCAGGTGCAGGATTCGGTTTGTCATAAGTTTCCTCGAATATCGGATACCCAATAGCTGTTGAAATATCGGTAACCTCACCCGTTTCTCCGTCAAACTTATTCCATACTTGTGCAATAGGATCATACATCACAGCCCATTTGCCGTTCATCGACCACCTCGGTCTTGTCCGGTAGCTACGTCCTACCAATTGCTTTTCTCCCGTATGTACATTCACAGAATAGATGTCAAACGGCATTTCATTAAGCCAGTCTTTCTGCGCTCGATAAGGCGTTTCGTCTGTATAAAGCACATAATGAATTTCTTCCGCACGGTCCGGCTCCAACAAATCAGCATGCCCGGGAGCTACTTCCGTCATTTTTTTGGAAGCAATGTCATAGATATATTTCGAATATTGAGGATGGGAATAACGGCTACGAGTCTGCAAAGTAGGTACTTCATATTCATCCAAGGTCCACAACTCCAGTTCAAAACTCTTATCCGGCTTTATTTCCTCTTCTTTCTTATCTTCATTTACTTTTTCCTGATAAGGTCTGAGTTCCATTGTCAGAAACTTCTGGCTACTTGACAGATTAGCCCGGACAAGTTCCATTCCCGCAGGAATAACAATCTCCTTACGGTCGAATACAAGGTCGCAAGTGTTATTCTTCAAGGAGAAATTATACCATAATGAATCCTTCACAGTAAACTCTCCGGTCAGCCGTTCTTTGTCAAGACTGAAAGAAGAAAGTCCTTTCTTGACAGAACTTTGATAAATAGTCCGGTAGGGACCTACCAACGGTCCATAACACAAAGCATTTCCTTTGGCTTGTTTACGAATAAAAAGAATCGAACGATTCTGATTATACAACGTATAATAGCCTATACTATCAATCTGAAATGCAGTTCCAGTTTTAAGATGACGTACCACCAAACAATCGAAAGACGGAATATGATTCACCGTATCTTCCGGTACATTGGTCACAGACACCGAATAAGGCATCCCTTCCACAGGGTGGAAAGATTCTTTATACGTCCACTCCGTCTTCACTCCAGAAGGTAATGACATCAATACGGTCTTCATATTTCCGGCAGTATCCGCCTGTTCGTAATAAACAGCTCGGTCTGCATCATAATATTGGATCTGTTCGACATCAGGCAATACTATTTCTTTTCGTGTACGCGAATCAAACAGATGCAATATCTTCGACTCCTTATCATCCGGATTATATTCCATCGGAGCAATGCGATAAGTCACCCATCGCCCTGTCGGGGAAATATCTGGTGATTCGACGCGCTTCCACGACATACAAGCTGCTATATCCAACGGTTTCAATAAATGAGACTGTTGTTCCGCAGACTGATCTTTCGCTTTTTGTTGTGCTTCGACAGAGGTGTATGATAGCAGCGCAGCTACCAAAAAGAAATACCTAAAGAAAGAGTTCTTCATATAGTTTATCGTCTTATTTACTACGGTTTATGTCTTCCCAACAGTCTGCACGAGTATCACCCAGTAAATGTTTGGCAAAAAAGCGATACATTTTCCTTTCAAAATACTTATCAGCAGAACCATATCCATGACCAGCCCCCGGAATCACTAACATATCAAAGTCTTTACCGGCTTCAATCAGTGCCTTAGCCATACGATAAGTGTGTGCTGGATTGACATTCTTATCCATATCTCCTGTTACAAGCATCAGATGACCTTTCAGGTTCTTAGCAATTTCTGCATTCGACTTCACGCTAAACTTATATTCATACTCTTTCGTCTCATTACCCAGACTGTCTTTCACAACCTTTTCCACTTCTTTCACACCATTATAGCACTCTCCCCAACCACGATTGTAGATATTATTATCATGGTTTCCGGAACAAGAAACAGCAGCCGTATAAAAGTCCGGATAAGTACAAATAGCAGCCGCAGCCATAAATCCACCACCAGAGTGCCCATAAATACCGACTTTCTTACCGTCAATAAACGCATGACGTTGAGCTAACTGTTCAATCGCATATTTATCATCTGCCAGCGGATAATCACGCATATTGCCATAACCATAACGGTGGTATGCTTTACCACGCATCGGTGTATCACCCCTATGTCCTACTGTAATTACAATAAAACCAAGCTGCGCCATACGAGTACAATAACTATCATCCAACGTAAAACTTGTAGGTACAAATCCAAAATAAGGTCCAGGATAAACGACTGAAATAATCGGATATTTCTTTTCCGGATCAAAGTTGGACGGTTTCCACATCACTCCATACAAATCGGTAACATTATCAGCAGCTTTCACGACAAAACGTTCCGGTTTTTTCCAACCTGACGCATAGACCAAGTCCAGATCCGGTTTTGCCAGTTCCATAATCACCTTGCCTCTTCGATCCTTCAACATAATCTTAGGCTCCATATCCACTCTTGAATAGGTATCGACATAGTAATTATGAGATTTCAAGAAATTCACATTATGCTGTCCGTCTTCCGTGCTCAAAGGAGTTACTCCTTCTCTGTCAATGTCAACTTCATAAAGCATGTAATAGAAAGGATTTACTTTTTTATCTTTACCATATCCATACAGATAAACTTTGCGTTTCAGCGTATCAATAGAATTAATATAGCCTGTTACCCATTCACCGGAAGTCATCACATTCTTGAGATTTCCATCTCCATCATAGTGATAATAATGCCCCCAACCAGTACGTTCTGAACGGAACAGAATATCTTTTCCATCATTTAAGATCGCAACATTACGAGCATGTGGATCACGGTATGGCTTATCTTCTTCATGAATGATTTCTTTCACCTCCAAAGTTGACAGATTAACAGAGCATACATCTACTTCATCCCAAGTACGCTTAGTACGTTCAAAAAACAAGTATTTGCTATCCGAAGTAACATGAAGAGGCCTTATATATTGGTCCTTCCATTTATCTATCTTTGCTTTTTTCACTGTTTTCTCTACAATATCGATAATCGCCAATTCATTCTGAGTAACATACTTGTCACCAGGAAACTCATATTTGTACTTTATCAATGAAGGAGAATCTTCCAATGAATTAATTACCCAAAAATCCCGCAACAAACGGTTATCATCACGTACTACATAAATATGACGATTATCCGGACACCAAAGTGCTGTTGTAGGCACTTCTCCGTTCTCCCCTGCCTCTTCTTCACGAGCATAAGAAAAGTTTTCCACTCCATCCGTAGTCAACTGTACCTCGGTTGTATCCACTCCCAATGCTTTATTTCCTTTTACATACAGGTTGTGATTCTTAGCATACAGAATATACTTTTTATCAGGTGAAAAAGTCATCCAACTATAAACGGGGTCTTCCGGCTCCTTCTTTTCTTCTTTCTTCTCTACTAATGTCAACTTGCCCGTCAGACGATTATAACTGTATCGTTTACTCTTATAATCAAATTCAAACGAGCCTTGGTCTTTGGCAAAAGTTACAGATGAGATATCTAATTTATTTCTATCTACTACACCTTTGGTAAACTCACTCAACTGCATAGCCATCTTCCCTTTATCAAAAAGAGGTTCACGTTTTCCTGCAGCAGGCATCACATAATAATATTCCTTACCTGATGTTGTTTGAAACTCAAACCAGAAATTATCTGTATTGTTTATTTCTCGAGGGTAAACCGATAAACTAATATTAGACAATTTACCCCCTAAAGTAAAATCCTGGAATTTATCTACCAATTCATAATTGGCTTGTCGCTGTGCAATTTCTTGAGCTTGTAATTGTATTAGGAAAGGACATACTCCAAAAACAACAAAAACTATTTTCTTTAAAGTCATACTTTTTATATTGATAAAAATAGAAGAGTGTAAATACCTATGTGAACAGATATTCACCACCCTTATTTTCTACTTTAGTTTATTTACAAGAATGTAATTTTAAGGCAATCTCCAAATTTGTATATTGCATCAACAATAGTACCAAATTTATTATCTCCTTTCGAATTTGAAACTTCATTAGGATATAGCTTCTTTAAAGTAACTTCATTAACAATTCCCCCAGTCTTATGTTCTATCACTTCGTAGATGCGGAACTCACCATTATCAAACGCAACACCTAAATGTCCATTGGTATACAGATCCGGTGAATAATAATTCATATCCAAATAAGACAATGAAACAATACTACCAGGGAACGTGTCTCCATCTTCCAACTTTATTTTCATACCACTATCGCTATCATCAATAGTTGAACAATACCATAATTCAGCACCATTTGCAATCACAGCATATCGTTTGTTCTGGAAAACTACCATATCTTTGTAATTAGTAAACATCTCATTTTTAATATCCTTTTCCATATAATCTTGTACTC